>Ga0136597_1001127_pt1 | contig 10362 bp, 7 predicted proteins | sample AntRauTorcE11898_FD_101385 | JGI IMG/M metagenome (GOLD analysis project Ga0136597, IMG submission 101385) | Saline lake microbial communities from Rauer Islands, Antarctica - Metagenome Torckler E11 #898 | ecosystem: Environmental > Aquatic > Non-marine Saline and Alkaline > Saline | place... | reverse complement strand
GAACCCGTCGTACTCCTGGGCCTTGACGACTTCGCGGTTCGCGACGTTCGGGTACGTCCGGATCTCACCGGTCGGCTTGATCCCTTCGTGGATTTCCAGCATCTGCCGGTTCGCAGCCGCTTCCTGGATCACCAGCCGGTGGTGGTTCACCGCGAGTTGGTTGTGCTGGTTGTGGGTCGGCTCCACGCCGTTGCCGTCGATCCCGAGACCACGATCCGAGACGTAACCGTTCTTGATCGAGTTGATCCCGACGTCGTCGTACCCAGCGAACACGTCTTTCTCCAGAATCTGCGACTCGTAGTTTGGGATGTTACCGGCGGTCTCGTTGTGGATCGTCATCTCCACTGGTTCGGGCAGGGCGGCGCCGTAGTCCGTCACGTCCCGCACGTCGAAGTCGGGGTATGAGTCGTCGACGCCGAACTCGAAGCCGGTGCCGTCGCCGGGGTAGGTGTCCCATCCTTGGTTCCACCCCTCGACGAGCACGCTATCGATCCTGTTTTCGCTCGCAAACCGCATATACCGCTTCATCCGCTCGGTCCGCGCCCCATGGATGTACGACGCGGGGTTTCCGCCCTCGTTCGCAATCTTATCGTCCGACTTGTACTCCCAGTTGGCCGTCCCCGCGATCATCGTCCACCAGATGCCGACGTACTTCCGGGGCTCGATCCAACTCGCGTCCGACCCGCCGCCCGCGGTCGGTAGCGCCGACTCGTCGAGCGGGTCCGCGAGCAGGGGAATGAGCTGCGACTCAATCAGTTCGCCGGGACGCTCGACGATCTGGATCGTCCGCCACGGCGTCGCGGCGGGGAGCTCTAGGGAGGCCTTCGTCCCATCGGGCAGCGGTGTGAGCGCTGTGTCGAACGCGGTCCCTCCGTCCGAGTCGCGCGGCGTGAGCGTCGCAGCCGCATAGTCGTCGAGGTTCGACTCGTGGACGCTCAGGTAGGCGTCGTCCGCGTCGACCGTGAGCGGGGTGTGTACGCCGGTCCCGAACGACGTGGTCGTGGGGCGCGTCTCGCGGATCCCACCCGGAATCTCCGAGAGCGGGGTCTCCTCGTACTCCTGTTCGAACCGCGGGTTCGTCACCTCGTTTCTAATCCACCAGGCGTCATAGTCGTCAGCGAAGTCGACGCCGGTATTCTCGGAGGCGACGACCGCCCGGTCCGAGTTGCTCGCGAACCCCTCGCCGAGGACCGTCCGGATCCCGACGCCGTCGTCGAACACGCGGATCTGTAGGGTCGCTTTTCGGCCACCGTCTCCGCTGTCCGCAGCCTCGTCGCCGCTCTGGGCTGACCCGTCTCCCGGCGCGTCCGCGAGGCCGACACTGAGCGCGTTGTAGTCGGCCGACACCTTGTCGAACGCGCCCCAGACGGGCTCCCACGTCTCGGTCACCGTCTCGAATTTGGCCCCCGTCACCGTCACTGAACCGTCAGAATCCGCGGCGCTCGCGCCGAACGCTGGCTGATTCTGGAAGTCGAAGCCGAGTGCCGACGGGCCGACGTAGGTCGTTCCGTTCCGCGCGATCTCGTAGGTTGGGATGCCGTCGCCAACGTCGATTGTGACTGCGATCGACCCGTCGGGCGATTCCACCGTCTGGACCGGACCGTTTGCGTCGTTGGCCACCGGCGCGGCGTCGTCGGCCGACACGTCTCGCGAGTAGGCAGCCGCGGCCACAAGCGCCCCCACGCTCCCGAGGAAGCCACGGCGCGTTGCTCCGTCGAACGATTGTTTTGACCGTTTATCACTCATTTCGTACTGTCAATTTACCTGATGGATAATAATATTATTGTAATAAATCGTGATGGTTGGATTTCGAAACGACCGAGTCCGCGACTTCGCCCTCTCCGTGACCATGTGGGGCAAGTAGCGAGTCGGTGTCGGGAGTGGACGCGAGCCAGGGCATGTGTGAGGTGTGAGAGGGTTACAGGAGTAAGAGTGCATTCAGACATATAATGGAAGAGGCAGATTACTACATCAAGATGTCTGGGTGTGAAGCCGTCCCTACTGGCGCGGTCGAGAAACTCATGCAGCTGGCCACAGATCAAGGCAGTGTCACTCCCGGGGAGATCGCCGTGTGTCTGGACACCGAGGAACTGCCGGTGAGGGTACAGACTGAGTGGTCGGTCGGCGAGGACTAGATGGCACATTTGCCCTTTGGCCAGCGATAGTCGCGTGATAGAAGCCAAATGTTCATTCTATTACGATACCAGTAATTGACAAAAACATCATTCTGCTTCTGGAGGTGGCTAAATACCGGACACATTTTCCCGATACTGCTATTGACAGCATAGATCACCTTCTGAGAGCATTTTTGCAAATATCGTGTGTATACCGCTCAACGCGGGTATGAAAGACATTACAGAGCGGCAATAAATTTCATTGTTTGTTCGTGCCAGCAGCAAGAATTGGGATGATGTGGTGGCGGTTCATTACCGTCTCTCCCCATGTTTTCCCGCAAAGGTTGCAGTCATGGCCTTCGTTGTCTGTACTTCGCTTAATCGTCCCTCACGACGGACGAAGCTGCTTTTTCACCGCCCCATAGAGTCCTGCACCCCCCGCTAGTGAGGACTGTCGTGCCCCTACCATGTTTTCAGACTGCCATTGGGCAAGACAATCTTTCGAACAGAAGCGTGCCCGTTCCTTGCCCGCTTGGGCTCTCTCAAACGTGTCACCACATAATTCGCCCCCTCTTTTTCCCTCAAATACGACTGTAGATCTGCTCAGAGCGCTCTTTACTTCACCCAGAATACCAGCTCTTCGCGACTTTGACAGTCGAATTCTCTGACAGGCTCACAAGAACTATTTGTATTTGCACCATAGGGCATGTCATGAAATTATCACGGAGGAATTATCTCACTTGTGTCGGAGTGAGTGCTCTGGGTGGGTGTAGTGCGCTCGAAACCAACTGCGAGGTGAGCATCACACCGGATTCAATCACGGGGTGGCCAACACAACGGCGTGGGTCGAAAAACACAGCCAGTGTGGAACCGCCTGGGGTGCGAGGGACGGGGACCCTTTCGCGGGATTGGCGACTCACCATCGACGGCGAGGTCCGGGGTGCGGTTGCAACAGCCGAAATTGCAGTGGTCGCAAGTAGTGGAATCGTGGGTGGAGAGAGTGTGGCAACGCTCCACGCCATCAGTCTCAATTCGGGGGCCGAAATCTGGAAGCGGTCATTCAAAAAAGACGATGACGGCAATCTCAGTGTGTCCCATCCGATAATCGTTGGCGAGAACGTATTTGTGTCTGCCACGAGGAGTGCGACGGATACTAATGCTTCAGTGGTTGTCGCCGTCTCTATCCGTGACGGTACAGTCTCGTGGAAAAAGACGTTCGATTCGTTTACTCTCTCGATGGCCGCTCCCTGGTTGTTACTCGGACGAACGGATCCACAGTCCGGATATATCGCTCTCCATCCTGAAACGGGGACGAAATGCTGGATGTACAAACCATGGAGACAGGGTTTCTTACGCACAGGAGGCGAGGAACAAGTCGCGGGATATCCAGCAATTGCCGACGAAACTATCGTGACGGTCGTATCGAAAGATCCAGACCATTACCTTGCCGGTGTCAACCCGCAAAACGGGCAGGAGAAATGGCGAACGAAGATGACACGCGAACCGCCCAAACTAGCTGCGCCGAGTGTCATAGAGGGATCAGTGCTTGTACCGACTGAACATCGAGTCTGGGCACACAACCTCGAAGACGGGCAGCTAGCGTGGAAGACAGCCCAGATCAGGGATACCAGCCTCACGTTTATGGCCGCAAATCAGTCAACGATTGTGGTAACCGGCACCAGTCTTCACGTAATCGATCGTCAGTCGAAGACGAAGCGCTGGACGATTGAAGAGGGTGGCCGCCCTATCATCGCCGGTCGGACTGTATATATCCCTACCGCTAAAAAAACTGGTGATGGCGAATATACCAATTTCTTACATACAATAAACGCTCACTCTGGAGAGATTGTGGGAGAATATCCCCTTACGGGCAGCATGAGAACCAGGCCGCTAATCGCTGGTGGGAAACTCGTCCTTGCGATGGACGGTGATGACGGAGAGAATGCAGTTCGAAGCGTCACCATTGAAGCGGTTTCTCGAAGTTAATATGTCTAAATATACTGGTAATAGGTCGTAAATAAGTGCGATATATAAGAAGTGCTCTAGTGAAAAATTTTGAGAATCAGTTTGGTAGCGTTAGTCTATCGTTTCGTATTCAGTATTGACGGTTACTGTGTCAGTAGAATATCCCCGTGAGCCAAGTAGGTCGTTGTAGAGGCGGGTCTGTTCATAGTCGATGAGATGTGCAGTCGCCGTTGTTTGATTGAGGGTTGCTGGTCGGTCAGGGGCAAACGGATTCTGTTCACTCACTCTTGTCGAACTATAGGGAGAATCGGCCACCAGTACTGTACTCACCCCAAGCACGCCTGCAATGATGAGAATCACAGTGAGTCGTCGCATGTAACCATTACTACCGAGGATACTCTGATAATTGTAAGGAAACCACAAAGAGCGATTTGTCCTATTGATACCAGTATTGAGCGGTCAGTCATCGAGGGACAATTGCAAAGTAGAATCCCTTTATTGAACCATTTGTCCAAGATAGTAGAACGGATAAGAAAGAACGGCGGTATACACGAGAATAGCTACAACCATCAAATAGCTAATGAATCCGCCCAAACCACCGTAAGTTGTACCACGGAGAATCTGTGGAACAGCAAAAGGAGATAATGAACCAATAATCAGTGCCGTGCTGAGATGGCGGTGAAATTGCTCAGTGGCAGCGCCACGAACAGATGCGAATCCTGACGCGGCTCCAGCAAGCCCAATCTGAATTGCCCCGACAACTGGAATGGAAACTAAAATCTGAATTGCAATAACTCCCAGAATTGCACCTGTGATACCGCCTGCAAGGAAACTAGTCGTTGCTGGGGGCCTCTATATTTTCATGAAGCAGAAGAGTGATACCAATAGCCACCGCAGCACTACCAACGCCGACTGGATAGCCACCATAGAAGCCAACTGCACCTATTGGGTCAATCACTGGCGCAACGCCAATATCCATCAAGAAGTCTCGATATGAGATTGGAACAAAAATGAGAATAATCCCGACGATACATGTAATCTTGACAGCGTATTGATATTTCATATTTAATTGAAGGTCAAGTCTAGTACGTATCTTTTGCTAATGTGGCTGTTAATATTATATTTCGCATTGTACTCACCGTAGCTCCTCACTATCTAAGGGAGTTTCATTAGTGGATTGGAAGTGAAACAGTCTTTCAGTAGGTATACGAACATCCCAATCAGAAGTGTCCACAAAACATATAATATCTAAAAATAATCAAATAAATAATGTCATCCTTGTCCCGTCGAAAACTCCTCAGCCTCACTGCAATAGGCTTTTCAACTTCCTATGCAGGCTGTAACCAGATTTCATCATCTCAAGATACTACAGCGACCGACACAACTACGCAAACCCAAGACGGAAGTGCTGGCCCAGCACCCTCCTGTACAGGGGAATACTCCTCGTTTACTCCGCGCTGGGTCGTCGAAGGCTCCGGGCCGCTCGCGGGTTTCAACCTCAACGAGCGAACCCGTCAGGGTGAGCGAAGTAGGGTGGGGTAGTTGACCGATATGAACAAGCGAGCGGTTTGGACTGTCACCATGGAGTGTCTCGACAAGAACAGGATCTATCACCAGAATTCGGCAAACCGCATTTCGGTATATTAAATTTGAGCCACCATGATAGATATTGGCTTAGCTGCTGGCATAGCCATGTGAATCCCTACGGGTATAGCTATATGGTTTCCTATAGGAATAGCCGTATCCAAACCTATAGAGATAACCAAGGTGTGGATATAGATCCTTTGTGGCCTACTTACCGTGCCTTCACAGATGGTGTCAAACTCGTTGGGTACCGCCTCTTGGAACCCCTAATGTAATGCTAAATGACGAATTTCGCTATGATTAGCATCACTAACGTCGACATTGAATCACAGGTTTCACCCAGATACTAACGGGGCCACAAGAGCTTGTGAGTACTGATCGAATATGTTGAGTGGCGACCGCTACGAACGATCTGACTACGGAGTGTTTCTATGTATATCGAAGATATCGTTTCCGAGGACTATGAACTGTCCGACCCCAAAACAACGGTTTCGAAACTCGTCGACAGAATATTAGTTGAAACTCGGATGTATATATGCTCCTACACTAGTATTTTAATACTACTTAGTGATGTTATTATTTTATGAGACAGTCGATCCAAGTGTTATTTGTTGGCGATCTAGCCACTATTGAGGCAGCGATAACAGCGCTCGAAGCAGAATACAACCTGATTAATTGTCTGATAGCACCGACCCCAGCGGGCGGGCTAGAATACATCGCTGACCGAGCGATCAACTGTGTGGTCTCGGCAGGTGATCTGTCCAACAGAGATAGTATCGAATTTCTTGAAGCTGTCCGTGAAAGGTCTCCGAATCTCCCGTTTATTCTATATCCAGCAAACAGCTCTGAAGCCCTCGCTAGTGCCGCTATCTCAGCGGGCGTTACTGATTATGTACCGCAGACAGCCGAACCGGACCAAGCTGCTGAGTTGGCCAGTCGAATCGTCAGTATCGTCGAATCCGACAGCTCACAGCAGGCATCCACCGAACGGGTCCAGCGGATCCGTCAACACGATCAAATAGTCAAATCGATTCGGGAGGCAGCCTGTATCTGTGATTTCGAGGGACAGTTTGAGATTGTCAACGAGTCTCTCGCAGCGTGGTACGACACGAAACCAGCGGCTCTCAAAGGCGAATCCAGCCTTCTAGTCGAGCGAATCACCGAAGAGTCCAACGGAGACTCGTATCAGGCGCTCATCGACGGCGACCGCGAGGAACTCACCGGCGAAGTTGAGGTGGAGTTCCCCAACCACGGATTCACAGTGGTGGAGTATCAACTAACACCGCTGAAAGTTGGGGACCATATCGATGGTGTGGTCTGTATAGCGCAAAATATCACCAATCAAAAACGGTGTGAACGGGACCTCCGGCAATTCAAACGGGCAGTGGATGAGGCCCCGACTGGGATCACGATTACTGATTCCTCGCAAGCGGACAATCCAATTGTATATGCGAACGAGAGATTTCAGCAGTTGACGGGGTACCCAGAGGCAGAGATTGTCGGTCGGAACAACCGATTTCTCCAAGGCGAGAATACTCGTTCCGAGCCAGTCGATACATTGCGGGAAGCAATTGATGCTAACGAATGCGTCGCAGTCGAACTCCGCAACTATCGGGCCGACGGCAGTGAGTTCTGGAATCAGGTCTCGATCGCCCCGATCTGTAGCAACGGATCAGTCATCAACTACGTCGGCATCCAGCAAGACATCACTGAGCGCAAACGAATCGAACAGGAACTCAAACGTCGGAACGAACGGCTAGAACAGTTCTCCAGTATCGTCTCCCACGACTTGCGGAACCCGTTGAATGTTGCATCCGGGCGCATGGAACTTCTTGAACAGGAAGTCGACAGCGAGCATTTCGATCCAATACGCCGAGCCCACACTCGAATGGAGTCGCTGATCGAGGATCTGCTCGAACTGGCTCGGCAGGGTGAGGTCGTCGACGATCCAGAACCGGTCGATCTCGCGACCCTCGCCGAAGCTTGTTGGGACACCGTCGATACGGTCGACGCCATACTTCGGACAGATATAGACCGAACGGTTCGTGCCGACCAGACCCGTCTGAAACAGGTCTTCGAGAACCTGTTCCGCAATAGTGTCGAACACGTTGGGACGGACGTAACTATCACTGTTGGAGAGCTCGACGACGGCTTTTATATCGAGGACGACGGCAGTGGGATCCCCGCGGATGCCCGCGAAACCGTCTTCGAAAGCGGCTACTCGACGACTGACGGCGGTACCGGGTTCGGACTAAGTATTGTTGAACAAACGGTCACAGCACACGGCTGGGAGCTTCAGATCACCGAGAGTGTCGACGGTGGTGCGCGATTCGAGATCACTGGCGTCGAAACCAGTCCTGAGTAGTCGATTGATCTCTCTCAGCGTATCATGATACATTGTCCTCGTACAGTTTGGTGTCAAACATCCTCTCATAATTGGGTAATGCTAGAACTCGATTCGAGCTTGACCCCAGAAAGTCGTGGATGGCCGCTTTGAGCGTCTGAATGCTGGGGAAGCGCCCTCTTGATCGGTGTCCATCTTTCTTGCTTAGCGTACAGCGTCGCCGATCGTCATATCAGAGTAGACCCAGATCCGTCAGATCGGCTTGGAGTCGACCCGTGTCTACGTCGTCCATCTTTCTGAGAGGGCTCCGCAGTGGGCCCGGATCGAAATCGACGTCTCGGAGGTCCAGTGCTGTCTTGACGCCAGCCATGTACGACCCCCGATCAAACGCCTCGGCGACGTCGGATACCCGCCGCTGGATCTCTTTCGCACGCGCTCTGTCCCCCTCGTCGTACGCCCGGTAGAGGTCGACGACCAGTTCCGGGAACGCGTTCGAAACGGAGCTCACGACACCAGCACATCCCATGTCGAGCCCGGTATACACCAGCGTGTTGGCGCCGGCCAAGAACGTCAGTCCGGTGTTGTCCCCGATGGCTCTTCCGAGCCATGGAACGTTTCTACTGGTGTCTTTCAGTCCGACGATAGAGTCGATAGTCGCTATGTCGCGAAGCGTCTCCTGTGCGAGTTCGTTGCCCGTTCGTTGCGGTATGTGGTACACATAGATTGGACAGTCGACCGCATCGGCGACTCGCCTATAGTGTTTGATGGTCCGCTCGTGATCGAGTGGGTAATAGTAGGGCGTAACGACGACGATTCCGTCGGCGCCAGCCTCGACGGCTGCAGTCGAGTGACGGACCGTTTCGCGAGTGCTCGGAGCCCCAACTCCCGCGATTACAGGGACGTCCCCGCCAACCTCGTCGACGACGGTCTGAACTATGCGCTCACGTTCGGTAGGCGAAAGCATAGGGAACTCGCCGTTCGTCCCCAGCGGGAATACACCGTGAACACCTTGCTCGACGAGGAACCGGGCGTGAGCTGCGGTTGCTTCGTGATTCACATCTTCATCGGCATCGAACGCTGTGATTAGCGGCGGGATGACGCCGTGGAGATTGAGCGGATCAGCTGTTCCTGGAGTCGGCGCGTTGTCGGGCATCGCTCCCGAATATCGCACGACAGACATTAAAACATGCGTTCTTTCATCCAGGAAACGTCAAATCGGGACGTATCGAACCGATGCTTGCTATCTGATTCAAAGAGGGAGTCCGCCTTTTAGGGGTCACACAAAGGATTCTGGTTGCCCGTCAAACGCAGTCTGACGACGAGCGAGAATCCGATATTCCACTACACCGACCGCGCTCAAGGCTCAGTCCGTGGTATCCTCGCGGACTTTCTGCTCGCTTTCAAAGAATAATCTCCTCCACGTCAACCCACGGTGCTTCTTCAGTTGCTTCAACCGCTCGTACTCGTATGCCCCAAACGAGACGACCACGACTGGTCGGAATCACTACGTTCAGTTCCCAACGAGGAGCATACAAACCCGCAAGTTGTCTCCGTGGGTCGGTACGCGATACCTCCAGCGCGAAGAAACCTCGCCGTAAACGGCGAGGTGTATGTCATTGCTTGCGAATCTGTCACCGTACCCGTCTGAGATTGTTAGATACTATTTTTACGCGAGTGGGAATATACTCGAGAGTGTCAGTACCGTGATCAGTCCTGTCACGGAGATGAGCGTCGTCAGCACTGTCCACGTCTTCAGGGTCTCAATCCTCGTGAGACCACCGATCTCGCTGACCAGCCAGAACCCGGAGTCAGGGAACCACGAAAAGATGTTCCCGCCGGCGCCGATAGCCATGACCAGATACGCCGAGTGTACCGAGAGCTGGCCGGTCAACGGAGCCATGATCCCGGCGGCAGTCAGCATCGCGGCCGTTGCCGATCCTTGTGCGATCCGGACAATGGCGGCGATCAGCCAGGCCGTGATCATCAACCCGATACCGACTTCCTGAAGAGCGTTGGCGATGTAGCTGCCGATCCCCGATGCGGCGAGTAGCGCGCCGAAGGCCCCACCAGCGGCGGTGATCGCGGCGATGTTTCCACCGCTTTTCAGTGCCTCGGTGAGTTCCTCGGACCACTCCTTGCGATCCATCTCATTGAACCGGTAGAACGTGTACGCCGCCGCGAGCGCAGCAATCGTCAGTGCGACGTTCTTGTTACCGAAAAAGTTGGTGTACGGCGAGGGTGTCATAGAATAGTTCTCATAGCGTGATGACGGTGCTTCCTGGATTGTCTCCGCGTTCGTCGTTGGTGATCGCAATAACGAGACGAAGGCACAGCGCGAGGAACACTTGTGCTCGT
>Ga0136597_1001115_pt1 | contig 10435 bp, 8 predicted proteins | sample AntRauTorcE11898_FD_101385 | JGI IMG/M metagenome (GOLD analysis project Ga0136597, IMG submission 101385) | Saline lake microbial communities from Rauer Islands, Antarctica - Metagenome Torckler E11 #898 | ecosystem: Environmental > Aquatic > Non-marine Saline and Alkaline > Saline | place... | reverse complement strand
TTGCAGGAGCCCACGCAAACAGCAAAGAAAAATTGTAAAGATAAAACTGGCACGCGTGGCCACTCAGCCAGGTCGCTGAACAAACAACCTCATCTACTTACCCACAAACTTTCCTGTAGAACCGTTTTTTTGTTACATATTGGTTGTGTTGAGCAAAGAGACACAGATTTATACTCCTATGATATTAAATCTGAGTTAAATGATAGTACAACTGTTTATCCGCAGCAATATGAAATAGAAGAACTATTTACTCCAGCAAATACTTCCTTACAATCGAATAAAGAAGGACTCGTAATAAATCCCTTAACACCAGCTTCCGGCTACTCGCTATTCTATTATCAGCATGAAGATTTGAATGCATGTTGTTCTCTGTTTATGATTTTCAACTCATGATGCCCGAGATAATGGCACGAAAGTGACTTGTCTTCATTATGTTTATTATTCTTCGTGTGGCTTCGTGGCTATTCATCCGGGCCGCAGGTAAAGTTTGAACCCCGCTTTTTTACCACAAAGACGCTAAGACCCGAAGGTGCACGAAGGTAATAGTGATGAAGTTCTTCGTGAGCCTTTGTGTCCTCGTGGCTTCGTGGCTATTAGCCTGGGCCGCAGGTAAAGTTTGAGCCCCGCTTTTCTACCACAAAGACACCAAGACCCGATGGTGCACAAAGGTAATAGTGATGGAGTTCTTCGTGGCCAAAAAATAGAGGCCCAATTATTGGATAGATCCATTTCCCCACCGTTTCAATACAATTAAAAGAACGAATGCGAGGCTTGGTGTCTGTTTGCAATGTACCCACAAACTTTCCTGTAGATCCTTATTATTTACGCTTTTCGATTATTCACCGATAAGAGTTTTAAAGCCTAAACAGAGAACAGCATATCAAATGTATCGTATTCAGAGCCGCCAGCGGAACAAACCCATAACACAAGAGTTGATATAAACATGGAGAATGAAACCTCACATAGAAAGACCAACTGGGACTGGGTGTTTACCCTGCCATTTATTCTTATGCTGATCTATCTACTTTTATAGTTTGCATTGTGGCATATTTATATCGAGCGGATTTTTCAACAATCTGATAAATACCCCCCCTGTGTCCCCTTTTTTGAGGGGGAGTTTTAATGCTCAAATTAAGATAAGCCCAGCCTAAAATTATCTCATAACCTGTCCAGAACCCAGTTTGGAGTCAATGTCAGCAGCCAGGCAACAAACCGCCATCGTCGGGTCACATACGAGTAGGCTTTTCTCTTTTCAATATCATTAAGCATTTGCTTCACCGCCTTGTCCGTCTCCCCAACCCAAAACATGCCTTTTATACCTTCCGTCATTTCGCTTTTTACAAAGCCGGGCTTCACATCTGTAATTGTAATATCCTCTTTCATTTTATTACAGCGCTGGCGATACGCCTGCATGTACGTTGAGATAAACGCTTTCGACGAGCTATATGGAGCAGCCCGGGACGATCCGAATAGTGACGCGATGGATGACACACCCACAATTTGCCCGTATCCCTGTTTCTTAAAGTATTGGAATGCTTCCCCAAAAATTTGCACAAATCCGCTGACATTTACATCTATTACTTTTTGTTCCATTGCGGTTATAGATGACGCCGGATAATTTGAAATACCGGCATTCAAAACAATAATATCCATTCCGCCCATCTCATTAATTAATTTGCGCAGCTGCTCTTTCGCTTTGGCGTGATCCGTAACGTCCATAGGCGAGTAGTAGAAATAGTTGCCCAGCTCATGTTTCAAGCTCTCAAGCCGTTCGAGCCGCCGCCCGGTGCCTCCTACACGATATTCCCTGTCTACACATTGCCGTGCAAGCTCTTCGCCTATTCCGGATGTTGCGCCGATGATAATTATTTTCTTAGACATTGCGACCTAATTGGTGTTTAATACTCTTATAAGTGATCCGCAGCATGTGATCTACCCTGAAATCTGATCCAACCGCCCGAATCTGAGATACCGCTGAATAAATCCGGATGAAATATTTCAGCCAGAATTTCAACAGACTCCTTAATTCGTGGGCCAGGCCGGTTAAAATAATGGTTCCCATCTAAAATAAAGACATTGTTTTGCCGGACAGATGTCAAGTTATTCCATGACTCTCTTTCAGTCAGAGAATTCATTTCTGTAACCGTCTTGGGAATTCCATACCCGCACGGCACGACTAAAAGAATATCGGGATCGCATGCTAAGATATCGCCCCACTCCTGCCACGGTGAGTGCTTTCCTGCATCTGCAAGATGGGATACTCCACCCGCAATCTCAATCATTTCCGGCATCCAGTTTCCGCCTGTCATCAATGGGTCGATCCACTCTATTGCTACTACATTCGGTTTTGGAAGTTGCGTGGTTTTGTTTTGTATCTCATCAAACCGACTCTGAATACTTTTGGTAAGCTCTTCTCCCCGCCGGCGTACTCCCAATGCATCGGCAACCTCAACAAAAGATTGGCAAACCTCCGCAAGACTCGTCGGAGATGCAGAGACAATCTCTGTACTGTTTCCGAGAGCCTCTTTCACCGCGCTGCTCAGGTCGTCGTATGAAACGGCACAAACCTCACAGTGATCCTGGGTAAGAATGATATCCGGGTTAAGGTCAATGAGAGTTTTATCATCCACATCATAAATTGAGAGAGCCTTTTGAAGCAGCTCCGTAATAGAGTGGTGAATCTGAAGACTTTCAGACCCGGATGAGTGGGGATAATTGGCAGAGGTGAGGATTGGCAGATCAGAAACGGATGTGGGATAGTCGCACTCATGAGATCGTCCGACGAGTCGATCCTGCAGGCCAAGTGCACAGACAAGCTCTGTGAGCCCCGGCAACAGGGATACGATATTCCGGGGTGATCTTTGGTTAGATACAGGTTCCGTATGACTCAGGCTTGAACGGTTGTAAGTTCCGGAGCTTTGTACTTCAGATACTCGTAACCGCCAAACAATACGCCAGAGTAGATTAAGTTACCGGCAATTGTGTAGTGAAAGAAAGGAATGGCGGCAGTATAGCACATCATCAATCCTTCGAATGTATTTGGGTAGAGCGGACTGCTAAGCCAGACGCCTAAGTTACTTATAACGAAGAAGATCACCGAACCTCCCAGGGCGCCACCGATCACCCTTGGAAAGGTAATTTTTTTAAGCAGCAGAACACCCAGAATTACAATCATTGCAAAGGCACCATAGATATAGAGGAAGCCGCTTGTAAAGAACGCAAAGCCGTCGTAATAGGCCGCATACACTACGTTATTCAGAACAAGATCACTCAGCCATAGTGCCAGAATGGGAATAACTAAGGCCCATTTTTTCTTTGGAAAATATGCGGCGCCAAACAGAGCAATGGCTCCAAGCGGCGTAAAGTTGTAAGCATGCGGAAGCAGACGTGCTAATGCAGCAAACAAAATAAAACCGGTGATAATGTAAAATGCATTTTTCTTCATAGGTAGGTCTTGCTTTAGGTTCAGAATATAAAATAACAGATTTCTATCAAAAGTGTGAGGGTCATCCGCAATAAAATATATCCCATATTAAATGTTTGCCGCAGATTTTACCGCTCTTTCGCATAAATGATTCTAATTGAGCAACTTTTCCTGAGTTTGGGCTATTTTTTATGTTTTTTCAACCCTACCTTCGTATGTGTTCAATATAAGGCTAATCAACAGGTAATAGCTTCCTGCTATATTGGGAAGACTTACTGATTAGCAATAATTTCCGGACCCGCGTTTCATCAGTTTACATTTCCCATTAAATCGTTTATAAAATCATGTCAGACAGTTCAGACCTCTCTTCTCAGCGAGATCAAATTGATAAAATAGACCAGCAGATTCTTGATTTGCTGAATGAGCGTAATAGGGTATCCCGAGAAGTGATTGAGTACAAGATAGAAAACCAGCTTCCGGTATTTGTGGCCGAACGGGAGGAGCAAAAGAGTATAAAATTCCGCAGCATGGCTGAGGCACGAGATCTGGATCCTGACTGGGCTGAAGATTTTTTGCGAATGATTATGTCAGCCTCACGAGCTACACAATCCACACATACATTTCCCCGGGCCACATCTGACCCAAAACATATTTTGTTTGTGGGAGGAGAGGGAGGCATGGGGTCTCTTTACAGGAAAGTGGCCGATCAAAGCGGGCATCACACCTACAGTATTGATAAGGGGAATTGGTTTGAACTTGAAGATATCGCCCCAAAACTAGACCTGGCGATTGTGACTGTACCTATCAATCTAACCGTATCGGTAATTGAACGACTCAGCAACAAGCTGGATGAAAAAACAACCCTGGCTGATTTTACCAGTAACAAAACTGACACTCTTCAGGCTATGCTCGACTCTCATTCGGGGCCGGTGATCGGCCTGCACCCTATGCACGGTCCGGATGTTCCCAATCTGTCAAAACAGCTGATGGTGGTTTGCAAAGGCAGAGGGCCGGAAGCCAGTGACTGGTTTCGGGAGCAGTGTAAACTCTGGGGAATGCATGTTATTGAGGCCGACCCCGGGAATCATGATCACGTGATGAATCTTGTTCAGGGACTCCGCCACTTTGTTGCGCTCCTGCACGGTTCATTTATGAAAGAGTACGATCTCGACCCGCATCAAATGCTGGATTATTCGAGCCCGGTCTACCGTGCTGAGCTGATGATGACCGGCCGGATTTTTGCGCAGGATGCTGAGCTCTATGCAGATATCGTGTTTGCGAATAAGGAGCGGCGTGAACTGCTTGTCTCATTCTTCAAGCATCATGAACGTCTCATCTCGATGGTTGAAAATGATGATAAAAAGGGGTTTGTGCGAGAATTTGAAGCCGTCACCGACTTTTTTGGAAGATTTGCTACCCAGGCACTGAAAGAGAGTAGCTACCTGATTAACCGTTTAGCAGATCGGTTTTCGTAGATGATTTATGAGTGTTGAGTTTTAAGTGTTGAGGTGTTGATGCCTAAAAAATCACCATAACCCGTCAACCCTCAGAAACACCGTGCAGACGGGGGCAGGCATCTACAAGCTCTCTCACTCAGAACTAAACACTTAAAACTAAAAATTTATATCTAATTGATTATCCAGATTGTGCCGTTCAGGACTGTAGCGAAGGATACCCAAAGGATGTATGGAACCATCAGCCAGCCCGCCATCCTGTCTTGCCTGTTAAAATACACCGTCGTTATTATAATTGATGTAAGGAGCAACAGAATCTCTGCAAACGCGAGGCCAGGATTCTGAGCGTTAAAAAACAGTTGTGACCAGAGTCCGTTTAATAAGAGCTGAACGGTGAACAATGAGAGTTCTGTTTTTCCGTCGGTGAACCCAAGCAGTTTCCATATCCGCCAAGCCGCAAAGGCCATCATAATGTAGAGAGATGTCCAAACCGGCCCAAAAAGCCAGGCCGGAGGATTCCAATCCGGTTTATTCAATTGATCGTACCACTCTGAAGAGGCGATACCGGGGGAGACCTGAGCACCCGTCCATGCCACACCAAAGCATATGAACAGAAATAGAAGTAGTGTACCGGCCGATTTAAACTTTGAAATAGTTGTTTCATTCATAAAACCACCACACTACGGGTCTTTTTTTTTGAGAAGGCTTTGAGTTTAAAAGAATAAATTTTGAGCGATAACTCCACAACATAAGATATATTTAATACTAAACTGTTCTAATTTATTTGACTCTGAGAATTTTTACCACTAATTACTGTATCCCTATTATTCTGAAGAAATAACTATTATGAAATTATTCTCTGCTATAATAACGTTGCTTTCGTTCATGTATATAACCACTCCGGCCGTTCTTGGACAACAGCTGTTTAAACTTAATTCAATAGATAGCCAGTCTAAACAGGTATCTGCAACAACATTGTCGGGAGCTAATCAGCAGCGACAATTCTTCACTTTAAACGACAGCCAAATTAATTTTCCTGATATTAATCCCGGTGATTATATCGAAATAGAAGTGACCGCAGAATCCTCCACCATTTTTAGAGTAAACAGAGTTGAAAATTATACTCCGACAACTACTTCCTTCATTACAAGAGATATTGAACACCCTGAGAACACGTTTTCTTTTACCTATTCCAATGGAAGTTTGTTCGGCCTTTTTCACAAATCGCATGAAGAAACATACTTCTTTGAGTATGATGATCAGGTTTCGCAAAATTACGTGTCAAAATCCTCATCATTTTACGACGATGAACAGTTTTGCTCCATTCACGAGGTAGACCATGATATCCAATCGATAATCAACGTGCAATCCCTGGGTAAATCGTCCGCGTCTACCGATCTCCAAACTCAAGTACCCAGTACGGCCGCAATGACCGGCTCGCTCTCTGATGAAATTTCAATTGATGTTATGATTGTGTATTCCGGAAACGCCAAAACGTGGGCAGAATCCACATCTTACAATTCAATCGATAACGTCATCTCATCAGCAATGGTTCTATCCCAAACCGCATTGGATAACAGTGAAACTGACATAAAGCTGAGGCTTGTTCACTACTATCAGACCGGGTACAGCGGAGATTCAATTGACAAACTAAGTGAAAGTGATCTCGGATATGTCTCTTCTGGTGATCATCTGAGGCGCCTGACCCGGGATGATGACAATCCCTTTAATCTCTGCTCGGGTGGAGAGCCCAGCAATTGTCAAGAGTCGGATTATGACGGTTATTTTAGAAATGTTCACGAACTCCGCGATGAGTACGGCGCTGATGTTGTGGCTGCAGTTTTGAGTGAACCCAATACAGGTGGAATTGCATGGGTTAACAGTTCAACATTCGGGTCTCCAAATTCAGCATTTTCAATTAATCGGGTTCAACAAATTGGTACAAATTATACCCTGATTCATGAAATTGGCCACAATACAGGGAACTCACATGCCCGAAATCAAAGTAGTGCAGGTGCCGACGACTTCGGAGGATTATTTGTTTACTCAACCGGCAACCGCTTCAGCGCTAACGCATCTAAATATGCCACTGTAATGGCGTATAGTGAAGGCGGCTTCACATCAATTCCTTACTTTTCAAACCCGGGTGTACAATTTTCCGGATCACCAACCGGTTACCCAATAACCTCGAATTCGGAGGCAGGCCCATCTGACAACGCACGCAGCATGCGCGAAATCAAACGAGTTATTGCCTCGTACCGGACATCCATTGTTGATGCCCCCTCAATCGGCGTTGATGAATCGTCAATAAGCGCTGAGCTCAACCAGGAAAATAGCACTGTTACAGTGCCTGTAACAATTCAGAATAACGGCGCCAGCGACTTGATGTGGGACTTTGATTTTGACATTGAGAGCGGTGTCATTGCTGCATCAAAACAGCAGACCGGCCTCACGATGTCTGCCGTTCCTGTTCTGGATACGTTCACTCCAAATTCCAGCAGATCATTTACTCAGTTAAATGAACCCGGCGTTGTATTTTCAACAAGTTTCGAGGCCAGTGAGGGGTTTCAGACCGGTGATTTTCCTGCAAAAGTCGGCTGGCGTTCTTTCGCGCAGTCAACCCCGTTTGAGATTTCAAGTGACAATCCTTCAGACGGTACCCGGCATCTTCGGCTTCCAAGACGCCCCGAAGCGTCAGGTTCTATGTTTTCCAGATCTCCTTTTTTTGGCCCCCAACCAATGGGCGAATACATCGTATCCTTCGATATCGCCACGCAGGATCTAATCATTGGCGGAAGCGGGGAAACGTTCGACGTCTATATATTTGATGGAAGCACCGGCATTATCTCATCCGGAGTCATTATTTCAGGTGGTAATATTTTCGCACGATCTGGAAATGAACAGGGAGAAGGATCCTTCTTATTCGCGAATGCTACGCTCCCGTCAGACGGATCTTACAGAACTATGGAAATCAAATATAATCCCAATAACCGTACTGTGGATTACTATCTTGAAGGCGCTCTTATCACATCCAACCCCTATACGTTAGGACGAAAACCTGACTACATCTATTTCGGCCAGAGAAATAAAGTAAGCGGTGCCTACATGGATATTGATAATATTCGTGTTGAACGTGTTCATTCACCATTCAACTGGCTTACAGCACAGAAATTCGGCGGCGTAGTAGCTCCCGGAGAGTTAGAATCTGTTGAACTGACTCTAACAGCAGAAGATGTACAAACCGGCAGCTATGAAACCGTGCTTCAAGTAAAAAGTAATGATCCTGCCAACCCGGTCATAGAAGTTCCGATTTCAGCGACTATTGAATTGGCGACATCATCAGAGGTTATTCAGGAAGTGCCAAAGCGACCCGGGCTCTCGCAAAACTATCCAAATCCATTCAATCCAACGACAAATATCCAGTTCACTCTAAACCGAGCTGCCGATGTAACTCTGGAAGTGTTTAACATTACCGGGCAAAAAGTGGCAACACTCGTTCACGGAACACTAAATGCAGGAAGTCATATGCATACATTTGACGCCAGCGGGCTCTCGAGCGGTATCTATATGTATCGGCTTCAGACACCGGAACAGACGCTGACCCGTCAAATGATTTTGATCAAATAATTTAGTGACCTATATGAAACCTGCAGCAACTGCTTTCTTTACAACATGTGTATTTATTGCCTGTTTTTTAATTGGAGGCTGTGGTAACGGTGGTGATCAACCGCCAATCGAAACGGAAAAGGATGAAATATCCGGACTGCCTCAGTTAATGATACAGTCCGGTGATTCTCTACTATTCAACCAGACGCGGCCTGCAGAAAACATGCTCCAACTTCCGGACACTCTGGATGAGGCCTCTGTTTTGGCGTATTCTTCTATTGCACCTTCTCAGTCGCTGAGCACTATCAGAGCCTACCAGCCCGGAACTATTCTTCATTTTTCTCTTGATGAGAATCTTATGATCTCTGCGCGGGTAAACAGAAATCAATCGGTAGGTGAACAAATAAAAACATTAACCGGGCCTCTACTTGATCCATATACCGGTAATATTATGCTTTCTGTGGACAGCACTTCAATTTACGGCACGATTGATCTTCTGAGCGAAAACCGCCTCTTTTATATTCGGTACGACCGTGTGAACAACCTCCATTATCTGGCTGAAATCGACCGTACAACACTGGATATTCAGGAAGGCTCTCAACCCCTTGAGTTAAACTAAGCAGATCATATTTTTCAGTCAGCATTTAAAGCCAAAGACCGGTCTTATTTTTTGAACATCGTACTGGCTATAAAAAATATATTCTCTTTTCTTTCGAGCAGACGCCGTTTAAAGTAGGGAAACCACATGGTGCCATACGGCACATAGACCCTCGTATTATACCCTTCCCTGGTCAATGCAATCATTGTTTCTTCACGTAAACCATAGAGCATCTGGAATTCAAACCGTGACTTGCCCAGGTTATTTTCAAGGGTGTACGTCTTAATCCATTCAACAAGCTCATTGTCGTGGGTTGCCATTCGGGGGTAGGTCGTTTTTTCGAGTAAAATCCTGGCGTACTCTTTAAATGCATCGCGTATAGCCGGCATATTCTGAAGGGCAACACGTTCCGGCTCACCATAAGCGCCTTTACACAGGCGGATATTCGCTCCCATCTCCGCTAATTCAGGTATATCGTTTTTGCTTCGATGCAGGTAAGCCTGTATCACAATCCCAACATGCTTTCCGTACTCTTTAAACGCCTCTTTGAAAAGATCAATACTTAACTGTGTATAGTCTGAACCCTCCATATCAATACGCACAAAGGAGTCGTGCTCCCGAGCAACATCAAGCAGCTTAAAGAGATTCTCTTTGCAGTATTCTTTGTCTATGTCAAGCCCAAGCATCGTCAGCTTGATGGATATCGTACTTTTCAGTCCCGCTTTTTGAATATTTTCTATAAGCTTTATGTAGCTTTCCACGGTGTCATCAGCCGTTCTGCGATCTTTCACATTCTCACCAAGAAGGTCAAGTGTCACTTTTATGCCGTACTCGTTAAGTTTACGAACCTTCGCTACTGACTGGTCAAACGTCTCCCCTGCAACAAATCTCTTTGCCAACACAAACGGTAATTTCATAACTGCAGATAATTTTTTTTTAAATCTGATAGTAAATTACTGAACTTGCTCATGATTCACATGGCTCTACAATAACATTTTTTCGTTTGATGAGGTTCTGTTCGAAACAAACATTAAAATGCTAACGTATGCTTATATCTTGAACAATTTTCTATAAATAAACACTGTCGAAATGGAGAAATTATCAAAATTTCTAATCTGTGTTTTTGCAACAATTATAGCCTTTTTCGGCTCATTCAATGCACAAAACATTGATGACGCTTACAGAACTGAAATTTTTAATGTCAATGCAAATCCAACCATTGAAATAGAAACATCAGGTGGATCGATCATGGCTGAGGGTCACTCTGAAAACGAAGTCCGTGTGTACATGATCGTAAGAAGGGGTGGCAGAACATTATCTCCCTCCGATTTCGACCTTGATGATTTTGAAATA
>Ga0136597_1001106_pt1 | contig 10494 bp, 14 predicted proteins | sample AntRauTorcE11898_FD_101385 | JGI IMG/M metagenome (GOLD analysis project Ga0136597, IMG submission 101385) | Saline lake microbial communities from Rauer Islands, Antarctica - Metagenome Torckler E11 #898 | ecosystem: Environmental > Aquatic > Non-marine Saline and Alkaline > Saline | place... | reverse complement strand
ATTCTCCAGCGCGTCGCGCACCGCGTGCAGCCCGAACAGCCACAGCGTCTCGGCCGCCGCCTTGCTGCGCGCCTGCTCCTTCTCGATGACCCATCGGGGTTTTTTCATGCCTGTCGCACCCTTCAGATTTCGACGCGAGACCCTGCACCGCCCGAGGTCGGCGTGCAAGTGATTTAGCGGTTGACGCCTTTTCCGCCCGCTTGTACCCACCGTCCACCATCCGGCGCAGGCCGGTATGTGTGGGCGACAGGCCGCAAGGTGTGGCAGGGGACTGTAACTCCCTCGCGGAGACGCACGCTAGGTTCGATTCCTAGGTCGCCCACCACCTAAAAATCAATGACTTAGCAGGAAAATTATGACCGTCAGCGAAGGCTGATTTATCGTCGTGTAAGCGTTTTGTAAGCAATTCGGGAAAGTAAGACGCCGTAGGAAACGTGTTGCTCTTTCGCCGCATTCTCTGCCAAGCTGCCCCTGCATCCGCACAAGAGGCATGACGCCATGACGCTCAACAAGATTCGCCGGGTCCTCTACATGCTGTCGAAGTATCTAGGCGACGCGCAGGCGGTCACGTCCAAGCGGAAAGGCTCTGTGTCGCGCAGGGTCGGGCGCAGGATCGCCGGGAAGGGCACAGGCCGATTGCTCGGCAAGCTGTTTCGGTGACAAGTGAATAACCAGTTAATCGTGAGAAGTTTCGGCTAACTCGCCGAAATCCTGTAAATCTGACCGTTTCGCAGGGTTAGGTTTCGCAAGATACAGCAAATTGTATCGCAAGAATTGTCTACAAACGTCACTTAGAAAGCTGTCTTTGCGCAACTAATGAAACAACCCCACCAATTCCCCCGCTAAATAGAACAGATTGAATCTTTGTTAATTGTTCAAGCGTTAGCCAGTGCCAAGACATAGGAAGCATGTAGTGCGCCGCCCACGAAGCGAGAGAACCAAGAAATAGAAACGCAAAAACGACTAAAAACAACACGATGAGAACGCCATAAGCGCGCAACCACCATAGATGGTTGGTCTCCTGTTGTCCTTTAAGCTTGCCCTCTTTGTCCCAATTTTGATCTTCTTTTTTGGCCTTGCTGTCATCAAACCATTTAGGAATTAATTCCTCGTCAGGCGGTGGTACTTCCCTGTCTGTCATTTAGCTTTTCCGTGTAATGTTCTCTGATCAGACTGTCGGGGATTTCAATATTCATAACCCCATCGCGATAGACCTGATCCCAAGGCGAACCGGGTCTGTGCGTAAGATTGGAAAGTCCAACGCCACTTATGTCCCCATACTTTGAGAATACATCCTCAAGAAACGCTTGAACATTCGGTTCCAATGGGGTGTCCATGTCATCATCAATAAGATCGTGAGGGATGGGGTTCCGCCCGAAACTCTTAGTTGCATGGTACAGAGACGGCAAAACTGGACCGTACTTCCACGCCTCAATTCTGTCCGAAAACAAATCACGACGCAACAGTGCTAAGGACCACCCATGTGCGATATATACTAGCTTCATTAACTGCATAGGTGTCAGGTGCTTACCCTGACGCTTCGCAATTTTTAGCATTTCATTAGCGACTGTGGTCGCAGACGTAACGGGCCTGTCTACCGCCACCTCCGACGGGCGATCTTGCTCTTGCGGTTCTCTCGCCATTCCTCTCCCCTTCGTGCATGCGTTCTTCACACGAGTAATGTTGTATAACACATATCTGGCGCTGGACCATACTCTTCTCAAGGGGATAATACTTTCGTAACTTCCCGAGAGGCCGCCAAACCCACTGAAATTGAATGAAAAATTGCTATCCCATGGGCGGACTGAGCGTGCCCAATTGCCCAACCCGACTGCCATGCGGCCAGTTTGGTAGCAATACACGCCACCTAAGCCACCTTGCCTATCCGCTCAAACCTTTCCGGCACATAGGCGCGCAGCACCGCCTCGGCCTCTACATCAGCCAAGGTGCAGACCGTGCGAAAGTCTGCCGATCCTATCCAGCCGTCATCCTTGCCGCGTGCCACGTCGTGCAACCCATGCACCAGCACGGCGCGCCATAGGTGCAGGTCAGCGTTCACGGCCACCGCAACGCCCCCGCAAGATCGTGGATCAAGCCCAGCGCCGCGCGACGATCCAGCGGCACGGCCACAACCTCTTGCCCGTCTCGATAGACTGTCAGCACCGGCCCCGGCTGGATCGCGATTAAAAGCATCGCCCGCCCCCGCGCATGGTCAGGGGCGGGCAACGGCCCGGTGAAGCATCCGGGCTTGAGACGCGGGTCCAACTGTCAAAAAGCCCCGCGCCCATCTCGTCAGCCTTTCAGCCGTTTCAACTTGCGGCTTAGGTCGTCGGCTTTGCCCGCTTCGGTGTAAGGTGTGAACGTCGCGTCGAAACCACCACGGCCAAGGAAAGCGGCCAGCACGGCGGCAACCTCGGTTTTCGTCGGCAATCCATCCGGCGTGCCCGGCATGTCCGGGGCAGGCTGGCCCAGCCTATCGGCTGCAATCGCAGCGCCATCGCGCAGCCGGTCGATCTGTGAGGCAAGCCCGGTCGATCCGCCCATCAATCGCAGGTCAGCGACGGTTTGCCGGATACGTTCGGACGCGGCGATGACTTCCTGCGCATGAGCAACGGCCCGCTGCGCCTCGTGTGGTGCATCCTTGACGATCCGCCCCAGCCGATCCCGCGCATTGGCAATGTCCGCCTCGCGCTCGGCCTTGGCCCGCTCTACCCGGTCGATCTGTTCACGCCGGATCGCCCGCGCCATCCGTTCATTGCGTCGCACGGCGCTTTCCGCGCTGTGCATCGGACGGGACGCATTGGCCTGCTCAAGCCAGCCTTTCGGCGCGTAGCCCTCTCGTGTCGGCCTTGTGCCCCATTGCGAAAGCTGATCCGCGATAACGTCCAGGCTGTTTTGCAATTGGTCCGCAAGCTGATCGTCGCTCGCGGTGGCCACGCTGCCCGAAAAATAGCCCGGCATTTGCACCTGATCCGGTGCCGCGTCGAGTTCCAGAGCCATCTTAATTGCCCCCTTTGCTCAGAATGCCGCGCGGGCGCAACGGTGCCGCCCCTGTGGTCTTTGTGGTGGTCTTGGCAGGTGTCCGCCCCTGCGCTGCGACACGGCCCTGTGTGGCCCTCTCTGGCGTGCTGTGAGGCTTGCCGGATAGAACCCCGCGCGGTGTCAGGGGGTCTCCCTTGGCCTGCGCGTGAAGCGGTGCCGTCTTGCTCAATACCGCGTCCACCTTCGCGGCGATGACAAGCCCCCGCATCGCGTTGACAATATCCCCGCCCCTATCCGGTGCAGGCGGTCGGGTGTCGCAGGTGCAGCCGGTGGAAGGCGCGCGCGTGCCGATGGTGCGGCCCGTGGCCCCGTGTGTTGAATGTGTAAAAAATGGCATGTGTGCCTCCTTTGGCTTTACCAAGTTACTCGGGTGAGGTTTCGTGTTGATCCGCTGGTGAGCGCGCCCATCGCCGCATTGGCGACATCATCACGCCCGCCGCGAGGATGGTCGATTGCGTCCATGCCGCCGCTACGGGTGCGACGCTCAAGTGCGACAAGCTGATTGACCATGCGTTCGTTATCCAGAAGCTGCACCTTGCCCGAGGTCAGTCGAGGAAGCGCATCAAGATAAATCTGTGTGCGGTTTTTATCCGCAGCCTCGTAGCGTATGCCGGACGACTTGAACGCACCAGTCACCCACTCGCCTGCGTAATGGTCGCCGGATGCCGCGCGCAGCCCGTAGCGTTTCAGGTCCATCGCGCATTGGATAACGATTGCAGCAGGATCAAACGGTGGTCTTATCTCGACCAGAAGATCCAGCACATCGACGTCGCCCTCGGTATGTGCAACTGCCCAGCAGAAACTGTCATTCCGTCCGCCTGATACGTCGATGAAACCGCGATACCTGACACGTTCACGCAAGGGTCGTGAGGTCAGGCCTGGCACGATCAGCTTTTCAACATCCTGCCGGTCGATATAGCCCGCAAGGTCATCACGCCATTGCGCGTAATACTCGGCCCGCGCAGCCTGTGCATCCTCGCGCATAGCCGAATCAACAACGCTCTGCGGAAGGCGAGGATTCAGGGCTGTTGATGGTGCCTGTATTGCGAGCGCAGGCGCGTCATCTTTCGCCCAGTGTCGGGTGTGGCGCTGATACATGACACCATCGCGGCGGTGTGGAGTGCCGATGCCCAGTAGCAGACCAGCCGTCAATGACAGGGCAGGTTCCGCCGCGCGGATAATTTCAGCGTCAGGTGATGCTCCTTCCTGATACCAGTGCGGAAGTTCATCGCAGATTATGGAAGCAAAGGACCGGCCCCGAATAGAGCGGTGCGAGGCTGTCATCACGGCCAGTTCCGCGCCGTTGCTCAACTCGATGCCGTCGCCTGTCTCGCGCACGATCTGACCGCGCAGTGCCTTGGATTTCTCCAGACCGCCGCTCATGTAACGCAACGCCTGACCAGCCTGCCGACGATCCGCTGCGACGATTGCGCCGGTGATTAATTCGCCGGGGGCTGCAACGCCCGACCAGTCTCGCAAGCCGGTTTCGTAAAGCGTCAGGGCAGAAGCTATCGCCGTCTTGCCACCACGACGCCCCACTAGAGCATATGCCTGCCGTGAGGGCTTGGACGGTGGCGTGCGGCCTGTGAGCGCGAGGAATGTTTCGGCCTGTTCATCCGTCATCGGCAAGCCGTAGAGACCGCGCACCACCACAAGCCATGCATCCCATGAGCCTTCATGCACACCGGGCAACATGGGCGCGAGTAGGTTATCATCGGTCAGCGCCGTGATGACGTCCACCAATGCAGGGGCAGGCTGTGCGCGGATGTGGATATGCTCGGCTGCTATCATGTCGCAGCCTTCTGTCTCAGATAGCTTTGCAGATCGGTTACATCCTTTGCGCGACGCTCGATGCCAAGCGTTTTCAGGATGCCCATGAGGGAATTGCAGGCTTGCGTCCACTTACCTGCGTCGAACACCTCATATTGCCCGGATGCTAAGGCTTCCTCTTGGACGGCAAGCCAATGCTCAAGCCATAGCGCGCGCTCGACCAGACTGCGCTGCGAATATGACAACTGGTCAACCCCGCCGAGGTCATCGGTCATCGCCTGCCAGCGTCCGCGCATGGTGACGGCTATCGAGGTGCGACCGTCGAGGCGGTCGAGGTATCCGCTCGCAAACTGCTCTGGAATGTCGGCCTTCTGTGCCATGATTTGCCTGCATATGCTTACTAATTGCTTACACGATAGCAAAGAAGAAATGCAAAGTCACTTTCTAACAATGGCTTGGAGTTTCTAAGCGGGGGACATAATATCCCTTACCATAAAAATTGACGCGGCTTGCGAGGCGTCGAGGGTAGCGGCAAAATTAGGGTCGATATTCCTGACTAAATATATCGCCTATCAAGAGCTTGTTAGCGTACACTATTTCAGGCAAAAACTCGGGGCTTGTAATAGATGGATGACCGGCGACATGACGACAGAGCAAACTATTGTTGATGGCATAGTAATCGGCGGGGCTGGTGGAGCCGTGGCTGGGATTTCTATTTTAGTGGTAAATGGGATTGTTTATCTTTCAAAGAAACATTTGGATAAGAGAAAAGTTCATAATTGGCTTCTGTCTAACTCATCCGATGTTGAAGGTCAGAAGAATAGGTTTCGAACAACAAGGACGATTGCCAGTCACGTAAACCTCACTGAAGATCGAGTTAGATATATTTGTAGTATCCACCCTAAAATAATGCTGGCAATTGGAACCGATAAAGAGCTTTGGAGCATTTATCTGCGCCAACTTGAGCCTGGAGTTAGGCAACTTTAGAATATGAGGTAGATTTTGAATTCTCAAATTTCGCCGAATTCCAGAATGTCCCGCTTGTCCCGTCTCAAACACCAATTCAAACCCCAGTCGGGGCGGGACACGGGACATGCCTTAGGCATTTGTCCCGCTTGTCCCGGCATATCCCGCTTCTGCACCGGGACATTTTTCATTTTGTCCCGGTATGTCCCGCTTGTCCCGCTGCATCATAATCGTCATTTGCATCGCCGCATCCCGGATCAGATACACGTCATCGGTAGCCGTCATGCGGTCGCTATCCACGAGGTCACGTCGGACACGCTGAAATGCTTTCTTCTTTGCATCGGCGGTGTCGCCTGTGGATTTTGAATAGAATGCGTCACGCCAGTCATCGACGTGGACGCCGCGAAAGGTGCCATCCTCCCATATGCCGCTCTGCACCGCTGCGGTGACGTATGTTTCCTGCGCCATCCTTTGGGTAGGTGTCAGCTTCTGTTTGCGCTCTGGTGCCTCTGTGGCCTCCAGAACGGCGCTCTTGGCTATCCCTTCAAGATCAACTTGCTGGAAGCGAAAGAACAAGTCCTGCGGCGGCTCTGCGTCCTTCATTTTGGTGTTGACAAGCTTCATCTCATGGCCTTCTTTCTCGACCCGGTATTCGGTATCAAGTGCGCCTTTCAATGCCATTGCACCGCGCGCCCTTTCCTTTGCGGCATGTCCTGAATGATGCGCGATCAGTACTGAGCAACCGGGAAAGCGTGCTTTCAGGTCATCAATCGCGACAATGAAATTGCTCATGTCCTGCGTGTTGTTTTCATCACCTGCGCCAAAGTTCCGCGCCAGCGTATCGATGATAATCAGGGCCGGTGATCCGTATTGATCTGCCAGCCCGGCCACCGCATCCGCAACGGCAATTGCGCTTGCCCCGTCGAGAAATTGCGCGGCCCTCTCTGACTTGAACAAAGGGACGCCAGAAAGAGACACCTTGCGCGCTTGGCTCCATGCTGCAAACCGCCTTGCAAGCCCGTTATGCCCCTCACCTGCGATGAAGAAAACAGAACCTTGTTTCGTGTCGCGCCCATGAAACCGGGTGCCTGTGGCGACGCTCAGGGCAATGTCCACGGCCAGAAAGGACTTGCCGCAACCCGGATCGCCAAACATCAAGCCCAGGGTGTCTGTCTCGAACAACTCCTCGATGATGTACTCCGGCGCGCGGTATTTTAGATCCGCCACCGGGACGAATTGAAACGCCGCTGTGGGTTTTGTCTCATGTGATGGTGAACCGGTAGCGTGAGCCTGATACTCTTGATCCATGTCCGCAAAGTCGCGCGTCATGCTGCCACCTGCTCTTTCATATAATCAAGAAAGGCTGTTTGGCGGTGAGGTGCCATAGCCCGAACGCATGCCAAAGCATAGGCGTCGATTTCGTCAGGGTTCGCGATTGAGGCCCAAAAGGCCGCGTCACTCATCGGGCGAAAGAATGTCGGAAGCGGCATTCCTGCGCCTGTTAAGACGGTCTCGGCAACCATCAGCCCTTGATCCGCGTCCAGCGCCTTCATAGCCGCCCATGCAAGCGCGGCGTTTTCCTCGGGCGTCAGCCGGGCCTGCCAGACTGCCGATGCCGATTCCCACGTCTCATAGTCGTGTGCGGTCAAAGCATAGCCCAACATCCGGCTTGCCCCGAGGTGCGGGCGCTTCATGAGCTTGGAATAGGAATCGCTCATTGCACCTGCCCCTTAGCAGGAATGTCCTCGCGCTTCCCTTGCTCGAATTTCGCCAGATAACCGGCGAATTCTCCGACATTGCGAAGGCTTTCAATCAGCCGCTCGACCTCGGAGTGCTCAATCTGGACGCACCACTCGTCGGGCGTGCCGTCTGGAAATTGATTATCTTCCTCGCCATCGCCCCAAAGGAAGTGCAGATATTCCAACCGCGTGACCGTGCCACGCATCGCGGATTCAATCTGCGTCAGGTGTTCGGCTATGTCAGCCGGTATCGTGAAAGTTTTCATGTCGTGCCTTTCGGTAACTTGCCCGATAGGCGCGGCGGTGTTACAGTATCACTATCATCAGCCAAATGACGTTTTCCTGCCCCGTCCGCGCTGCCTGCGGGCGGGTTTTTACTGCTCAGTCGCGGGGACAAAATTGGCGTTTACGTACGCGGCCAGATCGGCGGCGCGGTAACGGACGGCACGGCCTATCTTGACGTAAGGAATCGAAGCTCCGATCCAGCGGTCGCGCTCAAGCCATTTCGTGCTGACGCCAAGATAATCAGCAGCGGCTCGCTGGTTCATCAGCGCGGGCAGGGTGGCGGTGGTTTCGTTCCCGGCATTCATCGCGCGGGGTGATGTAGCGGTATTTAGCATGTTGATGCCCTCCATAATAAGCGGTGAGGGCAACTTGGCTCAGGCGATAACTCCGCCTCGGGACAGTTTTTGTCCGAAAATCAGAAAGTCGGAAAAATAATTGTGGGGTCTCGCGTGTCTGCCACGGCCTGCGCGACCGACACGGCTTCGCGCACCCATCCCGGTGACAATATCAACTCGGTCAGTCCAAGTTGGATAGGTCCGTCTATGCGCACGTCGCCAGCGTTCAAGTCAGCGTCACCTGTCAGGCGGTCAGTCAGGACCAAAATGCTCTGCGCCGAAAAAACGAACGCCACCGCCATCGGCAAAACCGGCAACGACGGTCGCCATGTTCGTGCTCGAAAGTCGCTGCCATCGAGGTCGGCAACATTCTTTGCGGGCAGGTTTCTGTTATAGAACATTTGCCTCCACATGTCCGCCGCCTCGGTAATGTCGTCCGCGCCGTTTACTGCTACCTCGATGCCATCGGGATTTGTAACACTGGCAACGCCGCGCCTTTGTTCCATTTGGCGAAGCCATGCGGTGACCGCCGCAACACGTCTATGGAAAATTTGCCTACCTGCCGCTTCAATGGTCGCCTTCACCCTCTTGGGCTTCAAGTCGCGCAATGGCGCAGGCATGTGCCGAGGCGCGATGCCTTTGCGTCGATGTATGTAGAAGATGCTCGCCCTCATTAGCGTGTCGCGGCGTTGCCCCTCGTTTTGGCCCGGATACGAAAGCCAAGCCAAATAGGTGAGGCTCGCCGCCTCGTCAGCTTGGGGCATTTCGAGGATCACGCCCGCGCCTCCGAAAGCTGCACCACGTCGCCTGTGCGGGCAGGGGAAAGCAGGTAGTCGGATATCCTCTGCATCGCATCGCGCAGATCGTCGGTCGTCACCGTCACATAGCCTGCGGTCACGTCCCCACCGCTGATGTGGTTCGTGAGGCGTTTCAACTTGTATGCCGAGATATCCAGATTGCTGGCTACGGTGGCAAAGCTGCGGCGTAGGTCATGTGCGGTCAGGTGCAGGCCCGTACTCTTTTCGATCCGGCGCAGGGCATTTCGCAGATCGGCGGGGACTTCGCCATGTGCGTTGCTGAATACGTACACATCGCCTGCAACCTTCTGCCGATCGGTCAACAGGTCGGCAAGTTGCGAGGAAATGGGCAATTCGTGATCCGTTCCATTTTTCGTATTCCGAAAGGTCACAATGCGTTTTTTCAGGTCTACATCAGCCCAGCGCAAAGCCGGGTATCCGTCCTTGCTGTTACCCAGCACCTCGCCAATGCGCGCGCCGGTCAGCAGCATGAAGATAAGCGCATCCCGACATTCTGCATCGCAGTGCAACCCGACGAGATCCCGCCGCACCACGTCCAGCCATTCCGCGACACGATCCTCGGGAAGATGACGCTTGGATGGCTTCACCTCCCCCCATTGGCTCAGCTTGTTAAGACGGTCCACCGGATTGCGGGCGAGGATAGGCTCGTCGTCATCGTCGCAATCTGCGATGACAAGATTGAGAGCGGCGCGCAGATAGCGAAAGGCGAGGTTCGCTTGAGCGGCGGATGCCTCGGTTAGCTTGGCGTGCCTGTCTTTCACCATGCGTCCGGTTATGTTTGTCACCGGCATGTCGCGCCAATCCTCGAAGCGGCGCATGGCCTTTTCGATATCGCGGATGGTCTGCGGTTTCTTAGGCGCGCCCTTGCCATTGCCCCGGCGCTTCGGTGCGGTTTTGTATGCCTCGAAAGCCTCGCGCAGCGTCGTGTCGCGGGCTTCCTTTTTCTGGTGTTCTTTCACCGGGTCCAAGCCGTCTGCGAATTGAGACGCCATGCCCAACGCCTTCTTGCGCGCGGCCTCGGCGCTCATTTCGTCGGCGCGCCCGATAGTCACGCGGCGCTCCTTGTTCCCGACGCGCCGTTGCATGATGTAGGCCCGCATCCCGCCCGGCGCGACACGTACGCCAAAGCCGCGCAGTTCGGTGTCCCATATCAGCCGTTGCTTGCCTGGAGTCGGCTCCAGCTTGTCCACCTTCGTGGAGGTCAGTTTCACCCTGTTGTCGGTCATCGCGAATAGTCCCCTGCCATGTCGTGTAAGCAATTTGTAAGCAGGGTAATTCGAGAACGCAAGGGAAAGCAGGGGATTATTAGAAGTGTAACATACTGTTTTTATGCATAGTGAGTGCTTATAAGTGGTCCTTATGGCTGGTGCCTAGGGGACTGTAACTCCCTCGCGGAGACGCACGCTAGGTTCGATTCCTAGTGGATTGAGCGGAACAGGCGAGTCCTGATTGGGATTCCCATTTGCGCCTGAGCATGCGAGTCTGGGGCATGCGCAATGGAGTATTCATCAATCTTGGCGAGACGGATCGGCAGCGGCT
>Ga0136597_1001102_pt1 | contig 10523 bp, 7 predicted proteins | sample AntRauTorcE11898_FD_101385 | JGI IMG/M metagenome (GOLD analysis project Ga0136597, IMG submission 101385) | Saline lake microbial communities from Rauer Islands, Antarctica - Metagenome Torckler E11 #898 | ecosystem: Environmental > Aquatic > Non-marine Saline and Alkaline > Saline | place... | reverse complement strand
GCTCCGGGATCTCGGTGCGCGGATTGTCGTCCGCGAGACCTTCCCCGCGAGCCTGGAGCTGGGCGAGGGCGTGCTGGCGTGGGCGATCGGCGATGAGGACGAAGCGCGCCAGGCGGCCGCCGGCTTCCGCGAGCACGACGAGGCGATCCTGGAACGTCAGTACGCCGTCCATCGCGAGCGCGATGCCCTGCAACTGTCAACGTCCCAGGCGGCGGATGAACTCGAGGGACTGTTCGAGCGCGACGATGCGGAGGACACGACATCGAGCGACGAGGACACCCCCCAGAGCGGCACGTAATCGCATGCTGGCGACCCGCTGCCGCATTGCATACCATCGGCGCGGCTGACGGCGGTGGCCGTCCCGCGCCCGCAACCGGACCGAGTGCATGCATTACGATTTCGATGAACCGATCGATCGCCGCGGAACCGCCAGCGACAAGTGGGACCGTTTTCGCGATCGCGACGTCCTGCCGATGTGGGTCGCGGATATGGACTTCCGGGCGCCGCCGGCGGTGCTCGATGCGCTCCATGAACGGGTCGGCCACGGCGTGTTCGGCTATACCAGCGCGCCGGACGAACTCGTCGATGTCACCGTGTCGATGTTGCGCGAGAGCCACGACTGGCAGGTCGAGCCCGATTGGCTGGTCTGGCTGCCCGGTCTCGTCCCCGGCATTCATCTCGCGGCGGCGGCGGTCGGGGAGCGCGGCGACGCGGTGGCGACCTTCACGCCCGTGTACCCGCCATTCCGTGCGGCACCGGCGCGGGCCGGGCGCGAACGGATCGAGGTGCCGCTGGCGTCCGCCGACGGTACCATCGACTTCGACCGACTCGAGGCCGAGGTTACCGAGCGCACGCGCCTGCTGCTGCTCTGCAACCCGCAGAACCCGACCGGCCGTGTCTACCGCCGCGAGGAACTCGAAGCGCTCGCGGCTTTCTGCGAGCGCCACGATCTCGTCATCTGCAGCGACGAGATCCACTGCGGCCTGATTCTCGATCCGGATGGCCGCCACATCCCGATGGCCACCCTGGGCCCGGAGATCGCGCGCCGTACAATCACGCTGATGGCACCGAGCAAGACCTACAACATCGCGGGACTCGGCTGTTCGCTCGCGGTTATCCCGGACCCGACCCTCAGGCGCCGCTTCCAGTCCGCGCGCGCGGGTTTCGTGCCGGGCGTGAACGCGCTCGGATTCACCGCCGCGCTCGCCGCCTGGCGCGACTCCCACGACTGGCACGGCGCGCTGATCGACTATCTGCGCGGCAACCGCGATCGCGTGGTGGCGGCCATCGACGAGCACCCTCGGTTGCGCGTGACCACGCCGCAGGCGACCTATCTCGCGTGGCTGGATGCCCGCGAACTCGGAGCGGATGATCCGACCGCCGCCGCGGAGGCAGTCGGGATTGGCCTCTCGGCCGGGGCCGACTTCGGCCAGACGGGGTTTCTGCGGCTCAATTTCGGTTGCCCCCGCTCGACGCTGGAAGAGGGTCTGCGCCGTCTGTCCCGCCTGTAGGCCGCGCGCGACAGTGCCGGTAGACTGTCGGTTCGGCCCCGTCGTGTGACCGCAATGTCCCGTCTCCCCTTCCGCGTCCTCGCCTTCGTGCTGCTGGTCATCGCGCTGCCTTTTGCGGCGGCGCCCGCCGGTGCCGCCGCCATTCCCGAAGAACAGATCGAGGAGGCGGACGCGGTGCTTGCGGCCATCAAGCAGGCGCTTGAGACCGAGCAGGATCCGGACCGCGACGCCCTGCGTTCGTATCTCGGTGAGATTCCGGGTGTCCGCGATGTCGCGGCCGAATGCATCGAGCGCAATGAGAGTCGGCTCGCCAGCGTCGAACAGAACCTCGAAACGCTCGGTCGGTCCGGGCCGCACGAGGCGGCAGGCGTACAAGAGCAACGGGCCACCCTTCAGCAGCAGCAACGCGACATCGAGAGCCAGCTTCAGCTCTGCCGGGTAATCCAGCAGCGCGCAAACCAGTTGCAGGATCGCGTCACGCGGCTCCAGCAGGCCCTGTTGACGGCGCGACTCTCGCTGCGCGAACAGCCCGCCTGGGAGGTCATCGGGGAGAACCTGCGCGAGCCCGGCCGTTTGTGGAGCACCGCGCGACTGTTCCTGTTGCGTGAGAGTGGTCTCGACACCCTGAGCTGGATCGAGTTCATCGGCCTGCTTGGGCTCGCCCTGGTCGGCGTTGGTGGTTCGCTCTACGCGCGCGCACCGATGTTCGCGATGGCGGAGCGCGTGCCCGAGACCGGGACCATCGCCGCCGGGTTCCTGCGGGCGCTGCTCGCCTGTGCCGCGAACATACTGCCGGCGCTGGTGACATCCGTGGCAGTGGCGCTGTATCTCACCGTGATCGGCGTGCGCGAAGAGAACTGGGCTTTTATCACGCTGCTGTCGTACGGGCTTGCGGGCTACTTCGTGTTCATCCTGTCCGTGCGCGTGTTCCTGGCGCCGTCCCGGCCGGCCAAACCCTACCTGCCGGCGCCCGCACCGGTCCTGCGCTCGCTGACGCGCCGCCTGCGCATCCTGGGGATCGTGGTTCTGGTGGTTTCGCTGTTCTCGGCGACACTGGTCGTGGAGAGCTTCCCGGAGCCGGTGCGCGATCTGCTGCGGCTGGTCGTGGCCACGATGGTGATCATCAATCTCACGCGCATCATCTGGCTGGCGGGGAACCTGCTGCGCTGGTACGACACGCGGCTCCCCCGTATCCTGCTGAGTGCTGGAATGCTGGTCGCGCTCGGCGCCGAATGGCTCGGTTATCTGGAACTCTCCGAGTACATTGTCACCGGCATCGTCGGCACCATCGTCGTCTTCTGGGGCAGCTGGTTCATCTGGCGCCTATTCGCCGAGCTGTTCGACGGGCTGGATGAGGGGCGTCGGCGCTGGCATCGGGCCGTACGCGGCTCATTGGGCGTGCGCGGCGACCAGTACATGCCAGGACTGACCTGGCTGCGTGTACTGCTGGCGATCGTGCTTTGGAGCGGTTTCCTGCTGCTGACCCTGCTGATGTGGGGGTTGTCCGATACCGGGCTCGCGTTCATCGTCCGTACGCTCAACGACGGTATCAGGCTCGGTGAATTCGAGATTGTACCGCTCCGCCTGGTCTGGGGCCTGATCGCGCTGATCGTCGGCATCGGGATTACCGGCTGGTTCAAGCAGCGGCTGGATCAGCGCTGGCTCGGTCGCTCGCGCATGGAGCGTGGCGCGCGCGAGGCCATCGTCACGGTAACAGGTTACCTCGGCGTGGCGCTCGCGCTGCTCATCGGGCTCGCGGTGGCCGGCGTGAAGTTCACCAATCTGGCGATCATCGCCGGTGCCCTTTCGGTCGGGATCGGGTTTGGCCTGCAGAATATCTTCAACAATTTCGTCTCCGGCCTGATCCTGCTGTTCGAACGCCCGGTAAAAACCAATGACTGGGTCGTGGTCGGTCCTACCGAGGGCTACATCAAACGGATCAGTATCCGTTCGACGCAGATCGAGACCTTCGATCGCGCCGACGTGATCGTGCCGAACTCGGAACTCATCCAGGGGCAGGTCACGAATTGGATGCTGCGCGATCCCTTCGGGCGCGTCATCGTGCCCGTGCGCGCCGCCTACGGGACCGATCCGGAGCAGGTCCGCGATCTGCTGCTCAAGACCGCCCAACAGCATCCGCAGGTGATCAACGACGCGCTGCTCGCGCCGCCGCCGATCGTGCTGTTTCGACGGCTTGGCGAATTCGCGATGGAGTTCGAGGTCCGCGCCTTCATCCGTGATATCGAGTATTTCCTGTCCGTCGTCAGCGACCTCAACTTCGAGATCGAACGCGTATTCCGCGAAAACGGCATCGAGATCCCGTACCCGCGCCAGGACATCCGCCTGCACCGGGTAGCCGACGATGGGCCCCGCCTCGAGCGCGACCCGGGCTCGACCCGCCCCGTCCGCAGCGGCAGCGGCGGCGGCACCGGCGAGATGGGCGACGGCGGATCGCCCGACGCGTAACGCGCTACACGTATAAGGCCTGTGACCCGTAGGTTGGGTTGAGCGAAGCGATACCCAACGGGTCGAGGTTGCGGCTTGCGACAGTATGGATCCTGGCGGCGACGGACCGGTTGTCCCGTTGGGTTTCCTTCGTCAACCCAACCTACGGGCTGCGCGTCTACGCTGAGGGTGAATGCGCGCAGTGCTTTCGGGGCGTGATGCCGGGCTCAGACCACCGCACGGTCGGGATCGCTCGCCAGCGCATCGGCAAGGCCGGCGTCGAGCGTGGGGTACTTGAGCGTCACGCGCAGTTCGCGCTGCATGCGCCCGATATCCAGCCGGCGTGACTCGCGCACGAACGACAGCATCCCCGGCGACAGCGCCTGCGGCGCCTGTTCCAGCGGGACTGTGGCAGGGCGCGGCCGGCCGGTGGCGTCGGCGACCCGGTTGAAATAGTCCGTCATCGTGGTCGGGTGGCCATCGGCGACGTTGTAGACGGCACCGGCACGGCCGTGACGGGCCGCCGCCCGCAAAGTGGTCACGAGATCGTCCACGTGGATGCGGTTGCTCCAGGGCGCCTCCTCGGCGCGGATCAGCGTCGTTCGAGCCAGCCGGTCGATCGGCAACCGCCCCGGGCCGTAGATACCGCCCACGCGCAGGATGACGAGATCGATCCCGCGGGCGTCACACCACGCCTGCGCGATCTCCTCGGCCGCCAGGCGCCGCCGTGCGCGGTCCGTGATCGGCGCGGGCGCACGGCTCTCATCGACCCACTCGCCATGGCAGTCGCCATAGACACCGGAAGTGCTCAGATAGACCAGACGGCGCGGGATCGCCTCTTCGCAGGCCTGCAGGAAATGGCGCAGACGCGGATCGTCGTCCTGCGCGTCGCCGGGCGGGGGAACGAGATAGAACACGGTGCCGTCGGCTGCCGCCGCGGGCGGTTCATCGATCTGGCGATCGAGGTCGCTGGCCACCGGGGCGATACCGACACGACCGAGGCGGTCGGCTGAACTCTGTGTCCGCACGAGGGCGACGGGGCGGTCCCCGCGGGCAATCAGCAGACGGGCGAGTCGGTAGCCGACGTAGCCGCATCCCGCTATCAGTGGTGTGGAGGGAATCCCGGGCACGGGTTGGCTCCTTGTATCCGTGCCCGGGATTCTGCCACTCAGCCGCGTCCCTCGGCGAGGGTTGGTTTCGCGGTCAGCCGGTCGTGCCCCCGCGCGCGCCGACGAACTCGGGGTAGGCCTCGAGGCCGCACTCGGTGATGTCCACGCCCTCGTACTCCTCCTCTTCCGTGACGCGCAGGCCCATCGCCAGCTTGATAAGGCCGAAGACGATTGCACTGGCGGCCGCCGTCCAGCCGATGATGGCGACCAGACCGAGCAACTGTGGCCCGATCGACGCCCCGGCATTGGAGGCCGGCACGATCAGTACGCCCCAGATCCCCGCGGTGCCATGGACCGAGATCGCGCCGACGGGGTCGTCGACGCGCAGGCGATCGAGGGCCAGCACCGAGAACACGACGATGATGCCGCCGACAGCGCCGATCAGGGTAGCCGCGAGCGGACTCGGTGCCAGCGGCTCGGCGGTGATCGCCACGAGCCCGGCGAGGGCGCCGTTGAGCGCCATCGTCAGGTCGGCCTTGCCCCATTTGATCTTGGCGGTGATCAACGCCGCGAGCAGTCCGCCGGCGGCGGCCGTGTTCGTGTTAACGAAGATCTTCGCCACGGCGTTCGCGTCATCGATGCTCGACAGTACGAGCTGCGAACCGCCGTTGAACCCGAACCAGCCAAGCCAGAGGGCGAACATACCCAGTGTGGCCAGTGGCAGATTGGCGCCGGGAATCGCCCGCGGGCGCCCCTCGGCGTCGTACTTGCCCAGACGCGGGCCGACCATGATCGCGCCGACCAGCGCTCCGACCCCGCCGCACAGGTGCACGATGCCCGACCCGGCGAAGTCCGAGTAGCCCGCGCCGGCGAGGAAGCCACCACCCCAGGACCAGTAGGCCTGTACCGGGTAGATGATCGCCGTCATGAACACGGCAAAGGTCAGGAAGGACCAGAGCTTCATGCGCTCGGCCACGGCGCCGGAGATGATCGACATCGTCGCCGCGACGAATACCACCTGGAAGAAGAAGTCGGAGGCCCCCGAGTAGTAGGGCGCATCGTCGCCGCCGGCGAGCACCGCCTCGGCCGTGTTCTCGGCCGGGAGCAGGGCACCCAGTGACGGGATGACGCTGTTGAGACCGTTGCCGCCGTACATGATCTGGTACCCGAGCAGCAGGTACATCACGCAGGCGATCGAGTACAGCGCCACGTTCTTGGTGAGGATCTCGGCGGTGTTCCTGGAGCGCACGAGCCCGGACTCCAGCATGGAGAAACCGGCCGCCATCCACATTACGAGCGCGCCGCAGATCAGGAAGTAGAACGTGTCGAGCGCGTAGCCCAGTTCGATTGTCACGTTGGCTGTATCCATGTCCGCTCCCCCTTAGAGCGCTTCCGCGCCGGCTTCGCCGGTACGGATTCGGATGGTCTGTTCAAGTGGCTGGACGAAGATCTTGCCGTCGCCGATCTTCCCGGTACGGGCGGTGTTGCAGATCGTTTCGATGGCGGTGTCCACGCGGTCATCCTCGATGGCGATGTCGAGTCGGACCTTGGGCAGAAAGTCGACGACGTATTCGGCGCCGCGATACAGCTCGGTATGACCGCGCTGACGGCCGAAGCCCTTCACCTCGGTCACGGTGATGCCCTGGACACCAATTTCGCCGAGCGCTTCACGCACCTCGTCGAGCTTGTAGGGCTTGATGATGGCGGATACGAGTTTCATGGCACGGTTCTCCTTGCGCGCTTTCCGCGGTTGTAAAGAGACAACCGGGGAAGCCGGGAGCAGGAGCCGTGCCACTTAATAAAAAACTGGTATATCAGTCAGTTACGAACCAATCATGTCCGCGGCTGCACTGTAGTGGCTCAAACCGGAACGGCCATGCACTACGACGGAGCAGTGAGGGGAACCACTCGTATTCGTTCGTGGTTCGAAAAGAAGGTCGTTCGCAGATCAGCGGTAAGCGGAGGGCTGGACGGCACGGAGCGGGTGTAGGTCGGACTTCCAGTCCGACAGCTCGAAGCCTCTGGCGTGTCGGACTGGAAGTCCGACCTACACCCCTATCACGGCCAGACTCTGCGCACATCCGGGAGAGCCGTCTTCCTCCGTACAGTGCGACAAACCAGAATAAACGCGCACGGGCGCAATGGCCCGTGCGCCGGTGGGTTACGTCGAGCGGAGCTTGTCCGCGTGGTAGTAGACGTGGTCGCCCATGAACGTGGCGATGAAGTAATAGCTGTGGTCGTAGCCTTCGTGCCGGCGCAGTTGGAGCGAGTGGCCCTGGGCGTCGCAGACGGCTTCCAGGCGTTCGGGCTGGAGTTGCTCCGTGAGAAAGACGTCGTCCAGGCCCTGATCGACCAGCAGCGGGATGGGGTTGTCGCCGCGGGCGACGAGTTCGCAGGCGTCGTAGGCCTTCCACGCCTCGCGGTCTTCGCCGAGATAACCGGAAAAAGCCTTCTCGCCCCAGGGGACCTGCGTCGGCGCCACGATCGGCGCGAACGCGGACACGGATGCATATCGGTCTTTCTCGTTCAGTGCCGCCACCAGCGCGCCGTGGCCACCCATGGAATGCCCGCTGATCGCGCGCTTGCCGGCGATGACCGGAAAGTTCGCCTCGACGAGAGCGGGCAGCTCATGCACCACATAGTCATACATGCGGTAGTGCTTCGACCACGGTTCCACCGTCGCATTGACGTAGAAACCGGCGCCGGTGCCGAAGTCGTAGCTGTCGTCTTCGCCGGGCAGCCCCAGGCCGCGTGGGCTGGTATCCGGCGCGACCAGCGCGATGCCGCACTCGGCGGCATAACGCTGGGCACCGGCCTTCGTCATGAAGTTGTCTTCCGTGCAGGTCAGGCCCGACAGCCAATAGAGCACGGGGACTTCATGCGTTTCCGCCTGCGGCGGCAGATAAATCGCGAAACGCATCGGGCACCCGCAGGCCTCCGATGCGTGTTCGATTGTCTGCTGCCAGCCGTCGAACGTCTTGACCTGGGCGACCGTTGTAATCGTTGCCGTCATGCAGTCGACCTCAGTAGTGGATGACCGAGCGGATGCTCTTGCCTTCGTGCATCAGCTCGAAGGCATGGTTGATGTCCTCGAGACCCATGTTGTGCGTGATGAAGTCGTCGATGTTGATCTGGCCGTTCATGTAGCCGTCGACGTAGCCGGGCAGTTCGCGCCGGCCCTTCACGCCACCGAAGGCGCTGCCACGCCAGACCCGGCCGGTCACCAGCTGGAACGGGCGCGTGTGGATCTCCTCGCCGGCACCGGCGACGCCGATGATCGTCGATTCGCCCCAGCCGATGTGGCAGCACTCGAGCGCGGACTTCATCAGTTCGATGTTGCCGACGCACTCGAAGGAGTAGTCCACGCCGCCGTCGGTCATCTCGACAATGACGTCCTGGATCGGGTCGTCGTAATCCTTCGGATTGACGAACTCGGTCGCGCCGAGCTGCTCGGCGAACTTGAACTTGTCCGGGTTGATGTCGATCGCGATGATCCGGCTGGCGTTTGCGAGATACGCGCCCTGGACGACCGACAGACCGATCGCGCCGAGACCGAACACGGCGACGGTTGCGCCTTCCTCGACCTTGGCCGTGTTGCGCACGGCACCGATGCCGGTCGTGATGCCGCAGCCGAGCAGGCAGACCTTATCGAGCGGCGCTTCCGGATTGACCTTCGCCAGCGAGATCTCGTTGACGACGCCGAACTCGGAGAAGGTGGACGTGCCCATGTAGTGATGGATCGGCGTGCCGTTCTTCGAGAAACGGCTGGTGCCGTCGAGCATCAGGCCCTTGGGCTGCGTGGCGCGCGGCGCCATGCAGAGGTTGGTCTTGCCCGACAGGCACAGCTTGCACTCGCCGCAATCGGCGATGTAGAGCGGGATGACGTGGTCGCCCGGCTTCAGCGTCTTCACGCCGGGGCCGACTTCCTCGACGATCGCGCCGCCCTCGTGCCCGAGCACGGACGGGAACACACCGGACGGATCGATGCCCGAGAGGGTGTAGGCGTCGGTGTGGCACACACCGGTCGCGACATTGCGGATCAGGACTTCGCCCTGCTTCGGTCCCTCGAGGTCGATCTCTTCGATTTCGAGCGGCTTGTTCGGTTCCCAGGCCACCGCGGCACGTGTCTTCATCGGCGTTTCTCCGTTGTCTGGAGCGAAAATAGAACGATCAGTCTGGCGAAGGTACTGCCAGCACCAGGCGCGACGCAACCATGCCACCGCCGACGGTGCGAGATATCGAATGCGCGCGGTGCGCCCGAAACGCTTCGCGGGCCCGAACCGTCAACCGCGCGCGTTCGCCTTCGGCGAAAACGCGCCTACGCTCAAGCGTCCAGAACGGTCAGATGACCCTGCCGCACCCGCAACGCGGAACGCCCGCACGCGAGCGCATCCAGCCGATCAGCCACCAGCCCGGCCCGCCATCCGGCAAGGACATCATGCGCCGCCTCGCCCGAAGCGATGCGGGCAAGATCCTTGCGCGAGGCCAGGCTCGCCGGGTTCAGGTCGACGTCCTCCGCACGCAGGCGGATGACCGCCGAGAGCGCGTCGGCGAGGGCTTCGCCGGCGGCATCCAGCGTGACCTGACGCCCGCGTTTCGCCGGCAGCGGCGGTTTCGTCTGCCGGGCTTCGGAGACCAGTTCCAGCAACCGATCACCGTGTCGATCGATCAGCGGGCCGCGCACCGAGCGCATGCGCCCCAACTGGTCGCGCGACTTCGGCTGCGAACGCGCGATATCGACGAGCACATCGTCGCGCGCGATGCGCCCGCGCGGCACATCCTGGTCCCGTGCGGTGTTTTCACGCCATTCGGCCAGCACCTGCAGGGTCGCGCGGCCGCGGTCCGGCAGCCGATCACCGCCTTTCACACGCTGCCACGCATCCGCGGCCGGCGGGTCGTAGCGGGCCGGATCCGTCAGCCGCGCGAACTCCGGCTCCAGCCACTCGAGCCGTCCGCGCTCGGCCAGCTCGGCGTGGATCTGCTGATACAGGGGCACGAGGTAGCGCACGTCGTCGGCGGCGTAGGCGAGGGCATCCGCGGGCAGCGGTCGGCGCGACCAGTCGGTGCGCTGATGGCCTTTCTCGAGCTCGATGTCCAGCAGGGCGGACACCAGGCGCCCGAACCCGGCCTGTGCCGGATGCCCCAGCAGCGGTGCCGCGACCTGGGTATCGAACACCGGCGCCGGCACCTTGCCGGTCAGGTGGTGGAATATCTCGAGATCCTGGCCGGCCGCATGGAACACCTTGGTGATCCCCGGATCCTCCATCAGCGCGAACAGCCCGCCGAGATCGTCCAGCGCGAGCGGATCGATGCAGGCGATGAAATCGGGGGTCGCGATCTGCACCAGGCACAGACGGGGCCAGTAAGTCTCCTCGCGGATGAACTCGGTATCGATGGCAAACCATTCGGTCTGCGCCAGCCGATTGAGGGCCTCTTCGAGGGTCGCGGGGGCGTCGAT
>Ga0136597_1001098_pt1 | contig 10548 bp, 10 predicted proteins | sample AntRauTorcE11898_FD_101385 | JGI IMG/M metagenome (GOLD analysis project Ga0136597, IMG submission 101385) | Saline lake microbial communities from Rauer Islands, Antarctica - Metagenome Torckler E11 #898 | ecosystem: Environmental > Aquatic > Non-marine Saline and Alkaline > Saline | place... | reverse complement strand
TTCCTAGTAGCACTTGACAAACAACGATGTAGTGGTATGACGGTACCATGCAGCAGGACCTTATCAAAAAGATTGTACGCCTTGTGCCCGCGTTTCGCGTAGTTAAAGACGCAGGCCAACGAGTACATAGAGAAAAAGAAGACGGAGTTGGCGCGCGGTTTTATACGCAGCACCCCACATGTCCAGATGAACGCCTTTATCTGACAGAGTATGATTATGTTGAGGCTGGTAAGAGTACAGGATTTTTCGCTGGCAACGCGTTTGATTACTTGGCCCTAATCGAGGGCTCTCTCCCACGAGCGATTGATGTATTCTTTGAACGCTACAGAGATAAGATTCACACAATCACCACCTACGAGGAGGGACTGATACGTGACGTGCTCACACGCAACGCCGAGCGCACACGCCGCGGCTACAACTTTTTAAACAAGCTGTCTATAAACTATCAGAATAGTAGTGCGTTCCATGATGTGTTGAGTTGGCAGCGTGGCAAGCACATGAACCCGTTGTTCCTTACACACTGGGTTTACCCTGCCCTCCCCGCGCAGGTGTTAGAGTTCCTTGAATCTATGTTCGACAGTGAGGCCGACCACCCATTTGAAATTGACCCCACTCACAACTACTTGGTCATACCCTACTACAACACGTGGAGTAATATCTCACACATTGTGTTTGAACAGCCCACAGAGGGACGCCGTTACCGTGTAGACTTAAACCCTTGTCGTGTGGCATGGGCCGGCCTACATGGTAGTCCTCACTTCCGTCCAACGCGTGCAAGTATGTTTTACAACACACCGCGGGAGGCCATGATCATGCAATCGCATTACCGTGACCGTTTGGATGATTCCCTTTGTTTACATACCGACATCAGTAGGGACTTTGTTGACGCTAATACTGTTCGATTTATGAGGGGTGTTGTGTTGGCCGACAAGAAAACCAATTTTACCGTGTGCGCACGTTTGGCTGATTGCGTCGACCAGCTTCATGTTCAGCGCTTTGACCAGTTTGCGGCACAAGGTGAACCTGTTTCATGGGCTCGCTACCTGGCAGAGGAGCTCCACACCATTACTAACGAAGACGGGGAAAATTCTCCTCGTGCACGAGCGCTACTAAGCAACGTTGAAATAAATAGTGAATTGAGGGTCGAGCTTGAGTCGGAGTTGGTCCTCATTGGTAGCAGCGCGTCCACACGTGAACTTATTTCAAATTGGTCGGGCGGTGACACGTACCGCTTTCGTACAAGTACCGTTGAGGAAACAAAGCACGGTTACCTTGTGAGCTACCCAAACCGCGCTGACGAAACACTCGTCAGCAACTTTACCATAGATGTTGAGCGGAACGTGGTAATGGCAGACACAGGACAAGTTCTAATGACAGGCACCGTACGCATGGGCGATGTTGGCTTTCCATTTGAGATGGATCGAAAACAATGCGCTACACCGCGCAGTATTGAAGAGAGTGTGTTGGCCTCATTTAATCGTTGGCTCCGTAGTGACCAGAGAAACTCGCGTGACCAACGCGTGCCGGTTATTACTGTGCCAGATCAGGCCCGCGTATTGTCAGGCGTGCTCGGACAAAAGTGCGCGAACGTACCGTTTGATGAGGGTTATAGCGCACTTGGTTGGGCGCGCGAGGACATCTTTATTGCGCCCTTCTGGATGCGACAGGAACTTAAGTTGACCGAGGGCCGTAGCCCTGTGGTGACCGAGGGTTTTAATTTCGCGACCCACTACAGGTACGCAGCATTCCCACAACAACTGAGTCCGCGTGTCACAGAAATAGACTTTCTCTCCTACGAGGCTCGTAACCTTCTTCGTACGCTTATTGTATGGATGGTACGCGGTTCGTTGGGCTACGACACCGTGCCGGAGCGCGTACAGGACGGGGCCTCGGCGCGCAACATGCTCAAGGCAGTTTGTAGTGTGTTCGGGCAGGTCAGCCCATTACTATTAAACCCGAGCGCGCGCAAGAACCGCCCTGAAAAGTTGATGCGTGGATTGTCCCGCCTTCCACTCTACGCAAACAGCAACAACCCTGAGGTGCTCGGTGCACTCTCTTACCCCATGTGGATCCTAGGCGATACAGGCGTTCAAATTGACAACTCAATGAATCATATTGAATTACACATGCTTACCAATACCACCTATCATTTGGTCAACCGTGTGATTGACTGGATAGCCACCGGTGGGGCCAGTGGTGTTATTGCGTTTAAGACCAGTACCCCAGACCAACAACAAGAGGCCGAAAAGATTCTCAAACGGATGCGCGAGAGCTTTGGTGAGGACCCTGTGGTTGATGCAATTCTGGGCACACCGCCATGCGCCCGTTGGATGCAGGTTCTGAGTGGTGAGTTTGATTCCCAGGTTACCCACCTTGTAAACTTCGATCTTGAGTCTGGAATGTATGTGATGGGCAAGCGTCAACGTGGTGCTAGGTTTAAACTACCACACACCAACCCCGAGCTGATTGCAGAGATCGCTGAGTCGGGTTACGAGGTTGAAGAACGTGAAGGAAAGTTCTGGGTCCCCCGCGAGTTTATGGAACACCAGATTGAGCATGCCAGAAAAGAGCCGTTGAAGTTCTCGCTCTACGGCTCACGAAAGATAATTGAAGTGCCGAAAAAGTCAGCCCTAAAAGCACAAATACATTAAGCAAAAAACGGCCTTTTTGTGTTATATATATTTAGAGGATGCATACTACATCCTACACCTTTTATGAGTAACATGATAATAAGTGTAGTAATTATCCTATTACTACTGAGCCACCCAATCGGGTGGCTAATACTGGCCGCCTGGGCGTTTAACAGCATGTCCCAGGTGCCAGCAAAGTCAGCGTAAGCTGGCTTTTTCTTTTCGTATAAGCTCGTAGAAGCTTATACGGCCTAAAGAGGGTTGGACCTCTAAACAAAAAACCCAAAAACAAAATGGCGGGAATAAGCAAAGCAAAAGGACGAAGGTCCAAAAAACTGAAGGAGGCTTACAACAACAATAAGCCAAAATCAGCGGCTAAACGCGAGAAGCGCCTAACGGCGTATATCGCAAATGAGGGTCGATGCCCTGGAGTTACTGAGGCGCACACGCGTCGCCTCAGGCAGCTTGAAGCTGGTATCGAAGACGCAGACCGCAAGGTCCGTGTTGAGGCGAAAGTCTTAGCACGCAACAAAAACCCCAACGCAGGCAAAAACCCAAGAGGGGTAGAGCTTGCTAAGGACAAATTGGCGCGACTCAAAAAGTCTGGCCTCACGAAATAGTATGGCGAACATAAACACAAAAAGGAACCGTGTTAAAACCGGTCACGGGAAAAAAACAGGGGAACCTGTTAACAGCGCAGCCCGCCGCGCGGAGAACGGCAAAAAAAGATGGGTGGGTGCAAGCCCTCCCAGAAAACAAAAGCCCGTAAGGGCTAGCAAAGGGGGTAAACAATGAGTAAATTCATTGTAAACCCTCAGTCAAGAGTTACCTTCGAAATGTATGTGACCGAACGCAATGTTCGGTCTATGCCCTGTAGGACAATTGTTGGAGTTGGTGTGCCCAACAACCTCCGATTCGAAGGTAAGCCCCACCAACCGCAGCGCGCCGACGTGCCTAGAAAGACAACGTCGGGTCCAGGCTCATTCCGGGTCTGGTTAGTCACCGCCCACTTCAACCAGCAAAAAGGATGTTACGAAGTAACGTACATCCAAACGAAGCGGGATGAAGTGGAAACTGACGCCAACTGGCGTCAAACGCTTCACACCATCGGCTGGCTGGCTGAGGGTGTGAATAAGCGGATTGAGAAAGCACTCGGCTTCAGGATAAGGCCGAGTGCGGTCGTGAGCGAGCACGTAACTCGCACTCGTAAGTCAGGCTTAGCCACCCGTTGCCTTATGGCTAGTGCAGTTCGGTACCATCTAAACAATGGTGCCACGCAGGACGAGGCAGTTCGTCTTGTTATCACACGTGCCCCCCGTCAAAAGGGGTGCGAAGGCAAAAAGAAAAACTTCCGTTCGAACCAGGGACGGAATAAAGGTAAACCCCACAAGTCCCGCAAAGGACTTAATAAACCCTTTGCAGCATTGAATGTTTAAAAAGAAGAAAACATCGGTCCACGCGACGTGCACTCGCGTGGACCCTGAAAACGAGAACGGACTAAGCGTATCCGGGTTCATTAACGACGTTCACCTGGAAAATATCCCGGTGGAACACGATAGTGAAATGCCATATTGCGGATGCGACCTTGTTGTCACCATTCACCCAGATGGTGCCAAAACAGCAAGGTTCGTCCTGGAAGAAAAAATAAGCTGGGATGCTCTGTACGAAGATGCATCACCAGCAGTCGCAACTGATTAAACCCCTCGGGAGGGCGTCTAAACAGGCGCCCTCCCGGCCAACCCACGTGCGTGGTTACTTTGCTTTGACTTGACAACCAAACAATAACCACGCACAGTATCTTTTTGTTCTTTGTAAATTTCGGGGGTGTACCAGGATTCGACTGCATGTTGAAGCTTTCCCTTGGCACGTAGGATTGAGCAGATCCGTATAAAGCTCGGTAACCATTATAAATGGCGAAGAAGAAAGCAACATCGTTGAGTTCTCAGCTTTTGCTCGTGCACAAAATGCACCTGCACTTGCTGCGGCGTAAGCCCCTCAGCGTACAGGTCTCACGACTTGGCCAAAAATCCTGCAGCGTTCAAAGATGCAGGATGAGGTTCGAAACTACATGAACTCGGGAACATGTGAAAGACGGTAACACCGTGTTCCTTAAACAACCAGTTATCTGCTACTCAAGTCCGGCGTTTGTTGCGGACTTGAGTCTAAGACTTACAGCAAACTAAACGTGCTATAACAGGGGATTGAGAAGGCATGTAGGACGCGGGTTCGATCGACGGTCGACCTTGCTGGTGACAGCAAGTGCAAAAGTGGGTGAATTGAAAGCATAGATTTTTCTATGTCTGGGAACCGTACTTGTGATGACGCAAGCGGCAATCAGCAGCCAAGCTTCGGGTACACCCGAAGAAGGTTCAGAGACTACTGGAGGGATAGAGTTCCCTTAATTACCAGTTTTAGCGCCCACGAACTCAGGTTAATTCGACTGAGTTCATGATATAGTCCAGTACCTTAGGAAACTAGGGTGGAGCTGTCAAGCTCTAACAACTGTCCCGCCACCTCCACCATCTCGTTGCACTACAAGGACTTATAACTTGTAGTGCAACCAATTTTGCGCCTAGGCGTGTCGTCAATTAATTAGGACCCCTGTCGAGTAGTCGCGGCAGGGGTCCGTAATTGCGCTCCTTTTTAACTATCAAATCTACCTCAAATTTTGGGGTTGCATCGCGTCCCTTTAGACGCATACTTTCAAAATAAACATGGACTACAGAACCGATAATAACCCAAGAGGTATCAACTTTCTAGTCTCTCGCCTTGGTGATGACAAGCCCGGCTACCTCACTGCGAAACAAGCAGAGGAAGAAGTCGAGCCAACAAAGTTCGCGCTAGAGACACGCAAAGAATACCCATATACGACACCCCGCGAAACTTGGATGTCGTATGCATACCTTAAAACAGCGAACACTAAACTGGCGACCGGCACCGAGGAGTTTGTTGACCGGCGCTTACGTCTGGCGTCGGCTCGTTTTGGAATTGATGATGACCTCGTTGAAGTTGACGCATTGGTTGCAGAGTTCAAAAAAGAAGCAGCTGCTTCACAACCAATGCGTAAGTACGCGTTAACAATTGAGCGCGGTGAGGAATCACATAACATGTACCCTGTTAACTCCAAGGCAGAATTACGCAACAGCATGTCCCACATTCAAAACGCAGACGCACTCCCCATTGAATGGATGAAGCAGGCCTGCGTTGCACTTGTGGACAAGGCTGAGGAAATGGGCGTATCACGCAATGAGATCCCTGAAAAAGTTTTACAGTTGGGTGTACGCCGTGAACCAAACTTTGAGAAGGCTGCCATGGTTGCTCGTAACCGTGGCATGTTCGTCAAGGACAGGGAGATCGTTGAACTCTACAAGGAGATTGTAAAGAGTGCAGCCGCCGACGACGAGAGTCAGATCAACCGCTACATCGAACTCTGGACAGACCTTGACCGCGCCGAGGGCATCAAATCTTATGGTAAGGGTATTGCGGACCCTTACACCGCTTTCCTCTCTGGTGAAGAGTCCGTATACATTGACAAGATTGCCAGCGAGAACGTATTCCTTATGAACACTCTAATACCCACAGAGGCATTCTTGAACACCAAGCAGTTTGTGCACGAAAAGTTCAGCAAAAAGGCCGCAGAGAGTATCATATCATGGATCGATGAACACGGCCATGATGGAGTTGCATTGAGCCGCAAGCTCAATGAACTGCCACTTGATTCGCAACGTGACCTGGCGCAGCTGCTGGTTAAACGGGCGTAACAATGATTGAAGGCACACTAACCAAAGCAGACCGCAAGGAAGTATATCGCTTGTTATCCGACTCGGACACACACGCAATTGTAGTGCTTACCATCTGTCTCTCTCAGTACTCAGATTACTTTGAAATGGACCCGTTGGAGATTTATGCACGCTTGAGCGACGATTTCTCCGTAACGATGCCTGAGGCCCTGGAGAATCGCTTGCAGGCTATTACCACTGCCATGACTACCAATCTCTTTGAAACGGACCCCAGCGTCTACGATTCGGTCGTAAAGGCCATTTCTGATGGTGACCCCGATCTGGAGTACGGCGCGTCAGACACAACAGTGGATGAATTGATGTGGGCAGAGTATCAGATCAAGCTCGCCAAGAACGAAGAATTACAATTTAGTCCCGCCGTTGAGGTGGTACGTAAGGTACTCGCACAAGACGAGGACAACATCGAAGAAGTCGATGACATTGCAGAAACTCTTGAAGAGCATAGAGCTAAGCTACTAGCTGATCTACAAGCAGTGGGCTTTGAAGTTGAACGAGTCCCTGAATTTTAAGCGACCTACACGCGTAGGCGCGTCAACATCCCTCAACCGGGATATATAGTTCCACGGCTTTAAGGCCGCTGCAACAGCTTTGTATTATTTTAACAATTAGCACGAAGCATAGCAAACGGAAACAATAAACAATATTATGATAAACAGATTTTCAAAATTAGACAGTACCCAAATAGAACGTAAAACATGGGAAGAATTTAGAGACGCCAAACTTTTATGGTGGGTAAACAAATCACTACAACTATTTGGGTGGTCAATCATCGTTAATCTAAATGAAGACGGAACAATCTCGGAGTGCTACCCTGCACGGGTTGGATTTCGTGGATTCACGGAAGAAAATGATGACGATGGATTCGTTGGGTTGACCCAATATCTCGCGGAAAACTCCGAAAAGCTGACTAAAGATATAGCACCTTTAATTAAGGACGTGTGAAAAATAATGCCAAATTATAAAATAACATATATATCAGAGAATGAGGTAAGATCAAGATCGGTAATAGATACATCTCCAGATTATGATGCAGCAGTCAGAGTTGCTGCCAACTTTAAAGATGCAAAAATCATAAGCATCGTAGAGCTAAAAATTTCCTGTACAAAATACCTCCTATGGCTGACAAATAAAAACACTGCTGGAATGATGCAGGAAATCGTTAATGCAATGTATTTTGAAGATGGGGAATACCTGGAGGCTAAGGATGTATCCGGAGGGGATATGGTAGAGCTACTCTTCCAGGTGTTATCAGAGTATAACGCATCGATAGAAGACTACATCAGAGAGTCAGAACAACTCGATAAGCTTGGAATTAATAACGAGGAGGCATCTGGGATAGACAGTGGTCTACTTGAGCCAAAACAACCATAGCAGCTAAAACCCCATGGAGGATAAAAAAGAAACTGAAATGACTATTGGAAAAAATACTAAACCACCAAATATGAAAAGCGGCATCGAAGCCCTTTCCTCCACATCGAACAAACCTTAATCAACAACAACAACACACAAAAATATGAGAACAGATAATATTGAGAACGTAGGGCAATCAAAGAATGAACCTACTGCAGTAACACAGGTTTCGGTACAGCTAAACAGAGCCGATGAGTTGGCAGCAACGTATGAGGATATCATCGCTATGATGATGTCTGCATTAACTGCACACGAGAAACGTATCAGCTCCATTGTGAACTATGAGGAGAAACCCGTTGCTATTGAGAATGGAAACTTGAAAAAAGTAGGATCAGAAACAGAAAAGCTTGTCGACCTTGCAAAATGTTTGCAGGAGAAAAACAACAGGATGAACTATCAAAATAAACAGCTAAAAGAGTTAGTTTTTAACTTAAAACTTATGACAGAACAAATCGAATTATGAAAGAGTTCAAAATCAGTATGAGTATTTCCGGCGACATAGAAGCCACCGTGAAACTGGATGGAGAAGAGTTGACCCCCGAAGAGTTCGTAGAACTCTTTCGACACTCTCTAGTATCCTTACCCCTGGTGGAGGGAGAGGATGTAAAAGACTACAGGGAGGGTAAAAATGAGACTATAGGGAGGGTCACCCATATAATTGATACCACAGAAAACTGTGAGATAGACCTATCCCCCGAAGAGGGTTAATAATTAGGACAGTGCGCAGCGCCATCTTTCGAGCAACACGCCTCGAAAGATGGCGCTATTTATTACGATCCGTAAGTGGATATTGATAAGTTTTAACCTTATCCTACACTTTTAAATAAATCACTTATAGTCACTAAAACACTATGCAAAATAAATTCAAATTAACATTAAAGAATGCAGTCAAGCACTATTCTCTACCCACTAATCACATCAACACCATCCGGACGAATGCGAGCACTGGCCCCAGTTGGGCCTGAGATGCGCTCGAGCACAGCATCACGAACAGCCTCGTCCTCAAAGGCAGTCTCTCCAATAACAAGCTTGGCAAGCTGAATAGCAAAGTTAACGGCGTGCAACGCGTCATCAGGTCGAGCCCCATGGCGTCGGTACGTGATGTTACCGGCGTCCGTGGGTGAGCGAATCATGTGGGTAAACTGAGTCATAAATTCACACGACTCGTTCCAATTAAAACAACGAATACGACCGTTCTTTAGCTCGTTGAACAAACTTGTGATAGAGTCAGTCTTGTTCAGGCTAAGCTGATTGTAAAGGTGTGCGTTCGTGCTCTCGCCTGTAAAGACCGAGTTGGGTCCAGTGTAATTATAAATTACATGGCGGTGTGGGTTGACGTGCTCGCGAATCAGCATGTTATAAAAACCACCCACACCAAAGTCACTTGCTATTGAGTGTCCGTTGTAACGCTTGTGTAAGTCACAGATACCCCCTGCAATATGGCCATACTTCATGCCGGAGTACTGATCAAAGTGAATAATCTCAAAGTTCCAATCCTTGGTCACCCCAATTAAGGCGTGTACCGTGTAGGATTGCTTGAGCTTGTGTGCAGGAATGTAATCACTACCACCCCAGTCACAACCACTAATAACGTAACGGTAACCCCCAGCCTTGGCCTTCTTCAATAGCGCGGCCCGTGGACCTAGATCGCTTACAGCCTCCAGCTCTTTCACGGTAATTTCTCGGGCACCTTCCTGTGTGGCAATCCCGAGCACCTCCTCGTAAAACTCCTTTTTATCTTTTTTCAAAGACTGCTGATAAATTGGCCACCACTTTTCCGCACGCTCGGTGTTCTCTGGAACAATAATCTTTGGGACATGAAGACCTATACGACCTGCATTCAACATATTGATGCTCTGATGATCCCACTGGCCTTTACGAACGTCCAAAGGCTTACCGCACTTCACACAGCACACACCCTTAGGTTGAATCATCTCCATAACATTATGTTCCAACGTGGGATAGTTATCGTGGTTACAGCCCTCACACCTCATACGCCACAAAGAACGCGACGTTGTCTCGTACGTGGTCTCCAACGCAGAGTCTACAGTCTTACTGGTACCGGTCTTGGTAACCATGGGCATAGGACTTTGTGTGATAACCTCCTCTACTTCTAACTCAAGCGATGGATCGAAGTCCTGGTACTCGTCGTAGTTCAACCAGTCCATAGAGTTACCACGAACCTTGTCGGCGTTGGTAAGAACGTAAACCATCTTGAGGACGCTTTGATTCGGCCACTCCTTGTAAAAAAGGTTTTGGCGGTAGTTCTTGTGTTCTGAGTTAAACCTGTATGCTTGCGACACTTCCTTGTACTTGTCACCTAGCGTTTTCAACTGTTCAATGCGGGGTGTGATCAACATGCTTCGCAACCCATTGAACAGCTGCAAAGACAGGATATCACGAATAGCCAGACACGTACTCTTAATAATCTGACGCGACCCTTTGATACACAAAACACTTTCACGACCAAATGTTAAGTTAAACATTGCGTACGCGTACGGGAAGTTCCTTAGTGAGAACGCATCGGTACGCGGATAGCGTGGAAAATAAAAACTCAACAACGGGGTTAGATTGAAGTTAGTAAACCGCAGTAAATCCATGATGGCTGCATCCAATTGCTTTTTGTACTTTGGATTGGCCCGTGCTGATTCCGCAAGTTTTGCGCACTTTACTGCGCGATCATTGAGCCCCTGTTGAAACTTCGTGTC
>Ga0136597_1001097_pt1 | contig 10552 bp, 10 predicted proteins | sample AntRauTorcE11898_FD_101385 | JGI IMG/M metagenome (GOLD analysis project Ga0136597, IMG submission 101385) | Saline lake microbial communities from Rauer Islands, Antarctica - Metagenome Torckler E11 #898 | ecosystem: Environmental > Aquatic > Non-marine Saline and Alkaline > Saline | place... | reverse complement strand
GGGGCCTACTTCTCCTATCAGGACTGAGCCAACTCCCGTTCGCGCCAGTCGACCCGTTCTTCGGGGTCGGTCTCCGTGACACGCTCCCGATACAGCACCAGCGGGTGGTTCGACCGCTCGCGGTGCCCGTTCTGGTTCGTACAGATCCCGTAGGCCGCTAACGTCTCACAAGACGGTGTCGGGTACTGCGCGCCGCGTTTCTCGCCGAGTCGCTCGACCGCGTAGTGTACCTGCTCCGGATCGAGCGTGGTCTCCGCACAGAACGCGACGGCCTCCTCGGCGTCGAGGCCGATAGCCGCGAGGAAGGACAGCAGCGCGAACGACTCGGTGTCCTCCAGTTCCTCGCTCTCGGCGCGCCCCCGGATCTCGTCGATGCACTCCGGGAACAGTTCCGGAAGCACGGCGTCGATGTCGCCGACGACGACGCGTTCGCCCAGCAGGTCCCGGAGCGTCGAGAGGGGTTCCGCGAGCGCCTCCTCTAGCGCGTCGCGGCGCTCCTCGCCGAGGTCGAACGGCAACCCAGCCGAGACGCGGCGCCGAACCGCCTCCACGAGCAGTCCCTGCCCGTCGGCGCCGTAGAGTTCGCCGCGCTGGGTCCGGACTTCGCCGTCGGCGAGTTCGCGGTTGACGAGGCGCCACTCCTCGCCCCAGTCGCTCGAGAGTAGGAGGAACTGCTCGACGCCGACGCGGTACCAGTCACGGTCGGTGGCGCCCGCGCTGCGGTTCTGGCTCGCGCCGGCGAGGCGTTCCTCCCGGACGGCGTCCGCGAGGCCGAACTCCTGGAGGATCCGCGGGAGCGAGACGGAGGCGTCGGTGGTGCTCCGGAGACCGTCGCCGCCCCCGGTCACGTCGTCGGCGAACCGCGCGGCCGCCGTCGCCGCCTCCGCGGTGGCGTACTTCTCGACGGCGCGCTCCTCGGCCAACAGCGAGACGAGTACGCGAGCGACGGGGTAGGAGAGCAGTTCCGCCTCGTCGCTCCAGCGGCTCGGCTCTTCGGGCGCGGTGGTGCCTTCGGTCAGCGCGCGCTCGACGCGCTCGCGGCCGCGCTCGACGGCTGGGGCGCCCGACTCGGCCAACTCGGGCACCGGGGCGCCCACCTCCCCGACGGCCTCGCGGGCGTCGTCGAAGAAGGGATAGCGGGCGTGAAGCGGCTGCATGCCTCGGCGTTCCGCACCTTCGTGAATAAGCACTTCGGACCCGACCTTTTTCTTCGTCGGGAGCGCCTGCGGCGCACCGCTCCTCGAAAAAGCTCGACCATCACCAGAAGCCGGAGGCTTCTGGTTAGCAGCCAGAAATCTCCGATTTCTGGCGACAAAACGGGCCGCTCGCTCGGGCTCCGGGAGAGCTTCGCTCTCCCGTGCTCCCGCTCACTTCGTTCGCGGGAACTCCGCCCTCGCTCGCGGTGACTGTTCGGTCTCCAGCTACTCCCCGCCGTCCAGCGACAGCGACGCCAGCAGCGCTTCGAGCTGGACCTGCTCGTTCGCCCCCTCCGCGATGCGGTAGTCGGCCTCGCCGAGTCGTTCGAGCAGTCGCACGACGGCGCGGTCCTCGAGGTCGAACTCCCAGGCCGAGCGGTGGAGTTGGTCGACGATGTCGCCGCCGGCCATCCCCACGTCGGTCAGCAGCGTGTCGAGGGTGGCGCGGGCTTTGGGGAAGTCGCCGGCGACGGCGGCGGCGACCATCTCCTCGACTTCCTCGGGCCGGGCGGTGGCGGTGACGGTGTACACCGCCTCCTCGTCGACGACGTCGCCCGTCGTCGCGGCCGCCTGGAGGTTGTTGATCGCGCGGCGCATGTCGCCGTTGGCGGCGTAGACCAGCGCGTCGAGGCCCTCCTCGGTGATTTCGATGTTCTCGGCCTCCGCGATTTCTCGGATCTGGCCGGCGATGGCGCCGTCGGAGAGCGGCGAGAAGCGGAACACCGCACACCGGGACTGGATGGGGTCGATGATCTTCGAGGAGTAGTTACAGGAGAGGATAAACCGGGTGTTGTCCGAGAACTGCTCCATCGTCCGGCGGAGTGCTGATTGGGCGTCGTCGGTGTTGTGCGTCAGAACTCCGTTTGCGAGCATGAAGTTCGGAGTTCCCTCCATCGTGATGTTGTAGGCCTTCCCCCGGTGGCTATGGGTGATCGACTCCACTTTGACCGTTTCGGCTACTCGTCGCCCGCCATCGGAGACGACGGCGGGCGAGAACTCCTCCCGACTGTAGTGTTCATCGTGGGGAAGCTCTTCGTCGCCGACCACGACGAACGTGTACTCGTCGCCGTACGTTTCGAGGAACTCCTCTACTTTCTCCGTCTGTCCCCAGAGGGCTGCGACCCCTTTGACCTCGACGACTGTATCGCCGATGAGGAAGTCGGGGTGGAACACCGAATCTGACAGTTCGAACGACGGTTCGTACTCGTACTCGACTCCGGCCTCCTGGAGGGCGCTTGCGACCTCGTACTCCCAGTCGGATCGAACGAGGTGACCGAGTTCGTCGCTGTGCCTGATGTTTCCGCCGGTCGGTTCGTGACCTTGGAGTGCGTCGGAGACCTTCTGTGCGACCTCCGGATCGCGCATCGGGTTGTTGTCGCCGGTTATGTCGCAGACTGGGTAGTCGACACTCTCCGTACTCTTTCGGATGAGTTCCTCCCGTTTCTCCTCGTCCAAGCTGTCCCACCATTGAGCCATCGATTCCCCGATCCGGTGTTTCACGTCCTCGGCATCGGTATCGACGACCCATTCGTTCCACGCCGTTCCTTCCCGCATCTCGCTGAATATCCCGCGGAACCGTTCGACGGTTTCCTCGTCCATCTCCCAAACACGGACGCCATGGAACTCCCCGCCGTAGTTGGGGTTGTTCTCCCCCTCGAACCGTCCGTCGGAGAGCTTCTCGACGATTTTCTGGCGTCGCTCGTCCGACCACTCCCTTCCGTACATCGGGTTCCCCTCACCCTGCATTTCGTCGCTGTGCCCCTCGTCTTTGCACTCGAGTGAGCAGAACCGCCCGGCGGTCCAGTCGTCACACACCTCACATGGCGACACGCCGATGTCGTCCCGGAAATCGGCAATCTCGTCGCCTGATGAGAGATCTCGTAGCTCCGTTTCGACGAGTTCTCCCTCCTCTCCGACAGTGAAAAACGGATGGCTCAGGCTCGCTTTGATCGTTCGGCCGTCGGAGAGCTTCAGATCGAAGAAGTCCGCAATGCCGGAGTCGACCAGCTTCCCCTTGTCTGACTGTATCTCGTTAGTTTCGAAATCGACGGAGGGTATCGGCTCCCCTTTGGAGCTGATCTCCTCTATCTTCTTGACCTCGGGGGAGGAAGGATATCCTGTAACGACTTCCGTTCCCGGCGGGACGCACAGCGAGTCGGCCTCGTCGAGGAAGATGATGCGGTAGTCCTCGCCGCCGAACGCCGAGCGCGCGAAGTTCTTGATGCGGTCCCGGACGACGTCGATCCCGCGCTCGTCGGAGGCGTTGAGTTCCAGGAAGTTGCCACGCCAGTCGTCGCCGTAGATCTCGCGGGCGATGGCGGTGGCGGTGGTGGTCTTCCCGACGCCGGCCGGCCCCGTGTAGAGCATGTGGGGGAGTTCGCCGCCCTCGACGTAGCTCTTGATGCGTTCGATGGTCTCCTCGTGCCCGTAGATGTCGTCGAGGGTCTGGGGCCGGTACTTCTCGATCCAGATCTCCCGGCCTGCGGTCTCCTCGGCGTCGTCGGCGTCGGCCTCGCTCATACGCAAGTAGGGGCGCGGGCGGGGCATAAACGGACCGGAGCGCGGCGCCGGGGGCCGTCGTCGCCGAGGGCAACCCTCAAACCCGCGGCCCGTCGACCCCCGGATATGGAGGTCAGCGTCGAAATCGTCGGGGAGGGCGAAGAGACCGTCTCGGTCCCCGACGACGCCGACTACGCCGCGGTCGTCAAAGAAGTGGGCTACAGTCCCCACGAGGTGACCGTGCTCGTCGACGACTCGCCCGTCCCGGAGGACGCCCCCGTCGCCGTCGACCACGTCCGGATCCTGCGGCTGATCGCCGGCGGCTGAGCACTGACGCGGGGCGTCGCCGTTTTGTACTCCGGGCTCTACGTCGGTGTATGAACAGCGGGTTCGTGCTGCCGAACGTCGGGCCCGGGCCCGACCCGCTCACGTTCGCGGATCTGGGGGCGGACTTTGCGGTGCTGTTGCTCCACCGCGATTTCTACTGCAGCGAGTGCCGACAGCAGGTTCGCCGCGTGAAGAAACGCTACGACGAGTTCGAGGCCCGCGACGCTGAAGTGCTGTCCGTGCTGCCCGAGGACCGCGAAACCGCCGCCGAGTGGCAGAAACAGTACCACCTGCCGTTCCCGGTCATCGCCGACGCCGACACCGAACTCGGCGACCACTTCGAGCAGCCAACCAGATTCGGCTTGCTCGGCCGGTTGCACGACGTGATCGGTCGGATGCCCGCGGTCGTCGTCCTCGACCTGCGCTGGTCCGACCCTATCGAGACGTTCGCCCACCGCGGCGACTCCCGGACCGACCGCCCGCGGATCGACGAGATTCTCGCTTCGCTGGACCACGCGGCGACGCTCGACGCCGACGAGAGCCCAAGGCTCTCGTCTGCCAATCAGAAATCGGAGATTTCTGATGACGCTAGCGACGGTGCTGACGCCACGCAGGGTATCGACCGGATCGCTCCCCGATCGGAGAGCGAACCGGTCGTCGACGACACGGACCCGACTGCCGGGGCGGCGACGACGGAACCGGCCACCGAACCCGGCGAATCGACGGCGGAAGGAGCCGACTCGGTATCCACACGCGAGGACTCGACGGCCACTGGCGAGGACGCATTGTCGACGAACCAGGGCACGGAGGTGCTCTCACGCGAACGCAAACGAGCACCGAAACCACAGCGTCCACTCGAAACGCCCGAAAGCGTCGATCTCCCGGAGGAGATCGAACTCCGGCGCGGCGGGAACGACGACGTAGTCGACGCGATGCGGGTGCTCCAGGGCGCACTGCTGGACGTCGACGGCTCCACCGTCCGCGACGCCGCACCCGAGGGGGAGGTGCTGCTGGCCGGGGACGGCGGCCGGGTCATCGGCGCGTTGGTGATGCGCGAGGGCCACATCGAGGGCGTCGCCGTCCGGCGGGAGTACCGCGGCCGGGGCATCGGCGCCGCGCTCGTCGAAGCCGCCGTCGCCGACGAGGGCGGCACCGTTACCGCGGATTTCCGGGCCGGCGTACGGGGGTTCTGGAAGTCGGTCGGCTTCGACGTCGAACAGGAAGGGAGTCGGTTCTGGGGCCGGCGAACGGTCGACTGACCCGGTTCAGACCAGCGGCGCGACCAGCTCGCGCCCGGCGTCCAGGACTGCCTCGACGCGGGCTTCCGTCGACGCCTCGGCGTAGATCCGGAGTTTCGGCTCCGTCCCGGAGGGCCGGACCAGCAGCCAGGAGCCGTCCTCACAGAGGAGTTTGAACCCGTCGACGGTGACGGTGCGTTCGACGGGCACGCCCGCCACTTCGTCGGGAATCACGTCCTCGAGTTCGTCGATGACGCGGGCCTTCTCCGAGTCCGAGCAGTCGATACTGACTTTGTCGGCGACGATGCCGCCGTGTTCTGCCTCGATTCGTTCGATGCGCTCGTCGTACGGTTCGGCGGCCTCGACGGCGCAGGCCAGCAGCGCCATCAGCACGCCGTCTTTCTCCCGGACGTGGCCGCGGATCGAGAAGCCGCCGGACTCCTCGCCACCCATCAGCGCGTCGTTCTCGCCCATCGCGTCGGCGACCCACTTGAAGCCGACCGCCGTCTCGACCACGCGTTCGCCGTGGGCCTCGGCGATTCGGTCGATCAGGAACGTCGTCGACACCGTACGGACCGCCGGGCCTGAGTCCTCCTCCAGTAGCGCGTCGTACGTCGCGGCGAAAAAGCGGTTCTCGCCGAGGTAGCCCGCGGGTGTCGCCACCGCGATGCGGTCGGCGTCGCCGTCGTTCGCGATGCCGATGTCGGTAGTGCCGTCGACGATGCGGTCGATCATCGCCTGGAGGTTCGACGCCGTGGGTTCGGGCGCGCCGCCGCCGAACTCGGGGTCGGTCTCACAGCGCAGTCGCTCCACGTCGGCGCCCGCCGCTTCGAGCACGGCGTCGGTCACCCCTCGCCCCGAGCCGTGCATCGCGTCGTAGGCGACTGTCACGCCCGAGAGGTCGAGATTTCCGTCGGTGTCCGTAGGAGAGAACCCCAGCGAGGCGACGAGTTCGGTGACTGCCTCGGAGTGGGGGGTCACGAGATCGTCCCGGACGACGTCACCGTGCTCGGATTCTGGGCGGGGTTCCGGCTCCCGGAGGTTCGCCTCGATGCGGTCGGTCACGTCGGGCATCGCCGGCGCACCGTCGCCGGGGAAGTACTTGATGCCGTTGTACTCCGGGGGATTGTGGGAGGCCGAGAGGATGACGGCGCCGGCACAATCCCGGTCGACGACGGTCCACACCGCGGTGGGCGTTGGGCAGTCCCGTTCGGGCAGGATCACGTCGAACCCGTTGGCCGAGAGGACCTCGGCGACGCTCTCGGCGAACCCGGGCGAGGAGGCCCGCGCGTCGTAGCCGACGACCACGGGGCCCTCGGCGTCCTCCTCGTGGAGGTAGTCGGCGACGCCCTGGGCGACGATGCGCACGCGGTCGTCGGTGAACGTGTCAAGCGTCGCCCGCCAGCCGTCGGTGCCGAAGTGGATGGCTTCGGTGGGATCGGTCATACCTCTTCGTTCGCGGGTCGGGCAGAAAAATGGGGCAGTCGCCGACCGACCTGTTTTTGCCGGGGAGCCCCAATTTCCGGCACAATGACCAGAGTCGTCGCCGTCAACGGGAGTCTCCGCGACGGGAGCTACACGAAGGCCGCCCTTCGGTACGCGCTGGACGCCGCCGAAACCGCGGGCGTCGAGACGGAACTGATCGACTTGGCGGGGGCGGACCTGCCGCTGTACGACCCGGATATCGCAACCGAGGACGCCGGCGACGCCGAGGAGATCCTCGCCACGGTTCGGGAGGCCGACGGCGTGTTACTCGGCTCTCCCGTCTACCACAGTTCCTACTCGGGGGCGTTCCGGAGCTTCCACGACTACTGTGGGTTCGACGAGTACGAGGAGACGGTCGTCGGCCTGCTGGTGACCGCCGGCGGCGGCACCATCGCGGACACGCTCAACGACATGCGCACCACGGTTCGCGGCGTCCACGGCTGGGTGCTCCCGTCGCAGGTGGGGGTTCGCGGCGCCAGCCGCCAGTTCGCCGAACGGGAGGGCGACCCCAGTCCCGAAGAAATCGGCGCCGGCGCCGAGTACGCGTTCGTCGACGACGACCTGCGCGCCCGCACCTGCACACTCGGCTACCGAGTCGGGACGTACGCCCAGCGCGCGCCCGAGTTCATCCGGATCGAGGACGAACCCGACTGGTAGCGGGGACGGATCGGTGTCGGTTCGAGAGCAGTTGCCGCAGATTGCGGCGACGACGCCGATATCGCGGTCGAAGCGACTTACGCCAACTCCGGCGTCGGTGAGGACTCGACCAACTGCTCCTTCTCGGCCCGTGAGAGCTGTTTGATCGCGTACTCGCGGGACATCGCGGCAGATCTGCTCTCGAAGGATTCGACGTGGACCAGTTCGACCGGCGTCCGGCCGCGGGTGTACTTCGCGCCCTCGTCGGCGTCGTGTTCGGCGACGCGCCGGGCCACGTCGGTGGTGTAGCCCGTGTACAGCGTGTCGTCCGCACACGAGAGGACGTAGACGTGGTGCACAGTTTCGACAGGAGGTCGGGGAGCGTAAGCGACGCGGTCGGCGTCGGTCCAAAAGTGGGGGTGTGGATGGGTTCCCGGCGTGGCCCGGGGCCACACCGGACAGGACAGTCGTGTGGCGATTCCCTGTCAGTGGGTTTCGGTGCGGGTCCGGTCCCGCGCGGCCTCGGCGATACCGGCGTTCGCAGCACACGAGGGGCAGGCGCCGAGTCGACCCTTCCCGTCCGCGAACACGCGGGCGAAGCGCTCGGAGACGTGTGACCCGCAGTGGTCACAGCGTGACATCGGTTGGCCGGCGTCCACCGGTACCGGCAGGGTGGGATAGGCCGCCGCTGGGTCAATAGGCTTGCGGGTATTTCACACGACCCCGGACGAAACGAACGCTCCGGGGATCGTTCGGCGGTTTTGTTCATTTCCCGACCGACTGTATCGCCCCGGCCCGGTGTCGACGCCACACGATTTGACGCCCGTTGAGAGCGACACCCCCCTCCCCCAACAGTGGAAAACCCCACGATTCGGGGGCTGGAGTGGTCCCTTCGGTCGATTTGGGAAATCTTATTAAGTGGCACCCAGAATCAAGGGACGCATATGTCGAACCTTATCGTCAAGGCGGCCGTGAAGGAGTACCTCGATGAGAAGAACGTCGCTTCGGACTTCTACGAAGCTCTCGACGAGGAAGTCGAGGAACTGCTCGAGGACGCCGCCCGCCGTGCGGAGGAGAACGACCGGAAGACGGTCCAGCCGCGCGACCTTTAAATCCGGATCCCCGTTTCCGATTCCGTTTTTTCGAGTGCTACCCGCCTCGCAGCGCTGCGACCGCCGATCAGTAGTTCGTGACGTCGACGCCGCCGTCGCCGCCGACGTGGAGTTCGTCCGCCAGCCCCACGAACAGCCCGTGTTCGACGACGCCCGGCGTGACCGAGAGGGTCCGCGCCAGCCCGTTCGGGTCGTCGATCTCGCCGAACTCACAGTCCAGCACGAGGTTCCCGTTGTCGGTCACCACGGGGCCGTCCTTTCGCTCGGCGGCCCGCAGAGTCGGGTCCCCGTCGGCAGCGCGGACGGCGTCGGCGACTGGCTGGCGAGCCGCGGGCAGCACTTCGACCGGGACGGCGTGTGAGAGTCGCTCGGCCAATTTCGAGGGGTCGGCGACGACGACGAACCGGTCGGCGGCGCTATCGACTAACTTCTCGCGCGCGTGAGCGGCGCCGCCGCCCTTCACGAGCGCCCCTGCGGCCGACACCTCGTCGGCGCCGTCGATGGCCACGTCGGGGTCGGTATCGTCGAGGCTGGTCAGCGGGATGCCGGCCTCCCGGGCCAGTTCGCGGGACTGGAACGAGGTCGGGATGCCACGGATATCGAGGCCGGCGTCGACACGCTCGCCCAGTTCGCGGATGGCGTGGGCGGCCGTGCTGCCCGTGCCGAGGCCGACCACGTCGCCGTCCTCGGGGATGTCGGCCGCCGACTCGCCCGCGCGCCGCTTCGCTTCGTCGCTCCCGCCGGTCTGCTTCATGGGCCGGCGTTCGGCAGGGTGGGAGAAAGGTGCGTCGGCGCCCGGGCGTCGCGGTGCTCAGTCCCCGATGCCGACCACGGCAACCCGTCCGTCGTCGAACGAGACGGCTCCCTCGCCGCCCGTCGCAACGACTGTCAGCGGCGCCGGCACCGCTGGCTGCTCCGTCGGGATCCAGTGCCGTCCCGGCGTGGCGAGGACGAACGCGCCGTCGTCGCCGAGATACGCGAACTCCGCTTCGGACGGGCCGTCCAGATCGAACATCGACGCCAGCGCCCCGGCGACCGCCGGCACGTCGTCGACGACGACGCCAATCTCCGCGATATCGAGCAGCGAGTCGGGGCCGAACTCGTCGTCGAAGCCAGCACGCTCGTCGCGCGCGAGGAGTTCGAGGACGTTTCCCGCGGGGTCGGCGGCGTAGACGGCCGTCGCGCCGAGAGACTCGTAGCGAAAGCGGGTTCGCCCGTCGTCGGTCCGGAGGTCGGTGCGGGCAGCCAACCACTCCGCAGCGGTCCCGATACTGCCGCCCGGGACGGAGAACGCGACGTGATAGGTCGGTTCGGTGTCGGCCGTCGCTCGCCGGAACTCCATCGCGGATGAGCCGATCGCGACAACGAACCCGTCAGTCGTGTCGCTGACGGGCAGTCCGAGCATCTCGGCGTAGAACGGACGGAGGGTTGCTGGATCGGCAGTCGCGAGCGTGACGTGCCGGAAGCGCATTACTCCAGTCGATCCAGTACAGCTTCGGATTCGTAGGCCAGCGTGATCGAGCGCGAGCGTCCGCGTCCCTCCACGTCGGCGTACTCCGTCTCGACCACGCCGAGCTGTTCGAGCTTCTTCACGATCTCGGAGTAGCGCGTGTAGCCCAGATCCGTCTGCTCGTGGAACGCCTCGTACACCGTGCCGGCCTGCTCGCCGCCGTGCTCGGCGACGACGCGCACCAGCGCGCGCTCGGAGTCCGAAAGCTCCCGGAGGCTGCGCGCGAGATGGACGTACTTCGAGCGCTCGTAGGCGTCCTCGATGTCCTCCTCCGAGACGGATCGGGAGCCCCGCATCTCGGCGTTGAGCCCCGCGCGCCGCAGCAGGTCGATGCCGACCCGGAGGTCGCCGCTCTCGGCGGTGAGTTCGGCGACGCGGTCGAGTTCCGGCGCGGAGAGGACGCCATCGTGGAACCCGCGCTCCACGCGCTCCCGCAGGATATCGACGATTTCGCGGGCGTCGTAGGTCGGGAAGTAGATGTCCTCGGGGCGGAACACGCTCTGGACGCGGGAGTCGAGTTCGTCCATCACCGACAGCGAGAGGTCCGAG
>Ga0136597_1001095_pt1 | contig 10564 bp, 9 predicted proteins | sample AntRauTorcE11898_FD_101385 | JGI IMG/M metagenome (GOLD analysis project Ga0136597, IMG submission 101385) | Saline lake microbial communities from Rauer Islands, Antarctica - Metagenome Torckler E11 #898 | ecosystem: Environmental > Aquatic > Non-marine Saline and Alkaline > Saline | place... | reverse complement strand
CCGATGCCGAGCCGGATCCCGAGGTTGCGCCGGCGCCGCCGCCTTCGGCCCAGGAGACGCTCGGTGGCGACAGCCTGAGCCAGTCCGCCCAGGATGCGGCCCGCGCCGCCGGCATCGGCCGCGATGCGGGAGGGGGCGGCACCCGAGCTGGTGCCCCGAATGTGCCCGAGGATCACCCGTTGCGGGAATTCCGGCGGATCGCCGACGAGGCCCTTGCCGAAGCCGGTGAGGTCAACGCCGGGTCCCGGAGCGGTGCATCGTTCCCGGTGCTCGTGAAATCGAGCCTTCTCATCGGTCTGTACTCGATCACGTCCGACCGGGTGTTCTGCGACCTGCTCCGCTATAACACGCTGTTTACCTGGTTTCTCGGGATCACCGCCGCGCAGGCGGATTTCGATCCCGAGGCCTTCGCGGCCGATCGCGACGAGGCGCTGGCGACGTCGGCCGCGCAGGCGTTCTTTGACCGGATCGTTCTCGAGGGCGGTCGCCATAAGCTCTTCTCGCGCAATCGTCTCCAACCGAACGGCCGGCAGATCAAGGGCTGGATGTCGCAGCGCGCCCGCGCCTGACCGCTGCGACCGCCGGACGCCGGGGCTCCGCGGCGCGGGTTCGTGTCCCGGTCGCGGACCGGGACACTGCGCCCGAGCGGTCGCGCATCAACGGATTCGAGGTTCCCGATGGATACCCAGGAGTACGCCCGCCGCCGCCGTGCACTGATGCGAATGATGGGCGACGATGCGATCGCCATCCTCCCGGCTGCGCCCCATGCCGTACGCAATCGTGATGTCGAGTATCCGTATCGGCAGGATTCCGATCTGCTGTACCTGACCGGGTTCCCCGAGCCCGAGGCCATAGCGATTCTGGTCCCGGGCCGTGACCACGGCGAATTCATGCTGTTCACGCGCGAACGCGACCCCGACCGCGAGGTCTGGAACGGCCGGCGCGCCGGGATCGAAGGCGCCATCGAGCACTGGGGGGCGGACGATGCCTTCCCGATCGGCGATATCGACGACATCCTGCCGGGGCTGATCGAGGGCCGTGGCCGCGTCTTCTGCACCATGGGGCGCTACGCGGACTTCGACCGGCGGGTGATGCAGTGGGTCAACGAGGTGCGCGGCCGCGCCCGCTCGGGCGGTCACGCACCGAACGAGTTCATCGCCCTCGATTACTTCCTCCACGACATGCGGCTGTTCAAGAGCCGAGGTGAACTGCGCGCGATGCGCCGTGCGGCGAAGGTCTCCATGGCGGCGCACGAGCGGGCAATGAAAACGTGTCGTCCGGGGCTGCACGAATACGCCCTGGAGGCCGAGTTCTGGCATGAGTTCCGGCGCAATGGTGCCGAGCCCGCTTATGGGCTGATCGTCGGCGGCGGTCGCAACGCCTGCATACTGCACTACGTCGAAAACGCCGACGCGCTGCGTGACGGCGATCTCGTCCTGATCGATGCCGGCTGCGAGAGCGACGGGTACGCCGCCGATATTACCCGCACTTTCCCCGTCAATGGCCGCTTCACCGAGGCCCAGCGCGCCGTCTACGATATCGTCCTGGAGGCCCAGCATGCGGCGCTTGCGCGCTGCGAGCCGGGGCGGCACTGGAATGAACCGCACGAGGCAGCGCTGGCGGTGCTGGCGCAGGGGATGGTCGACCTCGGTCTGCTCGAAGGGCCAGCCGACGCGCGCATCGAGGATGAGAGCTACAAGCGCTTTTTCATGCACCGCACCGGGCATTGGCTGGGCATGGATGTGCACGACGTCGGCGACTACAAGGTGGATGGAGACTGGCGTGAACTCGAGCCCGGCATGTGCCTGACCATCGAGCCCGGCCTCTATATACCCGCTGCTGACGACGTCCCGACCCATCTGCACGATATCGGTGTGCGTATCGAGGACGACGTACTCATCACGAAAGACGGCAGCGAGAACCTCACCGATGGCCTCCCCAAGGCCGCGGACGACATCGAGGCGATGATGCGTGGCTGAAGCGCACGCCAGTCCGGATATCGTCATCGTCGGGGGCGGGCCGGCCGGCGCCGCGCTGGCCATCGCCCTCGCCGATGGCGCGCGCGCGATCACCGTGATCGAGGCGCGGGCCACCCCGCCGGGCGGGGACACCCGGGCGACCGCGCTGTCCGAGAGTTCCGTGCGGCTGCTCGAAGCACTCGGGGTCTGGCCGCTGCTGGCCGGTGATGCCGTGCCCATCCACACGGTCGAGGTGTCGCAGCAGGGCCATTACGGACGTACCCGTCTGCGCGCGGAGGATCAGGGCGTGCGGGCGCTCGGCCAGGTGGTTGCCTACGACGCGTTGGCGCAGCGACTCGCCGAGCGCGCCAGCGGCGCACCGGGTGTCGAATGGCTGGCCCCGGCGACCGTTGCCGACATCGAACAGGACGCCGACGGTGTCCGCCTCGCGATCGACGGCCCCGACGGCCATACCGAGAGAAGGGCGCGTCTTGCCGTCGCCGCCGATGGCACGCGCTCGCCGCTGCGAGAGCAGCTCGGCATCGGTGTCCGCGAATACGACTACGGCCAGACCGCCCTGCTGCTGCCGCTCGATACCGGCGGCGATCCGAACACGGGCTACGAGCGGTTTACCGACGAGGGGCCGATGGCGCTGCTGCCGGCCGGCGGCCGACGCCGGACGCTGATCTGGACGCTGCCGCCCGACCGCGCCGAGGCGATGGCCGCGCTGGCGCCGGGCCGGATCGCCGAGCGCGTTGCGGCGCGGCTGGGCCGCAGTTTCGGTCCCATCGTCCCGCACGGCCCCCCCGCGGCCTGGCCACTGAAGCGCGTCGAGGCGGAGCGCGGTCACGAGGGGCGCGTCGTGCTGATCGGCAATGCCGCGCGCACCCTGCACCCGGTCGGTGCCCAGGGCTTCAATCTCGCGCTGCGTGACGTCTGCGGGCTCGCCGCCGCGCTCGAAAGCGCCCGCGATCCCGGCGATGGTGAGACGCTTGCGGCCTGGTCACGCGCACGACGGGCGGATCGCTGGCGGACACGGCTGTTCACCGACGTGCTGGCGCGCGGGTTCGTCCGTGGCGGGCGTGGTTTCGGTGCCGTGCGCGCCGGTGCCCTGCTCGGACTGGATTCCTGCAGCGTCGCCCGCGACGGGCTGGCCGCGCAGACGATGGGCCTGCTCGGCGGGCTGCCGCGGGTCGGCAACTGGCATCTGGAGCGGCGTCCATGATTGCGCGCGATGCCCGCGAAATCGCGATCGTCGGTGCGGGCGCCGTGGGCGCCGCGCTGGCGCTGGCGCTCGCTCGTGTCGGTCACCGCGTCACCATCGTCGACGGCCGCTCGGGGCCCGCGGCAGCGCCGGGCGAGGCCTATGGCGAATTCGTCGTCTCCCTGAATCTCGCCAGCATCGCCTTCCTGCGCTCGATCGGTGTCTGGCCGGCGATCCATGCCAGCCGCGTGAGCCCTTATGGCGGCATGACCCTGTGGGATGAGGGCGGCACCGGTGCGACGCGTTTCGACAGCGCCGAGGTGGGCGAGCCGGCGCTCGGCTGTTTCGTCGAGGCGGCACTGCTGGAAGCCCGCCTGCACGAAGCGCTGGCGGCGTACCCGGGCGTGACCCGGCTCTGGGGGCGGCGCGCGACTGGCCTGCGGGTCGCGCACGACGGCGCTTCGCTGACGCTCGATGATGCGGCGACGATCAACGCCGACCTGGTGATCGGCGCCGACGGTGGCCGCTCCATCATGCGCCAACTCGCCGATATCGGCGTTGAACGCTTCGACTATGGCCAGCGTGCGATCGTCTGCAACTTCGCGCCCGAGCGCGCCCACGGCGCCGTGGCCCGCCAGCGTTTCATGGAGGGTGGTCCGGTCGCGATGCTGCCGCTGGCCGACGGGCGCTGTTCGCTGGCGTGGTTCCGGCCCGAGGCGGAAGCCGAGCGGCTGGTCGAACTCGATGACGCGGCGTTCACCGAAGCCCTGTCGGAGGCGACCGATTACGCGCTCGGCGCGGTGACCGCCGCGACCCGGCGGCGCGCATTCCCGATTGTCCGCCGGCATGCGGTGCGCTATGTCGCCGAGCGCTTCGCGCTGATTGGCGATGCGGCCCATACGATCCATCCCCAGGCCGGCCAGGGTCTGAATCTCGGGCTCATGGACGCCGCTGCACTCGCCGAGGCGATCGGCCGCGGGGGCGATCCGGGAGTCGAACGCGTTTTGCGTTACTATGCGCGCTGGCGGCGCTGGCACAACACCTCGGTAATGCATGCGATGGACGTCTTCCATCGCGGTTTCGCGCAGTCGATGCCGGTGCCGGGCGCACTGCGTGGCCTCGGCCTGGCGGCGGCGGACCGTGCCGGTCCGGCCAAACGCCTGATCCTGCGCCACGGTGCGGGTCTTGCGGGAGATCTGCCGCGCAGCGCGCGGCCGGTCGGCGGCTATGGGATCGGTCCCTGAAGGCCACTTCGGGGTTGCGTGGCATGGACAGCCGGACTTGAATCGGTTCAAAGTACCCGACCCCGGGCCCTGCCGTTTGCGATCGGATCGGCCCGATCGGCTTTGGTAAGCGGGAGCATCATGGCGAAACGCACAGCACTCTTCGAACGTCATCGCGATGCCGGCGCGAAACTGGTCGACTTCGCCGGCTGGGATATGCCACTGCATTACGGTTCCCAGCTCGCCGAGCATAGGGCCGTGCGCGAAAGCGCAGGCATGTTCGACGTCTCGCACATGACCCAGGTCGATCTCGACGCCGATGATGCCGAGGACTTCCTGCGCTACGTCTGCGCCAATGATTCGGCGCGCCTTGCCGACGGCGGCGCCATCTATACCTGCCTGCTCAATCGCCGCGCCGGCGTCATCGATGACGGCATCGCCTACCGCTTCCAGGCCGGTCATTATCGGCTCGTGATCAATTCGGCGACGCGCGCGAAAGACCTCGATTGGCTGCGCGGCCTGGCCGAGAATTACCAGGTCGAGCCATGGGAACGCTGCGATCTGAGCATGATCGCGATCCAGGGCCCCGAAGCGCGCGAACGGGCCCGTGGGCCGATCGCCCAGGTGCTGGGCGAGGAGATCGCCGCCGCCGCGGATGGCCTGCGCCGGTTCCAGGTCACGACCCCCGAGCGCAGCCGCGTGGCCCGGACCGGTTATACCGGCGAAGACGGCTACGAAGTCATGCTGCCGAAGGACAAGGCGCCGGCCCTCTGGAACGCCCTGATCGAGGCCGGCGTCGCCCCGGCCGGTCTCGGCGCCCGCGACACGCTCCGGCTCGAGGCCGGGCTCGCGCTGTACGGGCACGAGATGGACGAAGATACGACACCGCTTGAAGCGGGGCTTGGCTGGACCATCGCCTGGGACCCCGCCGAGCGCGACTTCATCGGCCGCGAGGCGCTCGCGAAGCAGCGCGAGACGGGCGCCGACCAGGTCCTGGTGGGTCTGTTGCCGGAGGGCCGCGCGGTCCCGCGCGAGGGGCAGGTGGTGCACACGGATGCCGGCGAAGGCGTCGTCACCAGTGGCGGTTTCGCGCCGACCCTGGAGCGGTCGATCGCGCTCGCCCGCGTGCCGGCCGGCTCCGGCGGTGACTGCGAGATCGAGATTCGCAAACGGCGGGTGCCGGCGCAGGTCGTCGATTACCCGTTTGTTCGTAAAGGCAAGCCCGCCGTCTGAGCGCGGCGACCCTGTCAAAGGGAGACCAGTCCATGAGCGAAGTACCGAGTGATCTGAAATACACCCGCGCCCACGAGTGGCTCCGTCTCGAGGACGACTCCGTGGTGACGATCGGCATTACCGATCACGCCCAGGCGCAGTTGGGTGACCTGGTGTTCGTCGAGGTGCCGGAAACCGGTTCGAGCCTGGGTGCCGGCGATGCCGCCGCCGTGGTCGAATCGGTCAAGGCGGCCTCGGATGTCTATGCACCGGTCGCCGGTGAGGTGGTCGGCGCCAACGAGCAGCTCGACGAAAGCCCGGAACTGGTCAACAACGACCCGTTCGGCGAGGGCTGGATTTATAAGCTGCGGGTCGAGAACCCGGCGGCCCTGGACGAATTGATGAGCGCGGCCGATTACGAGGCCTTCGCCGAGTCCGAAGAAGACTGAGGAGGCGACAGCCGACGTGCCTTTTATTCCCCATACCGAGACCGACGTCCGCAGCATGCTCGACGCGATCGGCGTCGAGGATATCGACGGCCTGTTCGACGAGATCGCGGGCGGGCTCCGTGCCGGTGAACTCGAGGGTGTGCCGGAAGGCATGCCGGAGATGGCGGTCAATCGTCTGATGGAGCGCCGGGCGGCGCAGGAAGGCCGTCCGCTTTGTTTCCTCGGCGCCGGTGCCTATCCGCACCATATCCCGCAGGCCATCTGGCAGCTCACCACCCGCGGCGAGTTCTACAGCGCCTATACGCCGTATCAGGCGGAGGCGAGCCAGGGCACACTCCAGGTGACCTACGAGTTCCAGTCCATGATGGCCGAACTCACCGGCATGGAAGTGTCCAACGCCTCGCTCTACGACGGCGGTTCGGCGCTCGCCGAGGCGATCCTCATGGCCGTGCGCGGCAACCGCAAGGCAAAGTCGAAGCGCGTGATCGTGCCGCGTGCGGTGCATCCGCATTATCGCGACGCGACGCGCACGATCGTGCGTAACCAGGGGATCGAACTGGTCGAGGCGGATTTCGACCGGAGCACCGGGACGACGCCGCTTGAGCAGTTGGATTCCGCGCTCGGTGACGAACCGGCCGCCGCCGTGGTCATCCCGCAGCCGAACTTCTTCGGCCGTCTGGAAGACGTCGACGCGTTGACCGACCGGGCCCACGAATGCGGCGCCCAGGTGATCGCGGTCGCCAATCCGACCGCGCTGGCACTGCTGAGCCCACCGGGGCAGTGGGGTGGCAAGGGCGTCGATATCGTCGTCGGCGAGGGGCAGCCGCTGGGCATACCGCTGTCCGCGGGCGGGCCGTATGTCGGTTTCCTCTGCACCCGCAAAAACCTCGCCCGCCAGATGCCGGGTCGCGTGGTCGGCCGCACGGTCGATGCCGATGGCAACACCGGGTACGTCATGACCCTGCGGGCGCGGGAACAGGATATCCGCCGTTCCAAGGCGACCTCGAACATCTGCACCAACCAGGGCCTGATGGTCACGGCGGCGACGTTGTACATGTCGATCATGGGGCCCGAGGGCTTCGAGCGCGTCGCACGGCACTGCCATGCCAACGCCCGCGCGCTGCGCGACGAACTCTGCGCGATCGATGGCGTCAGCGCCGCCTTCGACGGGCCGTTCTTCCACGAGTTCGTGCTGCGCATCGACGGCCGCCCGGTGACCGACGTACTCGGCGACCTTGCCGGCGAGAACATCCTCGGCGGACTCGCGCTGGAACCCTATTACGACAACCTTGGCGACGCGATGCTCGTCTGCGCGACGGAACTGCACGGCGAAGACGAGCGCAGGGCATTCGCCGAAGCGCTGGCCCGCGCGGTCGCGTAGACCCGAACCCGCAGCGACCGGGCAGCGTGGCCGCTCTGGCCGCCGCCCGGTCAACACTGATCGGAAACTGTTGCCATGACCGAACTGATCTTCGACCACTCGCATCCCGGACGCAGCAACGATGCACAGATGCTGCCGCCGGCGCCGGAGCCGGACGATCTTCCCGAGGCCCTGCGCCGGTCCGAGCGTCCGCGCTGGCCCGAGGTCTCCGAGCTCCAGGCGGTGCGCCACTACACGCGCCTGTCCCAGCTCAACTTCTCCATCGACACGCATGTGTACCCGCTCGGCTCGTGCACGATGAAACACAACCCGCGCGCCTGTAACGCGCTCGCGATGCTGCCCGGTTTTCTCGAGCGCCATCCGCTGGCGCCGCCGGAAGCGGGGCAGGGCTACCTCGCCTGCATGTACGACCTGCAGAATATCCTCGCCGAAGTCACCGGCATGCGCGGTGTCTCGCTCGCCCCGGCGGCGGGCGCCCAGGGCGAATTCGCCGGCGTGTCGATGATCCGCGCGTATCACGACGCCCGCGGCGATACCGAGCGCAGCGAAATCCTGGTCCCGGACGCGGCCCACGGCACGAATCCCGCTTCCGCCAGCATGTGCGGTTACAAGGCCCGCGAGCTGCCGACCGACGAGGAGGGCGACGTCGATCTCGACGCCCTGCGCGACGCGGTGGGTCCGCAGACCGCCGGGATCATGTTGACCAATCCCTCCACGGTCGGCGTGTTCGAGCGCAACATCGAGGAGATGGCGACCATCGTCCATGAGGCCGGCGGCCTGCTGTATTACGACGGCGCCAACCTCAATGCCATTCTGGGCAAGGTGCGCCCGGGCGACATGGGTTTCGACGTCATTCACCTGAATCTGCACAAGACCTTCTCGACGCCTCATGGCGGCGGTGGTCCCGGTGCCGGCCCGGTCGGGGTGCGCGAGAACCTGCTGCCGTATCTGCCGACGCCCATGGTGGCCGAGGAAGACGGCCGTTACGTCTGGCGCACCGAGGCCGAGTGCCCGGACACAATCGGCCGGATGACCGCGTTCGCCGGTAACGCCGGCGTCCTGCTGCGCGCCTACGTCTACATCCGGATGCTCGGCCGCCGCGGGATGGAGCGCGTCGCCGAGTACGCGACGCTCAATGCCAACTACCTGATGACGCAGCTGCGCGAGGCCGGTTTCGAGGTCGCGTTCCCGAAGCGGCGCGCGAGCCACGAGTTCATTGTTACGCTCAAGCGCGAGCACGATCAGTACGGCATCTCGGCCATGGATTTCGCCAAGCGCATGCTCGATTACGGCTTTCACGCGCCGACCATGTATTTCCCGCTGCTGGTACCGGAGTGTCTGCTGATCGAGCCGACCGAGACCGAGGCCAAGGAGGACCTCGATCGTCTGGTCGAGGTCTTCACGACGATCCGCAAAGAGGCCGAGAACAATCCGGAGCTCCTGCGAACCGCGCCGCACACGTTGCCGCTGCGCCGCCTCGACGAGGTCCGTGCCGCGCGCGATCTGCATCTGCGCTGGTCGCCGGAAGATTCGGAACCCGCCACCGGGACCGAGGGCTGAACCGGATAAGGGCAGATTCTGTCACACGGGGGACATCCGGCCGTCGCATGATTCGAGCGGTCCGTGCGGCGGCCCCGTCGCCGGTGTACCTCTGCTGCCTCGAAGGGAATCCCGCCATGAAACCGGGCTACACCGGGATCAAGCGTATCCTCCATGCCACGCGTTTCTCGCTGCAGGGGCTCGGTGCCTGCTGGCGTCACGAATCGGCCTTTCGTCAGGAAGTGATCCTGACCGCGATCCTCGTCCCCGTCGGCCTGTGGCTGGGCGCTACCGGGGTCGAGCGCGCCCTGCTGGTGGCCAGTATCCTGCTGGTGCCGATCGTCGAGCTGCTCAACACCGGCGTCGAGACGGTCGTCGATCGACTGGGTGCGGGCGAACACCCGCTCTCCGGCCGCGCCAAGGATGTCGGTTCCGCGGCGGTCATGCTGAGCCTCGTGCTGGCGGCGGCCGTATGGGCGCTCGTCCTGTGGCCACGGTAGGCTGAGTGCGGCTTTACCGGTGTTCGGGTTAGTATGCTCCGTACGACTCCAAACCGGATGCCGGTCATGTATCGATGGATTCTCCCGGTCGCGTTTCTGGTCGCTCTCGCGCCCGCCATGGCGAGCGCGGCCGAACTCGCCGGCGTCCGTGTCGATGACCGCGTGACCGCGCGCGACGACACTGAATTGCCGCTGCACGGGGTTGGACTGCGCGAGAAATTCTTCTTCGATATCTATGTCGGTGCGCTGTACCTGCCCACGACGAAGCAGCCGGTCGAGCGGATCCTCGACACGGATCAGCCCGGGCGGATCGAGATGCACTTCGTCTATGACGAGGTCTCGCGGGAGCAGTTGGTCACGGCGTGGGAAGAGGGGTTCGCGGCCAATAACCCGCAGGAAGTGCTCGACACCCTCGGCGAACGGATCGATCGCTTCGTGGATCTGTTCCCGGATGCGGCGGCGGGCGATCGCTTCACGCTGGAATATGTCCCCGGCGGCGGCACCGAAGCCCGGATCAATGACCAGCCCGCGGGCATCATCGAGGGCGGCGGCTTCTTCCGCGCACTGCTCGCGGTCTTTCTCGGCCCGGAGCCGCCGGACAGTGATCTCAGAAGCGGGATGCTCGGCAACGATCGATGACCATGAAATGATCGAAATCCGTTCCTTCGAAGAGCACGACTGGCCGGCGCTCTGGGCGTTGCTGGAGCCGGTCTTCCGCGCGGGTGAGACCTACGCGTTCCCCTCCGATATCGACGCCACCGAGGCGAAGGCGCGCTGGGTCGATGCCCCGACCGCGACGTGGGTGGCCTTCGACCCGGCCGGGGCGATGGTCGCTACCTACTACATCAAGCCGAACCAGCCCGGGCCCGGCTCGCACGTCTGCAACTGCGGCTACATCGTGGCCGATCACGCGCGCGGCCAGGGCATCGCCGGGACCCTCTGCGAACACTCCCAGGCCGAGGCCCTGCGACTCGGCTGCCGCGCCATGCAGTACAATCTCGTCGTCGCCACCAACAAAGGCGCCATCCGCCTCTGGGAGAAGCACGGCTTCGACATCGTCGGCACGCTCCCCGGCGCGTTCCGCCATCCCGCCCAGGG
>Ga0136597_1001089_pt1 | contig 10581 bp, 11 predicted proteins | sample AntRauTorcE11898_FD_101385 | JGI IMG/M metagenome (GOLD analysis project Ga0136597, IMG submission 101385) | Saline lake microbial communities from Rauer Islands, Antarctica - Metagenome Torckler E11 #898 | ecosystem: Environmental > Aquatic > Non-marine Saline and Alkaline > Saline | place... | reverse complement strand
GGGTTCATCGACGCCCACACGCACCTCACCAACGTCGGGAAGTACCTCGTTCACGCCGACCTCTCGGCGGCCGACGATCTCGATGAAGCGGTGGCCGCGCTCCGAGAACGGGAGGGAGAAACCGGCGGCGACGGGTCCGAGTGGGTGCTGGGCTACGGCTACGACGAGAGCACGTGGCCCGAGGGCCGCTATCTCGACCGCGGGGACCTCGATGCAGTCAGCGAGGAGCGCCCCGTCGTCGCCTTACGCGAGGATCTCCACGTCGCCTCCGTCAACAGCGTCGTGCTCGACCGCTACGCGGACGAGATGGCCGCGGAGAACGTCCACTCCGAGGACGGCGAGCCGACCGGCGTGCTCGTGGAGGGGGCCGTGGACGTGATCCACGAGGCAGTCGCGCCCGACGCCGAGGAGACCGGGCGCCTCGTCACTGCGGCACAGGCGGCGGCCAACGAGCGGGGCGTCACCGGCGTCCACGACATGGTCCGTGGCTCCTACGCGCCCGAAATCTACCGGGAACTGGACCTCGCGGACGACCTCTCCCTGCGGGTGCGGATCAACTACTGGTCGGACCACCTCGACGCGCTGATCGAGACCGGTCTCAGAACCAACCACGGCTCCGAGATGGTCCAGGTCGGCGGGGTCAAGTCCTTCACCGACGGCTCCTTCGGCGGTCGGACCGCGAAACTCTCGGAACCCTACGACGACGCCGACGAGTACGGCTCGTGGGTCGTCGACCCCGAGGAACTGAACGACATCGTCCAGAAAGCAAACGACGCCGGCTTCCAGATGACGGTCCACGCTATCGGCGACGCGGCCATCGACGAGACGCTCGACGCCTTCGCGGCGACCGAGAACCCCGGCGAGATGCGCCACCGCGTCGAACACGCCGAACTGGCCTCGGAGGAAGCGATCCAGCGCTTCGCCGACATGGGCGTCGTCGCTTCCGTCCAGCCGAACTTCCTCAAGTGGGCCGAGGATGGTGGGCTCTACGAGTCCCGACTCGGCGCGCGCCGCGCGGAGACGAACCGCTACGCGCTGCTCGACGACGCGGGCGCGCCCCTCGCGTTCGGCTCGGACTGCATGCCGCTGGATCCACTCCTGGGCGTTCACCACGCCGTCAACACCGACGTCGACGCCCAGCGGCTCTCGGTTACCGAGGCGCTCCGGGCGTACACGCTCGGTGCGGCCTACGCCGGCTTCGACGAGGAGCGACTGGGAACGGTCGAAACCGGGAAGCTCGCGGACTTCACCGTCCTGGAACGCTCGCCGTGGGCGCACGAGGACGGGATTGCCGACCTCGACGTGGCGATGACCGTCGTCGACGGCGACGTGGTGTACGACGCGCGGTAGTCAGGCAGAACGGGCCGAGAGCAGCGTCGTCCCCGTCCCGCTGAGGAGGAGGAGGAACCAGTACGTACAGAGGCGAACGCAGAACGCGATAACTGCGGCGGCGGCCACGTCGACGGAGGTAAGCGCGACGAACACCCCGGCCATCGCTACCTCGACACCGCCGAGTCCGCCCGGAACCGGGAGCGCGTTCAGCAGGTCGCTCACCGGGATGGCGACGAACCCGATAGCCAGCGGAATCGGCGTACTGAGCGCGTTCGCGGTGGTAATCGCCGGCAGCGTGAACAGCGCCATGCCCAGCACTGCCCAGCCGATGGCGACGACGACTCGCGTCGGATCGTTGCGGATGAGTCCGCGTGCGTCGTCGAACTCCCGAAGACCTCGTTGAACCGCATCGCTCTCGGTCTTCCGTGCGACGGTGGTCGAAACCCGCCCGAGGGTCCGACGCAGGAACGACGCGACACCGAGGACAACCCTGTCGATGTCGACGCCCGAGACGAACGCGCCGAGGACGGCCACCCACGCGAGAACGAGTAGACCGAACACGCCTGCGACCGGCACCAGCGCGGTCCGGCCGCCGGCGACGAGCAGCAGCGATCCGACGAACGCGACGACTATCGATGCCAGAAACGTGGCGGCTTGTGCGATGAGTGCGGCCGGGAGCCCCTGTCGGTCGGAATCCCGGTCGCCCGTCGCATCGAGTAGGCGATCAGCACCGGGCCAGCGACGTTCCCCACCGGAATGAGCTGTCGGGTGAAGATCCCGCGGAGGAACGCCAGCGCGGAATCGACGGAGGGGCGTATCGAGAGCAAGGCCGCGAGCGCGAGGTACTGGCACGCTACCGAACCGACGACGGCGAGGAAGCCGAGACTGAACGGCAGGAGTCTGAGTTGAGCGAGCGTGGCGACGACGCGCCGGAAGCCGACGATCCAGCCGAACAGCGCGAGGGCGACGAACCCGGCAAGCAGGCCGAGCAGGACGGGCGCCCGTTCGGTCGCTCGGGACACGTCGGCGTCTGGACGCGCCACCGCGTAAAGCGTTCGGGGGAAAGACCCATGCCGCGGCCGGCCCATCGTCCGGATATGCTCCTCCAGGTCCCCGGTGCCCCCGAACTGCTGGTAATCCTGCTCGTTCTCGGGCTGCTGGTCGGTATCCCCGTGGTGCTCGCGGGCGTGTTCCTGTTCACCCGAGTCCTCGACGGCGACAGCGACGACGCCGACGTGGCACGGCTCAAAGCCCGCGTCGACGAACTCGAGGCCGAACTCGCCGCCGGGAGTGAGGCGGCCCACAACGACGTGACCGTCGAGGAAAACGAGGCGGGAAAACGGCGCGAACGAAGTGAGCGGCGGGAAACCGCCTCGGAAGCGAGCGGGGAGGAACGACCCGCGAGCAGCGCTGACGAGGACGACGCCGACCGATGATCCTGCAGATGCCCATCCCCGGTGGGCCGGAGTTGGTGATCATCCTGTTGGTGTTGGTGCTGCTGGCGGCTTTCGTGGCTGTACCGCTGGGGCTCGTCGTCCTCGGCTACCGCTGGTGGCGCGGCCGGGACGACGCCGACGACGCACAGATCGAGGAACTCCGGGCCCGAATCGAGGAGTTGGAGGCCCAGGTGGCGGCCGACGAGGATCGCTGAGGAAAACGGCAGGGTTCTTACTCCGCCGGCGCGCCTCCCCGGTAATGACCTTCTTCGACGACCTCGCCGCCCGCATCGACGACGTCGACAGCGTCGTCTCGGTGGGGCTGGACGCCGACACGGACCGCCTGCCCGCGTTCCTCGACGACCACGAGATGCCCCGGTGGGCGTTCAACCGCCGGATCATCGACGCCACGCACGAGCACGCCGCCTGCTACAAACCCAACGCCGCGTTCTACGAGGACGCCGACGGCTGGCGCGCACTTCGGGAGACGGTCGCCTACGCCCACGGGAAGGGCGTGCCGATCCTGCTGGACGCCAAGCGCGGCGATATCGGCAACACCGCGCGCCAGTACGCCGACGTGTTGGACGAGGTGGACGCCATCACCGTCAACCCCTATATGGGCGGGGACTCGCTCCAGCCGTTCCTCTCACGGACTGACTCGGGCGTGTTCGTGCTCTGTCGCACCTCGAACCCCGGCGGCGCCGACCTGCAGAACCTCGAACTCGACTCGGGCGAACCGCTCTACGAGCGCGTGGCCGCGCTGGCGGACACGTGGAACGAACACGACAACGTCGGCCTCGTCGTCGGCGCCACCGCACCCGAGGAACTGGCGGAGATCCGCGAGACGGTGCCCGATATCCCGTTCCTCGTGCCCGGCGTCGGTGCGCAGGGCGGCGACGCCGAGGCCGCGGTCGAGCACGGTCTCGCGGAACGCGAGGACTGGGGGATCGATGTGGGCCTCGTGAACTCCTCGCGGGGCATCATCTTCGCGGGCGAGGACGTGGGCCGGAACACGGTTTCGGGTCCCGCTGGCGGCCGGGACCCGGACGAGGAGGCGTACTTCGGCGCGGCCGGCGACGCGGCCGAGCGCCTCAAGAAGCGACTGAACCAGTACCGCTAGACGAACTCCGCGCCGCTCCCGGTCCAGGTCCGGTAGGCGCGGGCGTTCTCGCCGTTTTCTGCGAACGCCTCGACCATCGCGGCGGCGACGGCGCGCCGCCGGTCGGGGGAGCAGACTGCGAGCAGGCTCGGGCCCGAGCCACTGACCGTGACGCCGTACGCGCCAGCCTCCTCCGCGGCTGCGACGGCGTCGTCGTAGCCCGTGATCAGCGACGCGCGGTTCGGTGTGACCACCTCGTCGGCCATCCCGCGGCCGACCAGTTCGGGGTTCGACTGGCACATCCCGACCGTCAGCGTCGATGCGCTGCCGACGGTGGTCACCAACTCCTCGATAGTGACGTGGCTGGGGACAACCTCGCGGGCGTCGCGCGTGGAGATGGGCTCCTCGGGGAGACAGGCGACCAGCGGGACGTTCGTGTCGACGGAGCGGACGCCGTCGGCGGTGGCGATAGTGAAGCCGCCGAGCAGCGAGGGGGCGACGTTGTCGGAGTGAGCGGCGCCGGAGACGACCGCTTCGCCCTCGGCGGCGATGGGGACCAACTCCTCGCGGGAGAGGCCGCGGTCGTAGAGGTCGTTGAGCGCGAGCGCCGCGCCCGCGGCGGAGGCCGCCGAGGAGCCGAGGCCGGAGGCGGGTCTGACGCCCTTGTCGATCCTGATGTGGGCGGGGGCGTCGAGCGCCTCCGCGACGGCGCCGACGGTGTTTTTCTTCGGATCCTCCGGGATGAACTCCGCGCCGGCGCCCGTGATCTCGATGGTGGTTCGCTCGGCACGCTCGACGGAGACGATATCGGCCGGGCGTTCGAGTGCGACGCCGAACGTGTCGAAGCCGCTCCCGAGGTTCGCGCTGGTGGCCGGCGCCCGGACTGTTCGCATGTGGATCCGTACCGTAGTTCGCGCGAAAAAGGTGACGCTCGTTAGCTGTCGGCGGTCGTGAACAGCATCGGCGCGATCACCAGCAGCGCCAGGCCGAGGAACAGGTAGATACGGGAGTTGACTGCCTGCGGCGTGACGAGGAAGACGAGGCCGAACCCACCGAAGTGCAGGCCGAGCACCTTCTTCGACCCGAGAGCGAGCAGGCCGAGCGTTCCCAGGGCGAACACGAGCAACAGCACCTGCCCGATCTCGTAGTTGAGCAGGAAACTGTCGATGACCTGGATCGGGAGCATTCTCTTACGACTGCTCGGTCCGAACGGCGCTTTAAAGTTCTGTTCTCGTGGCGGCGTTTTCCCCAACGGGTACGACGAACTCGTCCCATCGAGCGAGTCGTAGCAGCCAGCGCCATCGGTCGCGGGGTGGATCTGGCAGTGTCTCTGGCCGCTTTCCGGGGAAACAGGGTCACGCGCGCCACATACATACGCGCTCGTGCCCTACTCCCGGGTATGACTGAGACAGCGACCATCGGCGGCGGCTGCTTCTGGTGCGTCGAGGCGGCGTTCGAGGAGCTATCGGGCGTCGAGGACGTGACCTCCGGGTATGCCGGGGGCCACGACGAGGATCCGACCTATCGGGCAGTCTGCTCGGGCGACACCGGCCACGCCGAGGTCGTCCAGATCGACTACGACGAGACGGTGCTGAGCTTCGAGGACGTGCTCGACGTGTTCTTCACGATTCACGATCCGACTCAACTCAACCGGCAGGGGCCGGACGTTGGCTCGCAGTACCGGTCGATCATCCTCCCCCACGACGAGGAGCAGCAGGAGACCGCAGAAACGTACCTCGTGGCGCTGGAGGAGGAGGGTGGCTACGACGACGAGGTCGTCACTGAGGTTCAGCCCCTCGAGACGTTCTACCGCGCCGAGGAGAAACACCAGAACTACTTCGAGAAGAACCCCAACGACGCCTACTGCACGATGAACGCCCAGCCGAAGATCGAGAAGGTCCGCGAGAAGTTCGAGCGGAACGTCCGGGCCTGAGCGAGCGCCCCGTCGAATTTCCCCGAGTGATACGGGTTCTGCCGTTTGTTCGTCCGGTCAGACCGTTCTCCGTTCGGTCACGTTTCTACCCGTTTGCCTCGGAGTGACTGCGGTTCGTAGAGGTACGTGCTGACAAGTTCGAGCAGCGGTTCGATCTCGTCCCACTGCGGCCCTCTCCGTATCGTCCCCTCGGATCGGTTCGCCTCGACGTACCCGAACTCCTCGAGTTTCGGGAGGTGAACGTGATGCAGCGTATTCTTGGGGAGGGCGAAATCGGTGTACTCGATCGGGTCGTCTTCCACCGCCTCGAGTAGTTCGAACAGCAATCGACGGCGGTTCGCGTGGGAAAGGGCAGTGAATACACGGTCCGTCTCCGCTTTCGGCCTCTGTCCCAGCATTACGCTAGTATTGTATAATATACAGGTTAAGTGTTGCTATAGTTATAAGAAAAGTGGTAATTAGGAGTGTGGCCCTACGTACCGGCTGGTTTACGACAGGTCGTGCCGAACTGATAGGAACGAATAGCGACGAGTCAGCTACCGTTCGAGCCGGCCCAGCAGTTCTTCGCGCAGTGAGTCCGGTCCGTCAGGGACCACGTCACACGCCGAGAGGTCCGTCTCGGTGTTGTGGCTGACGCGATAGCCGATCACCGTCATTCCCGCCCGAGATGCCGCGAGCGAGCCGTTTTCCGAATCCTCGACGGCGACGCAGTCCGCGGCGTCGACGCCGAGGCGATCCGCGGCGGCCTCGTAGATCCGGGGTTCGGGCTTGCCCGGGCCCGCCACGTCGTCGTCCGAGAGGGTGAGATCGAACTCCAGGCCAAATCGGTTGAGGACGTAGCCGATCCACGTCGGCGGCGAGGAGAAGACCAGCCCCACGGGAACTCCGGCCTCCCGCGCGGCGTCCCGAACCTCCCCGAAGCCGTCGAGCAGGTCGACGCGCTCGCGGTATACCGTTTCGGCGGTCTCGTCGTACAGATCGACGAACTCGGCTTCCGAAACGGTCGTCTCGTAGTTGGCGTCGAGATACGCGTAGATTTCGCGGTACGGCATCCCCGTGATCTCGTCCAGATCCGGCTGGTCGCCGGAGAGGACCGCCGGGAGCAGTTCCTCGCGCTCCGCGCGGTGCCAGTAGTCCTCGGAGTCGACGACGACCCCGTCCATGTCGAACAGCAGCGCGTCCATACTCGCCGTACGGTTGCTCGCGCCATCGCGTTTGGGGTTTCGCGCCGACGCTCAAGGCCGATAACGGGACAACTCCCCCGCGTGACAGAGACGATCCGACTGTTCGCGGGCGACTGCACCGTGACGTTCGAGGGCGACCACGAGCGCACCCAGCGCGGCTACGTGGTAGTCGTGGTGAAACCCGACCAGACCGTGCTGGTCCATGACGCCGGAGGGTACCAGCCAGTCGCGTGGCTCACCCGCGCCGACGAACTCACGACCGAGACGGAGGGCGACTCCTTCACGGTCGTCGCCCGGAGTGGCGGCCAGACGCTCCGCGTCACCGCCGAGGCGTCGACGGGCCAGCGGGAGTTCCGGGCGACGGAGGCTGGAGTCCCGCTGGGGGACTGTCCAGAGTGTGGCGACGCCCTCGTGCGTGCGGGCGGGGAGGTAACCTGTCTCGGCTGCGACGCCGCCTACGGCCTCCCGGCGGGCGCGACGGTACTCGACGAGACGTGCGAAGACTGCGGACTGCCGAAAATGCGCGTCGAGCGCGGCGAGACGTTCGAACTCTGCGTGGACTGGCGCTGTGACTCGCTGGCCGACGCCGTCGCCGACGCGCTGGACGGCCGCTGGAACTGCCCGGACTGTGGCGAGCCGTTGGGCGTGGTTTCCCGTGGAAACCGGCCGTTTCTCGGCTGTGAGGCGTACCCGGACTGCGAGACGACGTTCTCCATTCCCGCGGGGGAGGCCGTGGGCGAGTGTTCCTGTGGGCTCACGGTGTTCGAGACGGCCGCGGGCCGGCGGTGTCTGGACGGCACCTGCGACCAGTTCTACGAGGGGGTGATCGAGAGCGAGAACGGCCCCTGATCGCCGCCCGCAACTGCGGTGTCGGAACCGCGTGGAGTCAGCCAGCCCCGGCGTCGACGCCCGCCGCAGTCGCCCCACTAGAGCCCGCCGTCCGCATACAGTCGCCGCCCCCGACCACAGTCCCTATACCCGCAGGGGCGGGAGGGAGAGCCATGGATGGGAGCTTTCGCGACGGCGTCGTCCACCTCTCGGGCAACGCCAGACAGCAGTTCTACGACTCGGGGGGGTACGGCCGCCCGGCCGGGGGGAGCGACCTCGAACTCGCGCCGGTGGAGGCCGCCCACCTGCTCTATCGGGGGGACCTCGATGCTGTCTCTGACGAAACAGGCGACCCGGACCGAGCAGGCGGGTCGGACGCGGGCACCTCGATGGGGTTCCGTGAGTTCCTCACCCGAACCGACGTGGTGCTCCCCTTCGTGGTGTACAAGGACCTCCGGGATCGGGGGTTCTACCTCTCGCCGGCCCGGGATGGCTGGGTCGACGAGGGCGTCGACGACGAGACGGATTTCGTCGTCTACCCGCGCGGGAAGGGGCCCGCGGACGACGAAATCGAGCATCGACTCCGGGTCGTGGGCGAACGCGCGTCGCTGGCGGCCGAGAGCTTCGACGGCCACGTGCTCGCCGTCGTCGACGAGGACGGCGAACTCACCTACTTCGGCACGGAGTGGCTCACCCCCTCCGGAAGCGCCGATCCGCCGCTGCCGGATCAGTTGGACGCGACGCTGATGGACGACCGACTGCTGGTGTGGGATCCACCTGAACCGCTGTACGAGGGCGGTTTCTTCGGTCAGCGACTCGCGGGCCGGAACGCCGATTCGGGGCCGCTCCAGCTATCGCTGCTGGAGGCGGCGTATCTCGCGGAGCGGGGCTGTCTCGATATCGACGCCGAGTCGGTGTCGAGCCACGCCGAGACCGTCGAGGGCGAGCGGTTCGACCGTCGCTACGCCGCCTATGCCGCGCTGCGGGAGTCAGGGGCGGTTCCCAAGTCCGGCTTCAAGTTCGGCGCCGATTTCCGGGTGTACGAGGCGTTCGACGGGCTCTCGGATCTGGGGCACTCGGACAAACTGGTCCGGGTGGTAGAACGGGATCACGAGTTCCTCCCCCGGGAGCTATCGCTGGACGTGCGGCTGGCCGGCGGGGTTCGCAAGCGAATGGTTTTTGCGCTGACCGGGCCGACCGATGCAATAGATTGGCTCAGCGTCGAGCGAATCACGCCGTAACGATGACTGAGGACTCACCCACACCGAAGACCGACGGGGGCACCGACAGCGTAGCAAGCGACGACGTCGCCCTCGACCCGTGGGGCTCCTCGACCATCGCGGACTACCGCAAACTGTTCGAGCAGTTCGGTATCGAGGAGTTCGACGCTGAGGCGGTGCCCGACCCGCACTACCTGATGCGCCGGGGCGCCATCTTCGGCCACCGCGACTACGGTCGGGTGGTCGAGGCGATGGCCAACGACGAGCCGTTCGCGGCGCTCTCGGGGTTCATGCCGACGGGCGACCCCCACATCGGCCACAAACTGGTGTTCGACGAACTCGTCTGGCACCAGGAGCAGGGCGGCGAGGTATACGGCCTGATCGCCGACATGGAGGCCCACTCCGCCCGCGGGATGTCGTGGGACGAGATCGACGAGCACGCCCGGAGCTACCTGCTCTCGCTGATCGCGCTCGGGTTCGACGTCGAGGACGGCGAACTCTACCGCCAGTCGGACAACCGGACCCTGCAGGACCTGGCGTTCGAGATCGGATCGACGACGAACTTCTCGGAGTTCGAGGCCATCTACGGCTTCGGCGGCGAGACGAACGTCAGCCACATGCAGTCGGTCGTCACCCAGTTGGCGGACATCCTCTACCCGCAACTCGACGAGCCGATGCCGACGGTGATCCCGGTCGGGCCGGATCAGGATCCACACGTCCGGTTCGCCCGTGACGCTGCCGCGCGGATGCGCTACTTCAAGGTGACCGAGGCGTTCGCCTCCTTCGAACTCGACGACGCGGAGCGCGAACTGTTCCGCGCACTGTACGACTCGCTCGAAGCGGACGACGACGTGGACACCGAGGACCTGCGGTGTGAGGACGCCGCCGAGCATCTGCAAGCGTTCGACGACGCCCCGGCGGGCGTCGACGCCGGCGACGAAAACTCGCTACTCGAAAAACTCGAAAACGGCGGGAAGGAGCCGATCCGCCCCCGAGTTCGCTTCCTCGACCGCAACGCCAACGCGGCGGCGTTCGACGCGCTGATCGAGGAGATCCCGGGCGAGAAACGGCGCTACGACGCCCACATCGACAGCTTCGACCTCGACGCCGAGGCGGCGAAAGAGATCGCCCGCGAGGTCGAGATCGACCACGACGGCTACGGGTTCGAGGCGCCGTCGTCGATCTACCACCGGTTCATGACTGGCCTGACTGGTGGGAAGATGTCTTCCTCGATCCCGGCGTCGCACATCTCCCTGCTCGACGATCCCGAGGACGGCTACGACAAAGTGAAGTCCGCCGCGACGGGCGGCCGGGCAACCGCGGACGAGCAGCGCGAACTCGGCGGCCAGCCCGATGAGTGTCCGGTGTACGAGCTCTACGCCTACCTGCTCGCGGAGAGCGACGACGAGTTCGCGGCCCGGGTGTACGAGGAGTGCGCCGGCGGCGAGCGACTCTGTGGCGGCTGTAAGGAGCAGGCTGCGGAGCTAATGCAGGAGTTCCTCGCGGAGCACCAGGAGAAACGGGAGGAAGCGAAGGAACTCCTCGAGGG
>Ga0136597_1001086_pt1 | contig 10609 bp, 6 predicted proteins | sample AntRauTorcE11898_FD_101385 | JGI IMG/M metagenome (GOLD analysis project Ga0136597, IMG submission 101385) | Saline lake microbial communities from Rauer Islands, Antarctica - Metagenome Torckler E11 #898 | ecosystem: Environmental > Aquatic > Non-marine Saline and Alkaline > Saline | place... | reverse complement strand
GGCTGTGTCGCGTTCCAGTATCGCGGCGATTACTACCTGATGTTCGAGCACGGACCGTTAGAGAAAGAGGTTGAGGAAGTGATGGGACAACAGGTCTCCCGGATTTTCAGTGATGCCGCTTCCAGGTTTGTCCGTCACCGGACAGCCCAGCTGAACGTCCGCCGGTTGAATGACGACTACTTCCTCTTCGTCCTAATCAAGGACCACTTTACGGAAAACGGGGATCATATGACATTGATCAGGGGTGATAGAAAGGGGAGTCTCCACGATAATTTCGCTCAGCATCGGTACAACAACAGTCAAACCCACAGCAGGTACAACCACTGGCGGAAAATCCTCAGTATCCACAACCGGGCCAAGAATACCAGCGGGCAAACGATCGGATTCCGTCGAATCACTGAGATATCGATCGGGAAGCGTCCTGCCGGGACACGGGAAGAGATCGATACCAGGGACACCGATTCGATGCAGCAGAAGCTGGGTGATCACGATGACTGATTTCGATGCACGATGGCTTGGCGAGCCATCCCTGAAATTCGGGGATGGAGAGGCAAAGGATCCACGGGCCGGTCTTTTGAAGCACGGACCTTGGACACCTGGAGAGGAAAGCAGCCATAACGACATCTACGTCGGATTTATCGGAACGAGTCACTCCATCAGCGCGGTCAAGCGATTGTTCACGGAGATGGAGACGGTGATTCCCCGTGAAGAGGAGGAGCCTCAGAGGCACAAGCCGCCGTTCCCAGCTCTGGGTACGGACTCTGCCTTTCGGGCCAGCTTCACGATGCTGGACAGATGGACGTGGGAGATGCCGCCGAGCGACGTTGAACTCGTCACTGACGAGCCAACCACCGATAAGAGCGTGGAGACGCTGCTGGATCTGATGGAGATCTATATCAAGGACCTTGCCGGGGATGATCCCCCGCCGAACGTCATCGTCATTTCCCTGCCGGAGGAGATCGAGGAAGCCTGCACCCACCCGGACAAGAGCCGGGACAAAATGAAGGCGGGAGACACTGATTTTCATGACCGGATCAAGACATTCGGTCTTGAGTACGACGTCCCCACTCAACTAATTCGTCCGAACTCTCTCCGGTTCGACAAGGACGAAGGCCAAGAGAAGGCAGAGGTGGCGTGGAATCTCGCAGTGGCGATGCTTTACAAGTCCCGTGAAGGCCATCCATGGAAACTAGGCTACTTAGAGAACGACACTTGCTATGCCGGAATCTCATTCTACCGTGTTCGCCACGGCAATCAAAACCAGACGCGAGCATCACTCGCACAAGTGTTCCTCGGAACAGGAGAGAGCTTCGTCCTTCGCGGTGGTCAAGCAGTCAGAGACGAGTCGACAGGGAACAATCACTTGACAGAGGATAGTGCCGAGGAGATTGTCGGGCAGATCCTTGACCAGTACAAGAGGAAGCGTCGCGGAGCCGAACCCAGCAGGTTCGTTCTTCACAAGACTTCCAGATTCACACCTGGGGAGCGAGAAGGGTTCAAACGAGGTGCTGGAGACATCGATAAACTGGACTTCGTCACGGTGCGCGACGGCGACCCTGTTAGGCTCTACAGTTCAGGGAATTACCCGCCGCTACGCGGGACCGTTGTCACACCGAAAGGCGAGGACAAGCACTTCCTCTACACTCAGGGCTATACTCCGGCCATTCAGACGTATCCAGGCCCCCGTATTCCGGCCCCGATCACGGTCGAGCCGGATCCAGAGGTATGTCACAGCTCGTACGACGAGATCTGTAAGGAGATCCTCTCCTTCACGAAACTGGACTGGAACACCTCTGATTTTGCGAAGAAGAAGCCAGTCACGATCCGTGTGGCGCAGGCTGTCGGTGCTATCCTTGCGGAAGCCGACAAACGAGGAATCACGGTCAAACCACAGTACTACTATTACATGTGAGATCCCGGATGGTTTTCGGGCATTGAAAACGGGGTTTCGTCATTCAAGGCCAGTGGCGAAGATTCCTGATACTGAGTAAATCCGCTTTCGTTGAAACTGCGCTGTCTTTCGCGTCCGGTATTGTCGATGGGCTGGATGTCTCCCCACCCGTATTCCTCACACCCACTCAAGCGCCGCGTTGTGCTGCGCAACATACTGCGAGTTTAAGCTATCATCCGGAACCGAGATTCTCTCCCCTTCACGGTCGATAATCGTCTGTTGGAGCACGTCACTCTGTGTCTCAAAGTCCGGATTCACACGCACCCGGTAGTTCTGATCAATCGTGAACAGCTCCCGATCGAAAGCCGCATGGTGGATCTTACTGAGTGCCAGCACGTTCGAGAGATCCGCCGACCACTGCACCCTTCGCTACCTCTCGTTTAACGACATCCGGAACACACATGAGACAGTCGAGCAAGCCGGGCCACTACAAGACGTGTTTTGAGTGGAAGCCACTCACCTGACTCACGGGTGGTCTTATCAGTACGACATGAGTACGTACTCATAGTAGTATGGTAACCGGTGTGACGGATTTCATTCAAATTGACGAAGTGCGGCACGAAATCGATTCTACGTATCCCAACCCTGGCAGCGACGCCTCACGCGATCTTTCGGTCCCGAACAACGGGTACAGTCACAAACTAATCGGACAGACTGTCGAATTCCTCTGCAAAGTCTGGTTATACCGGAACAGTCAGGAAGTTATCCGTCCGTCAATCCACTCATCCCGAGAATTGGAAGACGATGATGGCGAGAACTGGGTTAGAGGCGCTCGATACAGTAAGATACCGGAAATCACCGTAACCGTATTTGACGGGAAGAAATGGGAAGACCGTGCTGGGGGCCCGTCAAATCAAACCGAATGGGACGCGATGAATGAGGACCGGCCCGATTGGGACCAACGAAGCCCGGTTCAGTGGGCGGAACATGAGGATCTCTCTACAATAGTCAACCAGTTCGTTGAGACAGGAATGAATACGGACGGTGTCGTGAAGGCTGCGCTGCTCAACGCGGGTTGGCAACCCCCTGATGCGATCCAATCCTGGATCAACCGTGAGGCGATTGAGAACGAACTTCTCCGTGAAATAGAAGAGCTATTCAGCCTTCTACGTGCCCAAGAATGGGGAACTGGTGAGATGGTGTTCGAAAAGCCTCGTTTCGGATACTACCGCCATATCCTCCCAGGTGAGGGCGACTTCATCGTTGATAATTTACTCGTCGACATCAAGACAACAGAGCGCAAATCATTCACGAACGCATTTTGGCGGCAACTCCTGCTGTACTACGTGCTGAATGACATACAACGCGAATTGTATGATGCGGAGACGGTCTCCCGAAGCGGCCGAGAGCAATTCAATGGCAAGTACCCCGAAATAACTCGTGTTGGAATCTATTTCGCCCGACACGGAGAATTACAAACCGTAGATATCGGCGAACTCATCGATGATACAGAACGGTACGAAGAGTTCCGAGCCTGGGTCGTCGATCGGGCAATCGAAGAAAACCGTCATGCCCAAATCAATTACTCAGCAATTAGGGACGTACTCACTGAACCATACGACTACGAGCGGCAACAATCCCTCTTCGACTTCTAACGCTACACTCGAAAGAAGTACTGAAGAATAATCGGTTGACACTATACACACCTAAATGACAAATCAATCTACCACCTTCGATGATCACGACCCACTCGCCAACAACATCCTGCACGTTCTCGAAGACTTCATCGATGAGATCGGGACACGCGAATGCACCGCCCACTTCGAGACCGTCGTTGACGGGAAACACTTTCTCAAAGGCCAGAATCTCATCCAAAAACCAGAGCGATTCATTGAGGATCATCTCGTGTTCCCGATGCTCCAACAGGCATTCGGGTACTCGTTGCGCCCACAACCAAAGCAATACGCACCACGATGGCCGAGACGCAGTGGCATTCCCGACTTCGCCATTACCTCGATCCCAATCAAGGAAGCGATGCAACACGACATCCGGTTTTTCGGAGAAGTAAAACCCCCAAAGAAAATCAACAACGCACGGAATGACATGGAGAACTATCTCGACAGCGATCTCGACATCCATGCAGTAGCAATCCTCTCAGATGGATTCGACTGGGAACTCTGGATCCGACCGAAAGGCGAAACAATCGATGACTTGGATAATCCGGTTCAAGAAGCAACCCTTCGAGACTCGCTCAAAACTATTCGCACCCGAAATATGCAGACCGCATCGTACCGGCCACACAAAGTCCGCAGCAACATCGACACAGACGCCTTCTCCGAATTCACAGTAGACGCAGTTCTGGACGTGATTGAAACAGAACTTGATGTACTAGTAACTCACCTCTGATTATAGTTCATCGCCTACACACCGGCGACTGCTTCTTGCGTCTCAAAAACCCACTACCGAAAACTCAGCCGTCCACTCTCTATATCTGTTTACACTGGGACCTCTGGCATTCCACGACTTTCGCATTTATTGCTCCCAGCAGCACGGTGTCTCATCGCCTAAAAACGCATTACGCCAGCGGGTAATCCATGTACTTCCCTTCTAAACAGGATTACGTCCTTTTCGTCAATACATGGCTCCGACACGAGAAAAGTCGCTTAGTGAACGCGAGTTTGAATTATTGCTAGAAGGCGCAGGGCGTATTGACGACCCTACTCAACGACTCGAATCACGGGCCGCTATTCTAATCGGAGGTCGGCTCGGACTGAGACCTGGAGAGACAACACATCTGAGCGCATCGTGGATCGACCAAGAGAGACAGATGATCCGCATCCCCGAACATCACGCATGTACGAAGGGACGAGACGGTGATCTCTGCGGCTATTGTCGTCAAGCAATCGAGCAACGCGTACGACATAACCCCGATAATGAATTCAACGATTTTGCAGATCTGTATTGGCTTCCAAAAACGGAAGCAGCCGCTCGAACGGTCCCATTCCATTTTTCGTATCGGGTTCGGGTAGCAATTGATCTTCTAATCACAGAACACAGTGGCTGGCCATACTCATTCTCAACTTTACAACGAAGACTGAATACTGCTCTTGATCTCGCACCACAACTTTCCAGAAACGATACGTCCCTACACGGCCTTCGAGCAACGGCTGCTTCCCACCACGCCAGCAGAGGATTAGACTTGGCAGCACTTCGAGCAATGTTTGGCTGGGAGGACATTACTACAGCCCGTCAATATCTTAACGTGGATGGTGCGATGACTCGTCGAGCATTAGATAATATCCACTGAGTTCAGAAGATAGGATACAGGAGAAAAACCCAGTTCGTAGTACTATGGTTGTGGTCCGGTTTGTTCGAGGACGTCGTACTTTTCGAAGACCATATCGAAGTACGCATCAGTCATAATTCGCGGGTCAGAGACACGGTGGAAGTCGTTGAGAATGAACTCTACATCACGGCGACTCAGTCCGTATGCATGGAATGCGGCAGCATCGATCTCGGCCTGCAGTTCACGGCGCTCTTGCTCATCAGTCACAGGATTAATTCCACCGAGCCGATCCCGCATCTCGGTGAATTCCTCGCCATAGCAGTTCAGCTGGGCAGCCCGCTTTGAAATATAATAAAACCAGTCAGCACCTTCGGTTAGACGAGGTAATTTGGATTCCAAGAGCTTGTACTCTACAAGGTGTTTGTCGGTCTTCGTACGCATTAGGTAGTCGAAAGAAAGGCTGTTGATGAGTCCTAAGGCAACGAACAGTTCATAGTCGGAGAACCGTCGGTCATACACTCCATGAAGCGGCGACTGTTTTAGATTATCCTCGGTAGGGTTGATCTCATATGGTCGGAAAGTTGCAAGCGTATGGACGCAAAGAACGTCTTTCGGAAGAACTGTTGCGATCATCGTTCTCTCATTTGTCGAACTGGCCACATCACGATATGCGATGCGGTACTCCGAAGAGTCCAAGAGGACATCTTTCTCCGATAGTTCTTCGCCTCTGTGTTTGGTTAGAAGATCGTTCACGAACCCAATTTGTGACTTACTGGTTGATGGTCCTCCAAAGTCGTCATAGAGTGCCTTCTTTGGTTCACCGGCGTTGAACCGCTTTTCACGGATACGACGCTTTGCACTACTATCGGGGTCTCGGTCCTCCTCTACGCTCCAGTAGGTAGGGGGGTCATTCGCGTCACTCAGCGTATCGTCATACTGGTACTGAAAGACGTTGCTACCTGTGTAGACTGGATAGTCTGGGTTGTCAACGTCCTTGTCGAAATAGCCTTTACGCTTGTCACGTGTCTCATTCAGCTCTTCTGGGAGCAGATTAATACTCCATGCATCCTCTACCTGTGCGGAGAGTGGGGGATGTTGCAGAATCTTATCAAGTACTTCGACCTCCCGCTGGCTCTTCACCCACGGAAAGATGCGAGCTTCTGGCGAATACTCAGCAAGTACCCGCCGTGGAAGGTGAAGTCCAAACTCTTCCAGGTTGGTGAATGGTCGTGTATCCTTCTGGTCGAAGACGCCCCACAGATCCTCTGTTCTGCCGGAGTTCTTGAAAGTGATTACAGCAAATCGCTGCTGTTTGTGGATGTCGAAAATACCGTTATTCTCAAACTCAATGATTGACTGAACACTCGTTTCGTTCAGAAGTTGCATCCGTAGATCCTTCGACCCTTCCCCGTTCACGATAAGTCCAGGAAGGACCTGTGAAAGATAGGCATCGTCATCAACGAGGTGGAACACCCGCTCAAAGAACAATTTTGAAAGATCGTTCTTGTAGGTTGCAGTCTCGCCAGCAACTTCCGGCGTTTGAAGCGTGTATTCACCACTGTTCTTGAAGTACTCGGTGAGCCGCCCAATATTCTCCTGGTAGGACTCCCACTCTGACTTGATCTCAGGGTCGGACAGCTTCTCGTCCATGAACGCTTCTTTCTCTTCTTGATCCAGACTTCTGAAGGTGGGATTGTATTGTGCGAAAAACTCGTCACTGCTCGAACTTAGGACATCCCACGGGGGATTACCGACGATGACGTCAAAGCCACCATCGCGGTAGACCCTCGCAAACTCTAGCACCCAGTGAAATGGCGAGTATCCCAGAACATCGTCAAAGGTGATGTTCTCAACACCAGATTCCTTGAACTGCTTCAGAATTTTCTTATGAAGATGCTGACCATACTCTTCGATGAGTTTCTCTGCCTCGCGGCGGGCCTCAGCTGCTTCTCTAGCAGATTCGGATTCCCGGTGTCGCTCCACAGATCTGATTACGTCTCTGTACATCTCTTGTACGTTCTCACCGATTCCACCGCCATAATTCGTAAGCGAAGCGTCACCTTCCTCAGTAGCGACTTCCTCAATATCCGTAAATCCGATCAGGGTATTTCCCTGTCGGATATTGAAGTCAATATTGGGGAGCGGCTCCACCTCACTCGGTTCGTCTTCAATGTCTGCGACCATTGAGAGCCACAATCGAAGTTTACAGATCTCCACCGCCCCCTGGTCAATATCTACCCCCCAGTAGCCGTGACTTCCTCACAGAGATACAACGAATCCACTGACAAAGATAACTTACCCTAGGACATTACGGAAAGAGACACTACACACCAATAATCAATTCAGGTGAATCTGTGGATAAAGTGACCACCACTTATGACAAAAGAGGGACTTCCATAGAGTATGACTCTCCAGCAGATCACTGCTAATGATATCGCAGGCTGGGACTCCCTCCAAGACATTGCTAACTCGTTCCAGAAACGCGGGTTAAAACCGCGTCCGAACCTTGGAGAGGACAACCAACTCGTGCTTCAACTCGCTGACGACGAATTTGTTGTACTCGTCAACGCAGGCCCCGGTGAATCAGCGACAGACTTCAAGCCGGATAATCGTTCCCGGCATACAAACCTTGTCGCTACGAACGACTTTGATGAGTTCACCTTCCTCACTCGAATGAGGACGTGGGAAGGACAACAGCACGGTCGAATCAAGCACCAGAAAATCTCCTTCACTAAGGACCAGTTCACGCGTGACAGCGGGGAAAAGAACACCGTCCTAAAGAAACTGAACTCAATCGAGTACGGTTCCTCAACGGCAATTTACGATACATTGTATGATACTCAACAGGTGGTGAAAGAATTTTACGAGGAGTTTGAAGATCTTCGTACTGATCTCGTTCAGGAGGTCTCTGGTATCCCTGATGATCGTGGTGATGCGAAGCAACGCTACGTGCAGATAGTCTTGGATCGGATGATCTTCTTGTATTTCATTCAAGAAAAACGTCTTCTGGACCGAAATCCCAACTACCTCCACGAACAGCCTGGGGAAGTCGTAGATGACAGCGAAGATCGGTACGAGAACTTCTACCGGCCACTGTTCTTTGACTACCTCGCAGAAGACAAGCAGAACCCCGATTTCGGGAGTCTTCCGTACTTGAACGGTGGGTTGTTCGCCAAAAATCCTGTTGAAGAAGAGTTCCCGGAGGCAAAGCTGGGGGAGTCTGCTGAAGAAACAAACGAACTGTTCGACGACATCTTGGACTTCCTGTCCGGATGGAACTGGAACGTGGACGAACGTCTTGATATCGTCGATCCGAAGAACCTTTCCCCCGCTATTCTCGGGCATATCTTCGAGCAGACGGTCAACCAGAAAGAGATGGGTGCGTACTACACGCCCGAGGAGATTACCGGCTTCATGTCTCGCCGGACAATCCATCCATATCTGCTTGACCAGCTCAACGACACGGTTGATGCCGAATACAGCGAGATTGACGACGTGTTCGGATTTCCCAGCGTAGAAGCTAGTGGTAGTGGTGAAGCGGCGTTAGCGGATGGCGGAACGATGACTCGACAAGTCCCCACTGATAACGTGGAGACGAAACACGTCGAAACGCTGTATCACGACATCCTAAAAGAGGTACACGTCCTTGATCCGGCGGTCGGTAGTGGTGCGTTCCTGCTTGCTGCACAGGATGTGTTGGTGGATATCTACATGCAGTGTATCGAGTACTTCCAGCAGCTCGAAAGCGAAGGTAAGGGATGGGAGTTAGATTCTCGAACACGTGATGAACTGGAAGAGGTCAATAAAGGTCAGGGAGGGGCATCGCTATACGCGAAGCGGACGGTCATTCTGAATAATCTCTACGGGGTAGATATTGACCAGGGGGCGGTGGAGATCTGTAAACTCCGTCTTTGGTTATCGATGGTCGCGGACATCGAGGACGAACCAAACGAAGTCGAGCCGCTGCCGAACATCGACTTCAACATTCGGCAGGGGAACTCGCTGATGGGGTACGTGTCGTTCATGGACGACGACGACACAGAGGCCCAGCAAAATACTCTGCTTGAGTGGGGAGCCGTGGAAAACAAAGTCGAAGCCAAGTATAGTGACGTTCTGGATGCGGTTCGGGGTCACAAGAACGCTGTCAGTAGCGAGGCTGCACAAAAGAAACGCACTGAAGCGGAACAACTCATAAAGAGATACAGCAGCGACTTTGATGATAGCATTCTCAGTCGCTTTCACGAGATAGGCTACGAGGACATGGAGATGGGGGATCTTCAGGAGTTCTCACCCTTCCATTGGGTGCTGGAGTTTGCTGGGGTCTACGCTGACGGCGGATTCGACGTTCTGATTGGAAACCCTCCATGGGACCGTCTCAAACCCCTCCGTGACGACTACTTCTCCAAGTACGATGAGGTGTTCCGTCAGCGGATGCCGGACAACAAAGACGAAAAGCAAGACGAGCTGCTGGAAGACGAGGAGATATCCAAAGGATGGGAAGAGTACCAGCACGAGATGGAGATCCGGGCAGAATACTACAGTAACTCACCAGACTACGAACTCCAGAGTCCGACTGTCGGCGGGACGAAATCCACTACCGAGAACGACCTGTCTGCGTTATTCTTCGAGCGGGTCTTCAAGCTCGCACGTGACGAAAGTTACGTCAGTCAAGTTCTGCCGGGAGTGATCTTCAATGGTGCATCGGCCAAGGACTTGCGTCTCCACCTTCTCAACGAGACTGATCTGAAGGCGTTACCCATCTTCACAAACCGTGGCATCTTCGAGGGTGTGGATAATCGGTTCGTCTTCGGTATACCGGTTTTCAAGGGTTCGGGTGAGACAGATGAGGTGTACGGCGGGTATAGGGACGGTGACCTGAGCCTCCTGAGAAATCTGGAGAGTGACGGAATGTATCTCTCTCGCAAGGTCCTTGAAGAGTACTCTCCTGAGGCGCGCATCTTCCCGTACCTTGAAGAAGAGAAAGAAGTCGAAGTATTGGAGAAAATCCTTGATCATCCACCTATTTCGGAGAGAGAAGACGGTAGTTGGCATGCTCAGCCGTACGGTGAACTGCACCGGACTAACGATCGAGATAGATTTGTCGAAGAGGAAGAGAAGGGAGACTATCCCGTTCTCGGTGGGAGCAACGTCTACCAGTACGCATACAGTCCTGACTATGTGGATGATCTTGAAGCAACGAAATTCTGGAGTGTTGACGAAGACAAGGCCCCGGACAAGAGTGCCAAGAGGCGGATTCGAGAGAAAAATCACCGGAAGCTGAAACGTGGACTCTACGATGCCTTCGATGGATCGGCGTCAATGTCGCAGAAAAAATTCGTTAATCAAATACTGAATCAGCATCGTGGTGAGGGGCTTTCTGAGGAAGACGTTCTGCTGGACTGTACCGAGTATCGGATTGTGTTCCGGGATGT
>Ga0136597_1001085_pt1 | contig 10612 bp, 8 predicted proteins | sample AntRauTorcE11898_FD_101385 | JGI IMG/M metagenome (GOLD analysis project Ga0136597, IMG submission 101385) | Saline lake microbial communities from Rauer Islands, Antarctica - Metagenome Torckler E11 #898 | ecosystem: Environmental > Aquatic > Non-marine Saline and Alkaline > Saline | place... | reverse complement strand
GTTTTAGGAACTTATCATGGTGGATTTCAAAGAGACCAATTACAAAATTATCTTGACGAGTTTACCTTTAGATTTAACCATCGAAAAGAAAGAAAATTGTTGTTTGATATACTGCTTGAATTATGTGTTTTTAAAAAATCTAACGATTCACGTTTGTGAAAGTGAAAATTGAGCTTTCTTTATACGCACGATTTATATTAAAGAATGTATAGGGTGTATTTTGATATATTGGTTTCATACTTAATAGTTCGGTAAAAGTTCTTTTAAGCTAACTAACTTTTACTTTCCATGCGTGTTATAATGGGTTTGTTGGGAAGGTAGGGATATCGTTGGATACTACTTATGCAAAAATAAATTCTAAAAGCGAGCCGTTTGCGAAGGGCTTCTCTTTACACAAGATTGCGCTTGTGTTCATTCTCGGTTCATTGATTGGGACGCTTTATGAAGAAGTGTATCATATAGTGCGTTACGGTTTTTATGAAAATAGAAGCGGCGTCATGTTTGGTCCCTTCAATCCAATTTATGGACTCGGGGTTGTTTTGATGCTTGTGCCGCTTTCAAAAGTGAAGCGTTTATCCTCTGCTTTATTGCTCGGGGCGCTCATAGGCGGTGGGTTTGAATATCTTGCGAGTGTAGGACAGGAATTTTTTACCGGGCATCAGTCTTGGAATTATGATGGAAGGTTTTCAAGCATAAACGGCCGTACGACCGTCGTATATGCTTTTATATGGGGGTTGCTTGGTACCGCCATTGCCAAAGGGGCTTATCCCGTCTTCTCCCGGTGGATCGAACAAATCCCGAAATCAATCGGAAAAACCATTTCCTGGATTCTTATTCTATTCATGGCTTTCAACATGGTGGTCTCATATGGTGCGCTTTTAAGACAGCACATGCGCCATGAGAACATTGAAACCTACACAGTAATCGGAGAATATTTTGACAACTATTTTCCTGATTCTAGAATCTATGAATCGTTTCCCGACATGGAAAGGGTGGATTGATTGATGACACCAGAAAAACTCCTAAAAATCGTCTTCGTCATTGACCAGTACGCAGAAGCGTCCAATGGCACGACAATGACCGTGAAAAGAACGGTTGAAGCACTTCGAAGGCGTGGTCATACAGTCGAGATTCTAAGTGGCGATGGTGAAGGTTTTTTTGGTGTTCATGCGTGTGGCGTGCGTAGGACGCCAATCCTTTATGGAATCACCAAGTCACAAGGAATGATGCTTGCCAAACCACGCCCCTCTTTGATGCGGTCAGTCATTGAAACAGCCGACGTCGTGCACATACTCATGCCCTTCAAATTCGGCCGCAGGGCGAAGGCCATTGCGGACGCGTTGTCAGTGCCCGCTACAGCGGCCTTTCACGTTCAACCGGAAAACATCTCATCCACGCTTTATCTAAGACGCTTCAAGAGCATCAACGCCATGATTTACGCGTGGTTCAGACATTTTTACAATACTTTTTCTCATGTTCACTGCCCAAGTGCCTTTATCGAGGACCGCTTGAAAACCCATCACTACACATCTTCGATGCACGTCATATCGAATGGCGTGAGTAAACGGTTCATTCAAGAAAAAGCACCCGAACGGCCTCTTGAAAAGGAAAGATACACCCTGCTTATGGTCGGACGTTTTTCGCGAGAAAAACGTCAGGACGTCCTTATTAATGCGGTCGCCCTTTCGGCTTATAAAGAACGGATCCGACTCGTGCTTGCTGGGAAGGGCCCTTGGAAAGATTCGCTTGTTTCGCTTGCACAAAAAAAGAACGTCAAGGTCACATTCAGGTTTTTCTCGCAGGAAGCGCTGAAAGAAGCGATGCTCAAAAGCGATCTCTACGTGCACGCCTCAGACATTGAAATTGAAGCCATTGCCTGCATTGAAGCGTTCGCAACCGGACTCGTGCCCGTCATCGCAAACTCAAAGGAAAGTGCGACTAAGCAGTTTGCGCTCAGTGAAGAGAATCTCTTTGAATCCGATTCGCCGGAGGCCCTTGCGCAAAAGATAGACTACTGGCTTTCACATCCGAAAAAACGGATGACCCGATCAAGTGAGTATGTGCAGTACGCGAAGCGGTTCAGTCTTGAACATACCGCCTTAAAGCTCGAAGCCATGTTTGAATCCGCAATTGATGCGTTCAAATCGAAATGATGTATTGTCAAATATTAAGCCATCTTTCAGGCGAGTCAACCAAGCTGGTTGACTCGCCTTCTGTTTTTCTTTAATTAAGACGAAAGCTTTGCTATACTACTTGTGAGGTGAATAATATGAAAAATCACGCAATGAAAGCACGTAAAGCACTAATTGAAAGAATGCATGACAATTCAACCACATTGCTATATTCAGGAAGTGCACCCCACAAAAGTCTTGATCAGGACTACGCGTACATCGCGCAGAGAAATTTCTTTTATTTGACCAATATCAGTGATCCCAATCTGATTTTGCTCATGCTTAAAAGCGGTGGGAAAACCAAGACATTTCTTTTTATAGAAGAAAACACCAAGCATATTATCCAATGGGAAGGCGCTCGCATGACCAAAAGCGAAGCGAGTGAAAAATCAGGCATTCCTGAAACCGCCATCCTTTATACCAAACAATTCGAAGCTCTTTTCAATCAGACTATGAACTATGCGAGAAGTGTCATGGGCACCCCTCCAAAAACTTTATATCTTGATTTGTATCATCCGGATGCCAAGCGCAAGCCACACGGTCTAATCTATGCTGGTAGTCTACTTGAAAACTATCCTGAACTCAAAATTAAAAACATCAACAAGCATCTTTCCTACCTCCGCATGTTTAAAACGGAAGAAGAACTCGCGATGATAAGAAGTGCGATTGGTCATACCCAAAAAGGCCTTGAGCGTATCATGAAGTCTCTGAGTACAAGACAAAATGAATTCGAACTACAAGCGGACTTCATCCATGAAATTACCTTGTCAGGCAGTGAAGGCACCGCGTTTGACACCATTGCGGCCAATGGTAAAAACGCCACGGTGCTTCACTACGTCGAAAACAAGGATATCCTCAACAAGGACAACATGATCCTTTTTGACCTTGGTGCGCTTCACGGCAACTACGCTTCAGACATTTCAAGAACCTATCCACTATCCGGAACTTACTCCAAAAGACAAAAGGAACTCTACACCATCGTATTGAAAGTCAACAAGGAAACCATCAAACAGGTAAGACCCGGTCAGACCTGGGCTGAACTCAACCGCTTTGCTAAGGACATGCTTGCTAAAGAAGCTCTCAAAGCCGGCGTCATCGACAAGCCTGAAGAAATAACGGAAGTCTATTACCACAGCATCGGCCATTTCATGGGACTTGATGTGCACGATGTGGGACACTACAACCTTCCTCTCAAAGAAGGCATGGTCCTCACAATAGAACCCGGTCTTTATGTAAAAAAAGAAGGCATCGGCATCCGCATCGAAGATGATATCCTAGTCACCAAGGATGGACACGAAAACCTATCAAGCGCCATCCCAAAAGAAGCGGATGAATTAGAAACTCTAATTCAAAACAAACAATAAACCCATGGGACCGCATTTATGCGGTCCTTTTCTTTGGTCTCATGTCTAAAGAAACCGCCTTTCAATTTAGTGATTGAAGGCGGTTTCTTTAAATTTTATAATCAGTATCTATAGATTGCTGCGAATCCGGTGTTTGTAGGCATTTTGTCTTTTGAAAGAACGCGGATTGTGCCACCCTGTTCGATGATCAGTTTGGCGAGCGTATCGAGTAGGTCGTGGGTATCTTTGGACGTTTCTTCAAAAATGACGGGTTCGTTCTTGTCATTGAGATAACCGGGGATGATGCGTCCTTCTTCAATGAGAAACGTATCGACGCGTCCGTTCAAGGCCGCTTCGAACACTTCCGTGAAGACATCGCTTGCTTGTTCTTTGAATACAGCGGTATTGAAGCGCTTTACAAGTGCATTTACCTCATCTTTGTAGATAGGTTCGATGATTGACCAGGTCTGATCACGTACCTGGTCCTCGGTGAGGTCTTTTGTGGATTTCTCCACACCATCTTCCATGAGGTTGTGATTTTTAGAAATTTTTCTGAAAACTCCCTGGGCTTTAGGAAGAGCCCATAAAATGAGCGAACTGTTACTTGTTTTGGTGTAGTTGTCTTTAACGAGGTCATCAACGTAACGGAAGAAGCGCTGCATATCTTCTTCCTCGACCTTTTTGGCGTCTTCATGACCGTGGAACTGAGCGCCACCACCTGCACCACCATAAGACCCGTAGGTGACATTGTTGTCGGTTTCGAGAGTACCTAGAACGTCGTTTTTGGTCGTAGGCACTGATTCGTCAAAGCTCACTTCGCTTACCTTGCCGCGTTTTCCTGAAAACAGCCGGAAGCTGTCTTTAGAAAGTGCGAGCACGTAGTAATCGTCAAGTGTCTGAAAAAGCCTGATAAGAGGAATCACGTAAAGGGTTTTTGATACGACGGCGACATCCCTTATAGGTTGTGAGAAACGGAATGCAACCGTGTGGGTTCTGTTTGAGAAAATAGCGATGCCTTCCTGCGTTTGATTCCAAAACTGTGTATTAGACTGAATCTCTTGAAGCGGATTGAGAATTTTGGCTGGATCTTCGTTAGGATAATGCGTTTCAAGCTGTTTTTCAGCCGCCTTGATGAGATTTTTGAAATGAAGAGAATCCTCTTCGTTTTTGGAAGGCTCTCTGTGCGTTGTCTGATAGATTGTGATAAAAGGACCTTCTTGTTCTTGGAAAATAGGATGGTCTAGTGTACTAATAAGGTCATATGCCATAAAATCACCTCTTCTAAGATTGATTTCTATTTTAATTATAACATTTTATCAATAGTCTTTAAACTTGTACACAAAGCATGCACGGTATTTCGAATCTTTTAACCTTTCGTGAAAGACTTGAGACCATTCAATGCAAGAGTTTTTCACAAAAGTGAAAAATATCCATGAACCGAGCACATAATCTCGCTATTTATCACAAAAATCAAAATGATTTCTCCTGAAATTATTACTCTTTACATGCTATAATGGTTCTAGGTGAAAAGTATGGATTACATTGAAGGTACCATCAGTAACATCACGTTCTATAGTGAAGACAATGGCTTTGCGATAATGAAGATTGAAGTGACTGAACGTTCCACAAAACAGTCGCTTTTTACGCTTGAAAAAACCGAGAAAGAAACTGTCAAAGGTACCATCCCAAGTCCTATCAAAGGCGAAACCTACCGGTTTTACGGAAGTTATGAACACCACCAGAAATACGGCCAGCAATTCACCTTTAAGAATTTTGAAAAAATTGAAGAGGCCAACGAAGAGGGCCTCATGGATTATCTTTCGAGTAATCGCTTTAAAGGTGTCGGTGAACGTACTGCAAGACGCATCCTTAATACCCTCGGTAAAGACGCCATCAACAAGATCATGAAAGACCCCTCTACTTTAAACAAAGTACCCAAACTTTCTTCCAAAATCAAAGACACCATTGAAAAGGGTCTCAGAGAAAACAAGGAAGACGAACAAACCCTTATCAAACTCTATAGTTATGATATAACCCCCCGCATCGCCATGCGAATTATTAAGGTGTATGGAGAAAAAACGATTAAAGTTCTTGAAAAAAACCCTTACCGCATGATTGACGAGGTGGATGGCATCGGCTTTGAACGCGCCGATGACATTGCGAGAACCCTCGGTTTTTCACACGATCACCCCGCCCGCATCAAAGCGATGATTATCACCCTTTTTACGAAAATAGCGATGCAGCGAGGCCATACCTACCTTGATAAAGGGCGTTTCATGAATCTATGTAAGGATAAGCTCTCAAAAGGGGACATTGATATCGATGAGACACTAGTCGATAAGGGTCTTGAGACGCTCATCGAAGAAAAACGCTTCATCACTGAAGACGGAGCCCTTACACTTAGAAGTCTCGCCAAAGCCGAAGAAGTAATCGCGGAGCGTGCTCACACGCTCACGCAGAACTTAAACGATATCGACACGCAAAAAGTCCACAGTCTCATCAAAGACTTTGAAACAAAAGAAAACATTACCTATAGCTTTGAACAAAGACAAACCATACTCGAGGCACTAAGACACCAGTCAATGATTCTCACAGGAGGACCGGGGACAGGTAAGACAACCGTGATCAAAGGCATTGTGTATGTCTTTTACAACTACCACAAAATTGAAAGACCGTCTTTTTCTAGTGAAAGCAGTATTCACATGATTGCCCCTACGGGTAGGGCCGCTAAACGCATGCAGGAATCTACAGGATACTATGCGACCACCATTCACAGGTTCTTAGGTTACGCGTTTGACGGAACGTTCGCCTATGGTCGCAGTCTCCCAAGACAAGGAGATATCTTCATCATCGACGAATCGTCGATGATCGATACCTACCTCGCATCCAAACTCCTTGAGAGTCTTGAAGATGATGCACGCGTCATCTTCGTAGGCGATGAAGCGCAGCTTCCAAGTGTCGGGCCTGGTCAAGTGTTTAAAGATCTTATCGATTCGAAGTTGCTGATGACTGTCACGCTTAAAACCATTTACCGCCAGAGCAAAGATTCCCATATTATCGAACTCGCCAATCACATACGGGAAGGCACGCTTCCTAGTGACGCAGGCACACCTTACGAAGACAGGTATTTAATAAAAGAGAGTGAAGCAAACTTCAAAACAAGACTCAAATCTATTATCGACTATCTCATTAACCAGGGCTACACCCTTTTTGAAACTATCCAGGTCCTTATCCCCATGTACAAAGGTGAAGTTGGCATACACAGTGTCAACGAATTTCTGCAGGCTACTTACAACGACCACACCGAGAAAACCATGACCCATCAGGGTAAGACCTTTAGAATGTTCGACAAGATTCTTCAACTCACCAATCAAGTAGAAGATGGTGTTATGAATGGTGATCAAGGTCAGGTCACAGGCATCGATGAGACCAAGGGCCTTTTATATGCGACTTTCATGGACAAGGAAGTCACCTATAAGAAAAGGGACCTATCAAACATTACCCACGCTTACGCGATGAGTATTCATAAATCACAAGGCAGTGAATACGGCGTTGTGATTTTACCGCTTTTTAGAAGTTACTCCATCATGCTCAAAAGAAAGCTAATCTATACCGCCATCACCCGCGCGGAAGAAAAGCTTATCATCATTGGGGACATACCTCTTTTAAACAAAGCCATCACTACCCTTGAAGATGACAGACACACCCGTCTTAAAGAGAAACTTATCGCCAGACTCAGTGGCCGCGAAGCGACCATTGACTCCATCATCAAAAGCATGAAAGAACCTATTAAAGAAGAAACTCATGAAAAGAAAATTATCAGCGATCCTGCCATTCCCTTTGATACCTTTGGAGAAGACATTGGGGATTTGAGTCCCTACGACTTCATGAGCGATAAAAAACGTTGAGAGGGAACCCTATGAAAAAGAAAATAACAAAGCCAGTCGTAATCGTCGGGTCTTTCGGCACGTCAAAAGTCGGTTAACACACCGTGACTATAAAGCGACGTTGACCGCATGTTTTTCTATACGGAAACCTGGTATGAAGGCAGTAGCCTTGATCTTAAAGTCATCGATGATCCTGATGAAGACAAAAGCTTGAAAACACCTGTATATGGCAACTTGGATGATCCCATTGGTTGGCACAAAGAAGACCTGGTAAGCCAGGAAAAAGTGGAAAGAAACGAAGTCATCTATACCTACTAAGAAAACATAAAATCTATTCATTGACACCCCAGATTACGTAAATGATATTTGGAAATTACCACGAACCACCTTATCGGGTGGTTTTTTTATGCTCAATCTGTTGACAGGGAGAAAGTAGACTGTTATGATGTATGTTAGTACTTACTAACTACATTACAAGGAGGCCATTATGTTAGACAAATTAGGAAAACTCATGACCCGTTTCCCAGTCAAAACCGTGATGATTACCCTCATCATAAGTCTTGTTACCATCTCTGGTGCGTTGTTCGTCGTTCTTAAAACTGGAAACGACACATTTATCAACACGGATACGGATGTATACCAAAATACGGAGTATTATACTGAAAATTATGGCAATACCCCAATCATCGTTATGTATGAACCAAGTGGTGATGAAGTTTTGGATATTGAAACCATTAAAGATATGAAAGCCTTGGAAGACTCCATCAAAAGTCATGATGACGTGTTTTCTATTCTTTCACCAGTAACAATGCTTCAAAACATTAGTGAAACACAAAGAAATACCTTCATGCAGTCTATCCAATCAATGGAAGAAGGACTCAGTGACTCAAGCGAAGGACTAAGTACCTTTGCAGATCAGCTTGAAAATCTTTCTGAAGTTGACAAACAAGCATTGCTTGATAATTTGTCGAGTGGCTTTGATGATTTAAGCAGTGCTCAGGGCAGTCTCAATGAAGAACTTCTGACTATGTCTGATTCACTTGCAACCTTTGAAACGAATTTGAGAGATACTGCAGAAACCCTTGAACAAAAAGCCGAGGCTGAAAATGACAGCGAACTGCAACAAATGTCTGCGTCGCTCATCAATCTTGCGGACAATCTAAGAGAAGTCCCTGGCGGGCTTAATACGCTTGCAGGAATTGCTTCAAACACACAAAGCGGGCTTAGTGCGATGGAAACCACCCTTCAAAATGAACTGGGATTGCTTTTTACAAAGATGGAAACACTCAGTGAAGGCAGTGCGGACTTGAGTGCAATGGCGAGCGGGTTCAGTGACATGAGTGAAGGCCTTGGGACTATTTATGAAAGAAGAGACACCCTGCACGCGGGTCTTCCTAGTGAACAGTCCACACTAAAAGCCATGGCTTATAAAGATGATGGAGGTCTTAGAACAGTCTTTGAAAGTATGATTGTAAAAGACACTTACGCTCTATTTACAGTAAGCATGAAAGGCAGTGACGAAGAAGCCTCCAAGGCTGTCATCGATACGCTTGATGCGCATATTGAAGATAGCGATTATTCAGGGGAAAGACTTTTAAGCGGTAAATCCGTGCTCGATGTATCAATCAAAGATTCAATGAAAGGGTCACTTCCTGAACTTTTAGCGCTCGCCGTCGGTGTAATGATTGCCTTATTGATCGTCTTCTTTAAAGTAAGGTGGCGCATACTACCTTTGATCACCACCATGCTCGCCGTGGTTGTGACTATCGGTCTCATGGGGTATCTGAGTGTGCCTATCACCATGGTAAGTATGGCCGTATTCCCGATACTTATCGGTCTTGGAATTGACTACGCCATAGAATTTCAAAACCGCTACACTGAATTGCTTGAGGAGGCTACACATGAAAACGTATAAAGAAAAAGCAAAACAAGCTTATTTGACCACGCTTAAAAAGATGACACCAGTCATCGTGACTGCGATGATTACCACCGCACTTGGGTTCATTTCACTTCAGGCCTCCCCTGTGCCCATGATTCGCGACTTTGGAATTATGCTTTTTGTGGGAGTCATCATCAGTTTTTTGTTAATGTTTTTCGTATTATCGCCCCTGCTTTTCATCAGAGATTATTATTTTTACAGTGATACACCTAAGAAAAAGAAGAAAGAGAAAAATCCTTCTAAAACTTTTAGGTTCTTAAAATCATTAATAAAAAAAAGTCTGGCACTAAGAGGGTATATCATGATTGGAGTCATTCTTGTTGCGGGATATGGATTTTATGTAGATCAAGACGCGACTGTCGAAACAGACGTTGAAACCTTCATGCCTCAGTCTTCACAGGCCCTTGAGGATATCCACACCCTAAGAGATCGCATGGACTCATCAGAACAGTTGTCAATCATCTATTCAAGCGACGATGTCCTTGATGAAGATACTTTGAGCTATGCCGATTCTTTGAGCAAGGACTTGATATCCCAGTTTGAGGGCATTGTGGATGTTCGCTCAGTGACTACACTCGCACTTACCATGGATATGGATTCAACAGAGCCTACAGCAATGAATGAGTTTATTAACAATTTACCTGAAGACCAAGCCAAAACACTCATAAATGATGAAAGAAACGAAGCCGTCATCACCATCATGCTCAAAGATCTAGATGCTATAGAAGCTGAGACGTTTCTTGAGGAATTGAACGTCTATTTAAGTGACTATACTCCAAACAACATTGCATACAAACTTGCAGGTCAGCCGCTTGTAGATGTGGCTATGATTTCCGCACTTACCTACGACCGCTATACAATCACCTTTATTGGTTTGGGACTCGTATTTCTCAGTTTGCTCATTCTTTATAGAAGTCTATCCAAAGCATTATTTCCCTTGATACCTGTCATCTTGTTGATTGGGTTCACCAGTTTGATTATGCATTTGTTAAGCGCCTCCTATACACCGCTTACCGCGACACTTGGTGCACTTACTATCGGAATAGCCGTTGATTTCAGCATACTCGTTATGGAGCGTGTACGCGAAGAAAGGACTAAAACCACTGATTTGAAAGAAGCCATTGGGGAAGCCGTATCTAAAATGCTAAAACCCATTACCGTAGCAGCCCTTACAACGATGGGAGGATTTAGTGTGCTTCTCTTCTCCGATTTTCAAATACTAAATAATTTTGGTATAATGACTGTAATTACTCTAGGTCTTGCGCTTCTAAG
>Ga0136597_1001082_pt1 | contig 10623 bp, 8 predicted proteins | sample AntRauTorcE11898_FD_101385 | JGI IMG/M metagenome (GOLD analysis project Ga0136597, IMG submission 101385) | Saline lake microbial communities from Rauer Islands, Antarctica - Metagenome Torckler E11 #898 | ecosystem: Environmental > Aquatic > Non-marine Saline and Alkaline > Saline | place... | reverse complement strand
GTATACGGTGCGGTCGTTGGCGGGGTTGATTGGTAATTGCGGTATTCTGCGCAGGGAACATGCGGGCAGGGCGGCGCAGGCTTATTCACTGTACCGCCAACGCAGCCGGGCTTCGGCACCGGGTAGCAGCAAGGCCGCTGCGTTTCGCCGGGACTATGCGGTGCCCGGTGGTGGTCGGGTTCATTTTGTGGGCGTGTTCGACACCGTCGGCGCGCTTGGCATACCCGCGCCGTTTCTGGGAACTTTGGGTACGTCTCGCTACCTGTTCCACGACACCGAGCCCGGCAGCATTATCAACCACGCCCGCCATGCCGTTTCCATTGATGAAAACCGCCAGGATTTCGAGCCAACCCTGTGGACCCCAAAAGCCGGGGTGGACCTGAAACAGGTGTGGTTCGCCGGCGTGCATACGGACATAGGTGGCGGCTACCCCAATCGCGCCCTGGGCGACCACGCCGGCCAGTGGCTGGCCCGCGAGGCCCAAACCTGCGGCCTGGCTTTCGAACCGCACTTTCTGGATAACCTGGCCCCGGACCACACCGGCCCGCAGCACAATGAATACAAAGGCTTCTACCGCACCATGCGCCGGCGCATCGTTCGGGATGTGGAGCCTGTGGTGCATGTGAGTGTTCGGAAGCGGTGGGAGGATGATGGGATTCGGTACCGGAGCCCGGCTTTGCGGGGGTTGTTGCAGAAAGTTGGTGACAGCTGGAGTAATATTCAAATTGTTGACTAACGAGAAAATTTGAGCCTGCCATGTTCATCATCTCCAAACTCGCCACCGCACTCATCTCCCCCCTGGGCTCCGCACTGTTCGGCGGGCTGTTGGCGCTTATTCTGGGCTTTGCCGGCCGGCGGCGGTTGGCTATGGGGCTGGGTGTGTTGTCTCTGGCCTGGTTGTGGGCCTGGTCTTTGCCGGTGGCCAGCAATGCCATACGCGGTTATCTGGAAAACCAGCATCCGGCGGTGAATGCCAGTGCCATGCCGGAGGCCGGGGCGATTGTGGTGCTCGGCGGCGGTACGTCGCCCTTGAGTTATGGTGAACCCTACCCGAATCTTAACGCCGCTTCCGACCGGGAATGGCACGGTGCGCGGCTGTATCAGGCCGGTAAGGCCCCGTTGCTGATTCTGACCGGCGGGCACGATCCGAAATACAGGGCAACCTCTTCCGCAGAAGCTATGCGCCGGTTCATGAGCGCGCTGGGTGTGCCGGATTCTGCCATGCTGTTGGAAGAGCGAAGCCGAAATACCACCCAGAATGCCGATTTCACGGCTACTCTTCTTGCAGAGCGAGGCATAGATCGTATTCTGCTGGTAACCTCTGCCTTACACATGCCCCGCTCCGTCGCGTTGTTTGAAGCCCAGGGGCTGGAAGTGATTCCGGCGGCGACGGACCACGAGGTGCGCCCCCTGCCAACCTGGCGCAACTGGCTGCCGGGTACCGATGCACTGGATGGCAGCAGCCGGGCAATTAAAGAGATCGTGGGGCGTTTGGTGGGCAGGTAAAGAATTCATGCATTTATAATTGAGGGAAAACATGAAGATTGCCATTGCCGGTACCGGCTACGTTGGCCTTTCCAATGCCATGCTGCTGGCCCAGCATAATGAAGTGGTTGCTCTGGACATTGATTCAGAGAAGGTCGAGCTGCTGAATAACCGCAAAAGCCCGATTATTGATGCGGAGATTTCCGATTTTCTGGCCAATAAAGACCTGAACTTTACCGCCACCCTGGACAAAGAGCAGGCCTACCAAGATGCGGATTACGTGGTGATTGCCACGCCTACGGATTACGACCCGCAGACCAACTACTTCAACACTAGAACCGTCGAGTCGGTGATTCAGGATGTGATGACCATTAACCCGGGCGCGGTGATGGTGATTAAATCCACGGTGCCGGTGGGCTATACCAAAGAGCTGTGCGAGCGCTTTGAAACCAACAACATTATCTTCTCGCCGGAGTTTCTGCGTGAAGGCAAGGCGCTGCATGACAACCTGTACCCGTCGCGCATTATTGTGGGGGAGCGCTCTGAGCGCGCGGAAGTGTTCGCCAACCTGCTGAAACAGGGCGCTGTTAAACAGGATGCGCCGGTGTTGTTTACCGACAGTACCGAGGCCGAGGCCATCAAGCTGTTTTCCAACACTTACCTGGCCATGCGCGTGGCCTACTTCAACGAGCTTGATACCTACGCCGCCCGCCACGGCCTGAACAGCCGGCAGATTATCGATGGTGTAGGCCTGGACCCGCGCATCGGCGATCACTACAACAATCCGTCGTTCGGCTACGGCGGCTATTGCCTGCCCAAAGACACCAAACAGCTGCTGGCCAACTACGAAGAAGTGCCCAACAACCTGATTAAAGCCATTGTGGATGCCAACCGTACCCGCAAGGACTTCATTGCCGATGACATTCTGGCCCGCAAGCCTCAGGTGGTGGGCGTGTATCGCCTGGTGATGAAATCCGGCTCCGACAACTTCCGCGCCTCGGCCATTCAGGGCATTATGAAGCGTATCAAGGCCAAGGGTATTGAGGTGATCGTGTACGAGCCGGAGCTGCACGAAGACGATTTCTTCAACTCCCGCGTGTTTCGTGACCTGGATGCCTTCAAGCAGGAAGCCGATGTGATCATCGCCAACCGCCGCAGTGAGGACCTGGCGGATGTGGAAGACAAAGTTTATACGCGCGATTTGTTTGGTAGCGACTAAGGAACACCATGCCCGAAATTAACAAAATTCTCGCCGCTTACACCGAGCGCACCCCGAACCCGGATGAGCCTGTTGAGCGGGTGAGTTTTGGCACGTCTGGCCATCGGGGTTGTTCGCTGAAGGGCAGCTTTAACCGCAATCACATTCTGGCCATCACCCAGGCGGTGGTTGAGTGGCGTCGGGAGCAGGGCGTTTGTGGGCCGTTGTATGTCGGCAAGGACACCCACGCGCTTTCCGGCCCGGCGATGGATTCGGTACTGGAAGTGCTGGCGGGTAATGGCGTGGTTACACAGGTGGATTCCGCCGGCGGTTTCACGCCTACGCCGCTGGTGTCGCACGCCATTCTGCGCCATAACGCCGGGGGGCTGGTGGATCTGGCGGACGGGCTGATTATTACGCCGTCTCATAATCCCCCGGAAGACGGCGGCATTAAATACAATGGCCCGGATGGTGGCCCGGCGGGTACCGGGGCGACCGGCTGGATTGAGCACCGTGCCAATGAATTGCTGGAAGCGGGCCTGGTGGGCGTGAAAACCTCGCCCCGAAGAATGGCGGTGGTAGAGGCCAAGACCTGGGATTACGTGGGTGAATATGTGAAGGCCCTTGGCGAGGTGGTGGATATGCCCGCCATTGCAGCCAGCGGCCTGAAACTGGGCGTGGACCCGATGGGTGGTACGGCCCTTGCCGTTTGGGATGCGGTTGCTGAACACTATGGCCTGAACCTGGAAGTGGTCAACCGCTCGCAGGCGCCGGACTTCGCGTTCATGCCGCCGGACCATGATGGCAAAATCCGCATGGATTGCTCCAGCACCGCTGCCATGGCCAATCTGCTGAAGAATAAAGGCACCTTCGACCTGGCTTTCGGCAATGACCCGGACGCCGACCGCCACGGCATTGTGGACGCAGCCGGCCTGATGAATCCGAACCACTATCTGGCGGTGTGCGTGGATTACCTGCTGAATCATCGCCCGGAGTGGTCGGCGGACCTGGCCATCGGTAAAACCCTGGTGTCGTCGTCCATGATCGACCGGGTGGTGGCCGCCAATGGCCGGGCGCTGTATGAAGTGCCGGTGGGCTTTAAGTGGTTTGTGGAAGGCCTGCACCAGGGCAAGCTGGCCTTCGGGGGCGAGGAAAGCGCCGGCGCCAGTTTCCTGACCATGAACGGCAAGCCCTGGAGTACCGATAAAGACGGCATTATTCTGTGCCTGCTGGCGGCAGAGCTCACCGCCAAAACCGGCAAGCTGCCCAGCGAGTACTACCACGAACTCACCGAACGCCACGGCGCCCCGGTGTACCGCCGCAAAGATTTCCCCGCCACGCCGGAGCAGAAACAAAGCCTGAAGGCCCTGAAGCCGGAAGACGTGCCGTTCACCGAACTGGCCGGCGACCCGGTGCAGAACGTGTTCACCGAGGCGGCCGGCAACGGCGCACCGGTTGGCGGGCTGAAAGTAACCACTGAAAACGGCTGGTTTGCGGCCAGGCCCAGTGGCACGGAAAACCTGTGTAAGATATACGGGGAGAGCTTTTTAAGTGAGGCGCATCTGGAGAGCATCCTGGTGCAGGCTGAAACGCTTTTGAACTGACACTAAATCTATAAGTTTTGGCATAAGTTTCGTTAAAGGATAAACCGATGTTCCAGAAGTTCCTGAACCTGCCTCGTCTGCATAAGCGGTTGATCTCCGTTGTTGCGGATGTGGTTGCGTTGTCTTTTGCGCTCTGGGCATCGTTCGCTTTGCGTCTGGACCAGTGGCCCTGGGTGCCGAACCTAGAGCAGTTGCTGGTTTGTGCGCTTACGGTGGTTTTTTCCATCGGGGTTTTCGTGCGCCTGGGTTTGTACCGGGCGGTGGTGCGGTATCTGAGTGACAAAGCGTTTGGCACCGTCGTTGTCGGCGTTGGTGGTTCTGCGTTGATTCTTGTCCTGTTGGGATACTTGCTGGAAGTTCTGGTGCCCCGTTCAGTGCCCGTTATTTACGCGGCTTTGGCCTTTATCTTTGTTTCCGGCAGCCGGATGAGCATTCGCATGCTGGTGATGCATCCGTCCCGCCATAATAAAGAGCGGGTGATCATCATTGGCGCCGGCGAAACCGGTTTGCAGCTTTGCCAGGCCCTGCAACAGGGTGTGGAATACCGGCCGGTGGCGTTTATCACTTTTGAGGCGGCCAACCACCGGGCGTTGATCAACGGCTTGCCGGTGTATGACCTTGACCACATTGAAAAAGCCATTCGTGTGCACCGTGGCAAGCGTTTGTTGCTGGCGCTGGATGCGGATTCCGGGGTTGACCGTAAACGCCTGCTTCGGCAACTGGAGCCGTTGGCGGTGCCGGTGCAGACCGTGCCCAGTATGTCTGAGCTGGTAGCGGGCCAGAAACGCATTAACGATATTCGCGACCTGGAGATTGAAGACCTGCTGGGCCGCGACCCGGTTCGGCCAGATAATGCCCAGGTGGCAGAAAGCCTGTACGGCAAGGCGGTGATGGTGACCGGGGCGGGTGGTTCCATCGGTTCGGAGCTGTGCCGGCAGATTATTCAGCATCGGCCGAAGGTGCTGGTGTTGTTCGAGCAGTCCGAGTTTTCGCTGTATAGCATTGAGCGTGAGCTGCAGGCAATTAATGACATTGAATTCCTGAACGTAGAGATTCACCCGTTGCTGGGGAGCGTAACCCATCGCCGGCGCTGTGAAGCGGTGATGCGCGCGTTTGGTGTTCAGACGGTGTATCACGCGGCCGCTTACAAGCATGTGCCGCTGGTGGAGCACAACGTAATCGAAGGCGTTCAGAACAACGTGTTCGGCACCTGGCATGCCGCAGAAGCTGCCATTGCCGCTGGTGCGGAGCGCTTCGTGCTGATCTCCACCGATAAGGCCGTACGGCCCACCAACGTGATGGGCGCCAGCAAGCGTATGGCTGAGTTGGTGCTGCAAGGCCTGGCCCAGCGCCAGAGTGACACGGTGTTCTCCATGGTGCGTTTCGGCAATGTGCTGGGGTCTTCCGGTTCAGTGGTGCCATTGTTCCGTGACCAGATCCGCGACGGCGGGCCGGTGACGGTGACCCATCAGGATATTATTCGTTACTTCATGACCATCCCCGAAGCCAGCCAGCTGGTGCTGCAAGCCGGTAGTATGGGGCAGGGTGGTGAAGAGTTTGTGCTGGATATGGGCGAGCCGGTCAAAATTGCCGATCTGGCCCGTAAAATGATTCACCTGATGGGCCTGGATGAGAAAGATGAACACAACCCCGATGGTGATATCGAGATTGTGTTCTCCGGCCTGCGCCCGGGCGAGAAACTGTATGAAGAGTTGCTGATTGGCGACGACCCCCAGGGCACCGCTCATCCCCGCATAATGATGGCCAGAGAAGTCTCTCTGCCGTGGGACGAAATAGAACCCTTGCTGAGCAAGTTCACCCAGGCCAGCCAGAACTTCGACCGCCAGGCCATCGTAACCCCCCTGCAACAAGCCCGCACCGCCTATACCCCCAGCAGCGAAATGGCGGATCTGGTGTGGTGCAATGCGCCCTCTGATACCCCTTCCTCGAAAGTGCTTCATCTTAATCAATAGTGAAAACCAGCTTCGGGATTTGACCACGAGATTGATTCTGAGTCTGATAGTGTTATTTGTTACTAGTATGTAAATAAATTACTTTGCTAAAAGCCGATGTGTTTATTATTATTCTTCTGGCTTTAAAATATTATTTTTCAGATTATCCGAATTAAAGGTTTATTCTCATGGCCAAGATTAACGATTACTACCAGAAAAAACAGTTGATGGAACAGCTGGCTGAAGAGCTGGAAAAGCTTGAGCAAGACCAGGCTCTTAAATCCGAGCTGGAATTTGAAAACGAAGTTCGGGCTCTAATGCAGAAGCATGATAAATCCCCGAAAGATGTTCTTCGTATTTTGCAGGCTATTGATCCGTCTATTGCCGGTACCAAGGCTGACGGTGGTGGCGCTACCCGTGCCAAGCGTCCGCTGAAGACTTATAAAAACCCTCATACCGGTGAAGTGGTTAAAACCCGTGGTGGTAACCATAAAACTCTGAATGAGTGGCGCCAGAAGTATGGCAAGGAAGCTGTTCAGGGTTGGGCTGAGTAATCACGCAATAGCGCCCTGTTTATTGCTTTCCCCCCTTCCTTTTCACTGGGAGGGGGTAGTAGAAAAAACCACCCGGTTTCTCCCGCTTTCCTTCGCCTCATATAACGCCTCATCTGCCTGCTGCAACCACTGCATATAATTTTCCGGCGTGCCGGTTAATGGCGCTACGCCCATGCTGATGGTGTACTGAATGTCGCCGGAATCCGTATGTACGATGCTATCCGCGATGGTCTGGCGAATGCGTTCGCAGATCAAGCGGGCGCCATCGGGTTCGGTTTCCGGCAGAATGATGCCGAATTCTTCACCGCCGTAACGCCCGGCACTGTCTGACTGGCGGATGCTCTGGCGGGTTATCTGCGCGGCGTGGCGTATTACTTCGTCACCGGCCAGGTGGCCATAGGTGTCGTTCACCGGTTTGAAGTGGTCGATGTCGAACATCACCAGGCTGGCGGGGTTGCCGTAGCGGCGGAAGCGTTCGTATTCTGCGTCGATCAGGTTTTCCCAGGTGCCCCGGTTGAGCAGACCAGTCAGGCGGTCGGTCATGCTCAGTTTGGCCAGTTGTTCATTGGCGCGTTCCAGAGCGCGTTTGCTGCTGGCGAACTCGGTTACGTCGTAAATCAGCAGGCAGACTTTGTCCACTTTGCCGTTGGTGTTGGTCAGCGGGCTGATGGTGAGGTTCTGGAACATGTATTCTTCGGTGCCGGTAATTGGCCGGGTATTGCGGAAGCAGAACAGATAGGGCCGTTGTTCCCAGGAGGTGAAAGCACGGGTGTTGAGCATGGTGACAGCATCCACTTTGCGCTTCAGCCAGGCTTCCGGTATGTCCGGGAACATGTCGAACAGCACTTTGTCGCGCATTTTGCCGGCAGTGATTCCACTGTGGTTTTCCATAAAACCGTTCCAGGCTTGCACGCGGAATTCGAGGTCCAGCACTACCAGGCCGACTTCGACGGTTTCGAGCATGTCTACCAGCCAGTGGAAGGCGTCTGCATCTGCGTCCGGATTCGAGAAAGCCATGGTCAATCCACCAGGTATTTGAGGCGTTTTTCGAGGAAGGGGATGGAGTCTTCCGTGAACAGAATCAGCATGTCACAGTGAATTTCCCGGTTTTCAATGGCGTAGCTGATTTCAATGCACAGCAGTTGTTCTTCTCGTTTGCTGTGATGTTCCAGTAATTCGTTGATTGGGCGATGCTGGCCCAGAACAGTGGGATGACCCAGGCCGAGTTTCAGGTTCAGCTGCTCGCCAATGCCATTGATAAACGCGCCGAACAGGATGCTGGACATGTCCATCAGCACTTCCACATGCACCGCTTCGCCTTCCAGTGCGTCGTAATGCAGAAGCTCGGCCATTTCCCGAAAACTGGCATCTTCAAACAGGAGCATGGCTTCGCCAGCCAGGCCGGAGCCGGTGAACCCCTGGCACACAGCAGAGTATTCTTCGTCGCGTTCGGCCACGGAGATGGCCATGTGCAGCTCGGAGTTGGCAATAAAGGCAACTTTCGGGATTGGCTGTTTTACAAATACCTTCAACAGGCGCGCGAGCAGGTCGGATGAGCGGCCCATGGCGACGTTGGAGATTTCCTGCAGGTAGTCGTTCAGGGTAACGGAAATTTCCGGAACAACGGTTTCGTGATTGTGCAGGCTGCCGTCGTCCATCGCCACGTTTTCGAGATCGCCGGGGCGATAGAAGCCATATTCCTCAAGCAGTTGGGCGACAGCGCCGGTGTCGGTCGGCTTTTTGATGAAATCAATGGCGCCGAGTTTGCGCACTCGCTCCCGCGCTTCGGGCTGAATGTCGCCGGAAACCACGATGGTAAGCACGGGCAGGTCTTCTTTCTGAATCTGCTGGAGTACCTGGTAACCGTCCATGCCGGGCATGTTCAGATCCAGGAAAAGCAGGTCCACCTGGCCATTGCCCACGAGTGGCAGCGCCTCTTCACCAGAGCCGGCAAAGAGGATGTCGTCTGCCAGCCCGGGCGGCAGGGCGCGGGCCATTTGTTTTCTGGCGAGAGATGAGTCGTCGCAGATCAGAATGTGAGTCGGCATTATGGCGTCAAGCGTTGATAAAGTCCGTCAGTGTAGCAGTCTGTGAATATCTGTCGATATGGGCGACATTGAGGATTTGCAATGTTTTACGTCCCGCCCCAGAATTCCTGAAAATTGTTCGCGCAGGAGAGTTTCCTTTGATCCGCACATTTTATTGGCACGATTACGAAACCTTTGGCGTAGACCCGGTGCACGATCGGCCTTCCCAGTTCGCCGGGGTGCGCACAGACGCGGATCTGAACATTATCGAAGACCCGCTGGTGATCTACTGCAAACCTTCCGATGATTACCTTCCAGCACCCCAGGCCTGCCTGATTACCGGCATTACTCCGCAAAAAGCACTGGAAGACGGTTTTCCCGAGGCGGAATTCATCGCCCAGATCAACGAAGCTTTCAGCCAGCCCGGAACCTGTGCGGTGGGCTACAACAGCCTGCGCTTTGATGATGAGGTTACCCGCCACACCCTGTACCGCAATCTGCGCGATCCTTACGCCCGCGAATGGCAGAACGGCAATTCCCGCTGGGACATTATCGACATGGTGCGTCTTACATACGCACTCCGCCCGGAAGGGATCACCTGGCCGAAAAAAGAAGATGGCAGCCCCAGTTTCAAGCTGGAAGAATTGACCAAAGCCAACGGCATTGCCCACGAGGCGGCCCACGATGCCATGTCAGACGTGCTGGCAACCATTGCTGTGGCGAAACTGATCAGGGAAAAGCAGCCGAAACTGTATGATTTTGTGCTGAACAACAAAGACAAGCATTCGGCCAGGCAGCTGCTGGATGTGGCTGGTATGAAGCCGGTTTTTCACATTTCCGGCAAGTATCCGGCCCGGCGCGGCAGTTGTGCCTTGGTGGCCCCGCTGGCGGAGCATCCCACCAATAAAAACGTAGTGCTGGTTTACGATTTGCGCGAAGACCCGAGCGAGCTGATCGCTGCCACGCCTGAGCAGATTCGTGAGCGGGTGTTTACTTCACAGGCCGAGCTAGGGGAGGGCGTGAACCGTTTTCCACTGAAAGGCATTCAGGTGAACAAGTGCCCGGTACTGGCTCCGGCGAACATGCTGTCTACGCTGTCGAAAGAACGGCTGGCGGAGCTGGAGTTGGACGGCGAGGTGCTGCGAGCCAATCTGGCAAAACTCCGGAAAGCACCGGATTTGCCTGCCCGTATCGCTGAAGCGTTCAATCAGGGATTTGAAGGCAGTGACTGGACCGACCCGGACGAACAGCTGTACTCCGGCGGCTTCATCAGCAAAACCGACCGGGAAAAACTGGACTGGCTGCTGAGCAAACCGGTGGAGGAGCTGGGTAACGATGCCGAAAACCTCCGTTTCGAGGATGACCGCCTGCCGGAAATGCTCTTCCGTTACCGCGCCCGCAACTACCCCGCCACCCTGAACGGCGAAGAAATGGAACGTTGGGAAGAGTTCCGCAGCCAGCGCCTGATGCAGCCTAAAAAAGGCTGGCGGTCATTTGAGGCCTATGGCCTGGAACTGCAGAAGTTGGCACAGGAGCACGCGGATAACCCCACCAAAATTCAGATTCTGGAAGACCTGCATTTATATGGGGAGGCTTTGATGCCTTATGTGTGAGGGCTTGCGGGGTTCTCCCCCGTAGCCGGCCACAAACACGTATCGGAGCACGGCATAACGGAGTTGTTCCACTTGTGGCAAAATGCCGGCGTTGTTTCATAAAACAAGGATGTGTCATGAAGCCATTGATTGCTGTTGCTTTTGTTTGCTCGTTTACCCTGAGTGCCTGCACCCAGAGTGTTGCAGAACC
>Ga0136597_1001071_pt1 | contig 10697 bp, 8 predicted proteins | sample AntRauTorcE11898_FD_101385 | JGI IMG/M metagenome (GOLD analysis project Ga0136597, IMG submission 101385) | Saline lake microbial communities from Rauer Islands, Antarctica - Metagenome Torckler E11 #898 | ecosystem: Environmental > Aquatic > Non-marine Saline and Alkaline > Saline | place... | reverse complement strand
ATGCGCACGAAGGAAGAGGCGAACGACTATCGCTATTTCCCGGATCCGGACCTGCTGCCGCTGGAAGTGGACCAGGCCTTCATCGACCGCGTGCGCGCCGATCTGCCGGAACTGCCGGATGAAAAGCGCGATCGCTTCATCCGCGAGTACGAACTGCCGGCCTATGATGCCAACGTCCTGACTGCGTCACGGGAACTGGCCGACTACTACGAGGCCACCGTCGCCGCGGCTGGTGGTGCGCCCAAGGTCGCGGCCAACTGGGTCATGTCCGAACTCGGTGGCGTGCTCAACGCCCAGGGCCTCGATATCACCGACAGCCCCGTCTCGGCGGCGGCGCTCGGCGGCCTGATCCAGCGCATCCAGGACCAGACCATCTCCGGCAAGATCGCCAAACAGGTGTTCGAGGCGATGGTCGCCGGCGAGGGCGATGCCGACAGCGTAATCGAGGCGAAGGGGCTCAAGCAGATCACCGACACCGGCGAGATCGAGCGCATGATCGACGAGGTCGTCGACGCCAACCCGGGCCAGGTCGAGCAGTACCGGGCCGGCAAGGACAAGGTGCTCGGCTGGTTCGTCGGCCAGGTCATGAAGGCCTCGCGCGGCAAGGCCAATCCGGAACAGGTCAACGAACTGCTGCGCCAGAAGCTCGATTCCTGACGTGCCGTAGGTTGGGTTGAGCGAAGCGATACCCAACGGGTCGAGGCTCATTCGATCGACACGATGACTCCGGTGGAGACCGCCGATCGTTCCACGCGCGATGTGGTCGAAAGCCGATTGCTCGTCGCGTTGGGTTTCCTTCGTCAACCCAACCTACGCGGGATTCCCTTGGCGCTCGCAGATCGGGTGGAGCACGGATGTCCCGAACCAACACCCCGGCGGACTCGTGCATGGTACCTGGGCGCGCGGACGTTGACACGGCCGCGAACGCCGCTGATTCTGTCACTCGCCTCAGCCCGTCCACGGGCCGAGGCATTTCCTTCCCGATGTCCCGGAGGATGCTCTACGCCCCATGAACGTCAGCCTCACACAGCGCGAATACCGCCTCCTGCTCGACCTGCTGCTCGCGGCCGACTGGGTGATCCACGGGCATCGTCCGGAGGAGACCGCGGAGGGCGAGCCCTACCGCATGGTGATCCAGAAACTCCTCTCGCTCGCGCCGGATTTCGACCTGCCGGAACTGGTCGAGATCGACAGTCGTCAGAACCAGTACCGACCGACGCGCAAGCTCGAGGACGAGACCGGCGCCTGGAAGCTGCTGGACGAATACGACGATCGTGCGTTCTGGGAGGAACTGATCGTGCGCATGGCGGAACGCGATGTCGCCGCGATGCCGGGCAAGGGCGATGTCTCGGAGATGTCGCAGGATGAGTACGAGCGCCTGGTCAGGCCGCTGGAAGAAAAGTATGCCGGCGAATTCCACGCCAACGGCATCGAGCGCCTGACCCTGCGTAATAGCTGACCGGGACTTCAGTCCGGGGCAGCGCCGCGATCAGGCGGTGGACAGGGCAGCGTAGAAGTGAGGGTCCGCGCGGGCGCCGGTCGGCCCAAAAGATAGCCCTGGGCGCTGTCGCAGCCGATCGAGCGCAGATACTCGAGTTCTTCCGGGCGCTCCACCCCCTCGGCGATCGCCTGCAGCGATAGATTGTGCGCGAGCTCCAGGATCGAGCGGCAGATCGCGCCGTCGCTGGGGTCGCGGTCGACGTGGTGGACGAATGAGCGATCGACTTTCAGTACGTCGAGCGGGAAGTGTTTCAGGAAGCCCATGCTCGAATAGCCCGTACCGAAGTCATCGATCGCGATCCGCACGCCGAGCTTCTTCAGTGCGCGTAGCGTGTCGATCACGCCGATGGTGCCTTCAGCCGTCATGTTCTCGGTGATCTCGATCTCCAGATAGCGTGCTTCGAGGCCGGTCTCGGTCAGGATCCGCTCGATTTGATCGATCAGACTGGCGCGCCGGAACTGGATCGGCGAGACGTTGACCGCGACCGGGAATGGGCCGTACCCGGCGCGTTGCCACGCGACGTTCTGCTCACACGCACGCCGCAGGACCCATTCGCCCAGCGGTCCGATGAAACCGTTGGCCTCGGCCGCTGGTATGAAACGCGTGGGGCTGATCATGCGCCCGTCCCGCCGGCGCCAGCGCAGCAGGGCCTCCATGCCGACGATCCGCTCGTTCGCGAGATCGATCTGGGGCTGGTAGTACAGTTCGAAGCGGTCCCGTTCCAGCGCCGTGCGCATCTCCCGGTCCATGGTCAGGCGGTCGTCGAGGTGATTACCCATGGACGCGTCATACACGGCCCAGGTCCGGCGCCCCGCGGCCTTGGCCTCGCTCATCGCCAGATCGGCATGGCGCAACAGCATGTCCGACGTGTCGCCGTGCTCCGGCGCAAGCGCGATGCCGATGCTGACTCCGGGCGTTATCTCATAGCCGCGGATCAGGACCGGTGGCGAGATCGCCTCGATCAGCGCCTCCGCCCGGGCACTCGCGGCGGCACGCGTGCCCGCATCGTTGCTGGCGAGGATGAACTCGTCGCCACCCAAGCGGCCTACGAGATCGTCTGGGCTGCAACAGGTCTGCAGGCGTCGGGCCACTGTATTGAGCAGAGAATCGCCCGCGCGGTGGCCGGCGGCCTCATTCACCATGCGCAACTGATCGATATCGATAAAGAGCAGCGCGAGCCCGTGTCCGGTCGCAAGCCCCTGTCGCGTGGCCGCCGCGAGGCTGCTGTCCAGGGCCTGGCGATTGTGCAGTTCGGTGAGCGGGTCATGCTCGTCGCGATAGGCCAGCGCCTGTTCGAAATCGCGCTGGCGCGTGATGTCCGTCATCGCGCCGACGAAATGGGTCAACCGGCCCCCTTCATCGTGCACCGGCGCGACCCGCAGCGCATTCCAGAACGCCGCGCCGTCACGCCGGTAGTTGCGCAGCACCACTTCCACTTCCTGGTGCGCCGCAACCGCCGCGCGCAGGCGACCGAGTTCCTCGGGATCCGTATCGTCGCCCTGCAGGAAACGGCAGTTGTGGCCGAGGACCTCCTCGGCGGCATAGCCGCTGATTCGCTCGAAGGCCGAGTTGACCCAGGTGATGGGTTGATCCGGGCGCCGGGCATCCACGATGACGATGCCGTCGCTTACCGCTTCCAGTGCCCGCGTGCTCAAACGCTCTGCCTCGACGCGAGGGTGCCGCGCCGGCTCCCGGGCACGCGATGGCGTGGGTGCCTGCGCCTTCGAATCGCTGGCGGGGCCGTCGGCCAGCGGGCGCAGGGAGCACCAGGCGTAGGCCTCGCCATCGCCCGTCGGGATACGCGCCATACTGGCGTGAAATGCCGGATCGGCCGAAGCTGGAGGGCGCCGGGGAACGCTCGGGCACTCGATACAGTGTTCCGCGCGCGAAGCGCCGAGCAGTTCCCCGGCAGCCGTGACCAGCACGGCGGGGGCGAGTGGTGGGGCCGGACCGAGGCGCTGGTCATCGGGATCGAATTCGGCACGGCCCAGGGCGTTCGCGGCCAGGATATGCCCGTTGCGATCGAGCAGCAGTTCGGCGGTGGGAGCGGCGCTGAATGCGGATTCCAGGAGAGAAAATAAAGCGGACCTGTCGAGGCCTATCGGGGCGTTGGTGTCACGATCGAGCATGGGCCCTCGCACCCGGGGGATCGGGTCCTGCGGTCCGCATGGCACGGCCGCTTGATACGGATATTATACGACTTTTCATGGTAATAATGGTTCGCGGCGCAGCGGCCAGCGTTCGCCAGGGTGCCAGGCGTTCCCGGTGCGAGGGAGACAACAAGGCGGCCTCACGCGGAGCCGCAGAGATCGCAGAGAAAGGCGGGGAATAGCGGCGTCTACTTCAATTCTCTCTGTGCTCTCCGCGGCTCTGCGTGGTATCGCCTTTCCTTTGCGGCCCCGGTGCGCGGGCGGCGGTGATCCGTGGCAACCCGGCATCGTCGGCGTGCGTTTCGACTGTCGTGAGCCCCTCGGCGGTGAACAGCGATACCACCGCGTCCCCCTGGTCGGCGCCGTGCTCAACGGCGACCAGGCCGCCCGGTTGAAGATGGTACGGCGCTCCCGCCGCGATCTCGCGCAGCCCGTCGAGGCCGTCGGGGCCGCCGTCGAGTGCCGCGACCGGTTCGAAGCGGACGTCGCCCGCGCTGAGGTGCGGGTCACCGGTGGCGATGTAGGGCGGGTTGGAGACGATCACGTCGAAGCGCCGCGATCCCAGCGGCGTGAACCAGCTGCCTTCGATGAATTCGACATTGACGATGCCGTGACGGGCGGCGTTGGCGCGGGCGATCTCGAGTGTGGGGCTGGCGGCCTCGACGGCGGTCACGTGGGCGTCGGGGCGTTCGTGCGCGAGCGCCAGCGCGACACAACCGCTGCCGGTACCGAGGTCGAGAATGCGTGGTTCGGTGACCGCGTTGGTGCGTAGATGCTCCAGCGCGACGCGTACCAGCCCCTCGGTCTCGGGGCGGGGAATGAGCACATCCGGCGAGACGGTGAAGGTGAGCGACCAGAATTCGCGCTCGCCGAGCAGATAGGCGATCGGCTCGCCCGCGGCGCGCCGTGCGATCCGTTCCTCGAATTGCTCGGCCTCGCCGGGGGAAAGCGTGGCCTCCGGCCAGGCGTGCAGCCAGGTCCGCCGCCGCCCGAGCGTGGCGGCGAGCAGCAGTTCGGCGTCCAGCCCGGCGCTCGGCGATGCGGTCAGGCGGTCGCGGGCCGCCGCCAGGGCCTCGTCGACCCGGGTCATGACTCGCCCATACTCGCCAGCTGATCGGCCTGATGCTCGCTCCACAGTGGCTCGATGACCAGATCCAGATCGCCAGCCAGCACATCCTCGATCCGGTAGAGCGTCAGGTTCACCCGATGATCGGTAATACGGCCCTGCGGGAAATTGTAGGTGCGGATGCGCTCGGAGCGGTCGCCGGAGCCGACCTGCAGGCGGCGTTCACTCTCCTGCTCGGCCGCCTGTTCGGCCTCCTTGTCCGCGGTCAGCCGTGCCTGCAGGAAGGCGAGTGCCTTGGCCCGGTTCTTGTGCTGGGAGCGCTCGTCCTGGCATTCGACGACGATGCCCGTCGGCAGGTGGGTCATGCGCACCGCCGAGTCCGTCTTGTTGACGTGCTGGCCGCCGGCGCCGGCCGCCCGGAAGGTGTCGATGCGCAGATCTTTGGGGTCCACCTCCACTTCCTCGACCGCCTCGGGAACGGGCAGCACGGCGACCGTTGCCGCCGAGGTGTGAATGCGCCCCTGCGACTCGGTCTCGGGAACACGCTGGACCCGGTGCGCACCGGATTCGAACTTGAGGTGCGAGAACACCGCGCGCCCCGAGAGTTTCGCGATCAGTTCCTTGTAACCGCCGTGCTCGCCCTCGTGGGCCGACAGGATCTCGACGGTCCAGGCCTTGCGCTCGGCATAGCGCAGGTACATGCGGTACAGATCCCCCGCGAACAGCGCCGCCTCGTCGCCACCCGTGCCCGCGCGGATCTCGAGATAGACGTCGGCCTTGTCACGCGGATCCTTCGGCACGAGCAGCCGCTGGAGGGCATTCTCCAGTTCCTGGATCCGCTGTTCGCTGGTCTCGATCTCGTCGGCGGCCAGCGCGCGCATCTCGCTGTCGCTCTCGGCGGCGAGCATTTCCCGGGCGGACTCCAACTGCTCCTGAGCCGAACGCCAGGCGCCGAATTGCGTGACCAGGTCCGTGGTCCAGGCATATTCCTGTGAAAGTTCGCGAAAGCGGTTATTGTCCTCGATCACCGATGGGTCCGCGAGCAGGCGTTCGATCTCCTCATGCCGCTCGCACACCTGCTGCAGGCGATTGCGGATCGATTCCCTCATGAAGAATCTCCGTCCAGACCCAGCAGTTCGCGGGCCGCGTCGATGACCTCGGTGCGCTCTTCGCGGCCGGCGCGCCGCAGGCCCACCGTGGGGTCATGGATCAGTCGGCGGGTCAGGGTGCGGGCGAGGAAGGCGAGCGCCTCCTCGGGGTCTTCCCCGCGCTCCAGCATGCGCCGGGCCTGTTCGAGTGTCCGTTCACGGACCTGGTCGGCCTGCTCGCGGTAGTTGCGGATCGTGCCCACGACATCCAGTGAACGTTGCCAGGCGAGGAAGTTCTCAACCTTGCGCTCGATGATGTCCTCGGCCTCGGTAGCCGCGGCCCGGCGCGCCGCCATGTTCTCCTCGATGACGCCGCGCAGATCGTCGACGGTGTACAGGAAGACGTCGCTGAGGCGTCCGATCTCGGGTTCGATGTCGCGGGGTACGGCGATGTCGACCATGAAGATCGGGCGGTGACGCCGGCGCTTGAGGGCCTGTTCGACTGCGCCCTTTCCGAGAATCGGCAGTGTGCTCGCGGTCGAGGAAATGACGATGTCGGCGTCGTGCAGGACATCGGGGATCTGCGCCAGGCCGATGCCCTCGCCGCCGAATGACTCGCCCAACTGGATCGCGCGCTGGGCATCGCGGTTGGCCACGGTCAGGCGTGTCAGGCCGGCGCCGTGCAGGTGACGGCCCGCCAGTTCGATGGTATCGCCGGCGCCGATCAGTAGCGCGCGCAGCGACGACAGATCGCCGAAGATCTGACGCGCGAGGGTGGTGGCGGCGAACGCGACCGAGACCGGGCTGGCTCCGATCGCCGTCTCCGTGCGAACCTCTTTGGCGACGGCGAAGGCGTGCTGGAACAGCTTGTCGAGTTCGATGCCAATGGTGTCGTGGGTCGCGGCCGCGCGCCAGGCGTCCTTCAACTGACCCGCGATCTGGGGTTCGCCCAGAATCAGGGAGTCGAGGCCGGAGGCAACGCGCAGCAGATGGCGGACGGCATTGGCACCGCGGAGTTCGTACAGGCACGGCGTGACTGCCCCCGGATCGGCGCCATGCCAGCCGTGGAACCAGTCGATGATCGCCTGGCTGTCGGTGTCCGGGCTGTCCAGCGCACAATAGAGTTCTGTACGATTGCAGGTAGAGACGATCGCCGCTTCCTCGACACCGGCAAGCGCCATGAGCCCGCCCAGCGCCTGCTCCAGCCCGTTCGGCTCGAACACGACGTGCTCGCGGATCTCGACCGGCGCGGTCGTATGATTCAGGCCAATGACAAGAAGGGGCATCGATATGGGACGCGCGACAAACACGCGATTCTCGTCCATTGGCCGCGCAGTGACAACCACACGTCGCATTTCGCGGCGTGGCAATGACTTCGGATGACTTCCATGATGCGAATCCTGTCCAGCCTGAAAGCGGTATCGCTGCTCCCGTTTTTGTTGCTCGCGGCCTGTGCGACCGCGCCGGACGGGGGGCAGTCGGTGGAGGGTGCGCAGCCGGAGGAGCGGTCGACGAGCGTCCCCGAGAGCGAGAGAGAACGCCCGGAGGCGGATACCGCCGAAACCGCGGCGGCCGAGGACGAGCAGCGTCGTGAACCGCGTTCGCGGGGGCTGCACGGCGAGAGCCTGTATCGCCTGCTGGTAGCGGACTTCGCGGGCCGGCGCGGAGATGTCGGCCTGGCCCTGCAGGGGTATCTGGAGGCCGCGCGCGAGGAGAGCGACCCCCGCATCGCCGAACGGGCCACGCGGTTGGCCGTGTATGCGGGGCGTATGGATGATGCGCTCGAAGCCGGCCGGCGCTGGGCCGAACTCGCGCCGGACAGCCGCGATGCGCACTCGATGCTCGCCAGACTCCATCTGCGCGACGGCGATACCGACGAGGCACTGGTCCATCTGCGGCGCGTGATCGCGCTCACTGATGGCGGTGTCGAAGCCGGTCTGGGTGAGGTTGCGGCCCTGCTCGATGGCACCGAGCGGCCCGACGCCGCCCTCCCGGCGGCGTCCAGGCTTGCGGACGAGTATTCCGATCGGGCGGTCGCCCACGTAATGGTTGCCGACCTCGCCCATCGTGCGGGGCAAGGGAGCCAGGCGCTGGCCGCCGTCGAGCGCGCCCTCGAACTGGAGCCCGCCCGCACCCGCGCGCTGGTGCTGCGCGCCCGGATTCTGGTCGAGCGCGGCCGCGTGGAGGAGGCTTTAACCGGGCTCGAGACGGCGGTTGAAGATTCACCCGGGGATCGCAGGCTCGCTCTGGGGTATGTGCGCCTGCTGGTGGAGACGGGGCGCAATGAGACGGCAGTGCGCGCCATGCAGCGGACTTTCGAGCGGTTCGGTGACGACGCCTCGGCCGTTTACTCGCTCGGATTGCTGGCGATGCAGATCGAGGCGTGGGATGACGCCCGGATCTATCTGCAGCGCCTGGTGGCCATGGATGCCCGCACCGCTTCCGCTCATTACTACCTCGGGCGGATCGCCGAGCAGGAGGGTGACTGCACTCGTGCGCTGCGGCACTACATCAAGGTCGGTCGCGGCGATCATCGCTTCGATGCGGAGTTGCGCGCCGCCATCTGCATGGCCGAGGTCGACCGGGTCGACGAGGCGAGGCTGCATCTGCAACGGCTCGCCTCGCGCTATCGCGACGAGCAACCGGCCGCGCGCATCACGCTGACACGGGCACGCGTCGAGCGGATCGCCGGGAATCCCGACCAGGCCCTGAACATCATGGGGAACGCCGTCGAACGCAGCCCGGACTCGATCGAACTGCGCTATAACCGCGCGTTGATGGCGGCCGAGATGGACCGGTTCGAGCTGGCCCGGTCGGATCTGCGGCACATCCTGGATCTGGAACCGGACAACGCCCGCGCCCTGAATGCGCTCGGGTACATGCTGGCCGATCGCGATATGGAACTGCGGGAGGCGCGTTCCATGATCGAGCGCGCACTGGAGCAGAACCCCGAGGATGCCGCGACGCTCGACAGCATGGGCTGGGTGCTTTATCGCCTGGGACAGTCGCGCGAGGCCCTGGAGTACCTGCGCTCGGCGTGGGAGCGCAGCCGCGATGCCGAGATCGCGGCCCACCTGGGCGAGGTCCTCTGGGCCACCGGTGCCTATGACGAGGCGCGGGCCATCTGGGACGAAGGCCGCGAACTCGGCAACGGCAGCGACGTGCTCGAGGAGACGGTCGAGCGGCTCGACCCATGATGCGCCGCCTCTCCAGGATCGCCGTGCTCTTCGCGTGCACCACGCTGCTTGCCGCCTGCGCGAGTGGACCGCGGTCGGTTCCCGATGATCGTGAAGCGGCGTGGTCCGATCAGCGTCAACGACTGGAGGCGCTGACCGGCTGGCGCGCCGAAGGACGCCTCGCGGTGCAGACCCGCGACGATGCCGGCAATGCGAACTTTATCTGGATCGAGGAGGGTGAGGATCGGTTCCGTCTCCGCCTCGAGGGGCCGCTCGGCCAGGGTGGTGGCCGTCTGTTGGTGAATGGCTCCCGTGCGGTGTTGACCACCGGGGACGGTCAGCGCTACGCGGGCCCCGATGCCGGCCGTCTGCTCGACGACCTCTACGGCTGGGATATCCCGGTGGCCGGTCTGCGCCAGTGGCTGGTTGGCCTTCCCGGGGGCGATGCCGATTACGAACTCGACCGGTTCGGGCGCATCGCCGCGCTGGACTGGCGTGGCTGGCATATCGAATACCGTCGTTACCGCCAGGTCGGCGACATCGACCTGCCGGCCACCCTGATCGCGACCCGCGCCGAGTCCGGCACCGAAATCCGGGTTGCCATCGATCAGTGGAATCCCGAGAGCGATGACGAATCGCCATCGGACGAGGAGAACGACTCAAACATACCGTTGATGGGTGGCTGAACGGATGTCGCACGCGGGCACACGATGGGAACGGGGATGCTGGAGTTGCGGCTGGCCCGCGCCGGCGAAACTGAATCTGTTCCTGCATATCACCGGGCGACGCGCAGATGGTTATCACGAGTTGCAGACCCTGTTTCAGTTTCTCGATCACGGCGATTCGCTGGCCTTTCGGGCACGCCCCGACGGGGCCATACGGCGGGTCGCCGGGATAGCGTCGGTCGAATCTGATCACGATCTGGCGGTTCGCGCCGCGCGTGCCCTGCAGGCCGCGGCTGGCGTCGAGACCGGCGCGGATATCTGCATCACCAAGCAGATCCCTGCCGGCAGTGGCCTCGGGGGTGGGAGTTCCGATGCCGCGACGACCCTGATCGCGCTGAATCGGCTCTGGGGGGCTGGGCTGTCGAAGCCGGAGCTCGCCGACATCGGCCTCGGGTTGGGTGCCGACGTGCCCGTATTCGTTTACGGGCAGGCCGCCTGGGCAGAAGGGGTGGGCGAGGAACTGGACCCGGTCGAGCCGCGCGAGCCCTGGTATCTGGTGATCGTGCCGCCGGTGGAGGTGTCGACCGGCGTTTTGTTCGGGGCGTCAGAATTGACACGCGATTGTCCTCCGATGACAATGCGCGACTTTCTCGTACGCGGCGGGGGGAACGTGTTCCAACTGCCGGTGCGCAGCCGGTACCCGGAGGTCGCCGAGGCACTCGACTGGTTATCGGCGCAGGGCGTCACGCCGCGGCTGACGGGAACCGGCGCCAGCGTGTTCGGCGCCTGGGGCAGCGAGTCCGAGGCCCGCGCCGCCCGCGCGCGCCTGCCGGCAGGCTGGCATGGCTTCGCCGCCCGCGGCAGCAACCGCTCCCGGCTGGCGACCAGATTGGCCGCGCTGGACCGCGACGCCGCCTGAGCGCCAAGTGAAAAACAGACGAATGGGCCGTAGCCAAGCGGTAAGGCAACGGGTTTTGATCCCGTGATGCGCAGGTTCGAATCCTGCCGGCCCAGCCAAGTACTAAAGGGCTGCGGGTTTTGATCCCGTGAT
>Ga0136597_1001065_pt1 | contig 10724 bp, 11 predicted proteins | sample AntRauTorcE11898_FD_101385 | JGI IMG/M metagenome (GOLD analysis project Ga0136597, IMG submission 101385) | Saline lake microbial communities from Rauer Islands, Antarctica - Metagenome Torckler E11 #898 | ecosystem: Environmental > Aquatic > Non-marine Saline and Alkaline > Saline | place... | reverse complement strand
GCGCAACACGGTCACCCGTCCGGCCATGGTGGGTCGCCCCAACGAAAGCCTGTTCAGTCAGGATTCCGCCGAGCAGTCCGGCTTCAGCCTGGGGCAGCGGGTCCGGCATCCGAAGTTTGGTGAAGGCGTAGTGATGAATTGCGAAGGCACCGGGCACCATACTCGGGTTCAGGTGAACTTTGATGAGGGTGCCAAGTGGCTTGTTTTGGCGTATGCGCCTTTGGAGGCCTGCTAGTTCTGGAGTGTGCCGCCGGTACCCGAGCTTCAGGCCAGGTGCTGGCCGCATTTACATCAGAACCGCGTATATAACCCCAGCCAGAACAATGCGATAAATCACATAAGGCCACATGCCGACTTTATTGAGCCACTTCAGGAAAAAGTGGATTGCGGTGATGGCCATCAGGAACGACGTTACCCCGCCAAGCAGAAAGCCACTCCAGTCCACGATGACATCAGACGTGCCCACTTCCAGCAGTTTTACCGCAGATGCCAGCGAGATAATAGGAATAGCCAGCAGGAATGAGAACCGTGAAGCGGTTTCGCGGCTCATGCCCAGAAACAGGCCGGCGGTAATGGTTACGCCTGAGCGGGAGGTGCCGGGAACCAGCGCCATGGCCTGGGCGATGCCCACCAGCAAGGCGTCTTTCCAGTTCAGGGAATCCAGAGTGCGCTGACGTCTGGGTAACCAGTCGGCCAGGCCCAGCAACAGGCCGAAGACCAGGGTGGTTATAAAGATAATCGATGCGCCCCGCAATTCGTTGTCGATCATGTCCAGCAGGGCCAGGCCCGCCAGACCTGCCGGGATGGTGCCGATCACCAGGTACCAGGCCAGGGCGCCCTGGCCGACGATTCTTCGCGGGCCGATGGACGTCAGGCCGTCCCTGGCGATGCCGAACACATCACGCCGGAAATACAGCACCACGGCCAGCAGGGTGCCCAGGTGAACAGACAGGTCAAAGCCGACGCCCTGGTCTTCCCAGCCGAAAAAGGCCGGAGTCAGGATCAGGTGAGCGGAGCTTGAGATGGGCAGGAATTCGGTCAGTCCCTGGAGTAGGCCAAGGAACAGGGCCTGGTAAAAGTCCATTGTGCGGGTTCCGTCAGGTTCGTGGTGGAAACTGCGCGGGATATTAGCAGGGTGGCGGGAGACTGAACAGATTCACCGGCTTTGGCGCAGGCCAGAGCCGGTGTTTTGCGGATTTACGCCGGAAACTTGTCCCGGGTTTTGTTGGCAATCTTCACCAGCGCCAGCATCAACGGCACTTCCACCAGCACGCCCACCACCGTGGCCAAAGCCGCGCCGGACTGCAGGCCGAACAGGGCAATGGCGGCGGCCACGGCCAGTTCGAAGAAGTTGCTGGCGCCGATCATGGCGCCCGGGGCGGCGATGCAGTGGCGAACCTTCCACAGCCGCGCCCAGCCGTAGGCGAGCAGGAAGATGAACACCGTCTGGATGATCAGCGGCACCGCAATCAGGGCAATGTGCAGCGGATTTTCCAGAATTACCTCGCCCTGGAAGGCAAACAGCAGCACCAGGGTGACAATCAACGCGGCCGGAGTCACCGGGCCGATCCGCTTCATGAACACGTCGTCGTACCACTGCTCGCCATGGCGGGCAATCAGCACACGGCGGGTCAGGTAGCCAGCGGTCAGTGGAATCACGATATAAAGCACCACGGACAGCAGCACGGTATCCCAGGGCACCTGGATGTCGGAGATGCCCAGCAGGAAGACTACAATCGGTGCGAAGGCGAACAGCATGATGATATCGTTCAACGACACCTGCACCAGCGTGTAGGCCGCATCGCCCCGGGTCAGGTAGCTCCACACAAACACCATGGCCGTGCAGGGCGCCGCGCCCAGCAGGATGGCACCGGCCAGGTATTCACTGGCCAGCTCCGGTGCAATCAAGGGCTCGAACACCACCATCAGAAAGAACCAGGCAATGGCGAACATGGTGAAGGGTTTGATCAGCCAGTTCACGGTGGTGGTGATGGCGAGGCCTTTTGGTTCCTTGCGTACACCCACCACGGCACTGAAGTCGATCTGCGCCATCATCGGAAAGATCATGGCCCAGATCAGAATGGCGATGGGAATCGACACCTGCGCGTATTCAAAACGGGACAGGGTTTCCGGCACCGCGGGTGCCAGTTGTCCCAGGGCTACGCCGGCAATGATGGCCAGGCCCACCCAGACCGAGAGATAACGCTCGAAAAAGCCCATGACTGCTCCTTAAATGGCCCGTTGGTTCACACGCTCTGACAGCGCTTCCGCGCTCTCTTTGCGTTCGGAATAGCGATCTGTCAGGTAGTCTGTCCGGTCGCGCACCAGCAGTGTGAATTTCACCAGTTCTTCCATCACGTCCACTATCCGGTCATAAAACGGGGACGGCTTCATGCGGTTGTCGTCGTCAAACTCCATAAAGGCTTTGGGAACGGACGACTGGTTCGGAATGGTGACCATGCGCATCCATCGCCCCAGCACGCGCAACTGATTGACAACATTGAACGACTGGGAGCCACCACACACCTGCATCACAGCCAGGGTTTTGCCCTGGGTGGGGCGAACGGCGCCCAGAGACAGGGGGATCCAGTCAATCTGGGTTTTCATGATGCCGGTCATCGCGCCGTGGCGTTCCGGTGAGCACCAGACCATGCCTTCGGACCACTCGGCCAGGTCCCGCAGCTCCCGGACTTTGGGGTGGGATACCTCTTCGGCATCGGCCAGGGGCAGGCCCCGTGGATTAAAAATACGGGTTTCCGCACCCATGGCCTCCAGCAGGCGAGCTGCTTCTTCTGCCGCCAGCCGGCTGAAGGAGCGTTCTCTGAGCGAGCCATACAGCAGAAGAATGCGGGGGCGGTGATGACTGACCTCGCGGCCAACCAGTTGCTCTGTGGTGGGGGCATTAAATAACGATTGATCAATATTGGGAAAATCGTCCTGGTTCATCATTCGTTGGAGCCTTTACTCGTCGTCTGAATACTTCTATTATGCACAAAAACAGATATCCATGAAAACGAATATATGGAAAATCGCATGAAGCGCCGAGTCCTGTTTGTTTGTACCGCCAACAGCGCCCGCTCCCTGATGGCCGAAGCCGTCCTCCGTGATATGGCGGGCGACCAGTTTGAAGTGGCCAGTGCCGGGACTGAGCCCACCACTCCCAACCCGCTGGCCCTGCAGGTATTGGAAGAAGCCGGTATTGATACCGCTGGTCTGCGCAGTAAGCAATTGGCGGATTTGCAGGACCAGCCCTGGGATTATGTGATCACTCTGTGCGACAAGGCCGCCAGTGAATGCGGTGTGGTGCATGCCGGCGCCCAGCAGATTCACTGGGATTTCCCGGACCCGGCTGCCACCAATCGTCATTCCACCTTCTCGCTTACCCTGAAGGAACTGAAGGAACGTATCGGCCTGTTCACCCTGGTGCACCAGAAAGAAACCGGCCTGAAACCGGTTACCTTCAACCCGGTGACCGTCTTTAAGGCGTTGGGCGACGAATTGCGTCTGGCGGCGCTGTTGCTGATCCGCCATCAGGGCCGGTTGTGCGTGTGTGAGTTGACCGAAGCCTTCGAGGTGTCGCAGCCGAAAGTCAGCCGCCATCTGGCCACGTTGCGCGATACCGGTGTGCTGGATACCGAAAGGCACGGACAATGGGTCTATTATTATCTGAACCCGGCGTTGCCGGACTGGTTGAGGCGGGTGCTGGAAGAAACCGCTATTCACAACGCAACGCTGATTGAGGCGCCGCTGGCAAGGCTGGAAAGCATGGCCGACCGGCCGGTGCGCTGTTCCTGATTATCCGATTGACTGCGAATCCCGCAAGGAGAACACCATGAGCAAGATCAAGGTAGGTATTAACGGTTTTGGCCGCATTGGCAGACTGGCCCTGCGCGCCGCCTGGGGCTGGCCGGACATGGAGTTTGTGGCGATCAATGACCCGGGGGCGGACGCCGCCAGCCTGGCGCACCTGCTGAATTTCGACAGCATTCACGGTCGCTGGAGCCATGAGGCGACCACCGATGGCGACGACATGATGATCGACGGCCAGCGCCTTCGTGTGTCCCACAACCGGGCCATTGCCGATACCGACTGGTCCGGTTGTGACCTGGTGATCGAGGCCAGTGGCGTGAATAAAAAGGTGGAGGTGCTGCAGGCGTACCTGGACCAGGGCGTGAAGCGCGTGGTGGTGTCCGCGCCGGTGAAGGAAGCGGGCGCGAAAAACATCGTGCTGGGCGTGAACGAAGACATCTTCGACCCGGCCAACGACCGTATTGTGACGGCTGCTTCCTGCACAACCAACTGTCTGGCACCGGTGGTAAAGGTAATTCACGAGAAGCTGGGCATCAAACACGGCTCCATCACCACTATTCACAGCCTGACCAACACCCAGACCATTATCGATGCGCCGCACAAGGATCTGCGTCGGGCTCGCGCCTGCGGCAGTTCACTGATTCCCACCAGCACCGGTTCAGCCACGGCGATTATCGAAATCTTCCCGGAACTGAAAGGCCGGCTGGATGGCCACGCGGTTCGGGTGCCCTTGACCAATGCCTCCCTGACCGACTGCGTGTTTGAAGTGGAGAAGCCCACTGATCGAGACACAGTGAACAAGCTCCTGAAAGAAGCCGCCGAGGGCGAACTGAAAGACATCATGGGCTACGAAGAGCGCCCGCTGGTGTCTATCGATTACAAGACCGATCCGCGTTCGTCGATTGTTGATGCGCTGTCCACCATCGTGGTCAACGGCACTCAGGTGAAAATCTACGCCTGGTACGACAACGAATGGGGCTACGCCAACCGCACCGCCGAGCTGGCGCGTAAGGTAGGGCTGGTCTGATATGAGTGCCGCCATCCGTCAGTATCTGGTGATCACCGGTAATTATTGGGCCTTCACCCTGACGGATGGGGCCCTGCGCATGCTGGTGGTGTTGCATTTCCACCAGCTGGGCTATTCGCCGCTGGAAATCGCCCTGTTGTTCATTTTCTATGAATTCTTCGGGGTGGTGACCAACCTGGTGGGCGGTTACCTGGGCGCCCGCATGGGCCTGAACCGCACCATGAACATCGGGCTGTTCCTGCAGATTATTGCCCTGGCCATGCTGGCGGTGCCGGCGGCCATGCTTACCGTGCCCTGGGTGATGGCGGCCCAGGCACTGTCCGGCATTGCCAAGGATCTCAACAAGATGTCCGCCAAGAGCGGCATCAAGTTGCTGGTGCCGGACACCGAGCAGGGCAAGCTGTATAAATGGGTGGCCATTCTCACCGGCTCCAAGAACACCCTGAAAGGGGTGGGCTTTTTCCTGGGTGGCGTGCTGCTGATGGCCGCGGGCTTTACCGGCGCAGTGGTGATCATGGCCGTAGCCCTCGGGGTGGTGTGGCTAGCCAGCCTGTTCCTGCTGGGTCAGGATCTGGGCAAGAGCAAGGCCAAGCCGAAGTTCAGCGAAATTCTGTCGAAAAGCCGGGCCATTAACGTGCTCTCAGGGGCGCGGATGTTCTTGTTCGGTGCCCGGGATGTCTGGTTTGTGGTGGCGTTGCCGGTATATCTGCACACGGTATTCGGCTGGGATTTCTGGAAGGTGGGCGGTTTCATGGCCGCTTGGATTATCGGTTATGGCTTTATCCAGACCATTGCGCCGCGCATTACCGGCAATATGGAAGGCAAGCAGCCGGCAGTGCTGTGGGCGGCGGCTCTTGCGTTGGTGCCTGGGGCCATTGCCGTTGGCCTGATGGCGGGCTGGTCGCCGCAAGCGGTGGTGATTGGTGGATTGCTGCTGTTTGGCGTGCTGTTCGCCATCAACTCCTCCCTGCACAGCTACCTGATTGTCAGCTATGCCCGGGGTGATGGCGTGTCGCTGGATGTGGGCTTTTATTACATGTCCAACGCCGCCGGCCGGCTGCTGGGGACCATTTTGTCCGGTTGGGTCTACCAGGCCTATGGGCTGGAGGCCTGCCTGTGGATTTCGGCGGGGCTGGTGGCTACTGCGGCGTTGCTGTCATTTTTGTTGCCGGAGCGGAGACTGGCAGAGGCGTAGTGTCGGCGGGCACCGGTCAGGCGCCGGTGCTCGCTCTTTTCGGCCCGGATCTCAGCCTTTGAGCCATTCGGCGATGGCGTCACTCGTGGGAATCGAGCCGCTATGAACCACTTGGCCATCCAGGGCCACGGCCGGCGTGGACATCACCTGGTACTCCATGATTTTGGCCGGGTCGGTGACTTTCACTACCTCGACGTCCTGCCCCAGCTCACTGGCCATCTTTTCGATTTTCTCGGCGGTATTTGTGCACTTCTTGCAGCCTGTGCCCAGTACTTCAAACGTTTTCATCGTGTTCTCCTTTGATCGCTTACCCAAGTGGGTCGTTGTTGAGAAAAATCAGCCCCCGGCAAACAGCCAGGGGCCAATGGCGTTGATCACCCAGCCAACCACCATAAAGTTGGCCAGCAGGATGGCGAAAATGATCGCCAGCAGGCGGAAGCTCATCACCTGCTTGAGCATGATGAACTCCGGGAAGCTGGCGGCCACGGTGCTCATGCAGAACGCCAGGGTGGTGCCTACCGGCAGGCCTTTTGTGATCAGGCTTTCCATCACCGGAATCACACCGGTGGCGTTGGAATACAGGGGCAGGCCGGCGAATACGGCGGCCGGCACGTTCCACCATTGGCCCGCCCCCAGGTTTTCGGCGAACCAGCCATCCGGCACGAAGCCGTGCAGGGCGGCGCCCAGGCCGACGCCGATCAGCACCCACTTCCAGATGCGCCCGACAATCTCTTTCAGCTCGTCTTTGGCGAAATGGTGTCTGTCTTTAAAGGTCAGTTTTGGAGCTTCGGGTACTTCAATGTCGCCCGGTGAATCATGAGCCTGCTCCGCCGCTTTCTGGTAAGCCCTGGCGGCGAAATCCTTCAGCCAGCGTTCGCCCTTGATTGCATCCAGAATCATGCCGCCGATCATGCCTACCGCCATGCCGATCACGATGTAGGCCAGAGTGAATTTCCAGCCCAGCAGGCTCCAGAGCATGATCACCGCCACCTCGTTAATAATGGGCGAGGTGAACAGAAACGCCATGGTGATGCCCAACGGAATGCCCGCGCTGGTGAAGCCCAGAAACAGGGGAATGCTGGAGCAGGAGCAAAAGGGAGTGATGGCGCCGAAGCCGGAGCCAAAAAAGTAGCCTACCGTGCGATTCTTGCGCTGGATGTAGGCGCGCACCCGATCGAGGTTCAGGGAGGCCCGCATCAGAGCGATGACGTAGATCATCACCACCAGCAAAAACAGGATCTTGGTGGTGTCTTCGATGAAGAAATGGATGGAAGTGCCCAGTTTAGTCTCCGGGCTTAGCCCCATCAGGGTGTAGGTGAGCCAGTCGGCCAGTTGCGTGAAAGTCGCCAGCATAGTCAGGAAACCCGGTTGTGATGGATAAAGAGTAGAGGGTTACCCATGAAGACGAATGAGCATTCAAATGGATGCGTCTGTTTCCAGAAAAACAGGAAAATACAAGGAAAAGGGGTGTCAGGGCACTCAACGCCGGGGCAGGTTACAATGCCTGTCGGATGTCATAAATTATTCACCGGAGTATCCTGAGAGGTATGGCGTTTGAGTGTGTACTGCAAGCCTGGGAAGACCATCAGGCAGAACTTCATCATTTTCTGATCGGCCAGTTGGCGGATCCGGCGACGGCGGATGATTTTCTGCAGGATGTGTTCTTCAAGGCCATGAGGGCCGGGCGAACCTTCTGTGAGCTCACCAATCCGCGTGCCTGGCTGTTTCAGGTGGCCCGCAACGCGTTGACCGACCGGCATCGGTTACGTAAACAGTGGGTGCCGGTGCCGGAACATCTGCCGGATGAGCGTGGCATGGGGCGGGCGCCGGTGGATGAACTGGATGTCTGTGTGCATGCGGTACTGCCGACATTGTCCGACACTGACCGGGACATTCTGGAGGCCTGTGACCTGGGGCCGATGTCTCAGGTGACTTACGCAGAAACACGGGGCCTGTCGTTGTCGGCCACCAAAGCGCGAATTCTCCGTGCCAGGCAGCGCCTGCGGGAAACCCTGACCAGCCAATGCCTGATTAACCGGGACGACAGCGGCCGGATCTGCTGCCACAAATGTTGATTTCCTGACCATAAAGACAACAACAATGATCGAATTCCTGCGGCGTTACCCTTTGCCGGTGATTGTGCTGGCACAATTGTTTGGTACCTCTCTGTGGTTCAGCATCAACGGTGTCTGGGTGTCGCTGGCGGGCGAGCTGGGGCTGCCGGAATCGCAACTGGGCCACCTGACACTGGCCGTGCAGGGCGGCTTTATTGCCGGCACGCTTGGCTTTGCTGTTACCGGGCTGGCGGACCGTTTCGGCGCCAGCCGGATTTTCGCCGTGGCCAGTGTGTTGGGCGCCCTGGTAAATGCCGGGTTCGTTATAACGGCAGACAGTGCGGCACCGGGCGTGTTCTGGCGGTTTGCGACCGGCTTGTGCCTGGCGGGCATCTATCCGCTGGGCATGAAAATGGTGATTGCCTGGACGCCGAAATACGCCGGCGCCGCATTGGCGTGGCTGATTGGCATGCTCACGCTGGGCACTGCCTTGCCGCATTTGATGCGCGGTGCCACCCTGGGATTGCCGTGGGAATGGCCGCTGCTGGGTTCGTCCATATTGGCGCTGGCCGGTGGCGCCATGGTGTTGCTGTTGGGTGACGGCCCGCATTTGCCAAAAACCTCTGGGCGGGTTCCTCTGCGCCAGGGCCTGGCGGCGCTTCGGGTTCCCCGCTTCCGGGCAGTGGCTGGTGGTTACTTTGGCCATATGTGGGAACTCTATGCGCTTTGGACCCTGGTTCCGCTGCTGGCAGGGCGTGAACTTTCCCGGTTGGGGCTTGGCAGTGAGTGGGTGCCCTGGCTGGCGTTTATGATTATCGGCATTGGTGCTCTGGGTTGCATTGGGGGCGGGTGGCTAAGCCGTAGCAAGGGCAGCGAATGGGTGGCCCGGTGGGCCTTGAGGCTGTCGGGGCTGATATGCCTGTTGTACCCCTGGCTGGGCGGGTTGCCACCGCTGGTATTGATCGGTTTGTTGTTTCTCTGGGGGCTGTCGGTGATTGCCGATTCGCCTCAGTTTTCCGCCCTGGCGGCTGAGGCGGCGCCCAAGGCTTCCATTGGTTCATCGCTGGCGGCGATGAACGCCGTGGGTTACTGCCTGACGCTGCCGGCCATCTGGCTTACCGCCGCTCTGTGGGATAGCTGGGGCGTGTGGGTGGCATTGCTGCTGGCGCCGGGGCCGGTGCTGGGGCTCTGGTCGCTTGCTCGCGGGCCTGAACTTATGATCAAGGACTCGCCAACATGATGATGCCGCCAACTTCCCGCAACACGGAGGCAGCGCCCCGGGTTCTGCTTCTCTCCGGTTACGATGCGGCCAGCCATCGGCGCTGGCGGGAGCAACTGGTAAACCTGTTCCCGGATTACCACTGGCACACCCTGGCCTTACCGCCTCGGCATTTCCGCTGGCGCATTCGTGGCAACCCGATAGCCTGGCTGAATGAACCGTGTTTCCAGGAAAACTGGGATCTGGTGATTGCCACCTCCATGGTGGATCTGGCTGCCCTGAAAGGCTTCCATCCTGCACTGGCGGGTGTGCCCTGCCTGTTGTACATGCACGAAAACCAGTTTGCCTTCCCGACCTCTTCCCGGCAGCATTCCAGTGCGGAACCACAGACAGTCAACCTGTACAGCGCTATCGCCGCTGACGGCGCCCTTTTCAACAGTGCCTGGAACAGGGACAGCTTCCTTGAGGGTGCCTGGCAGTTCCTGGGCAAAATGCCGGATGGTGTGCCCGACGGGCTGATTGCCGGGCTTCGAAAGAAGTCCCGGGTGGTTCCGGTGCCCATCGAGGATCGTTTGTTCGTCGCCCGGAATAGAGCGCGGGATTGGCAGTGTCCGCATCTGCTCTGGAATCACCGGTGGGAGTACGACAAGGGGGCAGACCGGTTGTTGGGCTTGCTCGAAGAACTGGACAGGCGTGCGCTGCCTTACCGTTTGAGTGTGGTGGGAGAGAGCTTTCGCCGGTACCCGCGAGTATTTGATGACATCCATGAACGTTTCGGCCACCACCTGCAGCACAGGGGTTTTCTGGAGCAGCGGGCTGATTACGACCAGTTGCTGGCCGACGCCGATATTGTCGTCTCCACGGCCCTGCATGATTTCCAGGGGTTATCGATGCTTGAAGCCATGGCCTCGGGTTGCGTGGCTCTGGCGCCGGACCGGCTGGCCTATCGGGAATACGTGCCGGCCGATAACCTTTATGCCAGCCATGAAACCGACCCGGAAAGAGAAGCCCGCGCCGCCGCCGATGGCCTTGAGCAGCTCCTGGCCCGGCAGCCAATGCCGGTTCCGCCTGATGCCTGGCGTGCCTCGGAGCTACAGGGTCTTTATCATGACCTGTTCGAGTCCGCGATGACCGGTGCCGGTCGATTTTCCTGATCGGCTCTGGTAGAATCCGCGCCCTTCTTGGGGCCTCGCCTCTCTTTAATCTTCATCGACGAAACCGAAACCAACTGTGACGATTCTTCCGCCCTAGCGTTCAAGCTAACCCCTCCGGTACCCGCGAGCGACCAATTTCGCCGGCGTTTCCGCCTGGCCGATGGTGTTGTTTGTCGTGTGCCCTGTCACAGTACCTATTTCTGCAATAAACCCATAAGAAACTGTGGCGCTGGTCGGTTTCGACCTGTGCATTCGCTGTTTTATG
>Ga0136597_1001064_pt1 | contig 10724 bp, 10 predicted proteins | sample AntRauTorcE11898_FD_101385 | JGI IMG/M metagenome (GOLD analysis project Ga0136597, IMG submission 101385) | Saline lake microbial communities from Rauer Islands, Antarctica - Metagenome Torckler E11 #898 | ecosystem: Environmental > Aquatic > Non-marine Saline and Alkaline > Saline | place... | reverse complement strand
GACGTTCAGGATCCCAATTTCGTCCGAATTGGGAACCTAGAATTGATACAGCGCCGGACAGCGCGGAATGTCCCCGTACCGCCGGGCGGGACGCTATCGGACTATATCCCGTTCTATTTCACGCCTTTTTCAATGATGATGTATAACATCAAGACTGGCTTCGGGGAGATACGTCAGTTCCCGAACGCGGAGATCGTGATCATGGTGTCATCACTTCGGGGGCTTGCAGACCGCGGCGTGGCAACCGTGTTTTCGGATCGTCACGCGTATCTCCAGACTGCACAGTTCTTCACCTCGCTCGACGACCTCGACAAGGTCGATTGGGGTATCCTGCAGCGCAGAGACTTCAAGCGGGACGTTGACGACCCCGAGAAGACAGACCGCTACCAAGCTGAAGCCCTTGTACACAGGCACTTGCCAGTTGAGCACCTTACAGGCATAGTGTGCTTGGGTGAGAACGAAAAAGGAACACTCGAACAGCAACGGGAGGAGGTTGGGCTCGAACTCAAGATCGTGGCGCGACCGGGCTGGTATTTCTGATGATAACGTACACGAAAGGCAATCTGCTGGACGCCGACGTTGAAGCGGTGGTGAACACTGTGAACGAGGTCGGAATAATGGGCAAAGGGATTGCCCTGATGTTCAAGGAGCACTTCCCACGCAATTTCGAAGCATATGCGCGAGCTTGCGATGCCGGTGACGTTCGTATTGGCAAGATGTTCGTCACGGAAAACAAGGAACTCTTCGGGCCCCGGTGGATCATCAACTTCCCGACGAAGACCCATTGGCGAGTGAAGACTAAAATTGAATGGGTCGAGGAAGGATTAATGGATCTAGTCCGAGTAATTTGCGAGAAGGATATTCATTCGATTGCGATCCCCCCGCTTGGCTGTGGGAATGGGGGCCTCGAATGGCACGATGTGCGTCCGCTCATTGAGTCCACACTGGGGGAACTCGAAGGCGTCAATGCTATCGTCTTCGAACCGACTTCGAAGTATCAGAACGTCGCGAAGCGCACAGGTGTTGAGAAACTGACCCCGGCACGCGCACTTGTGACTGAGATGGTGCGCCGTTATTGCCTACTTGGGATCGACTGCTCAATTCTTGAAGTTCAGAAGCTTGGGTGGTTCATTGAACGTGGTGTCAGGCATTTCAGGGTTGCGGACCCACTCAAGTTCAAGTTCGAAGCGAACAGGTACGGACCCTACTCGCACAATCTTACGAAGCTTCTCGATAGCCTCGATGGTAGCTATCTGCGGTGCGATAAGCGTCTTGCGGATGCTGATCCTCTCGATCTAATCTGGTTCAATGAGGCAAAGTATGACCGAGTGCAGGCATACTTGAATTCTGGCGAAGGCAAGGAATTCTCGAGTGTCTTGGAGTGGGCCGCGACCACCATCGATGGCTTTGAGTCGCCTCTCGGCATGGAACTTCTGGCTACCGTAGACTGGATGATTCAACACGACGACATCGAACCAACAGTCGAAGGCGTGATGGAAGGCCTGAACGGATGGACTGGTGGCGAAACAGCCGGTCAGCGCAAGCTGAAGATTTTCGACCGGCGTCTGGTTGCCATCGCCTTGAATAAATTAGACGCGTCGAACCGGCTTCTCACATAGATAATTCTACAATCACCTTGGAAACCGCAATTTTAGATCGTCCGAACCGTTCCTGTGCATAGCGTGCGAAATTTTCGAGTCTGCCAAGGGCCTTGCGACTTCAGTGAACATTAACCTCGAAGGGCCGCACCGCAGTATCTCGATATCTGCGTGACTGGGAGCTTAGGGCCTATTCTTATGAAAAACACACCTCCTCGCTCGAACAGCTCGGATGATCAGAATATCATCCCGTGACGTCCCCTTTTTTCAAAAAGCGCTTGCCAATCGGCACAAGGCGAGAACGGCGTTCCAAGTTTGCGATGCGATTTTCGGGTGGTGGAGTTTTTCGACAGAACAGGCTGGTCGTGCCCTTGCATCCTACTCGGAACCCGAGACTTCGCGAATACCAGTTACTGGGCGTCCTCGCCGTTCATCCTGTACATAGCGAACGGCTACTGTCACGGTGCCTTGTGATCGCAATCGATCGTTATCATCACGCCACAATCCTCGCACGATGATGGTTCTCCGTTCACAAATCCTTCCACGTAGACCCGCTTAGCCAGTCTGGGCGCGACCTCAGCCATTGGCCCGGGCACACCGGGTGGTCCCAACCTCCCCTGTGGTCCCAACCTTGTCCCAACCTCTCAAGGGGGTTGGGACAGGAAAAACGGTTTAGAAACAACGTCGTCCCAACCTCACCCTGTGGTCCCAACCTTTTTCTAAACATTTATGTGGGAAAAAGAAAAACGTCGGGAAAATGCTTTTATATACGAAAAAGAGTACGACCCCCCGTTGGGACACAGAGGTTGGGACAGAACCCACTCAACCCATTGCGATTGAAAGATTAACGTCTGTCCCAACCCCCTCGCAGGTTGGGACATCCGGCTCAGAGGTTGGGACCGGGGAGCTATGACGGTGGCTCGCGGTTAGAAACGTGCCTTCGACCGCTTTTTTCTTGGGGACCGGGCAACCTGATGGTAAATATTAAAGTGACCAAAGCCGAAGGCCCACTCGAATTCGTGAGCCTTCACCATGAACGTACAAGACCAAGTTCCTACCGACCCGCTTTCCGACACCGTCTGCACCGCCAAGACGATCCTCGCCCTCGATCTCGGCACCATCACCGGCTGGGCGCTCCGCGGCCATGACGGGCTGATCACCAGCGGCACGGCCAGCTTCAGGCCCGGTCGCTTCGACGGCGGTGGCATGCGGTATCTGCGGTTCACCAACTGGCTCACCGAACTCGACCGGTTGTCCGGGCCGATCGTGACGATCTGGTTCGAAGAAGTGCGTCGCCACGCAGGCACTGACGCGAGCCACATCTACGGCGGGCTGATGGCCTCACTGACCAGCTGGGGCGAACTCAGGGGCGTGCCATACGAAGGCGTACCGGTCGGCACCATCAAGCGTCATGCCACGGGCAAGGGCAACGCCAACAAGCAGGCAATGATCGACGCAGCCCGTGCGCGCGGGTTCAGCCCTGCCGACGACAACGAAGCCGACGCCATCGCCATCCTGCTCTGGGCCATCGAAACCCGGGGAGGTGCGGCATGAACTTCCACCCGAAAGGCTACGGTGGCCATCGCCGCGACCCCAAGCAGGTCAATCGCGATGGTTGGCACGAACAGCAGATACTGGCGGTCTCGCTCGATGATCACCGCCTCACCTGGCCCGAGCGGCAACTGGTCCGGCAACTGGGCGAAAAGCTGTATGGAAAGCTGCCTGCGGTCCGGGAGGTGCGCAATGGCCGATGACTGGACCACAGGCCGCGTGCAGGACCGGCTGGAGCTCGCCGCGGACGTGTTCGCGCAGCTGCCCGGCGTGAAGCCCACTGGCTACTTCAACGCCTGGCCGGAGTATTTCCACAGCTTCGCCGATCATGTCGGTCAGGAGCCCGAAACACGCCGCCCGCGTCCTACGCCGCGCCAGATCACCGAAGCCGAGGAGGCGATGCTCTGGCTGCGCTGGCTGGAGCGTGACGACGCCCGCATCGTCTGGCTGCGCGCCCGGGGCAAGCCGTGGAAGAAGATCATTTGGGAGATCGGGCTGAGCCGCCCGGCCGCCAATCGCCACTGGCAGTACGGCGTCGCGCTGATCACCTGGCGGCTCCATGGACGCATGCCATCGTCAAAGCGGTCACGGCGGTTCGTGATCGACAATGCCGACAGCCTGTCAAGGAAAATCATCCTGTAAGGAAATTTTCAGGGAGACATCCTGACGGGTTCACCAAGCCGGCCTCGGGGCCTACAAACGGGTTATGCTCGCACGAGGCGTGAGCGACGGGACACCACGACACGACTGGATTCCGGGGTCCACCCGGGGTCCAGTTTAGAATCCAGAAGGGAACACGATGGCACGAGAGCGGCGACAGTTCGACACCGGGCAAACGGTGACCGGTTGACCGGAAAAACGATCTCCGCCACCCGCTAAGTCATTGATTTAACGGTTCCTTTCCGTGCGCTTCGTATGCTGGGGGGCGCAGCGCGCAATTTCGCCAGCGACAGGGCCGTTTTTTTGGGAGTCCACCCCACGTGGAGTCCACCCCCTGAACCGGAAATAACCACGCAATAACAGCGGCTTGTCAGGTGGATTCCACAGTGGATACCCTGGACTCCGGAGTCCACCCCGGAGTCCAGTGGATCCCGGATGGCGGAGTCCAGCGACAAGGTCGTCCGACGCTGTCTTCGCAACCCATTCGGCGCTGATGCCATCAGCGGGTCAGGCTTGCCTTCCCAGAAGTTCGACTGCCTGATGAGCGAGGTGTCGGGTGAGTTCGCCGGCAGGCATGGTGTGACACAGCCCGGCTGACTGGCCTGACCAGAGCGACATGAAGTCTTCCGATCCATCGGGCTCGGATGCCGATCGCAGCGGTGCGAGGGCCCCGCCGGCCAGCGGGAATGGCGGAGCGTCCGATGCCATAGGACCCACCTCGCGCATCACGCGATTGACAACGCTGCGGGCCGGTCGACCGGTGAAGACGTTTGTCAGCGCTGTCTCCCGCGTGGATCCGGCTGCGAGTGCATGGCGGTGCGGTTGCGCAATGGTGGCCTCAGGCGTGAACAGATAGGCGGTTCCGATCTGCACCGCCGAGGCTCCGAGCATGAAGGCGGCGGCGATCCCGCGCCCATCGGCAATGCCGCCGGCTGCGATGACCGGCACGCGCACGGCATCGACGACCTGCGGCACGAGCGAAAATGTTCCGATCTGTGTTGCGACGTCGTCGGTGTGAAACATCCCGCGATGGCCGCCCGCCTCGCTACCCTGAGCGATGATCGCGTGGCAGCCTCGCGTTTCCAGCCAGCGCGCCTCTTCCACGGTCGTGGCAGATGAAAGGATCCGTGCGCCCGTGGCGGCAACCTGGTCGAAAAGGTCGTCCTCGGGCAAGCCGAAGTGGAAGCTGACGATCTCGGGGCGCATCTCCTCGACGATCTTGCAAAAAGCGTCGTTGAAGGGCGCGCGGTTCGAGGCCGGGACGGGCTGGTCGGGGTCGAGGCCCATCTCGCGGTAATACGGGGCAAGACGATTTTGCCACAACGCTTCACGACTTGGATCCGGGTCAGGCACCGCATGGCAGAAGAAATTCACGTTCACGGGGGCTGATGTGGTCTGACGAAAGATCCCGATATGATTGCGCAGATCACCCGGCGTAAGCAGTGCACCGGGCAATGAGCCGAGCCCGCCGGCAGTGGCGACCGCTGCGGCAAGCTCAGTGCCTCCGGCGCCTGCCATCGGCGCCTGGATGATCGGCAGTTCGGTCCCGAGCATCTCGATCATGCGCTTATCCGGCCACATGCTTTGTCCTCCCGGTGTCGTCTCAGTGTCGGCACAGTATCGCCCCTCATGCCATCTCAAGTAACCCCTCAAAGTCGCGAAATGGCCGGCACTGCGCTCGGGTCGGTCGTGACCAGCCCTTTGGAGTGATGAATGACCCTCGCCTTCGCCCCCGAGCGGATCGAGCACTGGCCGCTGGCCAGGCTCCAGCCCTATGCCCGCAATGCCAAGCAGCACGGTGCCGACCAGGTCGCGAAGCTTGCCGCCAGCATGGCCGAGTTCGGCTGGACCGTGCCGTGCCTCGTGGCCGAGGATGGCGAGCTGATCGCGGACCATGGTCGCGTGCTGGCCGCGACGCAGCTGGGGCTGACAGAAGCGCCGGTGATCGTGCTGGGGCATCTGACCGAGGCGCAGCGGCGGGCCTATCGCATCGCCGACAATAAATTGACCGAACTCGGGACTTGGGATGAGGCCGCCCTGTCGGCGGAACTGAACGAGCTGCTGGCCGAGGATTACGACCTGTCGCTGGTCGGCTTTTCGGACGGCGAGTTGGACAAGCTGCTGGCTTTCGAGCCCGAGGGGGACGACGAGGATGGAGCGGGCGGCGGCACAGTGCCGCCGGTGACAATCCCCGAGCCGCCGCGCAATCCGGCGTCGCAAACCGGGGATCTTTGGGTCCTCGGCGACCACCGGTTGCTGTGCGGTGACAGCACCCGTGTGAAGGACGTCCGCCGCCTGATGAACGGCGAGCGGGCGGTACTGTTCGCGACCGACCCGCCGTATCTCATCGATTACGACGGCTCGAACCATCCGACCCGCAACAAGGACTGGTCGCAGTCCTACGGCAACACGTGGGATGACAGCAGCCAGGGCGCCGAACTCTACGACGGGTTCATCTCCGCCGCCGTCGCAGAGGCGATCACCGAGGATGCCGCATGGTATTGCTGGCACGCCTCGCGACGCCAGGCGATGCTGGAGGCCTGCTGGGAAAAGGCCGGTGCCTTCGTCCATCAGCAGATCATCTGGGTGAAGGACCGCGGGGTGCTGACTCGGTCGCATTACCTGTGGAAGCACGAGCCCTGCTTCATGGGCTGGCGCCGCCCGAACCGCCCGCCGAAGGTGGCCGAGCAAACGCTACCCTCGACCTGGGAGATGCCGAGTTTCACGAAAGACGAGCGCCCGGACCACCCGACGCCGAAACCGCTCGACGCGTTTGGCATCCCGATGCGCCAGCATGTCGCGCGCGGCGGTCTGGCTTATGAGCCGTTCGCCGGCTCCGGCTCGCAGATCATGGCGGGCGAGGCCAATGGCCGCCGCGTCTTCGCGATGGAGATCAGCCCCGCCTATGTCGATGTGGCCGTGGAGCGCTGGCAGGCGGACACCGGCAAGGACGCGATCCTCGACGGCGATGGCCGGACCTTCGCCGAGGTGAAGTCGGAGCGGCTTGGCGACAAGGCAGACGCTGCCGCCTGATGGCCGTCTATTACAACGACGCCGATCCCGCCGCCTGTGCCTGGCTGCGGGAACTGATCGCGGCCGGGCTCCTGCCCACGGGCGAGGTGGACGCGCGGTCCATCCTCGAGGTGGACCCGTCCGACCTGCGCGGCTTCGCGCAATGCCATTTCTTCGCCGGGATCGGCGGCTGGCCCTACGCGCTGCGCATTGCGGACGTGGCCGGGGATACGTCCGTCTGGACCGGCTCGCCGCCCTGCCAGCCCTTCAGCCAGGCCGGGCAGCGCAAGGGACAGGACGATGATCGCCACCTCGCCCCCGCCTTCCTGCGGCTCGTCGCCGCCTGCCGACCCGGCCTCGTCTTCGGCGAGCAGGTCGCGAGCGCAGCAGTGCTCGGACGTGTTGGCGCAGCGTCTCGAAAGCCGGCTGCGGGTGCAGATGACTGGGCGTGGTTCGACGCTCTGGCGGCTGAGCTGGAAGCGGCATCTTACGCCGTCGGGGCGGCCGATCTGCCGGCTACGGGCATCGGTGCGCCGCATATCCGCCAGCGGCTGTTCTTCGGGGCTGTCGCTCTGGACCCAACACCAGGCGGGCTGGGCGACAGCCTCGGCGCGGGATCACAAGGATGGGTCGGAATGCCCGGCGGTTCCGATCAACGCGCTGCTCGGCCGGCAGGTCTGGCTGGCGGGCTGGCCGACGGCGATGGCCGGATCGCCGGCCACGGCGAGATACAACGCGGCCGGCAACACCGATGCCAGCCGAAGGACAGTGGCGATGCTCGACAGGTCGAACCCGACGGCGAGCCTGCCGGGACCGGCCCGACGGACGGCGTATGGCGCGATGCTGACTGGCTCCGCTGCCGGGATGGACGCTGGCGGCCGGTTGAGCCCGGAACATTCCCGCTGGCTGATGGGGTATCCAGCCGCATGGGGCTGCTGCGGGGCTACGGCAATGCGATCGTGCCGCCGCTCGCGGCGGAATTCGTGACGGCGTTTCTGGAAAGCCTGCCGGAGGGGCTGCGATGAGGCAGAGCCGGATCATGTCGATGATCGAGGCGGCGACAAACGTTGTCGTCGGCTACGTGCTGGCCATCGCCACGCAGATTGTTGTGTTTCCATGGTTCGGGATCGAGGCCGCGCTCGGAGAGCATCTGGCGATCGGTCTGGCTTTCGTCGGGGTCTCGCTGATCCGTGGGTACCTGCTGCGGCGGTTGTTTGAAGCACTACGGGAGTGATAGGTCTGGCCAGCTCTGCGAGACCTATGTCACATTCTCGAAATACCCTGTCCGTCTTGCCGATCACTCTAAGCCGGCCGTCATGTTCCAAAGCGAAGCGACGTCGCAAATTTTCTGAACCAGACACAAGCCGGCTGAATGCCTCCGGTCAAGTTCTCCGCAGGGCGTCGTTGCTGAAGTTGTCGGCCCCGCGACTGACATCTTCGCGGCAAACGTCAGCCTGCGGATCAGAGAAAGCCGATCCAGATCCCGATTGTCTTCGCGAGCCACCAGAGCCCTTCGGCGACATGCGAGCCTACAACGCCAGAGATTATGAGATCCTCAACCTTCCCCTCGACGACGCCACCAACGCGCGCCATAATCCAAGCGCGCATCTTGGCGGCGAGCCTTCTAAGATGGGTCTGCTGTGCCGCGAGTTCATCGACCTCGGGTTCGGGCTTCCGGGTTTGCTCCCTGACTTGGGCAAGGGTTTCGCGCAGATCAAGGAAGTCTTCGCGGGTAAGTGGGGGATCCTCGATAGGCCCCGGCGGGTTGTTGTCACCGATGTCCCCGCGCCGCTTCTCAACCAACGGTGCAACCAACCGTTCGAGCTCTTCGAGACGCCGAATGACCTCTTCGCGCGCCTGAGGCTCATTCGCGGGAGGCGCATCGACCATGAGCCGCTCGCCATCGGCTGTCACGACTGGAGAGCCGTTGCTTTCCACATATTGTTGTCGGTAGCCCGCATAAGGGCCAAAGGCGTCGAAACTTTCATCCTGAAGATCCTCATCGGGATCGTCGCTGGTATCGAAACTAGAATTGAAGCCGCTGCTGAATGCACCCCGACCATAGGGGCCACGACCATACTCGCCGCGCCCGTAGACACCTTCCTTGAAGACACCTTCATCGAAAACACCGGACCTCCCCTCGCCTTCGAGAGAAATCGGTGATCCATCCTTCATGGTGATCGAGTCGCCATCTTCTGCTCGCAGTTCGCCGTCAATGCGGACCCACGCTGTTGTCCCGTCTCGCTGGATTTCTTTCACTGCGTGCTCAATTTCTTGCTCACTGACGAGGGAACCGAACTCACTTTGCAGAGCATCGCTGGCCTCTGCAACCCCGCCTTACACATGTGGATACCCACCCTCTCGGCTATTGTTGGAGATCGACGTCGCCGGGTCTTTGTAGTGCTTACGGAACCACGCGATCAGGGCCTCGACCCGCGCGTCCGGCGTCATCGTAGCAAGTACCGAGGCATCGAGTGTTTCGTCGTCGGCCATGCGGACCTCTGGTACAGTCAGAATGAAGCGTAGAGAAGCGCCTTACGTTTATCAACTAGTCAATTATGGGGCACACCTGCTATTCGTGCACAACGCGGCAACTTAATCTGCCACTCGCTGCTATTCGGGACAGATGAGATGGTTGCGGGGTGCCGTCGCTAGTTTTTGTGAACGAAGGTTCAGCGGACTAGGGTAAGCTGAAAACACCTGAGGGGGTCTATCGCCTTTGACGGAATTGGTCCCTCGTCCATCTTTCAAGTTTTTCTTCACGGGTCATTCCCCGATAATTGGCTTTCGTATTCCAAGCAGTAGGCGATGGATGCCCGGTACGAAAAACCTGCGTGTCCGGGAGCACTTCATTCACAATTGGGTCGATGAATTCGGCTGCGTTTCCCAAATAGAGTACTCTTTCTGGGTTCACCAAAATGAGTAATGATCTTACTCTCACCCGGTTTTCAGCGGCCATAACCTCTGTTTTGGTTGGTTGTGTGAGGCCACCAAACCCGGCACGTGCCCGATATCTTGGCAACGGGTTTGCATTCAGCATGCTATACTCATCAGGGTCAGCCGACGGAAAGAAACAAGGCCAATGCAAATTGAGCGTTCGAAACATACTTCTTAGGTATTGTCCCGCGGTACCCACAAATGGCCGACCATTTTGCTCCTCCTCCCGTCCCGGACAAGCGCCAACAAGCAAGATGTTGGCAAGCTCAACGCCACGTCTGAAATCGGCACTTACTTGACACATTCATCTTGTCCTCTTGTCCGTCGGCGCCCCGCCTGTTCCAACTTAGAGGTTTGGGTAGGTGACTGCTACGGCTCTTCGCGTCGATCGCCTGCCAGCGCTGATCGAGTAGCCGCCGCCCTGTGAAGGACGGCGGCTTGGCCGGGTTCGCGAGATGTTGGATCAGACTTCTATACGGTAGCACCTTCCGCGTCCATCGACCTTCTCGGAGGTGATGGTCAGGCCGAGCTTCTTCTTGAGCGCGCCGGACATGGCACCCCTAGCGGTGTGTGGTTGCCAGTCCAGGGCCGCGACGATCTCGTCGATGGTCGCGCCGCCCTCGGCGCTCAGCATGGCGATAAGCGCTTCCTGCTTGGTGCCCTTTCGACGCTGAACGGGTGCGGTCGCGGTTTCGGCGGGCGGCTCGTCGTTCTGGCCGTCGGTGATCCCGAGGGTGCTGTAGGCCAGCGGCGTGGCGCGCAGGGTCACCGGCCCGCGCTCCTCGTCGTGCCGGTAGACGGTGTTGAGGTCGGTGGCGGGGATTTCCTCGATGAGCCTGTGCTTCAGCAGGCTCTTGCAGACATTGCCGACGGCACCACCTTTGAGACCGGTGGTAACGGGAAAGACGGCGCCGTCCTCGCGTGCGCAGGCGGCGGACAGGATGACGGCTTGGGCGTCGGATAGCT
>Ga0136597_1001063_pt1 | contig 10726 bp, 11 predicted proteins | sample AntRauTorcE11898_FD_101385 | JGI IMG/M metagenome (GOLD analysis project Ga0136597, IMG submission 101385) | Saline lake microbial communities from Rauer Islands, Antarctica - Metagenome Torckler E11 #898 | ecosystem: Environmental > Aquatic > Non-marine Saline and Alkaline > Saline | place... | reverse complement strand
CCCGTAGATGTCGAAGTTCAGCGCGTGATGCCCGCCGAAGGGGTCGCTCATGTACTTCGCGCGCGGCATCACCTTCATCACCGCCCATTGGATGGAGTCGAGCTGGCGGGCGGGCGCGTCCTCGAGCGTCGCGTTCACGGCCTTCCGTGGGTCGTCCCAGCTGCCGCCGGGGATGGAGACGCCGTCGAGGTCCTGGATCTCGACGAGGGCCTTGTCCCACTCGTCGGGCGTTGGCTGCGGGTGCACGCGGTACATCGCTTCGACGCCGCGATTCCACATGAGTTCGTGCGTGACGGCCTTGTTCGCCTTCAGCATGCACTCCTCGATGATGGTGTGCGCGCGATCCCGCCGCGGGTTCAGGACGAGCGACCCGTCCTCCTTGCGTTGCTCGTGGAGCTGGTCCGCGAGCTCGAACACCATCTCGTTCTCCGCGTGCAGGTCGGCGTCCGGGTCGTCCAGTCGATTCTCGGCCTGCGAGTACGTGAGGCGTTCGTCGCTCTCGATGACGGACTTGTAGATGTCTATCTCCTCGTACCCGAGGTTCTCCTTGTCGAGCTCCATCTCGACCGTATGAGCCAGTCTGTCCTCGTTCGGGACGAGCGAGCACACGGTCTCCGCCAGTACCGGTGGGAGCATGTGCATCGTGTACGCGGGCAGGTACACGGTGTTCGCGCGCTCGACGGCCTCGCTCCACATCTCCGACTCGGGATGCACGTAGTGCGTGACGTCCGCGATGTGCACCCACAGCGTGTACGTGTCCTCGTTCTCCCGGATGCTGAGCGCGTCGTCGAAGTCCTGCGCGTCGATCGGGTCGGTCGTCCACGTCGTCAGATCCCGGAGATCCTGGCGCTCGTCGAGCTCGTCCTGGATCTCCTGCTGGACGCCCTCCGTGCGCTCCTCGGCCTCCTCGATGACCGACGGCGGGAACTCATCGCGGATCTCGAACTTCTCGAACAACTCCTCGCGCTTGTTCTCCAGGTGTCGCGCGAGCTCCTCGTCGATCTTCACCGGGCCCTGGCCCTCCGCGGTCCCGGCCTCGGCCTGCGCGTTGTCGCTCATACCGCGGGGCTACGCAGGTCGCACGGGAAAACGTATCGACAGGCGTCGCGACGCGCCGAAGGCGCGAGCGACGTCGCCCGCGGTCGCTAGCGCACTCCGCGGGTGCGGTGCGGTCGGGTCGTGGTTACGTCACGCCGTTTGTTTGCTTGTCGTAGTTCTCGTATTCGTGGGTTTCGAGGATCTCTTCGAGGATGGTGACGACGTCGTGGACGTCTTCGAACGTGGTGTAGAGGGGTGCGGGGGCGACGCGGACGACGTTGGGTTGTCGGTAGTCGGTGACGACGCCGTGGTCGCGGAGTGCTTCGCTGAGGCGGTATGCGTCGTCGTGTTCGAGTGCGACGTGGCCGCCGCGGCGGTCGGGGTCTCTGGGGGTTCCGACTTCGACGCCGTGGGTGGCGAGGCGGTCGTCGACGAGGTCGACGAGGTACTCGGTCAACTGGATGCTCTTCTCGCGGATGCGGTCGATGCCGGCGTCGTGGACGACGTCGAGCGCGCCGTCGAGGGGTGCTGTGGAGAGGACGGGGACGGTGCCGACCTGGTGTCGGCCGGCGTCGGGTGCGGGGTCGAACTCGAGTGCCATGTCGAACTGCGTGGCCTTGTCGTTCCCCCACCAGCCGGCGAGTGCGGGTTCGACGTCGTGGTGGTTCTCGTGCACGTACAGGCCGGCGATGGCGCCGGGGCCGGCGTTCAGGTACTTGTAGCTGCACCACACCGCGAAGTCGACGCCGACGTCGTGGAGGTCGTGGGGGACGACGCCGACCGAGTGCGCGAGGTCGAATCCCGCGAACGCGCCGTGCTCGTGGGCCGCCTCCGTGATGCGTTCTATGTCGAGGAGCTGGCCGCTCCGGTAGAGGACGCTGGGCATGAACACGATGCCGACGTCGCGCTCCGCGATCGCCTCGGCGACGGCGTCCGCGTCGATGGTGCGGCCGTCCGCGGACTCGACGTGATGCAGGTGCTCGTCCGGGGACAGGTCGCGCTGGCGGAGCTGTGCGGCGATCGCGTAGTGGTCGGTGGGGAAGTCGAGGTCGTTCGCGAGCACGCCCGGCGGCTGGTCGTCGTCGCGCCCGTCCAGGAAGGACCCGACGAGCTTGTGGATGTTCAGCGTCGTCGAGTCCGCGACCACGACCTCTCCCTCGCGCGCACCGACGAGGGGCGCGAGGTCGTCCCCGAGGCGTTCGCCGTAGTGGAACCAGTCCGGGTCCGCGTCGGTCCACCCGCGGATGCCGAGGTCGCGCCACTCGTCGACGGCGTTCTCGAGGCTGTCCGCGGCGTCCGTCGAGATCGGCCCGAGCGAATTTCCGTCCATGTAGTACTCGTCGGGCACGTCGAACCGCTCGCGGAATCCAGCCAGTGGGTCGTTGGCGTCGCGTTCGCGAGCACGCTCCAGCGAGCTAGCGGTGTCGTCGTCGGTCATACGGGAGTCGACGGCCGGCGGCCACGTACCGATTTCGGTGCGCCGCCTCGCGGTCGAACCGTGTCGTCCCTGTCGGTGGCGGTGTCGTCCCTGTCGGTGGCGGTGTCGTCCCTGTCGGTGGCGGTGTCGTCCCTGTCGGTGGCTGGTGGCGTGCACGGCGGTGGGTTTAGGTCGCGCCAGGGCGACCGGCGTGGTATGACCGATGCCGAGGGCGGGGCGCTGGACGCGGAGTTCGCGGCGCTCGTCGACGAGTTCGCCGACGCGGGACTGCCGCCGTGGCACTCGATGGCCGTGGACGCGGCGCGCCGGGTGGAGGACGACCTGTTCGGGGACGGTGGCGGCCCGGAGATGAGGACGGTTCGCGAGTTCGCGGTCGACGGCCCCGAGGGCGCGATTCCGGTACGCGCGTACCGGGCGACGGACCGCCAGCAGCGGGACGCGGGCGTCGATGGGCAGCCGAGCGTCGACGACGAGCCGGGCGTCCTCGTGTTCGCGCACGGTGGCGTGTTCGTGCTGGGGACGCTCGACTCCGCGGACGACGTCTGCCGCGAGCTCGCCGCCCGAACCGGCCGCGTCGTGCTGTCCGTCGACTACCGGCTCGCGCCCGAGCACCCGTTCCCGGCCGCCGTCGACGACGTCTTCGCGGTCCTCGAGTGGGCGGGGTCGTACGCGGACGCGTTCGGCGCGGACACCGGTCGCGTGGGCGTCGCCGGAACGAGCGCCGGCGGCGGGATCGCGGCGGCGACCGCGCTCCGCGCCGGGCACGCCGGCGTCGACGTCGACGTGCAGGTGCTCCTGTACCCGATGCTCTCCGCGGAGAGCGCGGTCGACGGGCGCGCCACGGCGTCGGACGACGACGTTCCGGCCGATGACGAATCAGGCGGTGACGGATCGATCGGTGACGGATCGACGGGTGACGAACCAGGCGGTGACGGATCAGGCGGTGACGGATCGACGGGTGACGAACCAGGCGGTGACACCACCGATCTCCGCGAGTCCTACGTCGAGCACGACGACGCCGCACTGCTGTCGACCGCGGACGTCGCCTGGGGCTGGGAGCACTACCTCCGCAGTCCCGTCGACGCGCACAACCCGTTCGCGGTCCCGGTACGAGCCGACGACGAACTCCTCGCGAGCGCCGCACCCGCGGTCGTCGCAACTGCCGGCGTGGACGTCCTCCGGGACGAGGGCGCGGCGTACGCGGACGCGCTCGCCGACGCCGGTGTTCCCGTCACGCACGCCCACTACCCGACGCTCGCGCACGGGTTCTGTTCGGTCGTCGACGACGTCACGCTCGCCGCGGACGCCTTCGACGACGTCGCGGACGCCGTCGCAGAACACGCGGACTGACCGACCACAACCCGCGGACACTGTCCTTCGATCGAGACGAGAGATTCGAATCGGCGCGCGAGAACGGAGCTGTCGCGAGCGAACGACGACGAAGAATCGCTCGTCACTCCTCGATGTGCCCGTACCGTTCGTCGACCGCCTGGACGTAGGCTTCGAGGAACGTCTCGTTGCTCCGGCCGTCGCCCGCGTCGAGTTCGACGAGGAGCGCCTCGAGTTCGTCCCGTGGCTGGTGGCACTCCCGTCGGAAGCACGGCTTGCAGAGGTACTCGAAGGTCTTGCCGGTGCGCTCCCAGCGGTCCCCGTGCTTGTCGTACTCGCGGGCGTCGTCGCGGCGGAGTTCCGTCCCGCACGCGACGCACGCCACCTGGTCGCTTCCCGAGTCGCTCCCTGCCCGCCACATACGGGAAGGCACGACGGGATGGAACTTGTACTTTCGGCCGCACCCACCAGGTGAACTACCGGGGTCTCGGACCGGCCAGCGAGCGAGCGGTCGACGACCCACGGCACCGTAGAGCACGTCCTTTAAGCCGGTCGCTGACCGTGTGGCGCGTATGGAAGTCAAGTCCCGACATCACCTCCGGAGCGACGACGTGCGCGAGGTCGAGGACGCCGTCACCGGCGCGCTCGGCGTCGACCTCGACGGCGACGCGTACGAACTCGTCGAGATCGAGGACAGCGAGTTCGACGTCGTCCTCGTCGACGGCGACCCGGACGTCCTGTACGTCGACGACGAACCGTTCCTCACCGTCTCGGGCGCGAACGAGCACCCGCCGGAGACGCGCGTCGTCACCGTCGACGCGGGCGCCATCTCGTTCGTCTCCAACGGCGCGGACGTCATGCGGCCCGGTATCGTCGAGGCCGACGACGCCATCGCCGAGGGCGACCTCGTCGCGATCGCCGAGGAATCCCACGGGAAGGTACTGGCGATCGGGCGCGCGCTCGTCGACGGCGACGACATGCTCGGCGACGAGGGGAAGGTCGTCGAGAGCGTGCACCACGTCGGCGACGACCTCTACGAGTTCGACGTCTAACGGCGGTCGACGCCAGCTTCTTCAGTCCTCGGCGGCGTCCATGTCGTCCTCCTCGTAGGCGTCCGCGTACTTCTCCAGAGCCGCCTCGTACCCTTGCGCGGCGAGTTCGTGCGTCTCCCGGAGGTCCGCGAGCGGCGTCTTCGTGGCGTCAACGTGGAGGTCGTCGTAGTACGGTTCGGGCTCGCGGTCCTCGGTCGTCGCGACCTGCAGGGCGGCCGATTGCACGACGAGGTCCTCGCGTTTGTCGCCGCCCTGGTCGTGCCCGGCCTCGAGCGCGTCGATCAGTCGCAGTGCGAGCGGTCGGTCGTCCCCGCGCGTGCCCTCGTAGGCGTCGCCCCGACGTACTGAGTTATCGCCTGGCGTCTCGTCCGCATACTCGGAGACGGTTCGCCGTGTCCCTGTGGCGTCTCGCCCGCGCACTCAGAGCGCGAGCACGCGGTCGACGTTCGGCGTGATCTCGAAGTGTCGGCCGCCGCGCCCGACGTCGAACCCGATGAACGCGAACAGGAGGGCGTTGCCGGCGGCGAGTACGAGCATGAACAGGTCCCCGGCGGCGCGACTCCCGGCGAGCACGTCAGGGCCGTAGATGAACGGCCACATCGCCGCGAAGGAGACGTACGAGGCCGCGACGAGGTGCCGCCACGTCACCCGGCGGCCGCGGAGTTCGATCGCGGCGACGCGCGCTCCCAGCACCGCGAGGATGCCCGCGAGCACGAGCAAGGGGACGGCCGGGCTCGTGGTGACGACCAGCGAGCCGAACGCGGCCGCGAGGACGCCAGCGACGACGAGCTCGAAGACCCCGAAGTACGCGAAGCGAGACTGACGCATACCGGGAACGTCCGCGCGAGCCGACAAGTATCTTTCCGGCGGCGGTCCCCGCGGGCGATTCCACCGCTCGAACGAGTCCGCCACGACGGGGCGAGCACGCCGGCGACTCACTGATCTTCCCCTCGACTGACGCAAGAATTATACGGTTGCCGTCGGTCCATCTCGGGTATGGGCTTCATGAGCAAGATCCTCGGCGGCCGCGACGAACGCAGCACCGAGGACTACGTGCAACTCGACGTCGGCGACTTCGACGCTGCGGTCTCGAGCGACGCAGCGATGCAGGTGCACATCGCCGAGGTCGAAGGGCAAGCCGACGCCATCGACATCAAGGACGCCGTGTACGACGGCGACCTCGTGATCGCGGACATCACGCGCCTCCGCACCGAGGACCGCACCGTCGAGCACATCGTCGACGAACTCCGGCAGGTCGCCGAGGAGGTCGGGGGCGACATCGTCCAGAAGGGCGACGACCAGCTCATCGTCACGCCGACGGGCATCAAGATCAGTCGCGAGAAACTCGGGCAACCCTGACGGCGGTTCGGGTCACCGTCGACGTCGAACGGGCCGCGTGAATGACGGATAGCGACTCGCCGCGCTACTCGCTCGAGTCGCGAATCGGGTCGACGCGGAAGAGGTAGTCGTCGTACGCCTGGTCGAGGTTCGCCGGGCTCTCCTCGGTCGCGTGCGGCTGACAGAGGAACGCCACCGACTCCACCGGACCCTGCCCCGTCTCCTCCAGGTATCGTTCGAGCACGACGAACGTCGCCGGTTCGTCGCACCCGCGCCGGTGACACGGCGGGGGTTCGTCCCCGGACTCGTCGAGGCCCAGGTCCGCGGGTTCGAGTTCGTCGCTCCGCGCGAGCGTCTCGGCCAGGTCGCGCGCTCGCTCCCGTCGCTCCTCGTTCGACGCCTGCTCTTCGCGTCCCTCTCTGGTATCTCCCATACCGATCGTATGCCGCGTACGCTGAAAACTGTGCGGTCCCCTCGACGCCAGTAGCCGACGCGCGCTCAGAAGCTGTCCTTGCCGGGGTTCGACGAGCCCCAGTCGCCGCGGCCGCCTTCGGTGCGATCGATGCCCATGATGGATTCGGCCTGGTCGACGCCGAAGCTCTCCCCGGCTTCCGGAACGCGCACCGTCACGTCCTCGATCTCGTCCCACGCCAGGAGTTCCGCCTCGATGTTCCCGGTGGTGATGTTCGCGACGTCACAGCCCTTGCACCCGCCACCGAGTTCCACGACGACCTCGCCGGTCTCCGGGTTCGCCGTCCGGACGGCGCTGGTGCCGCCGTGCATCTGGATGATCGGCATCTGCTTCGTGAGCCACGTCTCGACGCGGTCCCGGAGCGCCTCCTCCGCGTCCGCGTCGGCGTCGGTCGCGTCCGTACTCATTGCGTCAGGGTAGCCTGCGCGCGAGGATAACGTTTGGGTATCAGTGCCACGATTCGTCTGGAACGACCGTGACAGACCGCCCGCGGCGAGGGGTACGCCGGGTCCGCGCTCGGGCGTCGTTGCCGGCCTGACCGACGTCGACGGTCGGGCGGCGTCGCGCTCGACGGGCGCGGCCAGGCGTCGTTGCTGGCCCCTGGACGGTCGCGGTCAGTTGTCGTCGTCGCGACCGCGGAGCAGACGATTGGCACCGACGCCGAGGCCGGCGAGCGCGGCGACCACGCCGAAGCCGGGCGTCGACCCGTCCGCGTCGGGGGTCTCCGACAGCGTCGTCCGCGTCTGACTGGTTCGAGCTTCGCTGGTCGTCGTCCCCGAGGTCGTCCGCGTCTCGTCCGTCTTCGTCCCGCTGGCGGTGGTCTCCGCGCCGCTCGTCGTCGTCCCCGGCTGCTGGCTCTCCAGTTCCTCCTCGGACCACGCCACCCCGGTTGGCGGCTCCGCCATCTCGCCCGCGGCGTCCGGGAACGTCAGGAGCCCCGCCTGCACGTCCCCGCTCATCGCGGCGTTCGCGTGGCTGGACGCGACGAAGAACTCGCCGGGAACCGCGAGCTGCGCGGTCCAGAACGCGCGGTCGTTCGGCGCCGCCCACCACGCGATCCGCTCGGGCTCGGCCGGATTCGAGACGTCGTGCACGGTCACGCCACCCTGGTACCACGACGCGTACAGGCGGCCGTTCGCGAGCTCGAAGTTGTGACTCGTCGTCCACGTCCCACCGCGGTACGCGTTACTCCGCGACACGGGCGGGTCGACGTGGCCGACGCGCTCCGGGTTCGCCACGTCGCTCACGTCGTAGAACGTGATTCCCGACGGCCCGCCCGTGTCGTCGTCGGCGTCGATGTCCCAGGATTCGCCACCCTCCGCCATGAGGGTCGCGTCCTCGTTCACCGTCACGTAGTGCGCGTTTCCACCTGGTTCGAGGTACGCCTGCTGGGACAGCGCCTGGTTCTCCTCGAGCGTGTACTCGCCGACGCGAGAGACGAACGCCGGGTCCGCGGGGTCGGAGACGTCGAGGATGAACACGCCCGCGTCCCAGTACGCGCAGTACGCGTACCCGTCCTGCACGTAGAGGTCGTGCAGGGGCGCGTTCGTGGGCGTCGTCCACGCCTCGTCCCAGTCGCCGGGCTCCCACGTCGCGAGCCGCTCGAACGGCTCGCCGGAGACGTCGACGATGTCGACCGCGAAGTTGAAACTCGTCGCGAGGTACGCGACGCCCTCGTGGAGGACGGCATTGTGGTTCCCGTGCTCGGGCGTCGGGAACCAGTCACCGACCTGCGTCGGGTTCGCGGGCTCACTCACGTCGTAGAGGTAGAACCCGCGTGGCCCACCGCCCTGTGCGGCGGTTGGCACGAGCACCTGGCCGTCGTCGTACTTCACGTCCAGCACCTCGCGAACCGCCTCGCCGTCGGGACCCTCCAGGTCCGCGGCCTCACCGATCACCGTCGGGTTCGTCGGGTCGGACACGTCCACGCTCACGAACCCGGTGCCGACCGCGAGGAACGCCGTGTCGCCCGCGGGCGTCACAACGACCTCGGCTGCGTCCTCGACGTCGACCTGCCCGCGAGGCGCGTACGCCGCGTCCGTCGCGGTCTCGCTCGCGCTCACCGTCGCATCGAGTGCCGCGTCCGTCGCCGCCTCCCTCGCACTCGCCGTCGAACCGAGTGCCGCGACCGTCGTCGCACCGACGCCGGCACGGAGGACGTCGCGTCGCCCCAGGGACCAGTCGTCTACCATGCACGAGTCCTACGCAGCACTCGCAATAAGACTGTCTACCGCGCGCTGCAAGAAACGATCGAGCGCCGCGCCGGGGGCGTGAACGCCGTGCGAGACCGTAAGACCGAGAATCCGTCTCGTCGGTTACTCCTCGGCGTCCTCGTCGTCGCCGGCGAGGAGGCGTGCGGCCCCGATTCCGATGCCGCCCGCGGCCGCGAGCGCACCGAAACCGGGCGTCGGCCCGCTCCCGTCGGTCGTCTCCGTCGGCATGGCGGTCTCCGGCATCTCCGTCGTGGGCTCTGCCGTCGTCGGTTCGGCCGTCGTCGGTTCGGCCGTCGTGGGCTCAGTCGTCGTCGGCTGGGTGGTCGCCGCGGCCGTCGTCGACTTGCTCGTCGTCGACTCGCCGTCAGTGTACTTCGACCAGTCGATCTCCGTGACGAGACTCGTCTCCTCCGGTGGCGTGAACGCGCCCGGCGGGTCCGCCATCTCGCCGGCCTCCATCGGGAACGTCATCACGCTGCCCTGCATGTTCCCGGCGACGAAGAGGTCGCGGTCGCCCGCGGCCTTCGCCCCCCAGAACATGGTCTCGCTTGGCTTGCGCCACCACGCGAGTCGCTCGGGGTTCGCGGGATCGGAGACGTCGTGCACCATCACGCCGCCGTAGTACCACGACGAAACCAGGATGTCGCCGCGCAGGTCGAAGTTGTGACTCGTGGTGAACTGCCCGCGGCGCCCCTCGTCGTCCGCGCCCGGCGGGTGGATGGTCGTCAGTCTCTCGGGATTCTCCACGTCGGAGATGTCGAACACCGTGATGCCGCTCGCGCCACGCTTGTCGTCGTCCGGGTTCGCGTCCCAGGACTCCGCGCCCTTGTAGAGGTAGTTCGCGTCGGCGTCCGGCCGAACGTAGTGCGAGTTCCCCGGTGGCTGGAGGCCGACCACGCCGAGGTTCTCTCGCGTGACCGCCGAGAGCTCGTCCGCGGGCAGCCCGCCCGCCCGACCGAGCATCTCCGGGTTCGCCGGGTCGCTCACGTCGACCATGAACGTGCCGGCGTCCCACTGCGCGAGGTACGCGACGTCGTCCTGCACGTACAGGTCGTGACACGACCGCAGGAATCCGTGAACGTCCTGCCACTTCTCGTCGTGGTCGACGATCGAGTACTCCGAGACGACCTCGAGCGAACCGTCGCTCGCGTCCAGGGTCTTGAAGCCCTCGTACTCGAAGTCCGAGACGGTGAGGTACGCGTACCCGTCCGCGAAGAAGCTGTTGTGGATCGCGTGGTCGACCTCCAGCACGTCCAGCCGCTCGGGGTTCGCGGGGTCCGTGATGTCGTAGAGGAGCGCGGCCTTCACGAGCTCGCCCTGCCTGGGCGGGTTGTTCGGGCCGGTGACGAGGAGGCGGTCGCCGTCGATCTTGACGTCCGCGATCATCTGCATCGGGCCGTCCTCGTCGTCGCTCAGTAGTTCGCCGCGTTCCGCGACGATGCTCGGTGACGCCGCGTCGCTGACGTCGACGAGAGCGAAGCCATCGCCGGCGGCGACGGCGGCGAAGTCGCCGTCGGGCGTCGTCGCGACCTCCTGTGCACCCTCGATGGCGACCTCGCCGCGGGGAGCGTACGATGCGTCGTCTGCGCTCGCGACCCCGCCGAGTCCGGCGAGGGCGAGCGCGCCAGCACTCGAACGGAGCACATCTCTTCGTCGCATATCGACCCCTCGGAACGCCGTATGGTTAAAAGATAGTGAATGTACTGCGTTCATTTTACCTACCAAGTGATGGATTCTCACGGGCCTGGCGGTGGCCGGCCGTGGCACCGGGACGCTGCCGCGTGGGGTGCGTTCGACGAGCCCGGACAGCGGTCGTGCGGTACGTTCGACGAGCCCGGACAGCGGT
>Ga0136597_1001062_pt1 | contig 10734 bp, 9 predicted proteins | sample AntRauTorcE11898_FD_101385 | JGI IMG/M metagenome (GOLD analysis project Ga0136597, IMG submission 101385) | Saline lake microbial communities from Rauer Islands, Antarctica - Metagenome Torckler E11 #898 | ecosystem: Environmental > Aquatic > Non-marine Saline and Alkaline > Saline | place... | reverse complement strand
CTGCGCCGGATGTGCCATGTTCCCGGGCGCCTGTGGTCGGTCGCGCCCTGGACGGTGCGCAGCGTTCCCGGCCTGTTCGCCCGCAACGAGCGTGTGGTCGCACTGTTCGATACGGACCAGGGCCCCCTCGGCCTCGTGCTGGTCGGCGCGATCAATGTCGCCGCCATCGAGACCGTCTGGGCGGGACTGGTAACACCGCCGCGCGGGCGCAGCGTGATCCATACCGAGTATGGCGACAACGGACCGCGGATCAAACGCGGCGGCGAAATGGGGCGTTTCAACATGGGATCAACGGTGATCGTCCTCGCGCCATCCGGCGTGCCGCTCGACAACGTACCGGCGCCCGGTGAGCGGGTGCGCGTCGGCATGGCGTTGGCCGGGAAACGTCAATCGGGCGCGGCGGCGCCGTCAATGGCATAGTGTCGCCAGGCCGCCGCCGTGCAGTGCGTCGATGCGCGCAGCGCAGGCCGTTCGAGGGGAGGGATGGAATGAGCCGTGTTGAGCCGAGCGCACCGCCTCGCCGCGAAGCCGGGACCGAACTCACCGTCGCCGATGTGATGTCGGCCGACATGCTCACGTGCACGCCGGACACGCCAGTGGCCGACGCCGCGCGGCGCATGAGCGCGGCCCGCTGTTCATCGATCATCGTCCGCGAGGCGGACGAGGTCGTCGGCATCTGGACCGAGCGCGACGCCCTCTCGGAAGACTGCATGACCGACGGAGGGACGACGGTCCCGATCCGCAAAGTCATGAAGGCACCCGTTCTCACCCTGCCCGGTGGCACCTCGATCGGCGATGCCGCCACCCGCTTCAAGGAGCAGGGAATCCGCCACTTCCTGGTCGTCGATGCCGGCAAGCGACCGATCGGCGTGATCTCCCAGAGCGACGTAGTGCTCAACCACGGCGTCGAATGGTTCATGCGACTGCAGCGGGTGGCGAGTGTGCTCGGGGAGCCGCCGTCCATGGTCGCCCCGGACGACCCGTTATCGGCAGCCACGGCACGCATGCGCCGCGACGGCCGTGATGCCGTCGCGATGGCCACCCAAGCCGGTGATTTCGCGATCCTGACCGAGCGCGACGTCCTGCGCCACGTCGCCAACGCGGGCACCGACACCCGCTGCCTTGATGCGGCGACGCACCCCATGGAAACGGTCAACGAGGACGACAGCCTCTTCCACGCGCGCAACCTCATGCTGGCTGGATCATTCCGCCACCTCGGCGTGATCGATCGCGGCGGCAACCTTACGGGCCTGATCGGGTTCGGCGAGATCATGCAGACGATCGAGTACGGCTACGTCGAGGAACTTGAAGTCGCCCTGCGCGAGCGCGAGTCCGCTCTCCGGGCGAGCGAGGAACGCTATCGGTCACTGGTGGAGGCATCGCCGGATGCGATCGCCGTCCACCGCGATCGACGAATCCTGTTCATCAACCCCGCCGGGATACGGCTGCTGGGCGCCGAATCCGCCAGTGAGGTGCTGGGCGCCTCGTTCGAGGAGTTCCTGGCGGACGCGGACATGGATGCCGACGCCGACCGTTTGGTCGGTCTGGAGCGCCAGGTCCGCAGCCAGCCGACGGAGGAGCGGTTCGTGCGCCTGGATGGCCAGGGGATCGACGTCGAACTCCGGGCGATGCCGATCACGTATAACGATGACACGGCCTGGCAGATCGTGATGAGCGATATCACCCGGCGCAAGGAGATCGAGGCCGAACTGCGGCGACTGGCCAGTACGGATCAATTGACCGGCATCCACAATCGACCGCATTTCGAACAGCATCTGGATCACGAATTGCGCGAGGCCGAGCGTTATGAACAGCCGGTCAGCCTGGTCATGTTCGATCTCAACGGGTTCAAGCGCGTCAACGACTCCCTCGGCCATGACGCCGGCGACCGCGCCCTGCAGACCGTCGCCAGCACGATCGCCTCGTACCTCCGCGATGCCGACCTGTTCGCCCGCTGGGGCGGCGACGAATTCATGATCCTGGCCCCACGGACGGATCCCGAGGGTGCCTGGCAACTGTGCACGAAACTCGCGAACGGTCTGGCCACCACCATGACCTCACCCCTCGGTCCGGTAGGGGCGGCGTTCGCATTCACCAGCTTCGAGCCCGGCGAACAGCGCCGCGCCCTGCTCAAACGACTCGATCTGGGCGTGTATCGGGCCAAGGAGCTCGATCACGACGGCCTGAGCGGAATCGCTCGGGTCTGAGAAGCCTGGTGACGGCTGGTGGGTCATGCGATCAGATCGCTGATTCATCCACGTATGCCGGCCACCGCCCACCAAGCGCGCGGACGCGTGCCAGGTCCTCCGGGCGGTCGACATCCCAGGACGCCGGGCGTTCATCGACGCGCCAGTCCAGCGCCCGCAGCCGCTCGCGCGTGGCCGCCAGTACCCGATCCGTACCCCAGTCGATGCCGGTAAACAGCGAGGCCGGGGGCGTGTGCATGCCAATCAGTACATAACCGCCGTCGAGCGCCGGCACCAGGACGGCATCATGCCGCGCGAGGCTGTCCCCCGCCTGCTCAATATCCGCGGGGCTCAGTCCGGGCGCATCGGTGCCGATGATCAGGGCCGGTGTGCCGTCGGCAGTCGCCCGCGCCAGCGCGCCTTGCATGCGTGCGCCGAGATCCCCGTCGTACTGATCGCGGAGTGATGCCCCGTATTGGCCTGCCGCCCACGGCAACCACCCATCGGGATCCTCGCCGGTGCCCCAGAGTTCGAGTGCCGCGGGCCTGGCGGCGCGGGCACGCCGCAGGGCGTCCTCGAGCAGTGCGGCCTGCAATCGCGCGGCGCCCTCTGCCCCGAGGGCCGGTATCAGGCGGGTCTTCGTCCGCCCCGGCACTGGCGCTTTGGCGAACACGATGATGCGCGCGTTCACGCCGCCTCTCCGCCCCGGTAGCGTCGCGCGAGTGCCACGGGATCGGCCCCGCGCCAGTAAGCGAACCGCAGCGACCACATCAACCAGATCGTGCGCCAGGCCCCACGCCGCTCCCAGCGCCGGCTGGACGTAGTGATCCGCACCGGCAGACACGCGGGCCACGTGTGCGCCCGCAGTATCCGCGACGGGGCGATGTCTTCCATCAGGGGCTGTTCCGGATAACCGCCGACCGACTCGAACAGGGCGCGCTCCACGGCGATCCCCTGATCGCCCGTGGCGATCCCGGTCAGGCAGGAGCGTGCATTCATGAGGAACCCGATGGTGCGGAACAGAAACCGGCCTCCCGAGAGGCGGACACCGAAGCGTGCCCAGCGGCGCCGCGACCGTGCGGCCATGGCCTCGATGTCGTTGACCGCCGCCGCATCGACGCGAGAGTCCGCATGCACGAACCAGAGCCAGTCACCGCGAGCGGCGACCGCCCCCGCATTCATCTGCACTGCCCGCCCCGGTGCGGACTCGACGACCGCATCGACGAATGGTCGCGCCTGCATGACCGTGTCATCGCGACTGCCACCGTCAACCAGAATGACCTCGCCACCGCGCGCGCGCACCGGCGCCAGCGTGCGCAGCGTTGCGCTGATCTCGCCGCCCTCATCCAGGGCGGGCACGATGACGGACAGCTGCATATCAGCCCCGCGACGGCTCAGGCGAGCGCGCCGCCGCAGGACGAACCCTGTCCCGCCGTGCAGCCGTAACAGTGGCCGCAGACGCTGATCGGTTCGCCGGCCAGGGCCTCGGCATTGAGATCGGTTATGTGGCGTTTCGGCTGGTCATGGCCCCCGAGCGGCAGATCCAGCATCTGATTGAAATCGCAGTCATAGACATAACCGCGCCAATCCACGCTGATCAGATCCCGGCACATGACCTGGTCGAGGTTTTCGTCCTTGTGGGCGGACTTGAGCAGTTCCATGTAGTCGTCGAACTGCCGGCGCGAGATCAGGGTGCTGCCGAAACGGTGAATCGGCAGATTGGCCATGCAGAACAGATCGGTGAATTCAATTCCGAAATCGGCCCAGAGACGCTCGCGGTAGTCCGAGCTCAGCGCCTCCTGATCCGGCGGCAGAGCCGGGCCGATCGGATTGAATACGAGATGCAGCGGCAGTGCACCATCCGCCTTGCCGTAACCGAGCGCATTCAGGCGCTGGAGACCGCGGATCGAGGCATCGAAGACCCCGCTGCCGCGCTGCTTGTCGACATTCTCGCTCGAGTAGCACGGCAGCGAGGCGACGATCTCCACCTGGTTCTCAGCGAGGAACTCCGCCAACCCCTTCATCTCGGGCAGTTCGAGCACGGTCAGGTTGCAGCGATCCATGACGTGGATGCCCCGCCGCCGCGCCTCCGTGACCAGAAAACGGAACTCGCCATGGAGTTCCGGTGCGCCGCCGGTGATGTCGAGGGTGCCCACATCGCTTGCGTCGAGGAAGTCCACCACCTGACACGCGGTCTCATGATCCATCATTTCCTTGCGCGTGGGTCCGGCATTCACATGGCAGTGGAGACAGGCCTGATTGCAGTAGTACCCGATATTCACCTGCAGCGTGCTGACCGAACGCCGGTTCAGCGCCGGGAAGTGGTGCGTGTTCAGGTGCGGGAGCGTTGCATGCATTGATTGTTCTCCGTGAGCGCGGCAATCCAGCCCCGGCGACCGGACGGCTGCGGCTGTCTGGCCGTCCACATCGGGTAGCGCGGCGGCGGTACCACGAATCCCGGGGGCGGCTGGATCGGTTGGATGACTGGCACGGTTACCGCACGAACCGGCCAGGCGATTCAATGAGCGGTCAGTGACTCACCGCCGTACCCTGCGTTCGATCGCGGAATGGCGCATGAGTTCCCGTACGGATCGCATCCGTGTATCGTCCCCGCCCGGTCGCTACAATAGCGCCCGGCACCGCAGCCGGAGAACGTCCACGGGATTCACCCATGCAATGTTTCGTGTACCGTAGCACACGGCGTGACGACACTTATCTGCTCACGGATCGGGGGGAAACCTTCGATCACATTCCCGCCGAACTGCTGCAGCATCTCGGGCACCTCGAGTTCGCGTTCGAGTTCGCGCTGACACCGGAGCGCCAGCTGGCGCGCACGGACGGGCGCGCGGTCATCGACCACATCGAGCGAGACGGCTACTACCTGCAGATGCCCGACCGGGACTACGAGTCCACGTGAGTCCAACGGCCCGGCTCTGGTCGGCGGTCACGGCGTTACTGCTGCTGGCGGCCATACTGCAGATCAGCGGTCTGGCACCCATGCTGCGCTATTCGCGCGACGCCATCGCCGCCGGCGAGATATGGCGCCTGATCACCGCTCACCTTGTGCACCTCGGCGCGGCCCATTTTGCGCTCAACGCCATGGGCACGGTCCTGGCGGCCGCGCTGGTCGGCGCGCAGCTGCGGCCGCTCGCCTGGGGGTGGGTATGGCTGGCCTGCGCACTCAGCGTGAGTGGCGGTCTCTGGTGGCTGCAACCGGAAATCGGCTGGTATGTCGGGATGTCCGGGGTCCTGCACGGCCTGATCGTGGCCGGTGCCGTCACCGGACTCGGCGATTACCGGGAGCGGCTCTTCGCCGCCGCGGTACTCGTGGCAATCGCCGCCAAACTCGGCTGGGAGCAATGGAGTGGAGCCATGCCCGGCACAGCGGCGCTCGCCGGCGGCTCGGTCATTACCGAGGCCCATCTCTACGGCGCCGTCGGCGGGCTGCTGGCCGGAAGCGTCATTCTCGCGCTGCACCGGCTACGCCCCATCAGGCGTTGATCGCGAGCAAGCTCGCTCCTACAACCTCCGGCACACCGCAACGGGTTATCTCGTTTGTGGGAGCGAGCTTGCTCGCGATCGCTTCATGGTCTACTTCCCGCTCGACCATGAGAAACGAAAAAAAGCCCGCGGACACGGGATTCCGCATCCCGAGCCCGCAGGCTTTTTTGACCGGCTGCGGTCCGTGAACCGCCGGTACGACTCTCAGGCCGTGCCGGTGCGTTCGTCGCCCTCTTCGTCCGCGGTCTCGGGGCCGCTGCTGTCCGCCTCTGATTCGGCCGACGCCTCCGGCCACGCCACGATCAGATCGTTGAGGCGATTGACGAACGCCGCCGGGTCGCCCAGCTGACCGCCCTCGGCAAGGACCGCCTGATCGAACAGCACCCGGCTCCACTCGCCGAACCGGTCACCGTCCTCAAGGCCGGCCATGCGCTTGAGCAGCGGATGGCCCGGATTGATCTCCAGCGTCGGCTGGCTGTCCGGGACGTGATGACCCGCCTGGCGCAGCAGATGCTGCATGTGGAGCGCCAGGTCACCCTCGCCCAGCACGAGGCAGGCCGGTGAACTGGTCAGGCGCCGCGACACGCGGACCTCGCCGACCTGATCACCGAGCGCCTTGCCGATCCGGCCGGCCAAATCATCGGCGCCTTCCGTATCGGTGTCTTCTTCGGCCTCGGGCTCAAAATCCAGCTCGCCCTTGGCGACGGAAGCGAACTTCGTGCCGTTGTACTCGGCGACCTGCGACATCAGCCACTCATCGACGCGGTCGTGCAGCAGCAGCACCTCGATGCCCTTCTTGCGGAACACCTCGAGATGCGGGCTCTTCTGCGCCGCCGCGAAGCTGTCGGCGGTGACGTACCAGATCTTCTCCTGGCCCTCGGCCATGCGCTCGATGTACTGATCGAGGCTGACCTTCTGCTCCGGTGTATCCTCATGCGTGGATGCGAAGCGCAGCAGCCCGAGCAGCCGGTCGCGGTTGGCAAAGTCCTCGACCGGGCCCTCCTTCAGCACCTGGCCGAACTCGCCCCAGAACTGCGCGTACATCTCAGGATCGTTCTGCGCCTTGTCCTCGAGCAGATCGAGGATCTTCTTCACGGAGGCGCTGCGGATATGGTCAATCACGCGGTTCGACTGCAGGATCTCGCGCGAGACGTTGAGCGGCAGATCATTGGAATCGACCAGGCCGCGCACGAAGCGCAGGTAGTTCGGCATCAGGTGCTCGGCGTCGTCCATGATGAACACGCGCTGCACATAGAGCTTGATGCCCTGTTTTGCCCGCTCGCGGTCGAACAGATCGAACGGCGCCCGCTTCGGGATATAGAACAGGGTCGTGTACTCGTACTTGCCCTCGGTCTGCGAGTGCGTCCAGGCGAGCGGGTCCTCGAAGTCGTGCGCGACGTGCTTGTAGAACTCCTTGTACTCTTCCTCGGAGATGTCCTTGCGGGCCCGCTTCCAAAGCGCGGAGGCGCTGTTGACGGTCTCGAACTCCTCCGTGCGGTTGCCTTCCTCATCCTGCTTCGGCATGCGGATCGGGAACGAAATGTGATCCGAATACTTGCGGATGATCGAGCGCAGCCACCACTGGTCGGCGAATTCAGCGCAGTCCTCGTTGAGATGCAGAATCACGTCCGTGCCCGGTTCATCGCGCGTGGTCGACTCCAGGGTGAACGTGCCGCTGCCGTCCGACGACCAGCGCACCGCCGCGTCGGCGCCTTCGCGCGCGTGCCGCGTCACCAGATCAACCCGGTCCGCGACCACGAATGCCGAATAGAAGCCGACGCCGAACTGGCCGATCAACTGGGCGTCTTTCTTCTGATCGCCCGTCATCTGTTCGAGGAACTGCTGCGTGCCCGACTTCGCGATCGTGCCGATGTTGCTGATCACGTCGTCGCGGGTCATGCCGATCCCGTTGTCGCTGACCGTGACAGTCCGCGCGTCGGCATCGTAGTCGACCGTCACGTTCAGATCGGAGGAGTGCTCCGAGATCGAATCGTCGGTCAGCGCCTCGAAGCGCAGCTTGTCGCACGCGTCGGACGCGTTCGAGATCAGCTCGCGCAGGAAAATGTCGCGGTTCGAATACAGCGAATGGATCACCAGCTTGAGGAGCTGATTGACCTCCGCCTGGAACTGATACGTCTCGGTCTGGGCTTCGCCGGTGGACATGCGGTCCCTCTCCCTTATTGGTTGCTCAACGGCGCTCATGTGGGGGCGGGGCGGCACTTTTCAACCCCTCCGGGCCGGCGTGGGACGTATCCAAGGGTTCAAAACCGGTATCTCGCCAAGACGCCAAGGGCGCCAAGGAAGGTCAAGGTCTGAGCAGTGGGTAAACCGGCCTGCAGACGCATGTGGCTGATCGCCCTCACTGGCGCACCAACCGTCGGTCGATTCCTGGCGAAAAATCTTCCCAGGGCTGGTTATACAATCTTTATCGCGTTTCTTGGCGGACTCTGCGTCCTTGGCGAGAGATCGCCTTTGACCTTCCTTGGCGCCCTTGGCGTCTTGGCGAGATACCGGTTTTGACTTGCCCGGCTTCTCAGCCCGAAGAGCTCGCCAGTTCCCGCTCGCGATCAAGGAGCCAGCGCTTGTATTCGACGGCCGGGCCGCCCTCGGGATCGCGGCCGTAGCCGCCGATGCCGTTCGCGGCGACCACGCGGTGGCAGGGAACGACGATCGCGAGCGGGTTGGCGCCGCAGGCGTTGCCGACCGCCCGGGGCGCGGACGCGAGCTGGCGGGCGAGTTCGCCATAGGTGATGGTCTCGCCGACGGGGACGGCACACAGCGCCGCGCGGAAACGGCGCTGGAACGGAGTGGGCGCGGGTGCCAGCGGGAGGTCGAAACGATGCCGTGGGTCGTCGCTCCAGAAGCGCAGCTGGCGGATGGTCTCGATCGCGAGCGGGTGCTCCGCCGCCTGCTCAGGGCCCGGTTCCAGGCGATCGATCCGGGTTACGAAGTCGTCAGCTATGACTACACCGAAACGACCGATCTCGCCGGACCAGACCCCAGCGTAGGCGCTCATGGGTCTTCCGCGGCCAAGGGCAGATCATCCGACCCCGGCTCGCGCAGACCCAGCTTCTGCAGTCGGCGGCGCAGGGTCGAGCGCCGATCGCTGTCGCTGGTCGTGCGCAGCAGTTGCGTGTAGATACGGCGGGCATCGCTGACCAGACCGGCCTCGGCCAGCATGCCGGCCGCCTGGTAACGCGCGGTCTGCCCCCATGGGTCGCCCCCGCGGCCGTCGAGCAGCGTCGCCGAGCGCAGGTACAGTTCCGCGGCCCGTCGCGGGTTGCCGAGTGCATCCTCTGATTCGGCCCGCCAGTAGAGCAGTTCCCGCCGGCGCTGTCCCGGCAGATCGCCGTCGCCGAGCCGCTGCAACAGGCTCAGGGCGATCTCGTGGGCCTGGGCACTCTGCAGATCGAATATCACCTGCAGAAAGCGGTCAACGCCGGCCTCGGCCAGATCCGGATAATCGTCCAGGATCGCATGCAGCGCCTCGACACCGGCGTCGCGGCGTCCCCCGAGTACCAGGACGCGGGCGCGCAGCAGGCGCCAAGCGTACGTACTGACATCGGCCGGCGCCTCCGGCAGTTTCTCCATCAGCCGGGTTGCGAGGTCCAGGTCATCACGCGCCAGCGCATCGTCAACCAGGCGATAACGGACGATTTCCGGCACCTGCTCCAGCGACCGGAAGCGTTGACTCTCGAGGTAGGCCTGGCGGGCCACGACCAGGCCGGGCCCGTCATCGGCGAGCAGATCCAGCAGACGCCGATGGGCGGCCGTGGCGGCAGCCCCTGTCCCCCGAAGCGCGACCACGGCCAACAGACTGCGTGCGCGTACCGGGTAGTCGGGAAGTGACTCGGCAGCCGCCTGAAACCAGGCCTCATCATCGCCGACCAGGAGTTGCCGCTCATTGCCCCAGGCGAGGGCTCGATCCAGCCAGGCGCTCCACAGCGCATCCCCGCTCATCCGGAAAACGGTATCGCTTCCCGGCAGCCTCCCGGCGCGTACGGCCGCCTGCTCGGTCGCCAACGCCCGGACACCATGGGACGATCGTTGCGCGGCGGCCTCCGCGACCACATACCAGTAGCGGGCGGCATCGACCGGCTCGGTGGCGTCCGCGCTTGCCGCTTCACGCGCGCGCTCCCCGATGGCAATAGGCTCCATCGTTTCCGCCCGCAGATGCGCCAGCAGGCCCAGTGCGTGCAGCTCGCCTTCGGGGTCTTCCGGAAGCCGGTCGACGGCCTCTGCGGCGCGGCCGGAGCGCAACAGGACGCGGGTCCGGAGAACGGCCCACCCAATTGAATCGTCATCGTAGTCCTGATCGAACCGGCGCAGGGCGGTCACAGCGTCACCTACGCGGCCACCGACCAGATAGGAACGGACCACGAGGCGACGCCAGGCCCGAAGCTCGTCCTCCGTCGCCCCGGCCCCGGCACTCCAGAGCAGCTCGCGCGAGAGTGCGCGCGACTGTTCTGCCTCGCCAAGATCGAGATGGAGGTCGCTGCGCCGGGCGAGTGCCCAGCGCCGGAATGGCTCCGGAGCCGCCGCCGGGGGATCGGCGAGGCGGGCGATGGCGTCGCGCCGTGCACCGGCGTCGACCAGAATATCGATGCGGGAACGCTCCCAGCGGGCCCAGATCTCCGGCACCTGAGCGGCATCGGGTTGCGCCTTGTCGAGACGCAGGAGTGCGAGTCCCGGGGCGCCGGCGGCTGCCATCTCACGCAGAGCGCCCAATCGGTAACCGGTTTCGTCCGCGGCATGGACACCCGGGCCGAACACGCCGGCGAACAGCAGCCATGCGAACGCCAGCAGGCGGCGTGCGCATGCATGCCGCCTGCTGGCGTTACTACCGGTACGGTAGAACCCCGGCGGCGGCCGGTCCGACCGTCGACCGGAATCCGTCCACCGAGCCCGACTCATGAAAAAACCGCCGTTTACTTCTTGGCGAGTTTTTCCTTGATTCGGGCCGCCTTGCCGGTCAGACCGCGCAGGTGGTAGAGCTTGGCCTGATGGACCTTGCCGCGCCGCTTGACCTTGATCTCGGCGATCTGCG
>Ga0136597_1001054_pt1 | contig 10807 bp, 8 predicted proteins | sample AntRauTorcE11898_FD_101385 | JGI IMG/M metagenome (GOLD analysis project Ga0136597, IMG submission 101385) | Saline lake microbial communities from Rauer Islands, Antarctica - Metagenome Torckler E11 #898 | ecosystem: Environmental > Aquatic > Non-marine Saline and Alkaline > Saline | place... | reverse complement strand
TGCACTACAGATTGCCATGGGTAAAATGCCAGATTATCGCTGGCAGCCGTCTCAAGACTTTGCAATCAAGTCTGAGTCTGCATTGGAGGTTTGGACTGAAGTACGTAAGACCAAGCTTAAAGCCGAAAACGCTAACTACAAAGCTGCGAAAGTATCTGACATCGATTACGGTGTTGTTACTGTCGACTTGCTTGTTGGCGCATAAGGAGAGTTGAATCATGGCTTTCACTGATAAAACTCGAATCGGTAGTTCCCACCAGAAAAAGCATAACTGTCAAGCAGTTATTCAAGTTAGCTCTGAAGAATACAAAGAGTTTAACGCTGCTGGAAACTACCTGGTAGTAAACCTACCTCCGCTGGCCATTGTAGTTAACGCTTACGTTCATACGCTTGTAGCGTCTGACGCAGGTGCAGTAGCTCTTGGTACAACTGAAGGCGGAACGGAAATTATGAGCGTTGGCGACTCTACTATTGTAGGTGAGTCTGGCTCTTTCACTGGTCAAGTAGCAACAGGCACAGGTACTCCGCTGTACATGTCTCTTGCAGCTGCGGCTACTGAAGGTAATTTCCTGGTTGTTGTTGATTATCTGGAATTCACCAAGAATACCGGTGAGTATACCAAGATCAACAAGTAAAGCAAATAGCCTTTGGCTTGATGCATAAAGGCCGCTTAATCTTGAGCGGCCTTTATTTAGAGGTGTAGTTAATGGCGACTCGAATAGAGAAAATACTTTCAAACGCCAGGCTAACACTGGCCGATCCAAATAAAGAGCGTTGGGACGATTCAACTCTTATAGCTATACTTAATGAAGCTCAGATTGACTTTTGCCAGCAAACTCAAATGCTTCATACACGCATTAATGTACCTATCTTTGCTGACAACCCTTATTTTGAATTGCCAGACAACTGCTGGCAATTGACCCGCGTACTTTACAAAAACAGCGTTATTCCTTTAGTTACTCACCAAGAACTTGACTCTAGCAACGCCGTTGATTTGCGTAGTTATGCTAGCTTGTCTATTTCTGGTGAAGATTGGGAAACTCATAAAGGCGTACCTGCAGCTATTGTTTATGATCGAGCTAATATGCTGGAAGGTAAAGTTTACCCTATTCCAGATGAGCGCTTTAGATCAGAGCAAGATGTAGGTTATTTAGGTGTAACTGCTTCTGTTGAAGGTGCAACACTACTTAGTGATTACGGTGTTGTTACAGATGTACTAGACAGTGATTCAGTAGACATACAGTACGATGCAATTTTTGGTGTAGTTTCTAACTTTAGATTAGAAGACATTGTTTCATACCTTAAATGCTATTTTCTAAACAATCCAGCTGACTTAGTTGATGCAACTAGTGTGCCTAGCATACCTAGTATGTACGATATTGCACTTAAATTTTATGTTTGCGGTCAAGCGTTCATGAACGACATAGATACCGGTTATCAGCAAAAAGGCGGTGATCAAATGCGTATTTATGAACGGCATATTAGAAACGCTAAAAAAGATAGTGCTCATGATTTTACTAGAGCTGGACAATTTGAAACAACGTATAGAAGCGGTGTATAATGAAGCTACAACGGTTTGATGGCGGCATAGCTAGTCGCTTAGCTCCTCAACTGTTAAATATTAATCAAGGCGCTGTTTATGAAAACATAGACAATGCTACAGGCATTCTTACACCAGTAAAAGACAAGCTTGCTACAGCTATTGAAGTAGAAAAATACGCTAAGTACTTTGTTTCAGAAAACGAGTGGCTTAGTTCAGCTATACCAACTGATTACTTAGAATTTCAAAAAGTAATGTACTCTACAGACAGAGTAACCGCTCCGCAAAAGTATTCTAATGGTGTGTCTAACAACTTAGGTATAGTTAGACCTGTAACTGCTAGTGCGGTAGCTAAAGTAGAATCTAGCACTAACCTTAGCGGTACTTATCAGTATGTTTATACGTACTATAATTCTACAGATGGTACAGAATCAGCGCCAAGTAAAATATCCGCAGAAGTAACAACAACAGATACTAAGCTAAGTGTAACTTTACCAAACACTTCAACAGATCCACAAGTTACACACAAACGTCTGTATCGCGTTGGTGGCTTAGCTACTCAATTTACATTAGTTGTACAGCTAAATAAATCTACAACTACTTATACAGATGATTTACCGTTTGCAGAATTAGACGGTAGGCAGCTAGAGTCAGATAATTATTATGAAGCACCAACAGGTTTAAAATACTTAGTTGAGTCTTACGCAATGTTGTTTGGAGCAGTTGGTTCATCTTTGCGATTTACACCAATTGGCGTACCTAATGCTTGGCCTCCAGAGTTTGAAATACAATTTGACCAAGATATAACTGGCATTGGTGCTGTCGCTAATGGCATTCTTGTATTAACAAGATTTAAAACATTTATTGTTGTTGGTACTGGTCCAACTACATTGTCTCAACAGTCTTTACGTGGTGATCAAGGTTGTATAGCGTTTGAGTCAATTAAAGAAGTAAAAGCAGGCATGATTATTTGGGCCTCAGAAGATGGTTTGTGTGCATCATCAGGTAATAACGTAACCAGCTTAACAAAAGATTTACTAGGCAGAATTGAGTTGACACCAATCAGTTCTGCAGTGTATGATGAAGTTTACTATTGCCATAATAAAGATGGCACTACTATTGCATGGGATTACAGATTCCAGCCAGTGCTTAAATGGCTAAACTTTGGCATTACAACTTTAGCTGTAGCTAACAACAATTTGTATGGAAACTACGATGGTTTGCTTTATAACTTATATAAAGGCGCTACTAATTTAAGTATTAAATATAAGTCACCACTGCTTACTGAAGGATCGTTTTCTGAAAATAAGACGTATAAAAAGGTTTACGTTCGTTCAGAAGGTGATATAATGATTAGTATACTTATTGATTTAGAAGTTGTTGCAACTTTTGAATTAACAGATACTGCTACTCATCAGTTACAAGTTCCTCAGCAACTGCAAAGAGGTTATAGCATCCAGTTCGAAGTTAGCGGCACAGGCACAATTAATGAATTAGAATACACAGTGGGGCCAAGACAAAATGGCTAATCAATCGATAATTTCTTTACCGCCGGATATAGAAGATCCAGTAGTACTTAAGCGATTCTTAGCCAGGCTTGTTGAACAGTTAGATATTGTTTTTGGTAATAAAGCCGGCCCACAGCGACAATACGTTGATCAAGATCAGCTTGGCAAGCAAGAAGATTCAAACTTAGTAAATTTGCTAGCTTTAAGTAACAGAATAGCAGCTTTAGAAAATGAAGTTTATGATACAGATGATTATGGTATAGTTACAAATGTGGAGCGCGTTTAATGAGTACGCTACAAACTGTTAACAATAGAATTAATAGTATAACTTCTCTTGTTTCACATATGAAGCAGTTTCCTCAAGCTATTCCACCTGTTAAGCATCACTTTTCTAAAGGTGTTTATGCTCGCGAAATATTTATGCCTAAAGATATGCTTGTTGTTGGTAAAATACACAAAACTAGACACTTGAACATCATATCTAAAGGAAAGTGTTTAGTAGTTACACCAACTAGACGTCTTGAAATTGAAGCGCCGTATACTTTTGAGTCTCATGAAGGTGAGCAAAAAGTTGTATACATGCTTTCAGATGTAGTTTGGACAACTATACATTTAACAGAAAGTAAAGACCTAGCTGTTATTGAAGATGAGTGTATAGCTGAAGAATACGATGAACAATTAGTTAACAAACTAATTAACAGCTTTGGAGGTGTGCCATGGCTTGGGCAGCAACAGCAGTAGCAGGTGCCACATTAGTTAGTGGCTATATGGGTTCAAGATCAGCTGATAAAGCAAGTGACGCTGCAAGTGACGCTTCAGCTGCTCAATTGTCATTTGAATATGAAAAGTACGATGATTGGAAAGCAACGTATGGCGATCTTCAAGATAACTTAGCTGATTACTATAACAATGTAACTCCTGAATATTATGCAGCAGTTGGCGTAGAAAAATTCAATGAAGAGTTTCAAGTAGGTATGAAGCGCATTGATGAAAGTTTTGCGCAACGTGGTATTGATCCAAGCTCAGGTATATCTAATAGTATTAAATCACAAGCAGAATTAGACGCTGCTGAAACACGTGCAGATATTCGCAGAGAAGCGCCAAGGCAAGCTACTGAAGATCAAGGTAGATTTTTGCAAATTGGTCTTGGGCAAAACCCAGGTAGTTCTATTAGTAGCACTTTATCACAGCGATCAAGAGAGCAATCACTAACAGCGCAAAATGCTTCAACAGCTGCTGGCAATGCTTGGGGTGCTGCTATTCCTGCTGCTGGTAATGCTATTGAAGCTTGGAATGCAGCTCCAGCAGCGCCGCCTGCAAACACTTGGGCTAGTAATACACCTTAAGGAGTAATATAATGGCAAGTGCCCAAGAGTGGTCTGGTATTTCGCAAGGCTTTAGTCAGTTGTCACAAAACATGTCAACAGCTGATTTAAGAGCTGCACAGTTGTCTGAAGCTAAAGCTAAGCAACAGAAAGCTCAAAGAGAACTTGCTGAGTACAATAACAATGCACCTACGCGCGAGCGTACAGGTGAGCTTCAGCTTCAGCAATTAGAAGCAACAACTCGTAAAATGAATCAGCAGTCACTTGGTTCAATAACTATTAATGCTATGGACCGTTACAATGCTGATGGTAATCCACGGCATCTTAACACTTGGCTTAAAGACGCTAAGAAAAATCCAGTAGGTAATAACATCTACGGTGAAGTTGCCCGTTATGATGCACTAACTAAGTCTGAAAGCAATGACAAGCTTTTGCGTCAAGCTGGTTACAATCCTGATGACGTTTACTCAGATCCTGAGTCTGCTAGTGACATGATAGTTGTTACTCAAAATAATGGCGATCAAGTATTGTTACCTAAAGAAAAAATGTTTGCAGCAACTAGGTACACTGACTACTTAGATGACAAGGCAATGAAAAAACTTGAGTCTAAAGCGCGCATTAGTCAGATGCTTAGACAAGGACAATCGCGCAAAACAGTTGATATGAAAGAGCGCGTAGTACAAGATTTACTTGATAGCGGTAAAGCTGAAACTTTAGCTGAAGCTTATCAAATGCTTTTGAAAATGGAAGATTCTGGCAAAGGCACTGGTGTGCTTAGTTCAACAGAAGAACGTGCTGTTAACACTATTATGGAAGAGCAAAACGTTAGTTATGTTGAAGCGCTTGATACGTATTACTCAACTAAGCGTCAAGGCACTGGCACAACTAATGAGTCTCGATTTATTAAAGAGTATCAAGACAATAATCCTGAAGCTACTTATGAAGAAGCAGCTACTGAATACCGTAACATAACTAAAACTACTACTCAAAAAGAAGTAGCAGACGTTCAAACGTTGCGTCAAGGCCTTGATGAAATGGACTGGCTTAATACTAGTCAAAAAGATATGGACAGAGTTCAACGATCTCGCGTTTATCGTGACTATATTAGCCCACTTGAAGATTTGCGTAACTTTAAATTGTCAACTGAAGACAAGCGTACTATTAGGCAGCTGCGTGAATTGACAGCACTTGGCGGTACAGCCGGTACTGAGCTTACGCCCGAAGAAACAGGTTTGATTGATAGCACGCTTAACACGTTTAAAAAGTATATGTTTAATGAAGTTGGTGGTAAGAAAGCTACATCTGCATATGAAACTTTCCGTAACACTTTTAGAAACTCTTTGTACGGTTCTGCGCTTACAGACAATGAAATTAAAGCGTTTAACAAAGCAGCTGGTACTTTAGGTCAGCAGTTCCAACCTGTAATGGCTCAGCTAAAAGTACAAATGGGCACTATTAAAAACAACCTTGAATCTATTCGTGATCTTAACGACCCTGATATTGCACATTATTATACTGGTCAATCAATTGAAGAAATTGATCAGGCTATTATGGCAATTGAAGAGCGAATGAATGATCCACGTCTACAAGGCATGACATCAGCTCAAAGTTCAGGCGGTAGTGGCGTTACTGTTAAGCGGCTTCAAGAAAATGCTGAGCCAGTTGTACCTGATATTGGCGGTGATAACGTTAATGCTGAGTTTGACTTTGATGCAGCAATGGACGAGGCCGGGCTATGAAAGCTACAATCAAAGACTGCAGAGATACATTTAAGATAGGCTATGAGTCTTATGAAGCTTCACGCGATGAAGCTAACTTAGCTTGGGACATGTATCACAACCGGCATTATACTCAAGAGCAGTTAGATGTGCTTTTGCAACGTGGTCAGCCAGCAGAAACGTTCAACGTTATCAAAATGTTTGCGCGCATGCTTGTAGGTTACTACGGTACTGTTGTTAATACAGTTGTTGTGCGTCCGCGTAATCCACGTGATGTCATAACTAGTACTGTGTTAAACGATACTGTCAACTACATACTTGAGCAGAATCGCTTTGACATTGAAGGCGATCAAATTAAGCTAGGTGGTATGATATCAGGCATTCTTTGCGCATACACAGAAGTCAGAGACACAGGTGAACGTGATCAATTTGGTCGTGCGGTTAATAAAGTAACTACGCATCATGTACCTGACTATGAAATAGTTCTTGATCCAATGAGCGAGCTGGACGATTATTCTGACGCTAGCTATCTTCACCGTTTTAAATGGATGACTGAAAATGATGTCAAGAAAACGTTTGGTGCTGATGCGGTTAAGAAGATGGCACCGTATCAAAACTTTGTCAATGCCAAAGAAGCAGACTTTGAATTTAAATCACAAACTAATGCTTCAAGTAATAACTACAGCAGCAATTACGGCTTTTCCGGTTATTATAGAGTTCACGATAATTACTTAATTGTGCACACTGTAATTGAAGATGATGAGGGTAAGCGCTGGTCAATTTATTGGCACGATAATACTATACTTCAGCAAGATGAGATTACTTACAAAAAAACTAAGTGGCCTTATCGTGTTCAAAAGTTGCATAGTTCTAATAAGACTGAGTACTACGGTATCTTCCGTGAAATACTCGAATCTCAAAAAGCTATTAACCAAGCTTTGCTGCAGATTCAGTTGATGGCTAACACAACTAAGGTCTTTGTAGAAGAAGGCGCTGTAGACAACATTGAAAACTTTAAAGTGCTGGTTAACAGAGTTAACAGCGTTATACCAGTTAACAGTTTAGCTGGTGTACGTATTGATCAAATGTCTAAAGAAGTACTTGACCAGTACACATTGATTGACAAAGCACTTGATCGTATTCAACGCGTGCTTGGTATTAATGACAGCTTTTTAGGTATGGCTTATGCAAGTGATTCAGGTCGTAAAGTAAAGCTTCAGCAAAGTGCTACTATAATGTCACTGCGCTATTTTACTGCACGTATTGAATCATTTTATCAGTCGCTTGCTGCAGACATTGCTAACTTAGCTAAGCAGTACTATCGCGCTTCTCAGTTTTTGCGAATCACAGACGAAATGACAGGTATTCGTTGGGTTGAAATTAACAAGCCAATGGAAATGTTTACAGGTAAAATGGACGCCCAAGGCCAACCAGTATTTAAGCCTATTCTTATGGAAGTTATTGACCCAGCTAATGGTGAAATAATGGAAGATAATGAAGGCAATATATTGCTTGCGCCTATTGCTGAAGACGGTACTGACTTTGAGTTTAGCAACTTTGACATCAAGATTGAATCTTCTAGCTATAATGACGAAGATGAAAAAGGCCAGCTAATGCTTGAGTCTGTTATGTCTGGGCAAATTGGTCAAATGCTTGCTAACGTTAATCCGGCTGGCTTTTTCAAAGTGTCTTCTTTAGCTATGAAAACTATGGGTACTAAGTATAGCCCTCAAATTTCAGCTATCTTGGAACAGACTGCTCAACAATTAGGTGGTGATCCACAAGCTGAACAAGAAGCATCAGCTATGGCACAAGGTCAACAACCTTCACAACAGCCTCAGAGTCGAGCGTTGAAGTTGCCACAAAATACTAACGAGGCGTAATCATGGCTATTGGACCTATAATTAAGTCAGTGCTCAAAGAAACAATCAAAGACTTGCCAGAAGATTATGCTCGTAAGTCAGGCAAGACTGCTACTGCTGAACTACTTAAAAAAGGTGTTAAAAAAGAAGAGCTTGACTTCTCAGGGATTGAGATTCCTGAAGGCTATGTAACTAAGCAGGTTTTGGCTGATGCTGAGTCTAAGCGCAAAGATAAATTTTTTACTACTGAATCTGAAACTCAGTTTAACAGTATTACTTTAGGTGACAACGCTAACAACCCAACCTACCGCGAAAAAGTAGTAGAGTTTAAGCGTGCAGATCAAGTAAATACTGATGAGTCTGTGCGATCTTCTCACTTTCCTGAGCAAGAAGATTACGTGATGCACACTCGTATTTATGACGAGACAATTGATAATACACCTACTCGCGTACTTACTGAGATTCAGTCTGATGTATTTCAATCTGGAAAAGGTGAAGGCTTACCATTTCAAAAGACTTGGTTGCGTAAAGGTATTGAGCGTGAACTTGTTGACGGCATTAAAGAAGGTCGTCAACAGTTAGCTATACCTATTTCTGGTAAAGTTGAAGACTTATACAGATCTCCAGGCGTACAAAAGTGGTACGAGACATCTGTATTAAACACTGCTAAAAAAGTAGCCAAAGAAACTAACTCAGATTTTAAGATTGTGTCTGGTAATAAGCCAACACCAATAAATTTGCCTTTTGGGCAAAAAGAAATAGACGCTTTTCAAAAAGCTCATCAACTTCAAGATGTTTCAAGTGAAGATTTACAAAACTTTATTGTGTCTTATAGCGCAGAATTTGATAAGTTGAATCCAGGTACTGAAGTGGATTTATACGGCATAGTCGCAGATATTGTACGAGGCAAAAGTTTACAGCAAATTGCAGATCGCACAGATACTCTGCGACTAAGTACTGTAGCTAGTCAACTATTTGAGGAAGGTAGAGCTGACGAATTTAGTGCACTGTTTAAAGAACACTACAACATGAATATGACATTAGATGAGTTTAGAGCAATGACTCGATCTGAGCGCGTGCCTATTGTCCAAAAAATGCGTAGAATACAAGTACCAGTTGACAGCTCGGTTAGCTATGCTGTGATTGCTCCGCGTTCTACAAACTTTTCCACTAGTTTGTATACATCGCCTGTGGCTGGTGCATTTGTTGCTTATCAAGCTTACAAAGCTGGCATGTCACAAGAAGCAGTAGAGAAAAAGCTAACTGAAGAATACGAATACGATGAAGAAGATATTGCTGAAGTTCGCCAGCGTGTAGACATGATTACCAAAGCGCAAGAAGCAGGCATGAGTATTGAAGATATTAAAACTAAAATGGAAGGTAGAGAAACAGTAGCTACTACCAAATCTTCAGAGCCAACTAAGTCTAAAAAGTATTCAAGCGGTGTTGCAGGTATGGCTGAAGCTATGCGTGACGGCGGTACTACAGACATAGTCGGTGACGCTAGACGTAATCGTGGCGGACAAGGACCTACACCTAAAGAACAAAACTACGACAAGATTGTAGATGAAACTGTTGAGATGACAGCTGAAGAACTTGTTAGCTCTTTGAAAGTTATTCATCCGACAATGGTGTCTGATACGTTAACTACTATTCCTGCTTTCTTTGGCAACAAAGAAGCTAAGCAGCGTTACGATGTAGCACGTGAGTCTAGCCGTAAGCGCATAATTGACACAGCTAAGAATAGTTACGGTCTTGACTTGGTATGGTCACCTGAAGGTGTAGCAACTGAAGGCTTTTACGCAAATACAGAAGAAGGCTTAGTTGAAGTTACACCAGGTTTTTGGGAAGACATTAAAAAAGTATCAGGTGAAATTGTTGGTGGTGTAGGCGGCGCTATTGCTGGAGCTAAAGCTGGCGCTATGCTTGCTCCACCTACACCTTGGACTAAAGCAGCCGGCACGGTTATTGGCGCTGCTCTAGGTGGTATGGGCGGCGCTGTAGGTGGCTCACAGGTAGACTACTTGTATCAAGCAATTAAGCTACAAGAAGATATAGAAGCTGAAGCTATGGCTTACAGCGCGCTTAATGCTTTTGAAGCTGCTGCAATTGGTGAGACAATTGGTTATCCAATAGTTAAAGGATTTGGTACAGGTTGGAACGGTATAATTAAAGCTAAGAACTATGTGCAAACAGGTGAGATACGTTCTGCTTATCAATCGCTTAAAGACACAACGTTTCTTAACGACGATCAAATTGCTGACATTGTAACACAGTTAGAAAAGCATTCTACAATGTCAGGCAATCAGTATGAGAAAGGTATTCAAGCTGTAGCACTGACTGAACCAGGAATGCAAGACCTAGTTCGTGCTGCAGCAGGCACGCATCCTAAAGCAGGGTCAGCTACAGCTAACCTAGTTACAGCTCGCGCAGAAGATGTATTGCTTCAGACAGCCGAGCTTACGGATGAGCAAGTGCCTCGCATGTTAGCTCAAGATTTGAAGAATTATACTATTGATGTTAAAGACCAGTATGCACGTGTCAAAGCAATGGCAACGCAATCACCTAAGGGTCTTAATTTTCAGTGGAACATGGAAGACTTAGCTATACAACCGGTGATGGATGACTTGTATAAAAAGCTAGTTGATCCTGCTACTAAAGAAAAGTTTATGTTGCAAATGCAGCGTGTTAACGGCATGTCTGAAACTCATAAGTATGGTGACTTACTTGAGTTAAGACAAACAGTTAATGACTTTTTGTTTAACACTAAAATAGCTAAAGCCGATGACAAAGACTCTATTCGCAAAGTGCTTAACAATATTGATAATGCAATTGAAGAAGGCGCTGAAAGCGT
>Ga0136597_1001046_pt1 | contig 10866 bp, 12 predicted proteins | sample AntRauTorcE11898_FD_101385 | JGI IMG/M metagenome (GOLD analysis project Ga0136597, IMG submission 101385) | Saline lake microbial communities from Rauer Islands, Antarctica - Metagenome Torckler E11 #898 | ecosystem: Environmental > Aquatic > Non-marine Saline and Alkaline > Saline | place... | reverse complement strand
CCCCCAAACCACCGTATAGGCCCATTCAAACCCACCATTTATACGTATGGCCACATTAGGACAAGTTGCAATGGCCCGAACCCCACACGTTGCCGAAACCGGATCGATTGGAATCAACGACGACGACATCAATATGTGCCCGAAGGAGTCGAAACTGGTCCTGTGGACCAACACCGAAACCGGTCGAAGCCCCCTAGCCTCGGCTGGGCAGTCGGGTATCACCGTGGGCGATGAAGTCGCTAGCGTCATGACCGGCGAAGCGACCGACGCATCCGGCGGTTTCGTCCCCGAAGACGGCGGCCAGACGAAAGCAATGATGGCCCGACGCGAGTCGAAGCGTGCGCCTAGTGGATTCGACAACCCCAACATGGACGCCGAAACGTTCGACTTGGCGACTGCCGAACGGATCGAAGCCGAAGCCGAAGCCGACAAGCGGTCGACCGAAATCGCATTCAAGCACCACGCGATTGAAGTCATGTCGCAGGCGAAAGGCTCCGAAATCGCTAGTCGCGCCGAAAAGTGCCGACAGGCTGTTACCAGCATGGAACGGCGAAGCCGGACAGTCGGACACGGTTGGTTTGAAGCACACACCGAACCCACCACGCAGGAGCCACGACCCGACAACCGAGTTTCGGATCACGTCACCGTCCCCGACGCTCCCGAACACACGCCGGACAACCGCGATCACGTCGAAGCCCTCAAAGAGCAGTCAGAGGAACAACTCGAAGAAATCCGAGAGGAAGCCGAACGCCTAGCTGGGCGGTTTGCGAAACAGACACTCACCGTCGACTACTTCACACGGTGCATGGCCCGACGTGTTCTTAACGGCAAAAGCGTTTTCTCGGCTGTTTTCACCGTCAAGCAGGAAGTTGAAACAATCACCGAAGTGGTCCAGCCGCTTAACGCGATTGACCCCTACGGCCAGCAGGCGACGACTGTCGTAGTCACGGTCGACAAGCTATTCGACCCCAAAGGCGACGGCCAGCGTCAGGTTGGTTACGTTTCCGACGACAGCGGCGAGCAAGTCAAGCTAACGGTCTGGTTCAACGCAGGCGACAAACCGACCCTCAAAGAAGGCGACACCGTGAAACTCACCGACACGAAGGTGAACGCATACAACGGCGATGCCACCCTCGCAGTCGTTTCGGACACCGAAATCAACCACGTCGAACACGGCGATGGAGAGGGAACCCGAGCCAAGAAGCGGTCGGACAACAACCCGCTTCCGTCGTGGGACGCCGATTCAGACACCCACGCATGGCATAACGGTGTGGCCGAGCAGATGGAAGGCGAAAGCGACAAGACCGACCTAGAGACCGAACTCCTCAATCTGTGGGTGACGGACAAGATCAATCAGGAACAGTACGACAAATTCTTGAATAGTTCCGGCGAACTGTCGGAGGAAGACAAAGACCACGTTTGCGAAAAACTGGTCGAATACCGGAAATAAGCAGGCAGGCGGTCGGTCTTTGTTGTTGTGTGGTTAGTCGAGCCTATGCAGTTTTTGCCGTTTTCAGATCTATTTCGATTTGACCTAGATCGACATAGTGCAACCCACCGACTGGCTGGCGGTAAATCCCGTTCAGCGAACCTGCCGGTGGCAGACGACCCCCCGACTTCCGTGGGCTTCGGGGGGCCATCATTCGGTGAGCTGGTGTCGACAGCGCGGGGCCTAACAGCTGGCCCCGCGAACGACCACGATCTCTTCGAGATCGGGCCATTACTCAGCGGCTAGTTTCTACAGCCGACAGCCGACCGCCGACAGCCGACCGCCGACAGCCGACCGCCGACAGCCGACCGCCGACAGCCGGGAAAGTCGTTACGCGTGTCTCGGCCTTTCCGCACGCACACACAGCGGGCCGATTCACACGCGGATTGTTGCGAGAACCGTCACGCGCGACCCACACCGCGCACGGCCTTGCCTGCCTTCTCGATCACTACCGGAGGATCAAGCATCAACCATCCAAGAGCGTCTATCCGAACTCAGCGAAGACGCACACTTCGAGACGCGAGCGAAAAAGGTTTCGGCGGAGCGATTCTAGAGGCCAGTTGCACCTTTTTATTTGCCAGTGGAAACCCGATCTACGTTACAGCTGACGGGGGTAAACCCCCGTGGACGACCCCGCTCTCTCCGCCAGTCAAGCGGGGCCATCAGCTGATCACTGGTATCGACCGCACGACTACCGTAGATGTCTCCCCGGAGTGTATGTTTGTATCTCCCGGTTAGAGTGATGGAGAATCCACTTACTGGAGGAAAGGCAGAGCAGGATAAATTCCTAGATGCTATTGAAGACCGAACAGGAAAACAGTGGTTGAGCAGTGTCGCAAGCCACACTACTCCAACCGGAAACAAAGAAGGACCATACAAGGTCCTTGCACTCAGCCCGAAAGAAATCGAAGACGATAGCGTAGACCGAATATACGTTCAGTTCACCACGAAAAACGGCAAGTTCGCCGGATATGTCTCAATGATCGACGAATCATCCGACGACCGAACTATCCTCAGGATCACCAGCACTCCGATGGAAGCAGTCGACTTCATCAACAAGATCGCAGACCTAGATCCGCTCACAGAAACGTTCGTCAAAGGCATCTCATAGCGACCACCACCTCTTTTTATCTGTCAGCACAGCACGGCACAGCACAGCTTGATGTCAGTTTAGTTCCGCTACAGGGTATTTTTTAAGCCTCGGTTTGGGTAGAGGAGATTTCACATGAGTACTGATTCATCCGCGTTCACGACTCAGACTGGACCGCAAGTACAGACAACCGAAGCCCAGACCCGACACGCTGTTCAGGACCTTATCGACAACCATCCAGAACAGTACGAGAAAAACGCACTGATCCGGCTGAACGAATTCGAAATTAACCAAACCGGGGTCGTAGGTAAAATGGGGATCACCTACGATCAGGAAAACGACATCTTCCTTGCGGGGACAATCACACTTCCCACTGACAACGGCAGGTTCGTCAATGAACGGGTCATGACGAAAACTCCATTCGAGTCAAAAGATACAATCAAAGAAACATCAGAATTCGGCAGTTACCGGAAGTACGACGGTGGCCGATGGCACTTCCAAGCCGACGTTGCAGAAGAATTCATCATGCATATGTTACAGGCTGGGTTCCCAGTCGCTGGCCCAATCCAAGTGATCGCTGAATACCTTGAGGTTACACCAACTCCTGAACACCAGAACACATCTTCAGACTCGGCTAACAGTGGCGGCGGAGGAATCACCCCAGACGTAGAGGCAACTGGCTGTCCCGCTCCTGGATGTGATTACGAGTGTTCGAACTTCAAACAGCTACGCGGTCATATCGGCGGAAAAGTCCGTGGTCAGGACGAAGCTCACACAGATCTTGACCTCCGTATCAACGACTACCGATAGGGAGGTCAAGTAGCCATCGTATCGCACAGCCTTTTTTATTACTCGATATCAGAATACTTCGGCACAGGCCCGTCCGAAGGCACCAACTACCGCTTCAACGAAGACGGAACTATGGAGAAGTTCGACAACTAGGCCCAACGCAGCCCCCCTTTTGGCACCCATACCAACTTCGTTGGAGGTTGGTTTGTACACATCGATTGAAGTGAGATGTATTTTGGTCTGAAAGCACATATAGAGGTCTCAAAAGAATCGCTCCAAAGCGAAACTATTCTAACTGCAATGATGGCAGGGACGCCGTGGACTCCCAGTACAAAAGAAGTCGAAACCAACCTCAGAACGCACTTGGACGACGAAGTAGAACTCGTATTCGAGAGTGAAGATGAAATTCACGACACGAAGCACGCAATCGTCATTCATCCTCACGAAAAGATGCACCACAGAGGTGTTATCTATGCAGTCCAGCACTACTACCCCGATCAAGAACGGCCCCCCGACCGCCTTGAGGACTGCGACACACTCTACGATGCGATGTCCCTCGTAATCAAAAACATGGAGAGCATCGAAGAGTCAGACACTCTCCATGGGAAGGTGATCGCCTAGGCTACAGCTCTTCCTGCACAGGTGACGGTCGACGTGGGGAGTCGAGCCTATGTCGATCTGCTAAGTGCCTGGTGTGTACGTACCCTACTTTTGTTGCAACGCCTAAGTCGGTTATTTTTATTTCCCGATTTGGGTGAGGTACTTCAAAATGGTTGTACGTAATAGCAGTAACAGTCATCAGTGTAAAGCCGAAGAACACGTGGGCGGTTCCGAGTTCCGATGTGAGTGTGGTCGTGTCTTCGACGCCGAAGAGGACACCAAAGACCTCACTCCAGCCAGTAACCCAATCGACACGGGGCGGTCTGGTCTCTACTGACCGACCCCCGCCTTTTTTATTTGTCACCGCAGTCGACCGCCTAGGACAGCACGGCACAGCACAGCATTTTCAGGCACTTTTTAGCCACCGATTGGGGCGAAGTATGAACGATTCAGAAGACGCAGACCCGACGACACAGAAGCCAGCACTGCTACTGCCAAGCGAAGCCGAAACCACACAAGAGCAATTCAGCAATTGGATGGATCGAAACGACCAGTAACGACGACTATCAACCGAGCGGCCCTTTTTATTTGTTAGCAAAACACCCAGTACCCAAGGTAGCCTTTGCAACTCAACTCTAGGACGATCTACGTTACAGCTGACGGGGGTAAACCCCCGTGGACGACCCCGCTCTCTCCGCCAGTCGAGCGGGGCCATCACCCGACAACTGGTGTCGACCGCACAGCCCAGCTCCATATCTGTGGAGGGCCACGTAAGTAAGAGAATTTTTATCTCTCGGTTTGGGTAGAAGATGTCCGATTCAGATAGCTTAGACACAATCGATATCAACGGAATGGGAGAACTCCCATCACCTCAAGCGTGCCGAGAAAACAAAGACCAGCGAAAAGTCACACACACGATCCACTCAGATTGCCCGGTGTGCGGAGCCGGTCCATACAGTACGTGGTCGAAACTGCAAGGGCACTTCGGAAATGTGAACGATGCGGCACACCAGAACTATGACCTCACCTTGGAGGAGTTCAAATGATGCAACCAACGACCGCCAGTGACCGAAAATGGCTCAACAGCCTCTACACTGGCGAAATCAAAGAGATGATCGCAAGGAAAAAGAAGCGAATCGAACGGCTCAAATCGGATGGCAACTACACCGACAGAGAACTGCTCGTTTTCCGCGATGAACTACAGATGCTGAAAGAAGAACTGAACATCCGACAAAGCGAGTAATCCTCGCTCTCAGCCAGTCGCTCGTCATGCTGGAGTAACCGCAGGAGTCCCCTACTCCGTAGGTTCCATCGAGCCCGGCAAGCCGGGCACGATCCCAGCTAACAGCTCCCGCAGTACATTTTTAGCCCTCGCTTTGGGTGGAGGAATCCATGACTGAAACAAACTCCGAGGCTGCATCCAGTGACTTCCAAACAGTTACCGACCTCAACCCACCAACACTCTCCACTGTGTCCATCAAGGCAACAGTCTTACTCTCACGCATTCGCGACGATTTCGAACACATCCGTGTCGCTGAGTCTACTGATGACACAGACGAACAGGCAGTTATTGAAATCCTAAACGAAACCGACACACGAAAAGTCTCCGAAGGCGACACTATCCAGATCACCAACGGCACACTCATCGGTGACAAAAAAGGCCGAGTTCCAGTTGTTGAAGCCTTCTATGACCGTTCCACCGTTGAAATAAACAGCTAACACATCCAGCTACATTCGTAGGTCGACGCCAACAGCGGCTACCCGATCTGCGGAGGACCACGGCGTAGAGTAATTTTTATTTCTCGGTTTGGAGCGAGAGAAAATGGTTACAGAGAGTCATCCCAGCCTTTCGGATTTCGTAGCAACACCCGAAGAAGCCGACACAGCAGAGACAGCTAACGACGACAGCAAGTTTCCTGTTCAGGTCAACGGCCACCGAGTCATCCGCGTAGAGCCAGATACCCATGTCCGTGGCAGTGGCGATCAAGATCTCGCCTTCCAGTGTGAACACTGTGGCGAAGAACAACGTATCCCCGAGGACCGGGCCGTTCCCGATCACGAATACGCACACAACAGTTTCAGCCTCACACCGTGCCGGTCGGCAGGCGGAGCAACAGCATAGCGTTTTTAACCTTCGATTTAAAGTGAAATCCATGTTCAATACACTCGCCAACATCGTCAAGAACATACAGGAAAACGGGTTCCGCTGGACCACGATGATGCTCCTCACCGATGGATGAAGCGGTCGAAAAAGCAGTCGAAATAGCCGAAAGAGACCAGTAAGATACACCTTTTATTTGGCACGTAGGCATCCTCTTGGACAGGCGATCTATCCGAGCTGGAAGTCGAGGTGGTTCGAACAGCAAATATAGATTAGCAGTAGCCGTCGTCGACTTTCTGCCATTTGCTACTTACAGCTCAACCCTCACGTACCGGCCAGCAAAGCTGGCGGGCTTTCGCGAACTACGCAACCGCGCGACACCACGCGCGTCGAACGCTGGACGCCTCCGGCGAGTCCGAGCATCACCACATCTCAGCGAGAACGCTCACGCGCGAAAACGCGCGCGTCTTTGCGAACGAACAGCACGTGGGTGATTCACCTACGTTAGACCTAGCGGCTGATTTCCGGGACGCTGCTTTCCGCGTGTTGGCAGTTGAGTCAGCCCACGATTCCGGCGAATCGCGAAGCTTTCGCCGCAATCGGCTGCCTCAGAAGCCAACCCCCGAAAGCCAATGTTCAATTGCCCCCCACAGACGGGGGCTCCGAGGCACTGACCGCGCCTGAAATCGACAGATTCACCCGTTCGCTCGAACCGCTCACGGGTCCCAATCTGTCGATTTCTGGCGGCTCAGTACACCTCTCGACCCCCGTCTGAGGAGGGCGGCAATCACATTGGGTCGTGCTACGACCAGGTGTTCCTCATCCTGCCGATCCCTTGCGCGGCACTGGCGTAGCCGAGCCGCGCACTCGCCGCGTTGTTCGACTGAGCCACATCTCGATTTCGGGCGATTCACCCACCCGCCGGGTGGGTCCCATCCCCCGAAATCAAGTGGCTCAGCCGACAACCCACCGAGTCGGGACGACTGCCGGGAACGAAGCCTGTCACCTCTGAGAACCGCAAACTGCTTCGCTTTCAGCATTTTGCACGACCGGTTCGGAACGCTGAATCGGGCCGGGTCCCGATTTCGGGCCATTCACCCGCTCTGCGAGCGGGTCCCATACCCCGAAATCGACCGATTCAGCGACCGAACTCGCCGTCGCGGTAGACACTGCGTTGTTCGCACGATCCGAACGGTGAGCGGCTCTGAATCGGGTCACGATTCGTGGGCGAATCGACCGCTTCAGAGGCCTCGCTCACCCTACGGATCGTACGAATCTCGCACGCGACGGCTTGTGCAAAATCCCCCTCTCTCGACGGTAACGATTCATCTGCGTGAGTAGTCCACGCACGGTCCATGATTTCGGGCGATTCCTCCCGCTCTGCGAGCGGGTCCCATCACCCGAAATCAGCAGTGCGTGGCCTCCTCAGCGTTGTGAATCGACCGCCTCCGAGGGGGTTCGCAGTTTGCGGCCCTCAGAGGGCAGGCTTCGAACCGGGCAGTCGTTCTGGCGGTGGGGGCTGTGCCCCCACAATCGGCAGGACCCACAGTAATTTCTTTGACCATAACTGACCCGGCCCCTTCCCAGTGGACGCCATGACGAACTGAGTCGGGTCCCGATTTGAGGCGATTCACCCGTTCGCTCTCGGCCAAGCCCGCTCACGGGTCCCAGTCGCCACAAATCGACCGCCTCAGAACGTCAGCCGACCACTCGGATGACCAACGGCCTCGCGCCTATCACACACGGCGCGAGACCGTTGTTTCGCCTACGCGAGAGGGGCCGTTTGAGTCAGTCCACGATTTCGGGCGATTCACCCGCTCCCGTTGGTCACGGGTCCCAGTCGCCCGAAATCGGCTGCCTCAACCCCCTCTCGCGTGACGAAACGGTACAGTTATGGTCAAACCACCCCCAACACTTGTCGGATATCAAATCGCGTTCTTCGGTGTCCACTTGCCGGTTTGATCGACCGCGCTGTTACCGTGAGACCCCGACACATCGGGCGATTCACCCGCTCTTCGAGCGGGTCCCAGTCACCCGATCTGTCGCGGTTCACGCCACAGCCCGGTAACGATCCCTTCCAGCTTGTGGCACTGAGACGGCACTCGATTTCGGCACCGGAGACACTACCCGCGAGCGAGGACGGTAGTTCGCTCGCGGGTCCCTTCTACCGAAATCGACCGTCTCAGTGGCGAATGAACACGATTTCCTTCCAACTTTTGATGGGGGATTGAAATCATAAGGGGGAATGAACCCACCAAGGGTCGTTCCGGTCGTCGACGTGGAAAGTTGAGATTTCGTCGGTTGTGGTGTGTTGAACACGACCCGCACGGCGTGGAATGTTGAGCCTTCATCGGTTGTCCGGTGGAGTTGAGATGTTTCCCGTCGTGGAAAGGTTGGTTTTTGGGATATAGAGATTTTTATATCCCGATTTGAGTGAAGTGCGGTAATAAAGCGGTTGAGTTGATTACAATGTCACGACACAATGTGGATATTCAGAGCAGTGGGGCGTACGGAATCCGAAACAACGACGTTAACACTACGAACGATTCTCGACTCACCTTGTGGGTGAACGACGAGACGGGCCGAATGTCGTTCAATAGCGGTGGAAGTTACACAGTCGGGAAGGAAGTCATGTCGGTCGCTTGCGGCAGTGCAAATGACGCAGAAGGCGGTCTCCGGCTGAACGATGTGGGGAACGAGCAGATGATCAGTCGGCGTGAGTCAACCCGTCCACCACGTGGATTCGACGATCCAAACATGGACGAAGAGCGGTTTGACCTTGCGACTCAGGAGCGAATCGAAGGTGAGGCCGAGCAGGACAAACGTTCGACCCAACTCGCAGAGCGGTTTGAGGCAATCATGGCAGAAGCCCTCGAAGAAGGTGTTCGGATCAAGTCCCGAGCCGAGCGGTGCCGAGAAGACGTGAGCAACCGAGAGCGATACTCCAAGACGCTCGGACACGGGTGGTTCGACGCTCACACTGTGCCTGTTCCGAAAAGTGCCAAGGACGAAGATCGTGTCTCACAGGATGAACTGATCGAAACAGTCGAAATCGAACGAGATGATCGCAATCCGTTCCTAGTCCTCGATTCGGAGCAGGTTGGTGAGGCCAACATGGGCGGCCAGCAACTTGACGAATACTTCGGAAACGAACCAACGATGAGTCGTTCGTCGATGGCCAAATGCGTGGCTCGTCGGATGATGAAAGGACAGGACGCGACGAGTGCGGTTCTCGCGGTGAAAGACGCAATCGAAAGTATGCCTCGCGTGAAGCAGCCGATTGCGAAAATCGATCCGTTCGCCCAAAACGAAACTACCATCGTCGGAACGATTGAGACACTCTGGTTCCCGAAAGGAAACAGCCAGTACCAAGTTGGCCTGATCAAGGATGAGTCGGGCGAACCTATCAAGATCACTGTGTGGCACCGAGCCGGAAACAAGCCGGTTCTTCGAGAGGGTGATAAGGTTCGCGTCGTTAGAGGGAAAGTCAATGCCTACAAGAAGGGTGGTCAGTGGAACACTTCGATAGCGATTGATTCGGATGCGGAGATCCACCACATCGAAAAAGGCGATGGTCCAGCCCCCCGTAACAAGGTGCGAAGCGAAAGCAAGGACCTTCCGGCGTGGGACTCAGACTCGGATTCACATCAGTGGCTTAAGAACCAAAGTGAGGACGAACACAAAGAGGTCTCGGAGGGCGGAACTAAAGTCACCCACAAGCGGCGCAAGCGTAGCCTGCCCGAAGAGGGACATCATACGATGGAGGACTTCAAGGATTCGCTTGACATCGGGCCTGAATCCAAGGAGTGTTGTCCCGAATGTGGTTCGACGAACACCTCGTCGCACCAGCAGCAGGTTGGTGGAGCCGACGAAGGGATGACCGGATTCCACGTGTGTGCAGATTGCGACCACTCGTGGCGAAGCGGATACTAAAGGCGATACGCGGCCTCTTTTTTTCACCAGTAGTCGGCGTCCCTATGCACGGTATTTTCCCGTCCCGCCCGCCGATGCCTCAGACCGGCTCTCTCCGCCAGTCGAGCCGGTCTTCCCCTCCTCGCTCTCAGCCAGTCGCTCGGCTGCGCCGTCGTTAGTACTGCTGGCTTTCGTATGGACCGTGGGGATGGTAGTTGTTTAGTCACAGCTTGCTCCGAAGAAGACTTGAGACGCAACGTGGGGCAGTCGATCTGCCATCGATTACAATTTTTACCCCTCGGTAATAAACGGAAGGTATCTCAGAATGAACGATACACAGCAGTCAGCACCAGCGACAGACGCACAGACACCGACCAACACAGCAACCGTCATCGTGGCGGGCTCCCGCGACCTTTTCGAGCGGTTTGACAGTTTTCTCGACCAGCCTGATCAGGTCAAACTGGTTGCCAAAGCCATCTACGCCGCTGGCCTAGAGCCGGACAGCATCGGCGAGGTTGTCCACGGAGATAACGATGGGTCGCCCGACGCATGGGGCAAAGCCTTCGGTGACTGCCACCCAACAGCCGAGGTCAACCCCTTCGACCCCGACTGGGACGACCTTGACCATCCAGACGCTTACGTGAAAGATGGGCAGTACGGCAAGTACAACGCTCGCGCTGGGTTCATCCGAAACGAAGAAATGGCTGTTCACGCAGCCATGCAGCCAGGGCCGTCCAGACTGATCGCATTCTGGGACGGCGAATCAAACGGGACCGAAAACATGATCGAGAACGCTGAGGAGCATGGAGTCCCAGTCAAGGTGTTCCGCCTAGATCGGGACTCGGAACGCGAGGTCCTCCTCTCGCACGTCTGAGCGAACAGCTT
>Ga0136597_1001044_pt1 | contig 10869 bp, 9 predicted proteins | sample AntRauTorcE11898_FD_101385 | JGI IMG/M metagenome (GOLD analysis project Ga0136597, IMG submission 101385) | Saline lake microbial communities from Rauer Islands, Antarctica - Metagenome Torckler E11 #898 | ecosystem: Environmental > Aquatic > Non-marine Saline and Alkaline > Saline | place... | reverse complement strand
TGCAAAATATCCAGTGTGGCCATGGGTTCCGAGCCGAATTTAAGGTAGATTTACAGATCAAAGACTCAACTGCAGGATACCGCAGCGGCTCACCACGGGCACACCATGCCCGGTCGCGTGCACTCACCCGCAGCGGGTATTCTGGACAATAATGCGCTCGAATTCACGGCGCGAGGGAGAGACCGGTGACCGATCGACCGTCCATCGATGCGTTGCGTACCGCCCTGCCTGCTCTGGCACTGGTATTACTTGCCGGTTGCGCATCGCAGACACCGGAGCCGGCAGACGAACCGGTGGCCGAACCCACCCGGTCCGAACCGGAGCCGCCCCCCGAGCCCAAAGTCACCCGTGAAGACGTCAAACCCTCGCATCCCGTGCGCTATACCGTGAAACGCGGCGACACGCTTTGGGACATCGCGGCCATGTTCCTCAGGGATCCATGGGTATGGCCGGAGATCTGGAGCGTCAACCCGCAGATCGAGAATCCGCACCTGATTTACCCCGGCGACATCATCACGCTGGCCTTCCGCGATGGCGAGCCGCGCCTGGTCGTCGAGCGCCCGGGCATGCCGCGGGACGACGATGGGCGCGAGAAACTGGAACCGGAGGTGCGCGAGCGTTCGCTCGATGAAGCCGTATCGGCCATACCCGCCGACGCGATCCGCCAGTTCCTCAACCGCCCGCGGGTCGTTACCGAGGACGAACTCGAACGCGCGCCCTACATCGTCGGCAACTACGAGGGCCGACTGATCAGCGGCGAAGGCAATGACGTGTTCGCGCGCGGCTTCGAGGGCGGCTCACCGGATGCGGATCGCTACAACGTCTATCGCCCCGGTGAGCCGTTGCGCGATCCCGATACCGACGAAGTCCTCGGCTACGAGGCGATCTATGTCGGCAAGGCGGCGGTCCGTCAGGGTGGGGACCCCGCACGGCTGCGCCTGACCGAGTCCACCCGCGAGATCCTGCGCGGCGATCGCCTCATGCCGGCGGATCGCCAGATCAGCCGCGCCGAATACATCCCGCAGGTGCCCGACGAGCGCGTCGACGCGCGGATCATCCAACTGTTCGATGCCATCTCCCAGGTGGCAACCAACCAGGTCGTTGTGCTCAATCATGGCGAGACGGACGGGGCCGAGGTCACCGATGTCCTCGCGGTGATGCAGAGCGGCGGCACCGTGCAGGATCCCTACGCCAGCGATGGCGCCACGGAGACCGTCGAACTGCCGGCCCAACGCGTCGGCACGCTGATGATCTTCCGGACCTTCGATCGCGTCAGTTACGGACTGATCCTGGACGCCACCCAGTCGATCCGGCTCAACGACACCGCCACCAACCCGTAGGGAACCGTTCCGAGCAATCATGGAAGATGTCGAAGGCTGGCTGCGCGTGGTCCATGCGCCGGGCGTGGGCCCGGTGCGGACGCGCGAACTGCTGGAGCGATTCGGCAATCCGGCGGGGTTTTCCGCGGCATCGCGTGAGCAACTCGCCGCCGCGCGTATCCCACCGCCGGCGATCGACGTGCTTCAGGGCCGGACGACGCGCGCCGGGATCGAGCGCGACCTGGACTGGGCCGCGGCCGATCCCGCCCGGCACCTGATCCCGCTCGATGACCCGCGCTATCCACGCGCACTCGCCGGGATCGGCGACCCGCCCCCGGTCCTGTACGTGCTGGGGGACCCCGAGGTACTGAATCTCCCCGGCCTCGCTGTCGTCGGCACACGCCACCCCACACCTTCCGGCCGCGAGATGGCCCACGATTTCGCGCGCCACCTCGGCGCGGCCGGCCTCGTCATCGCCAGCGGCCTCGCGCTTGGCGTTGACGGTGCCGCCCACGAGGGGGCGCTCGCCGGTGGCGGGATCACGTTTGCCGTCGCCGGCACGGGCCTCGACCGGGTCTACCCCGCACGCCACGCCGACCTCGCCCGCCGCATCGCCGAAGAGGGGGCACTCGTCTCGGAACTGCCGATCGGCACCCGCCCCTCGCGCGAGGCCTTCCCGCGCCGCAACCGGATCCTGGCCGGGATGAGCATCGGCACGCTCGTGGTCGAAGCCGCCGTACGCAGTGGGTCGCTGATCACCGCCCGACTCGCGCTGGAGCAGGGCCGCGAGGTCTTCGCGATCCCCGGGTCGATCCACAACCCGGTCGCGCGCGGCTGCCACCGGCTGATCCGCCAGGGGGCGAAACTGGTCGAGACCGGCGATGACGTGCTCGAGGAAATCGCCGCCCTGCTCGGCGACGAGTGGCGTGGCGCCCCGGCAACAGCCGGCGAAAACGGCGCCACCGACGGGGACGCGCCCACCCATACGCAGGACCCGGAATACGGCCGCCTGCTCGCGTGCATCGACTGGGAGCCGCGCGGCGTGGATGAGCTCGCGGCGGCCAGTGGACTGGACGCATCGGCGGTCGCGTCGATGCTGTTGCGGCTGGAGCTCGAGGGAGCTATACGTGTCGCACCAGGGGGCCTTTACCAGCGTATCTGAATGCCCCGTCATGCGCCCGGGATTGGAAATCCGCATCCACGCCTCTAGACTGGCCGCCACTTTCGGCCCCGCCTCGTCCCACGCGTGTCCGGATCCGCGCTCGCGCGCCGACTACTGAACGGTATCCATGGCCAGCAATCTCGTCATCGTCGAATCGCCCGCCAAGGGCAAGACCATCAAGAAGTACCTCGGCAAGGATTTCGAGGTCATGGCGTCCTATGGCCATGTCCGCGATCTCGTACCCAAAGAGGGCGCGGTGGATCCCGAGCACGGGTTCGAGATGCACTACCAGGTCATCGAGCGCAATGAACGCCACGTCCAGGCGATCGAACGGGCGCTGAAGAAGGCCGACCGGCTGGTGCTGGCGACTGACCCCGACCGCGAGGGCGAGGCCATCTCGTGGCACCTGACCGAACTGCTGCGTGAGCGCAACAGCCTCGGCGACCGGGCCGTCGATCGGGTGGTCTTCCACGAGATCACCAAGGGCGCCATCCAGCAGGCGGTCGAGCACCCGCGCGGCCTCTCCATGGAGCTGGTCAACGCGCAGCAGGCGCGGCGCGCGCTCGATTACCTGGTCGGCTTCAAGCTCTCGCCGCTGCTGTGGAAGAAGATCCGGCGCGGTCTCTCCGCGGGGCGCGTACAGAGCCCGGCCCTGCGCATGATCACCGAGCGCGAGACGGAGATCGAGGCGTTCGTTCCGCAGGAGTACTGGTCGGTCGAAGCGGCGCTCACGAAGGGCGAGGACGCCGTCAGCGCCAAACTGGTGCGCCTCGACGGCCAGAAATTCGAGCAATTCACGCTCACCGACGAAGACGGCGCGACAGCGGCGAAAGGCCGTATTCTCGACGCCGCGGAAGGCGCCCTGATCGCGCGTTCGGTGGAGAAAAAGCAGCGCAAGCGCAACCCGGCACCGCCGTTCACGACCTCCACCCTGCAGCAGGAGGCCTCGCGCAAGCTGGGCTTCTCGGCCTCGCGCACGATGCGCGTCGCCCAGTCGCTGTACGAGGGTGTCGACACCGGCGAGGGTCAGGTGGGCCTGATCACCTACATGCGGACCGACTCGGTCACGCTGGCCGAAGACGCGCTCAATGAGCTGCGCGAACTGATCGCCGGGCGCTACGGCGAGGACAACCTCCCGGAGAAGGCGCGCCGCTACAAGACCAAATCGAAGAACGCCCAGGAGGCGCACGAGGCCATTCGCCCGACCTCCGCGAAGCGCATGCCGGAGCAGATCCGCAACCGCCTCACCTCGGACCAGGCGCGGCTCTACGACCTGATCTGGAAACGCACGGTGGCCTGCCAGATGATCCACGCGACCATGGACACGGTCGCGGTCGAGCTGATCCCGGCCGGCAATACGGCTACTCCCTCGGTATCGCCCGAGCGCGATCACGCCTTCCGCGCCACCGGTTCGGTGGTCCGCCACGCGGGCTTCATGACGGTCTACCGCGAAGACCGCGACGACAGCAAATCGGATCCCGATGCAGAGCGCCGGCTGCCGGAGATCGCCGAGGGCGACCGGCTGCCACTGAATGACGTCGTGCTGGAACAGCACTTCACGGAGCCACCGCCGCGCTACACCGAGGCCAGCCTGGTGAAGGCGCTGGAGGAATACGGCATCGGCCGCCCCTCCACTTACGCCTCCATCATCTCGACGCTCCAGGACCGGGAGTACGTTGAAGTGGAGAGCCGGCGTTTCTTCCCGACCGACGTCGGCCGGGTCGTCGCGCGCTTCCTGACGAACCATTTCCACGACTACGTCGATTACGAGTTCACCGCGCGCCTGGAGGACGAACTCGACGCCGTGGCCCGGGGCGAGCAGGAATGGGTCCCACTGCTGGAGCGCTTCTGGGAACCGCTGCAGGAACGGATCGCGGAGAAACAGGAAACGGTCAGCCGCGAAGAGGCCATTCAGGCACGGGAACTCGGGACCGACCCGAAGACGGGGCGGCCGGTGAGCGCGCGCATGGGCCGCTATGGCCCGATCGTGCAGCTCGGCACGCGCGATGACGAGGAAAAACCGAAATTCGCCGGCCTGCGTCCCGGCCAGAAGATGGACACCATCACGCTGGAAGAGGCGTTGCCCCTGTTCGACCTGCCGCGCGATCTCGGCGAGACCGAGGACGGCGAAGAGATGCAGGCGAGCATCGGTCGCTTCGGTCCGTACGTTCGTTTCGGCAGCCGCTTCGTCTCGCTCAAGGGCGACGACGACCCGTATACGGTCACGCCGGAGCGGGCACGCGAGCTCGTGCGCGAGAAGAAGATCGCCGACGCCAACCGCATCATCAACACCTTCGAGACCGACGACGGCACGACCATCCAGGTCCTCAACGGGCGTTTCGGCCCCTATGTCACGAATGGCCAGAAAAACGCCAGTGTCCCGAAAGAAGAAGTCCCGGCGGAACTCACGCTGGAACGCTGTCAGGAACTGATCGCCGCCGCACCCGATCGCCGTCGCGGCAAGAAGAAGGCGGCCGCCAAAAAGGCCGCCGGCAAGAAAACGGCGTCCAAAAAGAAGAGCGCTTCGAAGAAGAAAGCGGCCTCGAAAAAGAAATCCGCAAGCAAAAAGAAAACGGCCGCAAAAAAGAAAAGCGCCTCGAAGAAGAAGGCCGCCGCCAAAAAGAAGACGGCGGCGGGAGCGGCGAGTACCAGCGTGGCAGCCGCACGCAAACAGGCCTCCGGTAGCTGAGCACCCGCGTTGATGAATGCACCGGCCTACGACGCGGCGGTGGCCGCGCTGCACCGGGGCGGCATCGTCGCCTACCCCACCGAGGCGGTTTACGGCCTCGGCTGCGACCCGGCCGATGCGACCGCGATCGCCCGTCTGCTGGAACTCAAACAGCGCCCGGCGAGCAAAGGCCTGATCCTGATCGCCGCCGATGAAGCCGCACTGCAGCCATGGCTCGCACCGATCGACGCGGCTACCGCGGCGTGCATCGGCCCTACCTGGCCGGGCGCGACGACCTGGCTGCTGCCCGCCGCTGACGACTGTCCGACCATCCTGCGCGGAGAGCACGACACCCTCGCCGTGCGGGTCACGGCACACCCGGTCGCGGCCGGACTCTGTCGGGCCTGGGGCGGTGCCCTGGTGTCGACCAGTGCCAACCGTAGCGGCGGCGAGCCCGTACGCGACGCCGACGCCGCCCGGGATCTGTTCGGCGCCGGGGTCGACGCCGTTGTCGACGGCGCGGTGGGCGGGCGTGAGCGCCCGACGCCGATCCGTGACGCCCGTACCGGGCAGACCCTGCGCGAGTAAATCGATGAGCGAAACGATCCCCCGCGCGGAGGTCCACGCGTGGCTGCTGGACCTGCAGGACCGCATCTGCGACGCCCTGAGCCGGCGCGATGGCACCCCGTTCGATCAGGACGAATGGAAACGCGACGCCGGCGGCGGTGGCCGCTCCCGTGTGCTGAGCGACGGGCCGCTGTTCGAGCGCGCCGGCGTGAATTTCTCCCACGTCATGGGGAATGCCCTGCCGCCGTCGGCGAGTGCGCAGCGCCCGGAACTGGCCGACCGGCCCTTCGAGGTCATGGGCGTGTCGCTGGTGGTGCATCCGCGCAGCCCGTACGTCCCGACTTCCCACATGAACGTGCGCGTATTCATCGTCGGCGATCCGGACGCCCCCGATGCCTGGTGGTTCGGTGGCGGCTTCGACCTGACGCCGTATTACCCGTTCGAGGCGGACTGCGTTCACTGGCACGCCACCGCGCGACGCGCATGCCGGGCGCTGGGCGACGAGGCCTACCGCGAATACAAACGCTGGTGCGACGACTACTTCCACATCCGCCACCGCGGCGAGGCGCGCGGCATCGGCGGCCTGTTCTTCGACGACCTCAACAGCCCCGACTTCGCCACCTGTCATCGCTTCTGGCGGGACGTCGGCGAGGCATACCTCGACGCCTATCTGCCCATTGTCGACACCCGCCGGACGTACCCCTGGGGCGAGCGCGAACGCGATTTCCAGCTCTACCGCCGGGGGCGCTACGTCGAATTCAATCTCGTCTATGACCGCGGCACCCTGTTCGGACTGCAGTCCAACGGGCGCACCGAATCGATTCTGATGTCGCTGCCGCCGGAGGTCCGCTGGCGCTACGACTGGCACCCACAGCCCGGCAGCCCCGAGGCCGAGCTGTACGATCACTTTTTGCCGCCGCGCGACTGGCTCGGTCTGGAGGGTGACTGAAGCGCCCGTCCGGGGAATTCTCGCCAAGGCGCCAAGGGCGCCAATGGACGCTAAGAAACATTAAAAAAACGATCTCTCGCAGAGCCGCGGAGATCGCGGAGAAAGGCGAGGACTAACGGCCTCGATCGGGTGTGGGTCGGATTCCCGGGCCGACAGATCGAAGGCTTCGACGAGTCGAACTGACCCATCCGCCGGGAGCGGATAGACGCGTCAGCCCGGAGGGCGTGGCGCATGGATGCGCCACGCAAAGTCCTGACCTGCTCTTACACCGATTTTCTCTGCGATCTCCGCGGCTCTGCGAGAGATCGCCTTTCCTTCGTATCCCTTGGCGTCCCGGCGAGACCCCATGCCCTCCACTCAGGGCACCGATTGCCCCTGTGCATGGCGTATGCGGGCACCGTATTGCGCCCCGGCGTGCCACGGCTCACCATGGCGCGCCGGTTCGCGTCGCCGTGCACGTAGCCCGATTGCATCCAACACCAGGAGCTCCGCATGCAGCCTGTCGTTATCGTCGGTACCGGCCACGCCGGTTACGCCGCCGCCCGTGAATTCCGCAAGCACGACACGACCACGCCGCTGGTGATGGTCACGGCGGACGACGGCACGAGCTACACGAAACCCATGCTGTCGAACGCGATGGCGCGCGGAAAGACACCGGCGGAACTCGCGCAGGCGAGCGCCGAAGCAATGGGCGAACAGCTGGACGCGCGCATCATCACGCACGCGCGCGTGACATCCATCGACGCGGCGAATCGCCGGCTGTATTTCAGCGACGGCGGCGAGCTGGATGCCGCGAAGATTGTCCTCGGGATCGGCGCGAATCAGATCGACCCGCACCTGCCCGGCGATGGCGCCGACGATGTATTGGCCGTCAACGACCTGGACAGCTACACGCAGGCGCGTGAGGCACTGGAGCATGCCCGGCGCGTGGTCCTGATCGGCGGGGGCCTGATCGGCTGCGAGTTCGCCAACGACTGGGTGAACGCCGGCTACGAGATCACCATCATCGAAGCGCTCGACTACCCGATGGGCCGGGCGCTGCCGCCGAAGGCCGGCGAGTCCCTGAACTCGGCGCTGAAGGGTGCCGGCGTCAACGTGGTAACCGGCCGCAAGGTGACGGCGGTCGAGCGCGATGGCGATCGCCTTGTGGTCGTCGATGATGCCGGCGAGCGTCATCCCGCCGACGTCGCCGTGCGGGCCCTCGGCCTGCGTCCGCGCACGCGCCTCGCCGAGGAGGCCGGGATCGAGGTCGGGCACGGTATCCGCACCGATCGCAGACTGGAAACGTCGGCAGACGGGATCTACGCGCTCGGTGACTGCGCCGAGGTCGATGGCCTCGTGTTGCCCTTCGTGATGCCGATCAGTAACGCCGCGCGCGCGCTCGGTCCCACGCTCGCCGGCACCGATACCGAGGTGCACTATCCGGTCATGCCGGTCATCGTGAAAACGCCGAGTTGCCCGATCCAGTTCTACGCGCCGCCGGCCGGGGTCGAGGGCGAGTGGCACGAGGAAGAGGCGGATGGCGGCGGCATTCGCGGCCTGTTCCACGATCGGGCGGGGCAGGCACGCGGCTTCGTGCTGACCGGTCCGGCCGTTGCCGAGAAGGCGGAACTGGCGAAACAGGTCCCGGGCTGGTTCGACAACCGGTACTGATCGGCGCGGATCATCCCCGGCGGCGTGCGGACATCAGGACACCGGTTCACCGATGATCCAGCTGATCCGGTAGCGGCCGATATAGCCGCGGGCGGAGGTCGAGCCGGTGCGCCAACAGTATCCGTCACGCTCGATCGAGGCCGCCAGTGTCCCGAGTTCGGTCGGGGTATAAGTGCGCCAGCACGAGACGAAGGTGTCCCAGGCGAAGCACAGCGGCGCCAGCGGCAGGACATACGTGAAGAACAGTCGCCGCGCCGAACAGCGCGGCAGAAACGGCGTCAGCACGAAACTGGACAGCAACATCGCCAACGGCAGGATCGCCAGGCTCACGGGGCTTCGCTCCTGGATCTCGAACGCGGCGAGCGGAACGCGTCTGGCCGCGGCGTCATCGAACATCCGCCGCACCTCGTCCGGATGGAAGTGGTGCAGGGCCGTGAACAGTGTCCGGTACCCGGTCAGCGCGTCGGGACATGAACGCGCATCAACGGGTTCATCGAGGTAATCAAGCGAGCCACTCGAGCGCGCCTGTGCCTGCGTGAATGCTGCCCGATCGGGATGCAGGTCGGTCAGCGTCACCCGGTTCCGCCAGCCCGTGGCCTCATCGATCGCCGGCAACAGTCCCGGCAGCGGTCCGCCACCGCCGGAACACAGATCGACGATCCGGCGATACCCGGTCTGTCGCAGCGATCGGGCCAGCAGCGGGACGACCGGCGCGAATGCGCGGCGTGCATGAAACGTCAGGTGATCCGTCATGAACCGGCGGAATACGGTCGGTAACCAGGCGGCATCGCCCCATTCGAAGAGATGTCGGCGGCGCAGGGCGGGAACTATCCCGGTGCCCGCGACACCGCCCGGCAGCACGGTTGAAACCATCGTACGACTACCTCCACCCATCGCGGGTAATCGGGTCAGCAGCTGCGCTGCCGATACACACCGGAACGCCTGGTTCGAGTGAAGCCTGGAACACGCGGCCCGTCCACGACGCGCAATTCGTCGTCAATCGAACGGCCCGCCCTCCAGCCAGCGTAGACGACGGCGCAGGACCGCGACCTCCTCGATCAGATCGAGCGCCAGTGCGGCACCGGCCGGACCGACGCTGAGATCGCGGTGCAGGCGGACGGCGCGCTGCAGACGCGCCAGCGAGCGTGGCGGGAAGCGCCATTCGTTCGGTCGCAGGCCGGCGTGAGGCTCGATCACGCCCACCTCGACGAATTCGATCACGTAATCGGCCTCGATATCGCAGGCCTGGCAGAGCTCACGCAGCGTGACGGACTCGCGCGCCTCCAGCAGCTCGGCCTCGATGGGCGGTTGCTCGCGTTTCATGCGGCCCTCCCGAACAACCCGGCACGGGGATCGAATGCCATCTGATCGCGCATCCGCTCATACAGCTCACGGTCTTCATCGGTCTCCGGTTTCGGCGCGACGATGCGCAGATGCAGATACTGGTCGCCGGGTGGCGACCCCGGCAGGCCGCGCTTTTTGAGACGCAGGCGCTGCCCGCTGCGGGCCCCCGCCGGGATGCGCGTATCCACCTCCCCACCAAGGGTCGGCACCTTGACCGTGGCCCCGAGCGCCGCTTCCCACGACGCGATCGGCAGATCGAGGTGGATATCGCGGCCCTCCGGCCGGAACAGCCGGTGCGGGCGCAGATGGATCTCCAGGTAGAGATCGCCGGACGCGCCACTGCCGATGCCGCCGCCGCCCTGACCGGACAGGCGGATCTGCTGACCGTCAGTGACGCCCGCCGGAATCCGGACATTCAGGCTGCGCGGGCGCGCCTGCACATTGCCGCGGGCCGGGGATTCGGGAGACTGCAGGGTGATCGTGTGCTGACCGCCGCTATAGGCGGTTTCCAGCGGGATTTCCACGCGCGCGGTGTGGTCCTGGCCCCGGCCATGGAAACCGCCGGCTCCCCCGCGGCCGCCGAAACCGCGCGCACCACCGCCCGTAGCCTGCCCGAACAGGCTCTCGAAGAAATCGGAGAACGCGCCGGCATCGCCGCCGGTGAAACCGCCACCACCGAAATCGAAATGCTGCTCCCAGTCGGGCGGCGGCCGGAAATCCTGCCCCTGCCGGTATCCCTGACCAAGCTGGTCGTAGGCGGCCCGCTTCTCCGGGTCCTTCAGGACTTCATAGGCCTCCTGCAGCTCCTGGAACTTCGACTCGGCATCCGTCTCGCTGCTGACGTCCGGATGATATTTGCGCGCCAGCTTGCGGTAGGCGCGCTTGATGTCGTCGGCGGATGCATCACGCTCGACGCCAAGGATGCTGTAGTAGTCCTTGTATTCCACGGGTCCCCGAGACCTCCCTCGCTGGTATGCCGTCGGATCGATTCAATGTCTTCCTGATAGATAGGTCTGGGTGGGGATTGGTTCAAGCGGGAGGGGGGAGAAAGGGCTGAGGGCTGAGGGCTGAGGGCTGAGGGCTGAGGGCTGAGGGCTGAGGGCTGAGGGCTGAGGGAATCAGCATAAACCCCATCGCCGGGTCGCAACCCTTTCTCCTCAGCCCTTTCTCCTCAGCCCTTTCTCCTCAGCCCTTTCTCCTCAGCCCT
>Ga0136597_1001041_pt1 | contig 10907 bp, 11 predicted proteins | sample AntRauTorcE11898_FD_101385 | JGI IMG/M metagenome (GOLD analysis project Ga0136597, IMG submission 101385) | Saline lake microbial communities from Rauer Islands, Antarctica - Metagenome Torckler E11 #898 | ecosystem: Environmental > Aquatic > Non-marine Saline and Alkaline > Saline | place... | reverse complement strand
TCCGCAAATCCGAAACGGTCGCTGTTTTCCACTACCTTGAGACGCAGGGCGAGGTCGACGACGACCGGCTCCCGGAGTAAAACAGACAATATCGGTTGTTCACGGAGCGCCGCGGGCTTCCCGGGGATTTTTAACGCGTTCCCTTTCGATCACCGTCACTAAAATCAAAGACGAAACCACGGTACGACCCGAAAACCCCCAAAATCTTTATTACGTCTTGATCTAAACTGGCGGCCGAATGTCTTCTGATAACACGGCTCATGTGAATCGGCGCGCGTTCCTCACCATTGCCGGGGGCAGCGGTATTGCGGGTCTCTCCGGTTGTGTCGGGTTCGGGGGGGAGGGCGATGGAAACGGTGGATCGGGCGGTTCCGGCGGTTCTTCCGGTCCCGAGACCATCACGCTCGGCCAGCCGGGGGCGCTCAGCGGCCAGTGGGACTTCCTCCAGCCTGGGATCTCACAGGGAACTGATGCCGCTGTCAGCCAGATCAACGAAGCGGGTGGCCCACTCGGCGCGGAACTCGAAGTTGTTCGCCGCGATACCGCGGTCGATCCGCAGGAGGCACGGACCGTGGCGACCCAGTTGGTCGAGAACGACGATGTCGTGGCGTTGATCGGCCTGTTCTCCAGCGAAATCAATCCGCTCTGGGATTTCCTCCAGGACCTTTCGACACCAGTTGTTACTCCGTGGCCCGGATCGACGTTTCTCGACACCCGTGGCGGCGACAAGCGTACTCCGACGGACATAAGTGACGACGAGTGGGTGTGGCGGACAGTTGTCGGTGACACGGTCCACACGTCCGGTAGCGCCGCCTTCGCGATGGAGGAAGGACACGAAACCCTGGGTGTGATCAACGGAAATACCGAAGGGGAGCGGAGCTACGTCGAAGGGTTCCTATCCGCCTACGAAGCCAACGGGGGGACTGTCGCCGAACGAGTAGAAGTCGAACTCGGTGCCTCGAGCTATCAATCAGCGCTTAGCCGCTTGTTCGAGGCCGATTTCGACGCGTTCCTCGTGAGTCTCCCACAGGAGTCCGCGATCACTGCACTGAGCGATTGGTCCGACGGCGACTACGGCCGGCAGCCGATCCTCTCTGATACGCTTACGTCGCAGGCGGTGATCGATCAGGTTGGTAGCGATCTCGAGGGTGCTTGGGGGGCCACTCCCGGCCAATCCGGGCCGAATTACGACACGTTCGAAGCGGCCTACTCCGAGGCGGGGGACGCGGATATGAACGCCTGGACGCCCCCAGCTTGGGACGCCGTTCAAGTGACGGCGCTCGCTATCGAGCGGGCGGGCGAGGCGACGCCGGAAGCGGTACAGCGAAATATCGGTCCGGTCAGCCGAAGCGGGGGGACGAAGGTCAGCACGTTCGCCGAGGGGAAGGAGGCGCTCGCGAACGGTGAGGAAATCAACTACGAAGGCGCAGCGACCCCGGTCAACTTCACCCAACACGGCAACGTGTTCGGATCTGTCAGTATCAATACGGCACAGAACGGCGAGTTCACTCAGACGGGTGAGGTCTCCGCGGCGGATGTCCGGGAGTTCGTTGAGGAAGGCGAATACTGATCTCAATGGGACTACTTCAAAACATTATTTTCGGGGTGATTACGGGCTCGTATATCGCGATCGCCGCGATCGGGTTCACGCTGATTTACGGGATCGTGAACATGATCAACTTCGCGTACGGCGAGTACCTGACTCTCGGCGCGTTCATCGGACTTTTTGCGGCGACCGCGTTACCGATCCCGCTCCCGGTCGCCGTGCTCGTCGCGATGGCCGGCGGCGGACTCGTGAGTATCGTGCTCGCACGCGCGTTCTTCACCCCGATAAACCAAACTGGACCGGTTCCGTTGCTGTTGACGTCGATCGGTCTCGGGATCGCGCTCCGAAACGCGATCCGACTGGTCGCGGGGCGCCAGGCCCGGTACTACGATACGGAGGCGACGACGTTCCGGTTCGACGCGATCCCCGACCTCTCGGTCGGGTCCGTTGATCTTCTCGGGGGGTTCTTCGTTACCTCCGAGCAGCTGATTGTCGTCGGCTCCGCGGTCGTCGTCTTCATCGCGATCCATGGACTGCTGACGCGGACGGACGTGGGGATCGCGATGCGAGCGATGGGGGACAACGAGAGCCTCGCGCGGGTCCGAGGGGTCGACACGCAACTGATCCGCGATAGCGTCTGGATACTGGCCGGCGTCCTCGCCGGGCTCTCGGGCGTCCTCTTGGCCATTCAGACGAACGTCAACGCAACGACCGGGTTCAGTGAGATCCTCCAGATCCTCTCGGCAGCCATCCTCGGCGGTGCGGGGAGCCCGTACGGAGCGATCCTCGGTGCGTATCTTATCGGCATCATACTGGCGCTGTCAACGGCGTTCCTTCCGTCGGGAATGGGCGGCCTGTCCTCGGCGATCGCGTTCGCTATTCTGATCCTCGTGTTGCTCGTCAAACCGAGCGGGATCACGGGAACGGAGGTGCGTGAGGCGTGAGCGCCCTCGATCGAATCCCCTCGGGTAACGGTGACCTGGCCCTACTCGCGGGGGTCTTCTGTTTCCTCATCGGCGGTCTGTTCGTGTTGACGCCGCTCCAGGTACAACTTCCCAACATGTTCTACGTCTTCGTCGAGGTGGGTATCCTGTTCGTTATCTACGGGCTGCTCGTGCTGGGACTCGATCTCCAGTACGGTCATACCGGCCTCGTCAACTTCGGTCACGTCGCGTTCTTCGCGGTCGGCGCGTACGGGACGGCGATGCTCTCGGCACAGGACACCTTCGTGGGCATCGGGCTCGGGTACCCGTGGCCCCTCGCTCTCGGCGTGGGCGTCGTCGCCGCTGCAGTCGTCGGGCTCGGCGTCAGCGCCACCTCGATCCGGCTCCGAGGGGATTTCCTCGCCATCGTGACCCTCGCGACCGCCGAGATACTCCACTCGATATTCGTCAACTTCGAGGGGGTATTCGGGGGAAACGTCGGGATCCTCGGCGTTCCGCGGCCGATCGCCGCGCTCGTTAGTCAGGCCGATACTCGGCTGATCGCGACCCTGCTCGTTCTCGGCGGCATCACGTTGGTGGGGCTTGCCGGCGTCACCCGGCTCACGAGCGCGCCGTACGGTCGCGTACTCCGGGCGATCCGAGCGGACGAGCTAGTCACGCGGTCGGTCGGCAAGTCCACAGTCACCTACAAGACCCAAGCGTTCGTCTACGGGGCGGCCCTCGCAGGACTCGCTGGGGGGCTGTTTGCCCTATACAACGGTGCGGTCGCGCCAGGGTTCTTCACGATCCAAGTGACCGTCACGGTGTGGATTGGCATGCTGCTTGGCGGCGCCGCGAACCATCGCGCCGTTCTGGCTGGATTGAGTATCATCATGGGGATACGACTCGTCTCACGGTTCGCACTAACTGTGACACCAGTCCCGTCCGACGTGTTCGCCTCGATTCGGCTCGTCGTGGTCGGACTCATCCTCGTGGCGGTGATCCGGTACCGGCCGGCTGGAATCTGGGGCGACGCGCAGGAACTGGGGGTGGACCGATGAGTCTCCTGTCTGCCGATGGAATCGTGAAGGAGTTCGGCGGGCTGCGAGCCATCGACGGACTGTCGGTATCGATCGATGCAGGCGAACTCGTCGGCGTTATCGGCCCGAACGGCGCCGGAAAGTCCACGATGTTCAACTGCATCAGCGGCGTCATCACGCCGGACGAGGGAACGGTTACGTACGACGGAACGGAGGTAACTGGCGATCCGCCGGAGACGCTCGCCAGACGTGGGCTGGTTCGAACGTTTCAGGCGACCAGGGAACTGGAAACGATGACCGTTCGCGACAACGTCCGGCTCGCCGCACCCGACCAGCCCGGCGAACGGACCGTCTCCGCGTTGCTTCGAACCGATTCGATGCAAGCGACGGAGCGGTCCGTGCGAACTCGAGCCGACGAGTTGCTCGAGACGTTCGAACTCGATCATCTCGCCGACGAGTATAGCGGCAATCTCTCGGGTGGGCAACGGAAGCTTCTGGAGCTCGCTCGGACGCTGATGTTGGAGCCCGACGTGCTCATGCTCGACGAGCCGTTCGCCGGTGTGAACCCAACGTTGACCGACGAGATCGCCGAACACATACGTGAACTCAACGAGAACGGTATGACGGTCGTCATCATCGAACACGAACTCGAGACGCTGACCGAGCTTGTCGACCGACTGGTCGTCCTCCAGCAGGGGCGGGTGCTCGTCGACGGAGAGCCGGAGGACGTGCTGTCGGACGAGCGCGTCATCGAGGCGTACCTCGGAGGTGGAGTGTGAGTCTGCTTGACGTCGAGGACCTCGACGCCGGATACGGCGACATCAAGGTGCTGTCAGAAATAAACCTCCGGGTCGCGGATGGGGAGTACGTCACCATCGTCGGCCCCAACGGTGCGGGCAAGTCGACGGTGATGAAGGCGATCGTCGGGATTGCGAAATGTCTCGACGGAACGATCACCTTCCGCGGCACCGATATCACTGGGATGGCACCTGAGGAGGTCGTTCACGAGGGGATCGGGTACGTTCCGCAGCGGGACAACATCTTCCCGACACTGACCGTCGAAGAGAACCTACGGATTGGAGCGTACGTACTGGAGACGGTTCCGGAGGAGCGAAAACAACTGGTGTACGACCGATTCCCGGTCCTTGCGGAACGGACCGACGTGGATGCGGGCTCACTCTCGGGGGGCCAACAACAGATGCTCGCGATGGGATGTGCGTTGATGCTTGATCCCGACGTGCTGCTGTTGGACGAGCCGAGCGCGGGACTCGCACCCGACCTCGTCAGTGACATGTTCGACCGTATCGACGAGATCAACGATGCGGGAACGACCGTGTTGATGGTCGAACAGAACGCCAAGGAGGCGCTTCGTCGCTGCGACCGCGGCTACGTCCTCGCCAGCGGCGAGAACCGATACGAGGACGACGGCGACGCGCTACTCGACGACGAGTCGGTCCGGCAACAGTTCCTCGGCGGATAACCCTCCGTCCCCCGATAAGCCCCTTCGATATATCACTCGGTCGCAGAGACGACGCCGATGTATCGACGACCGACCGGCTCTGTTACCGGCAGCCATCCGACCGTGCGATCCATAAACGAGTCTTCGGAAACCCCGTCGAACTCGTGAGGACTATCTTCGTCTGACGCGAGGAGGTACGCGATCGGACGCGGGCCGAACTCGTTGATGCGGTCGGCGAGCCAGCCCTCCCCTCGCGGCTCTGCGAGTGCGACCGGCTGGTTCGGGTACGACGCGACTGTGGCCGAAAACGTCTGGTCGTCGCCCCGGTGTGGGTCGCTCATATCGAAGGCGGTTTCGAACGTCTCGATCGCGGCCGTGATGTCGGGAACGCCGAGTACCACCGTGTCGACACCACGGATGGGTGACTCCGCCAATCCCCCAGTCGGCTGGACACGACGGTCCCGCGGCGTTCGGTCACTGATGAGAAACGGGAGTGTCGACCCCAACTCACCCTCCCCGAGCACCGTGAGATCCCACTCGACGGTCGTCCCGTCCTCACGGACCCGCTCGTACTGGTTCGGACCGTCGACGGCGATCCCTCGATCGGCGAGGTCGGCGCTCACCGTCCCGATATCGTCGACCTCGATCGCCCACGCACACGGACCCCCGTCCCCGTGGATCGGGCCGTTCCACCACGGCGACTCCCCGTCGGGTTCGACCGTCGAAATGAGCTCGAGATAGCTCCTGTCCCGGAAGCCGACGACGGACATGTGAGTGACGCCGTTCGAGTGGCGACCGCCGTACTCCGCGTCGAGTTCGGCCCGGTCGAACGTCTCGCCAAGCCGATCGAGGTCCCGACCGGCGACGGTCACGTGATCGATCCGGAGATCCATTGTACCCTTTTTGACACCCAACCGTTCATATGTTTCGGCCGGGAGGGCCGGCACAGCTAACTCCTCGTCGACAATACGCCTACAGAATGGCGGAATCCCCCTTCGATGTGACGGTCAAAGTGGCGGAGGTCACCGACGCGGAGCCGTTTCCCGAGGCGAACAAACCCGAGATGATCAAGCTGTGGCTCGACCTCGGTGACGAGTCACGCAAGTCCGCGGCCCAACTGGGCTTCCACCACGAGGCGGCAGACCTTGTCGGTCGGCAGGTCCTCTGCGTGACAGGCCTCGGATCGATCCGTATTGCCGGATTCGAATCGGAATCGTTGACTCTCGGCGTTCCGGGCGATGACGGGAACCCGGTGCTCGTTACGCCTGACAAACCCGTCCCGCTCAGCGGCGAACTGTACTGAGAGACGGGATAGTCCGTCCGATTTCGGTCGTGCGGTCCGGCGTTCGTGATCATCGTCCCCGCCACGACTGTATCCGGTGTACCGGGACGCGCGTCGGGAGTGTGATCTACGCGTTGATCATCGGAAGTCCCCGGTCGGGACGTTTGACCTCACCGCGACATGGCCATCTGCGCGTTTCAGGTCACGATCGGTCGGTACGGCTCGGACGTGATACGCTCGAAGAACTGATCACAGTCATGTCAACGCCCCAGAGGTGGTGATTTATACTCGGGGTCCCGATTGCGTCCGTATGAACGTCCTCGTCTGCGGCGGCGGCATCGTCGGCCTCGCGGCGGCACACGCATTGGCGGAACGAGGCGCAGCGGTGACGCTCTGTGAGCGGGGGTCGCTCGGCGGGGGGAGCACTGCTCGATCGGCCGGCGGCATCCGATCGCAGTTCTCCACTCCAATCAACGTGAAGCTATCCTTGGCGAGCAAAGCGGTCTGGAACTCGTTCGAGGATCGGTTCGGCGTCGATATCGGGTTCCGTTCGAACGGGTACCTGTTTCTCGCGCGAAGCGAGTCGGCCGCCGAACGGTTCCGCGAAGACGTCCGGATGCAACGCGATCTCGGCGCCGAAACCGAATTCCTCGAACCGGCGACAGCGACCAAGCACTGTCCGGAACTCGACGCCGGAAACTTTCGGGCTGCGACGTACAACCCGACGGACGGGTTCGCGGACCCGAACCTCGCCGTCCAGGGGTACGCCGAGGCCGCCCGCGGTCTCGGGGTCGAGATCCGGCCCAAGACGCCGGTCACCGCCATCCATCGGTCCGGTGGTCGCGTCGTCGGCGTCGACGTCGTCGAGAACGGAACTACGGAGCGACTCGACGTCGACTACGTCGTCAACGCAACCGGAGCGTGGTCGGCCGAATTCGCGGAGATGGCCGGCGCGACGCTACCGATCTCGCCGCGTCGACGCCAGATCGCAATGGTCCAGCCGTCGAAACGGGTTCCCGAGTCGGTGCCGCTGACGATCGACATGGAGACGGGATCGTACTTCCGGCCGGAGCGCGACGGCGCCGCGCTCGTCGGTGGCCACTTCGCCGCGGACGACCACGCCGTCGATCCGGACGAATATGACCAGCGCATGGGGATGGAGTGGGCTGCCGAGGCGGTCGAGCGTGCTGCCGACTGTGCGGCGTACTTCGGGCCGGAGACGCGGATCAAACGCGGATGGGCCGGACTGTACGCAGTGACACCCGACAACCATCCGATTATCGAGGAGACGCTGCCGGGATTCGTGACCGCTGCCGGGTTCTCCGGTCACGGGTTCCAGCACGCGCCGGCGACCGCCCAGATCGTCTCTGATCTGATCGTCGACGGCGATACGGATCTCGTAGACGTCTCCATGCTCGCCACCGATCGATTCGAAAGCGGCTCCCCACTCACCGAACAGAGCGTTGCGTGAGTCGCGGCCGAATTCTACCTACTCATGTATCGGTCGTGAGTGAATCGCGGGCACGCCGGGCGATGTACGGGAAGTCAAATGTTGGCCGTGCGTCGGGATCGACGGGGTCGACGTGGCAGACAATGACGGTGACGCTCGCGGACTCGGTGGCGCCCCGGTAGGCGTCCGCGAACGCGTCGGTCTCCCAACGGTGATCGCGTCGAGACCGCTGTTCTCGGCGATCCCGGCGAAATCAGTATGGCTGGCCTGGAGCGACTGACCACCCGTCGTCCCGTAGACGTCGTTTGCCCAAACGACGATCGTCAGGTTGTCGGGGTCGTACCGTGCAACGGTCGAGAGCACACCGAGAGACATCAACAACGACCCGTCGCCGTCGAGGACGGTGACGGGTTCGTCCGTGCTGAGAGCGAGACCGAGTCCGACTGCCGTGGTCACGCCCATGCTTCCCCACTGGTAGAAGTTCCTGGCGCGCTCGGGGTCCGAGACGCTCGCGAGGACGTAGGACGCGACACCGAGGTTCGAAACGACGGCTGCGTCCGGCGTGATGTTTAGGAGGGACTCCGTACAGGCGTACTGATCAGCACGTGCGTCAGTCATCTGCGGCCTCCGGTTTCCGTCCGGTGACAGTCTGTTCCAGCAGGACGACGTAGGGCGACTGCGTGGAGAACGCTGTTTCGCCCGCGAGCGTTATCGTTTCCCGAACATTCTCCGGGTCCGTGACGACGGTGTTTCGGACACCGACATCGTCGAGGAGCTTGTCCATGTTGTACCCCGTTGGCACCTGTGCGATGTTGAACTCGCCGAGGTTGCCGCGGCGAGTCACTACTCCGAGGAAGGGGACACGTGCGGGGACGCTGAGCGAACCGATGGCGTTGAACGTGTTCGCGAGGCCGCTCGATTGACAGAGCAGTGCCCCTGTATTACCACCAACCCATGCACCGACCAGTACGCCGATTGCTTCCTCCTCGCGGCTGACGAGGACAGTCTCGAATCGGTCGTCTTCGACGACCTCACCGATGAGGACGTCCATCTTCGAGTCGGGGAGGTACGCGACGAGTTCGACGCCAGCGTCCGCCAGTGCCTCCGCGGCGTCTTCACTCCACGTCATCGACGAAATAGTCGCTGGGTGTCACTCGTGAAACGCCTGCCAGTCTACTCGAGTTCTTCGACTTGGACGTCGACGCGTCGCCGCCGGGATACTGCGGACGCGTCTGGTGCCGTTTGGCAGTTGCTCCCATAGCGCGTACTTCGAGGAAGCCATAATCAATGTTCGGGTTGAACAACGCTTATGTCGTCATACACTGTCGATTCTCCCACCGAAACGGGGCCGTAATCCGGAATCTACGATACCAATGACTGAGACGACAGGAAGCACGTACGTACTCGATGCATTGGCCGCCGAAGGCGTCTCGACGCTCTTCGGCCTCATCGGGGAGGGGAACGCACACCTTCTCGACGCGACGAACGACCACGACATCGCGTTCCGGTACGCACGTCACGAGCAGGTCGCCGTCTCGATGGCGGACGGCTACGCCCGCACCACCGGCGAAGTCGGTGTCTGTACACTCACCCACGGCCCGGGCGTGACCAACGGTGCAACCGGTATCGCCGCCGCGGACCGCGACAACGTCCCGCTCGTCGTTCTCGTCGGCGATACCGGATTTTCTGGCCGGGAGACCTCCCTCCAGTATCTCGACCACGCCACGTTCACGGATCCAATCTCTGTCTACCAGACACGGGCGGAGACCTCGGACACGATCGGTGAAACACTCCGCCGTGCGTTCTCGAAAGCTCGAACTGAACGCGGTCCCGCTATCGTCGAACTTCCCGGAGATATCCAGGAGGACCCTGTCCCCGACGACTCCTACGCGCCCCGGCCGTCCACGGCCCAGCGCGTGCACCCTGACCCCGAGATGGCCGACGCCGCGGCCGCCATCCTCGACGACGCTGACCATCCCGTCATCCTCGCCGGTGGCGGCGCTCGTGCATCGGACGCCGCTGACGCGCTCACTGCGCTCGCAGAACGGCTCGGCGCACCCATCGCGACGACGTACTTCGCGAAGGGGCTCTTCGACCACGACCACCCGCTGCACGCGGGGATTGCGGGCACGTTCATGACACCCGCCAACGACGCGCTACTCTGGGACGCCGACGCAGTGCTCACTGTCGGCGCACAACTGTCGGGGAAATCCACCCGCTACGGCGCTCTCTACGAGGACGCTGCTATCGTCCAGGTCGACCTCTCCCCGGACGCAATCGGCCGATACCGCGACCCGACGGTCGGTGTACTCGGAGACGCCCGCGCTACTGTCGACGCACTCGGAGACCGCGTCGGGGCGAACCCCGAACGCCTCGACAGTGTCAGGGAAACCATCGCAGAAACGGGTCACGTCATCCCGTTCGACGAGCAGTCGGACGGACCGTACGTCGACCCACGTGCGCTCACGCTCGCGGTCTCCGACCGCACCGCCGGCGACGCAATCGTCGCCGTCGATTCGGGGAACAACACCGGCTTCCCGGCGGTCTTCCACGAACTCGACGCCGGCGGGCAGATGCTCGTCAACGGCAACTTCGGAACGATGGGGTACGCACTTCCCGCCGCCCTCGGCGCGCAGTACGCCGACCGCGAACGGGACGTCGTCTGCTACACGGGGGACGGCGCGTTCATGCAGGTGATTCAAGACGTCGAGACCGCGGTCCGTCTCGACCTCCCGATCGTCTTCGTGGTCCTGAACGACGAGAGCTACGGAATCATCCGCCACCGCCAGCATCTCGAGTTCGACCGTGCAACCGCTGCGGACTACGAGAGCCCGGAGTTCGCGCAGGTCGCTCGCGGCCTCGGCGCACGCGCCGCGACGGTACGGTCGACTGACGACCTCGACGTCCTCGACGAGTTCCTCGCAGACAAGCCCGACGTTCCGCTCGTCCTCGACGTGCGAACGAATCCGGATATCGCTCGTCCCGGGTTCCCCCCGTACTAGAGGTCGACGCGGAGGTTCCCGTCCGCCGTGACTTCTGCCGTGGTCTGGGGCGGGAGGAGACTCGTACAGCCCGATTCCTCGAGGATTGCGGGACCGTCGATGACCTCACCGACGGCGAGCGTTTGCCGGTCGACGATGGGCGTCTCCACGAACCCGCGATTCGCGAAGTACACGTCCCGTTCGCGACGGACCTTTTCGCCGCCCG
>Ga0136597_1001040_pt1 | contig 10915 bp, 6 predicted proteins | sample AntRauTorcE11898_FD_101385 | JGI IMG/M metagenome (GOLD analysis project Ga0136597, IMG submission 101385) | Saline lake microbial communities from Rauer Islands, Antarctica - Metagenome Torckler E11 #898 | ecosystem: Environmental > Aquatic > Non-marine Saline and Alkaline > Saline | place... | reverse complement strand
TCCCGCCTGAGGGCTTCCTTGAGCATGGTTTGTACTCGGTCGTAGTTGCCATCCTTCAGATTCATATCCAGATCGGCATCGAAGCGGGTGCTTCGGTCACGGTGCTGGTTGTCGGTGGTGTCTTCGTCGTCCTGAATGTCGGAGGCAAAGCCCAGCTCTTCCTGGTACTGGAATAACAGATAGCCCAGCATGTGAAACAGCATCAGCGTGAAGGTGCTGTTCAGAAATCCGGACAGTGGCTGAGCGGCCCAGCGGGGAAAATGGGTAACGGCGAAGTCCTGGGCAGCGCCGGAGGCCACGGTTAACAGAATCAGGTAACCGTAGAGCAGAAAGTAGGGGCTGCCGATACGGGAAATCAGCACCGCCAGGTTTAACGGATTTACCGCCGGCCCCACCGAGCGCTCCATGGCCAGCACCATGATGCTGGCGGGTAGGGCGAGCACCACAAAAGCCACCGCCAACAGCATGAGAATGGGGCCGCCCAGCATGGCAGAAGTACCCACCAGTGCCCCCATCAGCACGAATACCAGTAGCTGCAGAATCACGATGCCAAAACCGCTGCCGGTAAACGCCACAGCAATCGGTGGTGGCTTCAGATGCCCTTCGGCGGTGTAATTGATGACCGCGTACGTGTACTTGAACAGCGCCAACGCCAGAACCAGCCAGACAATCATGCCGATAAGATTGGCCGGTGCCAGTACCGGCACCAGCGTGCAGATGGCAATCACGATCAGTGGATCGGTGTGGAAAGGGTATCGGAAAAAGGCGCCGATTCTTTGCCAGAACGGCACAACTTCGGTGGCAGCGCCCAGATATCGCATCGCCTTACTGCAATGAGGGCACAATGCATGGCGCTTGCTGGGCTGCGCATCCGGCATGCAGCGGTTGCAGAAGTGTATCTGGCATTCCCCGCAGTGCCACTTGGCGGGTTGGCTCGGGTGATAATGACAATCGTGTTTCACGGCGGCTCAGTCCAGTCCCTTGATTAATGCTTTTCAGATGATGGCAGAAGCCCTGCCTGGTAACCAGATCCAGCTTCAGTTTCTGTTAAATCAGCCGACATAAGGTCAGGTATGTGTCAAAATGGAAAATAGCATAAAGTTATGCCTGAACAATCTAGGCTGTTAATGACACCGGGCACTAAGCGGTTGGCGTAAGGTTCTCCAGCAAAAGGCATCCAGGGTGCAAAACATGTTAGGTAAATGGTTGTCCGGCAATCGTTATAAGAAAATCCTCGAGGAATCCATTCATGCGGTGGTCACCATCGATTCTCGCAATCGAGTGATTTTCTTCAATAAGGCGGCGGAAAAACTCTGGGGCTATGGCCGCTCCGAGGTGCTGGGCAACAATGTAAACATGTTGGTGCCGTCGGATATCCGCAACCAGCATGATGGCATGATCGATCATCACCGCCGCACGGGGGAGGATCGTATTGTCGGTACTTCCCGCGATGTGCTGATGACGCGCAAAGACGGCAAACAGCTGTGGGTAAGCTTGTCCTTGAATCGTATTGCCGAGGGCAGGACAACCACTTACACCGCCTTCTTGCACGATGTCTCGAAAGAAAAAACCGCCCAGGAGATCATTCACCAGACGCTGGAGCAGGCCATCGATGCGGTGGTCACTATTGATCAGGACAACCGAATCACTTTTGCCAACCCGGCCGCAGAGCGGCTTTGGGGGTATTCACGGGATGAAATGCTCGGGCAGAACGTGAAAATGCTGGTGCCACCCCAACATCGTGGCCCTCATGACGACTATGTGAACCGTAACCGCCGCACCGGCGAAGACCGCATTGTCGGTACCTCCCGGGAAGTGCCTTTCGTGACTAAAGACGGCAAGGATGGCTGGATCAACCTGTCCATCTCGAAAATTGCGCTGGATCGCGACAACATTCTCTACACCGCTTTTGCCAAGGACGTGACCGAGGAAGTCGAGCATCGTGAAGAATTCCGCATGCTATCCATGGTGGCGGATGAGACCGACAACGCGGTCATCATCACCGACCCGAAAGGCCGGACCACCTATGTGAATCATGGCTTTGAAAAACTCACCGGTTATCGGTTTGAGGAGGTTCACGGTAAGAAACCCGGTGAATTGCTGCAGGGTGAGGGCACGGATCGTGGCACCGTCGCCAAGATTGCGGAAAATTTGAAGAATCACCAACCCTTCTACGATGAATTGCTGAACTACAGTAAAGATGGCCACCCCTACTGGGTATCGATCTCCATCAACCCTGTATTCGGTGATAATGGCAAATTAAGCCACTTCATTTCGATTCAGGCCGATATTACCAGCGCCAAACAAAAAGCGCTGGAATCCGAGCGTCGGTTCGAGGCCATCAGCGTCAGCAACGGCGTGATCGAATGGTGCCTGGATGGCCGCCCGCAGGAAATGAACACCTACATGCTTCGCCACCTGGATGCGCCCAGTGCAAGCAGTTCAAACATCCAGAAAAACAACCTCAAGCGCATGATGGGCGAGCAGGCCTTCGCCGAAGTGTGTGAGGGCAAACAGTATAAGGCGGTGCTACCTTTTTTGTCCGAACATGGTGAGGAAAGCCAGTTCGACACCGTGGTGGCTGGCATTACCGATGCCGAAGGCGAGCTGAAATCGCTGGTGTCTTACGGTGTGGATGTCACCAACCGGACCCGGGCGGTGGAAGTGGCCGATGAAGAAATGGCGCGGGTGGAAACCTCCAGCAAGGAAATCCAGAAGATCATCGGTGTGATCAACGAAATTGCCGACCGCACCAACCTGTTGGCCCTGAATGCTGCCATTGAAGCTGCCCGGGCCGGAGAGTACGGCCGGGGTTTCTCAGTCGTAGCCGATGAAGTTCGCCAGTTGGCCAAACAGTCCACGGACTCGGCGGACGACATTCGCCGGCTGGTGGATCAGACCAATGAACGGGTACGCGCCCTGGCGGACTCCCTCAAACAGCTGAACGAAGACGAAGACTGATCTGCCTGCGTTGCGGGTCGTATGGTTTGCATACGGTGAGTTTACGGGAAAAACCTATTTGGAATTGATCTTTCCGGCCGTCAACCTATTAAAGATGTAAGCCGAAAGGTATTCCGGAACTATGAAAAAAACACACGTACGAGCCGGGCTTTTTGTCCTGGCTTTTGGCTTGCTGCTTTCCCTGCCTCTGCTCGGCCACATCACCCAAGACAGCGACTTTTATGGCTTCAAAACCGACCTGGCCGTACCTGAACTGCCGGATTATGACGACGGCGATGAGCAGGTGAGGCTGGTTTTTTTCGGTTACCAGAGCTGCGGTACTGTGTGCCCGTTGCAGTTAACTAATCTACTTGAACTTCATGAGCGCCTGGCGGGCAAACCGGTGCGCTTTGTGTTTGTCACTCTAGACCCGGAGCGGGACAGCCGGCAGGCACTGAACGCGACCATGACCGCCATGGGTGAGAACTTCCGGGCGGTCCGGCCTGCCTCCCAGGCGGCGGCCCAGAACCTCGCGATGGGCTTTTCCGAATACGCGGGTAAAACCGGGTCCGGCAAGCATTACGACTTTGACCATAGCGCCCGGATATATGCGGTCACACCGGACAACCGCCGCCACCTGCTGTATGCCTCGCCGGAGCTGGATCTGGACCGGGTGCAGGCAGACATCAACAAACTTATGGCTCAACTGTAAAGGTGAACACCAGTGACTAATGCGATTAAAACCGATGATCTGGCCCGTGAGCAGGCGCTGGTCACCGACAAGCAAATGCTGGTTATCCTGCTGGCTCATGTTCCCGTGGTCGGCCTGCTGGTGCCCTGGGGCTACGGCACTTACGCGTTTGCCATCGTGGCATCGTTGTTGGTGGGCGGGTTGGCCCTGGCCAGTTATTTCACCTTGCGCGGCAGCCGTTCGTGTTCGGTTATTTTCGCGGCCTGCCTGATGTTGTTCTCCACGATCATGATTCAGACCCAAATGGGGCGGATCGAGATGCACTTCCACATTTTCTCAGCCCTGGCGCTGGTGATTATTTACCGGGATTGGCTGCCGGTAATTGTGGCGGCCGGTGTGATTGCCGTTCACCATTTGTTACTCACCGGCCTGCAGCTGGCGGAAGCGAAGGTGGGTGGCATGCCACTGATGATTTTCAATTATGGTTGTAGCTGGGGTATCGCTTTCCTGCACGCCGCGTTTGTGGTCTTTGAGGCGAGTATTCTGGTGTATTTTGCCCGCCAGATGGCGTCTGAGCGGCAAAGAGCTTTCCTGATGGTGCAAGTGGTGTCCGCCTTTGAAAGCAGCAAGGATCTGACTGGCCGTCTACCTGCTGACGACCAGAGTGTGAATGCCCGTTCGTTCAACAAAATGATGGAGCAGTCCTGTGCTCTGGTGGCACGGTTTCAGACCTTTTCTGACGACCTGCGCCGGAATGCCGGGCAACTGGCCGATGCGAGTCAGGCTACTCGTGCGCATGTCGCAGAACAGCAACAGCAATCGGATCAGGTGGCCACGGCAAGTAATCAGATGTCCGCCAGCATTCAGGAAGTGGCTGAGAATGCCCAGCAGGCCTCGGAAGCGGCCACGGAGGCCGCTGGCGCTGCTGATGCCGGCAGCCAGGCGATGAACAACGCCCGCACCATGACTGAAGCCACCAACCAGGCTCTGCAGGACAGTGCCCACATGGTGGCGCAGCTGGCTGAAAAAGTGGAATCCATTGCCAGCGTAACCGGTTCCATCAATGATATTTCGGATCAGACCAATTTGCTGGCCCTGAACGCCGCCATTGAGGCGGCCCGCGCTGGTGAACACGGCCGAGGCTTTGCCGTGGTGGCGGATGAGGTGCGCACGCTATCGCGCCGTACCCAGGAGTTCACCGATGATATCCGCACCACGGTGGGTGAACTGAAGGATATTTCCGAGGCCACCACAGCCGCCATGGGAATGGGTCAGAGTCGTTCCGGTGAGTCCACCCGGGCTATCCAGAATGCAGCTGAAGCGATCACCCGCATAGAGCAGGCCATCGAGTCCGTCAGTAACATGAACAGCCAGATAGCGGCTGCCTGTGAGCAGCAGGCGGCAACGTCACTGCAGATTAACGAAAACATTCACGCCGTCGCCAGCCGCAACACCGAGGTGGCTGAAGAGGCGGACCGTGTGAGCGGTATGGCGGATGAGCTGGGGCTCAGTGTCAGCGGGGTGGATGCGCTCGTAGGGCAGTATCGATTGCCTTAGCCGGGCCTTCAAAAGCGCTTGTGAAGCACGTGAATGTCCAGCAGGCGCCGTTGAGCGCCTGTTGGCGTTGTGATTCAGTGCAGTCCTGCATCAGAGCCCGGCACAGCCCGGGCCAGTCCTGCGCCGCTCGCTCCTGAGCATGCCAGTAATGTTGAGCACCGGTTGCTGTCAGTTCCGGCAGGTTGTTGCTCAGTTTCCGGAGGATATGCACCGAGCCCTGGGATGAGCCGTCAACCACATAACGAATGCCCAGTGTTGTGAAGGATGTGGCGGCGGAAGGCAGTGCAGGCAGGTCGGGTTCAGGTGTTAGCGGTAACTGGAGTATGGTCAGATCCCGGGTGATGGCAGGGTATCGCGGTAAATAAGCTGGGACGGCGGTGTTTTCCGGAAGTGGTGATTTTGCCAGGATTGCTTCCACATGGCGGAATGCCGCTCCAAGGCACGCAAGCGTATGGCTATAGTCGGCCAGTGTCAGCCCCGGGCGCATCAGCCGGCGAAGGGCCGGCTGGGAGTCCAGTTGGTGGTGCTGCTCCGCTGTGGCTTCGCGTAAATAGTGTCTGAGATCAGAAGTCATACCGGTGCTTCATGAGGTTAAATCCGCCAGAAATTCGCGCAGCTTGAACAGCTTTATGCGGGTGTTATCCGGCCATTCGCGGGAGTAGCCCACGCGGGTCTCAACCCAGCGTTCGAACGATTGTCGGGGCGCAATGGGATACGGGCTGTTCAGGTTTTCCGCCGGCTTGTCCGGCTGGCCTCCCCAGGGTACTTCGTAGATTTCCTCTGCCCGGAACAGGAAGCAGCTTAGCGGAGGCTGGTCCGGCACGGTAACCTTTACGTTCAGGGCTCCGGCTATCTCGGTCAGTGGCAGGTCCGGACAGTTACCGGCAAGGTGGTCCGAGATTCTGACGGCCGAATTGTCACCAGCTTCCCGCGCCCACTGTTCAACGGCCGCGAGAGTGTCGGCATCCGGCACAACCCCGGCTTTCAGTGGATGGTGGCCGGTATCGAGCAAGATGCCATGGGCATCGAATTCTGCCAGCAACCACTCACTCAGTTCGCCCCAGGCTGCTGAAAGATTACCCGCGTCGGCGATCGCCGAGTGCCATTGTTCAAAGCGGTTTTCCAGATAACTGAGCAGGCTCATACGTTGCCGGGTACGGAATGCTTTGGCGCTGAGCGCGTATGAATTTACCTGCCCGGCCAGTGCTTCCAGCTCCCCAAGAGTCAGCCGGCGGGGGCTGGCGGAATGACAGGAAATCAGGGCTTTCAGTTTGCCCGCCACCACCAGCGGCACCGAAATGGACGAGCCAACACCCATATTGGCCATATAGCTCTGATGCACCGGGCTGACGCTGCGCAGATCAGCCAGTGACAGATCCGGCGGTGTTTGTTCCAGCCCCAGAATCCTGACGCTTTCAGCAGCAGCATCGGGAATGGAACGCCACGGCGTGTTGATATAGAGCTGGCGGGCAATATGCGGGATGTCACTGGCCGGAAACCGCAACCCCAGATAACTGCCTCCCGCTTCAGGGCCCTTCGCTTCGGCTTTTACTTCACCGGTATTGTCCTGCCGGAACTGATAATACATAACGCGGGCAAAGCCGCTTTCCCGTTGGATATATGAAACCAGCTGCTGCCGGCCCTGCTCCAGCTCTTCGATTGATTGAAAACCGGCAAATCGATGCACGCGCGGGTAGTGTTGCTTTGTCTCGGAGCTTTCCGACGGAATCAGTTCGACGACAACGGTCTTGTCGGCTGCTCGTGTCGCAATAAGCGAGGCGCGGGCATTTTCAATGGGGGCGTGAAAGCGGGTTAACCGGCTGCCGGGGGCTTCTGCCAGGTTGAAAATGAGCGGGGTAAGCGCGGCCGGTAACGAGCTGCCCAGCAAGGCATTGACGCTTTCACCCAGCCAGGATTCGATATTCTCCGAAACATGCGTGATCTGATTTTTACGGTCACACACCAGCAAGGCGCCGTGGGGCTGGATGGCGCCGGATAAATGCAGCTGTTCCTGTTCGCATTGCGCAATGAAATCGCCGGTTACGGACATGCTCGGTTTCCGTTTTTCAGTATCTCGGTGAAGGCCCGGTATTCAAGAGGGTGAGAATACAGGAAGCCCTGAAGATAATCACAACCATTGGCCGACAACCATTGTTGCTGTTCTTCGGTTTCCACGCCTTCCGCTACTGTGCGAAGGTTCAGTGCCGCCGCCATGGCCAGAATGGCTTTGGCGATGGCTTCGTCATTCTTGTCTTTGCCGCCCAGGCCATCAACAAAGCTCTTGTCGATTTTCAGTTCTGCCAGCGGCAGCCGTTTGAGGTAGCTCAGCGATGAATAACCAGTGCCGAAATCGTCAACCGAGAGCGGTATGCCGGCATCCCAGAGCTTTTCGATATTGTCCAGGGCCGTACTGGTTCGTTCGACCAGGGTGCCCTCGGTAATCTCTACCTGAATCAGGGATGGAGGAACGTGGTATTGCTTCATCATGCCGGTCAGAAAGTCCGGAAAATGCTCATCCTGAAAGCTGCGTGCAGAGATGTTGATAGCCACGGGCACCGGATTCTTGCCACTGGCCTGCCAGTAGGAAAGCGCCTGTATGGCTATACCGATCACTTTACGGTCAATGTCTTTGATCAGGCCGCTGGTTTCGGCGGCGGGAATGAAGTCCGCCGGTGACATATGGCCGAGATCCGGGTCGTACCAGCGCAGCAATGCTTCGGCACCCATCATGTCCCGGCAGTCTCCGGAAGTGTATTTGGGCTGGAATACCAGTCTCAGGTGGTTGTTCTGAAGGGCCTTGCGAAGAGCCGATTCCAGGCGGCTCTGTTTGAGCATCTGGGCCTGAAGTTCCGGCTTGTACAGCTCAAAGCGGTCCCGCCCATTGGCTTTGGCGCGGTACATGGCAGTATCTGCTGCTTTGGTCAGTGCCTGAGGGTTTTCACCATCGTCCGGGTAAAAAGCCAGGCCAATGCTGGCCGATACAAACAGCTTCTGGTTTCGCACATTCACCGGCAGACGCAGGGCGCGGACAATGCGGTCGGCAACCTGTTCAGCGCCGGTAAAGCCGGTTTCGGACAGCACTATGGTGAACTCATCGCCACCCAGACGAGCCACTGTATCCATCTCGCGCATCTGGGCCGACAAACGATTTGCAATCTGGATCAGTAATTCATCGCCAACATCGTGCCCCAGGGTGTCGTTAATGTTCTTGAAGTTATCCAGATCCAGAAACATCAAGGCAGTAACGCCACCATGACGGCGGGCATGAGCGATGGCCAGTTCCAGACGATCCTGGAACAGTGAACGGTTGGGCAGCCCGGTCAGGGCGTCGTGAGTGGCCAGATATTCGGCCTTCTCCTGGGATTCTTTTAGTGGGGAGATGTCGGAGAAAACGGCCACGAAATGATCACCGGCATCTTCCCGGATGCGGTTGATGGTTAGCCACTCCGTAAACAGCTCGCCGTTTTTGCGCTGATTCAGGAGTTCTCCCTGCCAGAAGTTGCTGGCTTCCAGGCTGTCCCACATTGTCTGGTAAAGTTCTTCGGAGTTGTTACCGGAGCGCAGCAGGTCACCGACTTTGGTGCCTGTGGCCTCCTCTTGCGAATAGCCTGTGATCCGGGTGAAGGCCTGATTGACTGAACGGATGATGGTGTCGCTGTCGGTGACCACAATGGCCTCGCCGGCCTGCTCAAATACTTTCGCCGAGATGTGCAGTTGTCGCTCTGCTTCCTTGTAAGCTGTGATGTCGACAAGGCTGACCACGAGTAGCTCTGCATGTCGGTGGCTGTCGAGTCCCGGTGTGATCACCATCTGCAACTGACGGTCGCCGTAAACTATCAACTGCTCGGAAGGCTCACCCTGCTCAGAGGCCTGCGCCAACTCTTTGCCCAGAATCTGCAGTTCTTCCGGCAGGGTCAGGCGAGTGACGGGTTGTTCAAGCGCAGACAACCCCAGATCGAACTGCCGGGCGGCTGCGGCATTGAAGCGTCGCAAATGATAGCCGGAGTCGAAGACCAGAACGGGGAAGTCCAGAGCATCGTAAACATGGGTGTATTCGTCATTCAGCGCCTGAATTTCGGCAGACTTGGTGTTCAGCTCCTCGTTCAACCCCATCAATTCTTCATTGATTGCGCGAAGGTCTTCGTTGGTTGCCTCCAGCTCTTCGCTGAAGGCGAGGGCTTCAGCGTCTCTGGAATGCGGAGTGTTGAGGCGGGTGGCCGGCGGAGCGATAAAAGGTCTGTCGGATGAAACAGGTTCGCTGCGTTTTCGGAACAGTGCTTCGTGGTAATCCAGCGGCAAAAACAGCTTGTCTGAGTCGCGACCATTGTCATGATCGCCCAGCAATAACAGGCCCTGTTTTTTCAGGGAGAAGTGGAAGCGTTTCAGTGCGTTTTCCTGCTGCCGGGCATCAAAATGCTGCAGCAGGTTCCGGCAGATAACCAGATCCATGCGCAGAAAAGGCGCGTCCTTCACCAAATCATGGCGGGCGAAAGCCACACTGTCCCGCAGCCGCTTGCCCACCTCGTAACCTTGCCCGGAAGGCAGGAAGTAATGCTCTACACGTTCCCTGGACAGATCTTCCACGGCCGTTGCCGGGTACTGGCCTCGCCGGGCAATGGCCAGGGCCTGTTCATCGATATCGGAAGCGAACACCTGAATAGCCGGCGGACATTCTTCACCGGCCAGGGCTTCATCAAACAGGATGGCAAGGGTGTAGGCCTGTTCGCCCGAGGCACAACCAGCCACCCAGGCCCGAATGTCCGTATGGTTTTCGACACTGGCGCGGCAGCTTTCCTGAATGTATGGACGCAGAGCTTCCAGGGCACTGACATTCCGGAAAAAATTGCTGGTGTTCAATTGGGTGCGCCTGCTTTATTTCATGAGGTTTTGTTCTATCCCCTGAATCCTACCGGTTTTTGTCCAAGAAGCGAGTCTACCGCTGATATTTCCAGAGGACGGGACAGTAAAAACCCCTGCACACTATCGCAACCGAGTTTTCGTAGTGCTTCCAGTTGAGCTTCGGTTTCAATGCCTTCGGCGATAACGGAAAGCCGCAAACTCTTGGCCAGGCTGATAATGGCTGTAGTGACCATTTCACCTGTCGTGTGCTTGCCAATTTCGTTGACGAAACTGCGATCGACTTTCAGGGCATCCAGCGGCAGCCGGTGAAGCTGACTCAAAGACGAGTAGCCGGTGCCAAAATCATCAATATGTACTGACAGACCCAGACCTTTGGCTTCACGAATATGCTCGGCGGCCAGCTCCACGTTGTCGATCAGGCTACCCTCGGTAATTTCCAGTATCAGGGCGCTGGCCGGGGTGCCGGTGTGGTCCAGCAGCGCCTGCAGCCACTGGAAAAAGTTCGGGCGCAGGAGGTCATCAGCGCTGAGATTGACCGACACAGTAAGGCCATCGGCAATACCCTGTTCACGCCATCGGGCATGCTGGTGGCACACGGCCGCCAGTACCCAGTCGGTCAGGTCACGGATGATGTCCGTGCTTTCGGCAATGGGAATGAAATCGGCAGGTGATACTTCCCCCAAGCCTGCATCATGCCAGCGTACCAAGGCCTCCAGCCCGAAAATGCGGCCGGTGGCCAGATCAAACTGGGGTTGATAGTTCATTCGTAGCCGGTTTTCAGCGATGGCCTCCCGCAGGCGGGTTTCAATCAGAACCGAACGTTGCAGCTGTGCCTCTTCATCAAAACTGTAGAAGCCGATGGCTCGT
>Ga0136597_1001033_pt1 | contig 10974 bp, 12 predicted proteins | sample AntRauTorcE11898_FD_101385 | JGI IMG/M metagenome (GOLD analysis project Ga0136597, IMG submission 101385) | Saline lake microbial communities from Rauer Islands, Antarctica - Metagenome Torckler E11 #898 | ecosystem: Environmental > Aquatic > Non-marine Saline and Alkaline > Saline | place... | reverse complement strand
TCGGGCAACCCTCTTTTCCGTCCCGCCCGGAGCGACCACCATGAGCGGAAGCACCCTTCCGGGGACGGGCGACGACGAGTCGCCGGACAGAGTGGTGCTCCACGTCGATATGGACTGCTTCTACGCCAGTTGCGAGCGTCTCAAGGAGCCCCAACTTCGGGGGAAACCGGTCGTCGTCGGCATGGGCTACGAGGCGGGCGAGACCATCGGCGCCGTCGCGACCGCCTCCTACGAGGCCCGGGAGTACGGCGTCGACTCCGCCCAGCCGATCTCTCAGGCCGTCGAGCGACTCCCGCCAGTCGAGCGCCCCGACCTGGGGGACGCCGACACAGACCGCGGCCACTACCGGCCCGTCGATATGGAGTTCTACCAGTCGGTCGCGAGCGAAGTCAAAGCGATTCTGCACGACTGCGCCGACACAGTCCGGGAGGTGAGCGTCGACGAGGCGTATCTCGACGTGACCGATCGGACCTCCTGGGAAACTGTCGGCGCGCCCGCGCGCGCCTCGGGCGCGGCCGAACAGCGCACGCTCGCCGAGGGTCTCGCCCGCTACATCCGGGAACGGATCGCCCGCGAAGTCGGCGTCCCCGCGAGCGTCGGCGTTGCCCCCAACATGGCGACCGCGAAGATCGCTAGCGACCACGACAAACCCGACGGGTTGACCGTCGTCCCGCCGGGGCAGGTCGCCGACTTCCTCGCACCGCTCCCCATCGAGGAGATCCACGGCGTCGGCCCGGTTCGGGCTGGCGACCTCCGGGAGATGGGGATCGAGACCGCAGGGGACCTCGCGGACGCGGACCCACGGACCCTGCAGGATCGGTTCGGCGACCGCGGTGTGGAACTCTACGACCGCGCGCGCGGCGTCGACGACCGGGAGATCACGCCCCGCGGTCGGCCCAAGAGTCTCTCCCGGGAGTCTTCCTTTGCGGAAGCGACGACCGATCCCGAGGCCAAACGCGAGAAAGTCAGTGTGCTCGCGGCCGCCGTCGCCGAACGCGCTCGCTCGAAAGACGCGCTCTACCGGACGATCGGAATCAAGGTCGTGACCACCCCCTACGACGTGAACACGCGCGCCGAGTCGCTCTCGGGACCCGTCGACGACCTCGAGTTGGTCGAGGAGGTGGCGCTCTCGCTCCTGGGCGAGTTCGCCGACAGCGAGGTCCGAAAACTCGGGGTACGGGTGTCGAATCTCAGCTTCGCCGCGGGCGACCAGGCGAGCCTCGACGGGTTCGAGTCGGCGACGCCCGCCAATTCTGCCGGAACCCCCGACGACAGTGAGCGGGAACCCGACGAGACGTCGACGACCGAGAGTCGCTCCGGCCAGTTCTCGCTGGGCGAGTTCGAGTGAGCCGTCGGAAACCCTATGTGGCCGCGGCGGGTCTACTCGGACAGTTCCGAGCGGCCGTTCGGTCGCTCGACGCGCTCTCGGCCGCACGTTACGGCGCGGGGGCGACCCACTATGACCGCCGACACCGATACCCCCGAACACGAGGACGAACCGACCACGGCCTCGCTTCCGCTTATCGATACGTTCGCGGCGCTCGAGGCGGAACTCGGGGCCAAGGAGGACCGAATCGAGCGCCTCGTGAGCGAACTCCAGCGGGCGTATGCAGATCCGACAGCCGGGGACAGCGAAACGGGAATCGAGGCCGCTGACGCGGACGCTGAGCCAGCCACCGCAAGCGACGGACCCGCGAACTCGGAGCCCAGCGAGGCGGAACCGCGGTCCCACGAGGACTGGGAACCTGCGACCGATCCGCTGAACGATACGGGTTTCCCCGACGCGGGAGACGATCAGCCAGGCGTCACCGCGGAAGCCGCGACGGGCGCGACTGATGCCGTGGATACCGAGGAGACTACCGATCCGGAGGCTACCGATCCGGAGACAACCGATCCCGAGTCCACCGTGGCCGCCGACGACTCCCGGTTGAAACCCGTGCGCACGGCCGGAAGTCGGTCGCCGGACGCCGGGACGCGGAGCGACGCGTCGACGGAATCGGCCGGCAGCGAGTCGGTCGAACGGCCCGCAGAACGGGAGTTCGGCCTGACGATGGAGACGGCTTCGAACCTCACAGGTGGCTCGCTGCGGAGTTCCGCGAAGGGGCGGCAGGCAGGTAAGAGCGAGTCAGAATCGGGGGGCAGCGAACGGGTCGACCGCCCGGACCCCACCGCCGACCGCGGCGAGCGACTCAGCCGGCTGGCCCGACGCGCTGAACTCCGTAGCGAGGAGGCAGTCGTCGAAACGTTCGTGGACGGGATCGAGGCGTTCGACGACGTGACTCGGGAGATGCTTGCTCACTATCGAGAAGCCGGGGAGGCTGCGCCCGTCGACGCCCACGTCGCCGCCGGCGGGTCGGGAGAGCGCCAGTACGCCTACGCGCGCAACCGCACGCTACGGAAAGCCGGTCTGATCGAACACGGCGCCGCGGGTCGCTACCGCTACGATCTGCCCTCGCTCGTCGAGGAGGCGTTCGACGGGAGCGCCGACGCGGAGACGGTCGCAAACGCCGTCAGCGCCATCGAGTCGGCGACCGATCTCGCGTAATGCGGGCGCTCCCCGAGACCGGCGATGGGCGCTGGCGTCTCGATTTGCACGCGAAACTCGTCGTCTACGATGCCGAAGCCGGCGACCAACTGGTAACGGTCTACGACTGCGGCGCCGCCCAGAAACCACCGTCCGCACAGTTCATCGGCAACCTCGTTCGGGTGCGTGCACCGCACGGAATCGAACGAACGCCGACGGGGTACACCGTGACGCTGCAAGCAGGTGGCACGCTGGTCGAACAGGGTGACGGCCACTACGTCATCGAGAAGCGCGACTGATTGGACGAGTTTTTAGAGCGGCGAGACGAGGTCCCGAAGCACCGCCTCGGGGTCGTCGGCAAGCGCGACGCCGGAGGCCAGCAGCACGCCGTCGGCACCCAAATCTCGGGCAGCGGCTACGTCCTCGCCGGTCGCGATGCCGGCGCCACAGAACACGTCGACGCTCCCGTCGACGATCCCGGCGGCCTCGACGGCGTCGGTGACGATATCCGGATCCGCACTCGCGACCGACTCGTCGCCGCCGATGAGTGCAGGTGGTTCGACCGCGACGGCGTCCGGGCCGAGCGCCGTCGCTGCAGCGATCTGTTCCGGGTTGTTGGCACAGACGACGGTTTCGAGGTTTTCTGACTCGGCGGCGTCCAGGCTGGCGTCGATGTCGGCCAGTTTCTGCCGGTTCTCGGAGTGGTTCAGAACTGTTCCGACGGCCCCCGCGCGCTCCACGGCGGCGGCGTGGGTGCTCCCGGTGTGGCTGCCATGCGTGACGGGGCTGACGTGCTGGGCCCACGTCTCGACGCCGGTGGCGGCGACGGCGGCGATACGGGCGGCTTGGGGGGCGACCACGATTCGGGCGCCAGTCTCCTCGGCCACGTCGGCCGCGGCCGCCGCGACGGCGACGGAGTTGCAGTCGTACGCTTTGAGGTTGACGAGGATGAACACGTCGGGAGGCGGGCCCCGACCAGCAAATAGGTAGGCGGTTCGGCGCGGTGCCGGACGGTTCCTTACTCGCTCTTGCGCTCGACGACGTCGCCGAGCGTCTGGGTCATCGAGGAGTCGGACTCCCAACTGGCGTCGTCGTCGTCCGCCCCTTCCGACAGCGAAATCTCGAGGCGCTTCTCGAGTTTGGCTTTCACGTCGTCACTGGGGAGGATGTCGCCGCGTTCGAGTTTGCCGATCAGCGAGGCCTTCTCGTTGAGTTCGTCGGCGAGATCCTCGCGACTCAACTTCTCGCGCTCCCGGGCCGCCCGGATGCGCTCGTCGTAGTCGCTGGCGATCTCGTCCATCTGGTCGAACATGTCCCGGCGGGGCCGACTGCTCCCCCCGCTGTTACCGGTGTTCGAGGACGCGCCCGAGGACGAACCGTCGCTCGAGGAGGTGGAGTACTTCGTCGACGCCGTGGACGTGGACTCCGTCTTGACCTCGGTGCCGAAATCACTGCAGTCGTCGCAGAGTTCCAGTTCGGCGCCCTCGACTTTCGTCGTCGTGAGCGAGGACTTCTCCGCGCCGCACATCTCACACTGGGCCATACCGGGACTAGCGCGTCGGACACTAAAAAGGAACCGGCGCCCGGACGGCGACGACGCTCTCACGCCTCGTTCCGACAGCGCAAGAACGGCCACTCGCCGTCGTCCAGTTCGCTCCGAACGCCGTAGCGATCGATCACCGTGAGCCCGGCCGCTTCCAGCAATCGCTCCGTCTCGTCCATCGGCGGGAAGGACCACGCCATCCGCTCGCCGGAATCGAGCCAGTCGTCGTTCTCGCCGACCCAGTCGTCGCCGATACTGAACAGGAACTCCCCACCCGGTTTCAGCACGCGCGCAACCTCATCGTAGCAGTCGCCGTGCGTCTCGACGGGCAGGTGGATCACCGAGTAGAACGCGGTGACGGCGTCGAAACTGTCCGCGGCGAACGGGAGCGTCGTCATCTCGCCGGCGACGAGGTCGGCGCCGGTCCGCCCGCGACCGAGTCGGAGCTGTTCAGTCGAGAAGTCGAGGCCGACCGTGTGCTCGTCGGGAAACAGCTGTAGCGGGCCCTCGGCGGCGCCACAGCCCAGATCCAGCAGTCGCGGGCGCTCGGGCACCGAGTCGCGCAGGGCGACCAGTCCCTCGTTCGCCGTCGGCGACGCCGTCCGCTGATCGTCGTAGCTGTCAGTCATCGCGTCGTAGCCCGCCCGGACCGTCGATCGCTGTTCGTCCACACGGTGGCGATCGGGCGTGGGGGTCAAACGATTTCCGGCACAGTGGGTCTCTCTGGCGTGATCGACGTCAACGGCGAGGAGAGGGGCGCGTGTCGAGATCCGGCTTAGGCTTGGCAGCTATCCATCCACTCGTTGGCCCACGACTCGATCTCGTCGAAGACGGGAGCCAGTGACTCGCCCTTGCTCGTCAGCGAGTAGTAGGTCGCCACGGGGGCGTCCTCCTCCAGACGGCGCTCGACGAAGCCATTCTCGCGCAGGTCGTCGAGCACGCGCGAGAGCGTGCGGGCGTTGGCCTCGGTCGATCGCTTGAGTTCGTTGAACCGTTTCTCGCCCTCTGTCAGGTCGTGGAGCACCACGAGGCGCCACTGCGAGCCGACCTGTTCGACCGCGTCGACGACGGGACAGACTTCGTCGGCCCGACTCTCGATCGTTGCGCCGCTTTCCTCGATTTCGGTGGACATCTGTTACCCGGTTCGCTCCGGATACCTATAACCGCTTCCCCTCGTTTGGCCACGAGCGCTCCGGACGCCACTGTGCCATGGTGAGACACAACACGAAAAGGCATATATCGACTGCGGCGCCTACCTGGCTCCATGAGCGCAAACCGGGCCCCCCTGCAGCGGGCCCTGGAGCGCGGCGAGGAGGAGGACGGTCCAATCGAGTTCAAGACCCGACTCACCCGCGACACCCACCTCGTGGACGGTCGCATGGAGTCGCTGGCTGCCCAACTCCGGCACCGCGTGCTCTCCGGCGACGGTGAGGCGACGTACGTCGTGGGCGTCGACGACGACGGCGCCATCGCGGGCATCTCGCCCGACGCGTTCTCTGAATCGATGGACGTGCTCTCACTGCTCGCGGAGGACGCCGACGCCCACATCGAGGACGTCGAAACGTGGGGCATCGAGGCGGAGAGTTCCGCTAGCAACCGAGCAGAGCCCAGTGAGATCGGCAACGGTGATGGCATCGTCGGCGTCGCGACGATTCGCGAGGGCGCGATGCTCGAGACCGAGGACGACGAACACGTCGTCATCGGCACCGCGGGACACGTCGACCACGGGAAATCGACGCTCGTGGGGACACTGGTCACCGGCGAGCGAGACGACGGCCAGGGCGGAACGCGGTCGTTCCTCGACGTCCAGCCACACGAAGTAGAGCGGGGCCTCTCGGCGGATCTCTCCTACGCGGTGTACGGCTTCGACGACGATGGCCCCGTCCGGATGGACAACCCCCACCGGAAAACCGACCGCGCCCGTGTCGTCCGCGAGGCCGACAGACTCGTCAGTTTCGTCGACACAGTCGGCCACGAACCGTGGCTCCGAACCACTATCCGCGGCCTGGTCGGCCAGAAACTGGACTACGGTCTACTCGCCGTCGCGGCCGACGATGGTCGCCATCACTAAAATCGACGCCGTGAGCGACGAACGCGTCCAGGAGGTCGAAGCCGAGGTCGAGGCGATGCTGCGGGAGGTCGGCGAGACGCCGCTCCCGACCGAGCGCTACGGCGTCGACGCCGCTATCGAGGAGATCGGAACGACGGTCCCAGTTCTGCGAACCAGCGCAGTCAGCGGCGACGGTATCGACGACCTCGACACGCTGTTCGAGGCGCTGCCCAAGCGCGAGACGGACGCCGACGCGCCGTTCCGGATGTACATCGACCGTTCCTACAACGTCACCGGCGTCGGCGCCGTCGCTTCGGGGACGATCAACGCCGGCACCGTCGAAGCAGGCGACGAACTTCTCCTCGGGCCGATGAGCGACGGGAGCTTTCGGGAGGTGGAGGTCAGATCGATCGAGATGCACTACCACCGCGTCGACGAGGCTCAGGCCGGCCGGATCGTCGGTATCGCGCTGAAAGGCGTCGAGGAGGCCGAAATCGAGCGCGGGATGGCGCTGCTCCCCCGCGACGTCGACCCCGAGCCAGTCCGGGAGTTCGAGGCGGAGGTCGTCGTTCTCAACCATCCCACCAAGATCGGCGACGGCTACGAGCCAGTCGTCCACTTGGAGACGCTGAGCGAAGCCGCTATCTTCAGCCCCGAGGGCGGCCGCCTGCTCCCAGGCGACAACGGCCGGGCGACGGTTCGCTTCAAGTTCCGCCCCTATCTCGTCGAGGAGGGCCAGCGGTTCGTCTTCCGCGAGGGGCAGAGCAAAGGGGTCGGCACAGTCAGATCCGTCGACACAAACTGAGCCGAACGCGGCTCAGTTCTCGGCTGCGACGTAGCCATCGTCGACGCCTGCGGCGAGATCCAACAACACGAGCCAGTCGAGTAGCCGCGCCGTCCGTTCCTCCCAGTGATCGACCCAGGTGCGGCGGCGCTCGCGCTCCCACCCGGGGACGGTGTCGCGAAGTCGGTCGAACGTCGATTCGGCGGTGAGTGGCCCATCAGCACGCTCCAGTACTTGCAGCGTCTCGTTCGCGCCGAACACGCGCTCGCAGAACGATTCGCGGACGTTTTCGTGGGTCGGCTCCCGGTCGGTGCGCTTGAACCCGGATTCCGTCTCCGCTGCCAACTCCAGCGCCCGGAGGAAGGTGAGCCAGTTCCGGGCCACGTCGCGACTTTCGAACCCCTCCCGACGCATCAGCCGGGCACAGCAGTCGTTCTCGGATCCCGGGACCAGTGGGACCGCCGACTGCGCATCCCCCAACACGTCGAACACGCTCCGGTCGCCCTCGAACGCCGCGGGCGGTTCGGGGAGCGGTTTGAGTCGCACAGGTTAGAAGCCGAAGCTCTCGGCCAGCAGCGCCTCCTCGCGCCCGCCGAAGCGGTAGGTCGGGCCGTCGACGACGTCGACGGTGACGGACGCGGGGCCGAACACCGACTCCGGCAGCGCCTCGAAGTCCCAGTCGTGCTGCTCGAAGATGTCGCCGAAGGTGGCATCGTACTCGGCCGCGGCGTCGGAGGTGATCGCGTCGAACGCCTCCGGGGCGTCGCGGGCGACGGTGAGGTGGACCTCGCCGCCGAACGCGAGTGCGTCGTTGGTGCGGGCCATCGCCTCGCTCTCGTCGTAGCCCACCGGTGCGACGGGGGCGCTTCCCGACACCGAGAGCACGTCGTCGGGGTCGTAGCCCGCCTCGAACAGCTGCCAAACCGCCGACTCGGGCGCTCGAGCACTCGCAGCCACGCTTCCGGTGATGGAGCCCAGCGCGAACGTCGGCAGGAACACACCGCTCTCCTCGACGCCCGCGAGGTCGGCGACGTGCCTCGCGATCTGGTCGTCCGGCAGGTCGATGCTCTCGACGGCGAGCACCGTCAGGTCGAACTCGTCGTAGTAGCCCACGGCCTCGAACTCGGTCTCGCGGCCGACAAGTGCACGCGCGGGACCGGAGCCGAGTCCGTCGTACTGGTCGAAATCGAGCTCCCAACCCGCCTTCTGCGAGCAGAGCAGTGCGATTCCTGGGTGGTCAGTCGACAGTTCCACGTGGGGGACCGGCGCGCCGTCGACCCGGCCGGTCCGGGTCGTGATCATCGCCAGCCCGGCCGTCTGTATCTCCGCGAGCAGCAAGCCCGCCTCGACGCCGCCGTCGACGTCGACGCCGAAGTCCAACACGGTCGCGCCCGAGTCGAGTTCGTAGGGCGCGACGTTGAGCTCGTCGGCGAAGTCGAGCGCTTCGTCGACCAGCTCGACGGCCATCCGATTGATACTCTCCATGCCTCTTTCTCCCGCGCCACCGCGTAAAGGGTTTTCAGTCCCGTGCGGACGGACTGGACTCGCGAATGGAACTGCGGAACTGACTGTCCGGCTTTTCGAGCCGTTTTGATTTTCCTCACAAACAACAGAACTGATGTGGGTCGGTTGCTAACTCCCACCTCCGGGCGGATCGATCGCCCGTACTGATGGGGTCGACGGCCCGCCACCACTGGGGAATGGTCGGCTGGTCGAACCGGATGCAGTCCGGCGTCGTGCAGTCACCGGGGGAACCGCTCACCGTGCGACGCCCGACGGGGCCACGTGTCGCCTCGCTCGGGGTGCCACCATCACTATCAGACGTTTCGATCGCTCCTTAGCGGTCTCTTCGCGCTTCCCGGCCCAACTCCGTTTCCACAGCGTCGACTTTCGATGACGCGTCGGCGTCGCTCGTCCGCTTGTCGTCGATCTTCAGAAACGTTCCCACGCGGTCGCCGTCGACGGCCTCGTGGGCCGCCTGCGCGGCCGCGAACACCTCGCCGATCTCGTCGGCCTCGATGGTGGTCCCCATCGGCGTCGTCTCGTAGGACACGTCGAACGACTCGAGGGCGTCGACGGCTTTCGCCACTTCGGGAGCCATCGACTCGTCCGTTGCCGGTGCGACCGAGAGGAATGCGACGACGGTCATGGATCGGGTTTGGGGTCGACGTAACTTCGCTCTACCGGCGATTCGGGAACCTACCGAACAGTTCACTCCGGACGCATCTATCGAACGGGGAATTTGTCCCTTCCGGACAGTCGGCGCCACAAACGTGGCCTTGACACCACTCCCTCGAAACAGTTAATTGCGTAGTCGCGCAATCATCTGTCGATGGCACAAGCCACCGATCGACTGCGTCGATACCTCGACGGCGAACTCGGGGAGTGTCGCCCCGAGGACGTCGACAATCGGCTCTCGGAGTTGCGTGATCTCGAAACCGAGAGCGGGGCCGGCGCCGTCGAGCGAGAGCTGGACGTGTTGGGCGCACTCGCAAACGAGACACGCTACACCCTGCTACGCGTGCTCGTGGCCGCCGAGGAGCCACTCTGTGTCTGCGAACTCGGCGCCGTCGTCGACGTGACCGACAGCGGGCTCAGCCGCGCGCTGTCGACGCTCGACGACGCCGGGCTAATCGAAGGGCACAAGGACGGCCGCTGGAAGATGTACCGCGCGACCAACCGCGCTGTCGCGCTGACTACCGTCCTCGACGGGAGCGTGGCTGATGTCTGAGGCCCACCAGCACGGGCCGAACTGTGGCTGTGAGGCCTGTGGCGACCCGCGCTCGATGGACTTTCTGGACAAGTACCTCACCGTCTGGATCTTCGGAGCGATGGCTATCGGCGTCGGACTCGGCTACCTCGCCCCGTCGGTCACGCAGCCGATACAGGAGTTCTACCTCGTCGAGATCGGGCTGATCCTGATGATGTACCCGCCGCTGGCGAAAGCCGACTACTCGCAGCTTCGAACGGTGTTCAGCAACTGGCGCGTGCTGAGTCTCAGCCTCGTCCAGAACTGGCTCATCGGGCCGACCCTGATGTTCGGATTGGCCGTGATCTTCTTCAGTGGTCTCGTCCCGGGCCTGCCTGCGCGCCCGGAGTACTTCCTCGGTCTCGTATTCATCGGAATGGCTCGGTGTATCGCGATGGTACTCGTCTGGAACGAACTCGCCGAGGGGTCGACGGAGTACGTGACTGGACTCGTGGCGTTCAACAGTCTGTTCCAGATCGTCACCTACGGCGTCTACGTCTGGTTTTTCGCCCTGTTCCTCCCCGACCTGCTGGGGATGGAGTCGCTCGTCGCCGGCATTACGGCGTTCGACATCACCCCGATGCAGGTGTTCGAGGCCATCGTCGTCTTCCTGGGTATCCCCTTCGCGGCGGGGTTCCTGACGCGCTATATCGGCGTCCGAGTCAGAAGCGAGTCGTGGTACGATGACGTACTAGTCCCCAAAATCGACCCGCTGACTCTCGTTGCGCTGCTGTTCACCGTCATCGTGATGTTCGCCACGCAGGGTGGCAACATCGTCGCTGCGCCGGGCGACGTGCTGCTCATCGCCGTCCCGCTGACCATCTACTTCGTCGTGATGTTCCTCGTGAGCTTCGGCATGGGCCGGGGTATCGGTGCGGACTACTCGACGACGACGGCCATCGGCTTCACCGCCGCCTCGAACAACTTCGAACTCGCGATTGCCGTCGCCGTCGCCGTCTTCGGCGTTGGCTCGGGCGTCGCGTTCACTACCGTCGTCGGCCCGCTCATCGAGGTTCCGGTGCTTCTCGCGCTGGTTCACGTCGCGCTCTACTTCCAGCGTCGGTTCGACTGGGACGACGCCGACGTGCAGAGTCAGAACGTGCAGACGAACCCGACTGACGACTGATCGTCCACCCCCACTAACCACCATGTCCGAACCTACCGACGACCCGATCCGCATCGCCTTCATGTGCGTCCAGAATGCCGGGCGCTCCCAGATGTCGACCGCCTTCGCCGAGCGGGAACGGGAGCGCCGAGGGCTCGAGGAACGCGTGGAGATCCTGACCGGCGGGACGCTCCCCGCTGATCACGTCCACGAGGAGGT
>Ga0136597_1001024_pt1 | contig 11048 bp, 11 predicted proteins | sample AntRauTorcE11898_FD_101385 | JGI IMG/M metagenome (GOLD analysis project Ga0136597, IMG submission 101385) | Saline lake microbial communities from Rauer Islands, Antarctica - Metagenome Torckler E11 #898 | ecosystem: Environmental > Aquatic > Non-marine Saline and Alkaline > Saline | place... | reverse complement strand
GTACAACGCTATCGACGCAATCCCCGGCTTCACGTACGAGCACTCCGGGCACTACGGCTGGCACGGCATGAACGACGGGAGCGACGAAGTCGACCACGAGGCTCGCGCTCAGGGCGGCATGGAGCGCGCTCGCGACCTCCTCGACGCCGCCACAGAGGCTGACCTCGACGCTCCGCTCCCCCTCGACGCACCCGCGGACGACGGCATCCACATGCTAATCCTCGACGAACTCTGCTACGCCGCGAACCGCGATCTCGTCGCGCCCGACGCCGTCGTCGACCTCCTCGACCGCAAGCCCGACGACCTCGAACTCGTCCTCACCGGCGGCCACGAGGACCCGACGTACGTCACCGAGCACGCCGACCTCGTCACGAACGTCCGCAAGCAGAAACACCCCTTCGACGACGGCGTCCGCGCGCGCAGAGGCACCGAGTTCTGACGGCTCGCCACCGCCACTGCACCGCGAGTCCTACTTCGGGCCGAGGTACCCCCACGCTTGCAGGCGGTCCGCCTCGCCATCGATCCAGCGTTCGCCGATGTCGTCCCTGTAGTAGAGGTTCGGGACGAGCACGTCGTCGACGCGGTCGTAGCACTGTTCGCGAGCGTCCGCCATCGTCTCTCCCATCCCCGTGACGACGAGGGGCATCCCGGCTTCGCCCGCGACCCGCCACTCGCCGTCGACGTCCGCCGTCGGATCGCCCTCTGGCGTCACGCGCTTTGCGTCCTCGATGTGTACGCCATCCGGTGGGCGGCCGTCTTCGGTGTCGAACACGAGCGCGGCGTTGCGCGAGCTCTCGTCGTACGTCTTCTCGTCGTCGAACGGGAACGGCGGCAGCACCACGCGCACCGCAACCTGGAACCCGCGATGGGTCGTCGGCGTCGGGTTCTCCCCGTGCGCGAGGTCGTACAGGAACTCGCCGCTACCGGAGAGGATGGACTCCTCCTGGAGCGCGATCGTCGGGTACCCGAAGCGGGGCGTGAACTCCAGGGGGTACGCGCCCTCCTCGGTCGCGATGCAGTTCAGGTCGATACTCCCCACGTACCCCTCGTCGGCCAGCCAGTCCTCCAGCTTGCCGAGGGTCTCCTCGAACAACCGGTTCCGGCCCGCCCAGAACATCGCCGTCCCAATCTCGCCCGTGGACGGCCCGACGTTCCCCGGGAACAGCTTCTTGTGCTCGAAGTTGAAGTTGATCGGATCCACGAACCGGTTTCCGTCGAAGAACCCACAGATCGCGACCTCGACGCCGTCGATGCGTCGCTGCAACTGGAACCCCTTCATGCGGTGCCCCCACGCGGACTCGTACGCGCGCAGGACGTCCACGACGTCGCTTCCGTCGCGCTCCCGTCCGACGTACACGAGGCGCTTGACGTTCTGGACCTCACCGAGCGGTTTGACGACGTACGGCGCCGGGTTCGACTCGACGAACTCGATCGCGTCGTCGAACGCCGTGAACTCGCGGTGCTCGACCGTCGGCACGCCGGCGTCCTCGAGCACCGACATCGCGTAACCGCGGTCGTCCTCAAGGCGATCGGTCGCGGGCGTCCCACCGACGACCGCGTGCCCATCCGCCCGCAGTTCCGCGGCGATTTCGCCCGTTCCGACCTCGCTCCCGACCCAGATGTCGTCGAACACGACGACGTCCGCCCAGTCGAGTTCGCCACGCCAGTCGGTAGTCTTCTCCACGAACCCGTCCGCGATCTCGCGGTCCGCCTCGTGCTCGACGTAGTACCTGACGTCGTGACCCTCCCGGTTGACCTGCCACGCGAGGTCGCCACACAGCGCCGCATCAAGCGAACAGAACAGGAAGTTCCTCGAAGCCATACCCGTGATTCAGCCGGCCCGCAGAAAAGCGTTCGCGCGCCACTACCGACCGTCGTCGACGATACTGCGGCGTCGACCGTGACGACGTCGAGGCGTCGACCGACGCCGTTACTCGTCCTCGACGTCGATCGGGATCTCCACTGGCTCGTCCGGATCGTCCGCGCTCGCCGCGTCCGTTGCCGCATCCACGACGTCGCCGGTCGCGTCGGCGGCGTCCGCGAGCGCGTCGCTCGCCGCGTCCTCGACGCTCGCGAACACCGTTTCCGAGGCGCCGTCCGCGAGGTCGTCGAGAGCGAGCGCGAGGTTCCGGCGGTTCGCCTTGAACACCGCGTCCACGATCGTGCCGACCACCGGAATCGCGCCGGTCGCGGTGTCGACGACGACGTTCGCGAGCATCTTCACGAGCGTCACGTACGACACCCCGAGGCGTGCCGCCTCCAGCACGACGTACGTCGATATCCCGGCCGCCAGGAGGTCACCCGCCCCCGGTACCACGCCCAACACCGGGTCCAGGCCGACGCGAGCCTCCGTTCCCGGCACTCGGACGCCGTCGTCCATCACGCGCGCGACCAGCCGCATCCGTTCGACTGCCGCCTCGTCAACGCTCGCGGGAACCGGCCCGTCGTACGGGTCCGCGAACGGATCGCTCTCCTCGAAAGTCATACCTCCAGCTACGGTATGACCACCCAAGAACCTCCCGGCTGCACGCGCCTGCTTCACGCCGCCGTACGGCCGTGCGAACTCGCGGTCGCTGCCACGAGGATCAGAACAGGGCGGGCGCGAACCTGATCAGGACCGCGTCCACGAGCAACAGTACGCCGACGAACGTCGCCGCACGCAGGAACGGCGTCCCGCGCTTCCCCGGCGTCCGCACCCGCAGGTCCTCGGCGCCCGCGAGCACTCGCGCCGCCCCGACCTCTACGAGCCCAGTGAGTGCCAGCCACAACCCTACCATCGCAAGGACGAGGTACCCGGCCGGTGAGGACAGCAGCGAGTCCTCGTAGCCGGCGAGCGAGATCATGTACCCACCCGAAAGCAAGAGCAGGACCGACGCGATCCGGGACCCGATCTTCAAGCGTTCCGTGAACCGCTCCAGCGGTGCCGCGTTCAGCGAGCCCTCGCGAGCAAGCGGAAGCACGCCGAACGCGAAGAAGAACACCGCACCCACCCACGTCGCCGCGATCACCAGATGAACGGCGCGCACGACGACCTCGACGATAACCATGCGGGTACCGTCCACCCGCCGCCCGGTTAATCCTTCTCACCGACGGCCGTCGCACACGACGAACACAGCAACTCGATCGTGGATGCCGCCGACCCGATAACCGTCTCCAGGTCGTCGACCTCGTGGTACGCCTCGCAGCGCTCGCAGCGCGCCGTCGGCGCTGCCTCGTCCGCGAGCAGCGAATCGACCGTCACCTCGTCGGTCGGCGAGTCGAACGCCGCCTCCGGGTCCAGGTCGCTCGCCGGCCCCGCGGCCCCCGCCGACGGGCCCCCCGTGAGCGCCGGCGGTCCATCGTCGTCGAAGACCGGGGAGTCAGGTCCCTCAAGCCTCGCGTCCACGTTGGAATCGACGTCGCCATCGCCGTCGCCGTCGCTCTCGGACTCCTCGGACGCCGCCTCCTCGACGGTCGCGAGCGCCTCGCTGAAGAACTCGCCCGCGAGGTCGTCCGGCAGCCCCGTGTTGCCGTACAGCGCCGTGACGAGCTGCTCGCGGAGGTCGTCCGGCGACAGCCCCTCGCGTTCCCCGACGACGTGCAGCGCGTCGGCCTCCCGCGCGTCAGCGTCCGGCATCCCCTCGGGGTTCCGCATGTACCGGTCGACGACCGCCGTCAGGCGCGCCGCGACCGTCGGATCCGCACTCCAGCGCGTCGGGAACGCCGCGTCGATGATCCGCCGACGCTCGTCGCTCAACTCCGAGACCACGCCCGTCGGCCACGACAGCTCCTCCACGGGATCGGCCCCAATCGGTCCTCCAGCAACCGCGCTCCCGTCGTCGCGGTCGAGCGCGAGTTCGTCGGGGACGTGGAGACGACCGGCCGCGATGTCACAGAGCACGCTCAGGCTCTCCTGCATCGACGAGGACTCGTACCCCCGACACGCCGCGTAGACGTCGTCGATGCGGTCGGCGAGTGCCCCTGGAATCCGCACCTCCACGAACTCCTCGGTCCGGTCCTCTCGCTGTGCCATTGGAGAAAGCATCGAACCCCAACACCATAAATTTCGCCCATACCTGGGCGCGTTTTAATTTCTGAGATGGGGTGCGTTGGAGATACTGACCGCTCGCGCCCGCGGGCTACTGGAGGTATCGCTCCTCGAGCGCCGGCAGTCGCTTCCGCACAAGCACGTACACCGCCGACACCGCGACTCCAGCGAGGACCGCCCCACGAATCCACCCGTCGAACACGAGCCATCCGGGGATCGCGAACAGCACCGCGACCGCGAGGTCCTCGGGCGCGCCGTCGTACCGCACGTACCGCCGCGGCGCCACCCACCGCCCCTGCGTGTGCAGGAACACGGCGCGCTCGGACTCCCCGAGCCACGGCCGCGCCTCGATGCCACCGCCGAGCACGTCGCTCGCCGCGTGCACCGCCGCGGACACGAAGAACGCCGCCGCCCCCACGGACGCCGGCGCCGGCACCACCACCGCGACCACCATCCCGAGCGCCCCGAGGACGGTGTAGTACTCAGGGAGGTGCAGCGTCTTCCGGTGCACGGCGACCAGGTCCAGATCCGGAAACACCCCGCCCGCGAGCGCCGCCGCCGCCGCGACCGACGCGAACTCCCCACCCGCCACGGCGTACGCACTCGCCAGCGCCAGTCCGACGAACGCGTGCGTCGTCGCCATCATCACGCACACGTAGCTCGTTCGACGGGAAAACGTCGTCGTCCGATCGACTCTCGGCGGGAACACGTCGTCCGGATCGACTCCCGGGGGGAACACGTCGTGTGGATCGACTCTCGGCGGGAACACGTCGTTCGACCGACCAGAATCGTCCACGGATTCAAATACGAGGCCGCGGCCAGGGTCGTCGTCACCTGACGACGACGACCCGACGGTCCAGGCGGGTGCCCGGACCGCCGTCGGGGCGAGCGCAACGGTCCGGCTGTCAGCCCAAGCGCCAGCGACTCTGCCACATCCCTGAACTCGCTGGGGTGGGTACCCCCAGACCCTTTGGGGTGGCCCCTCCAAGCGAACAGTATGACTCGAACGCTCTACCAGCTCGACGGCTGCCCGTGGTGCGAGAAAGTTGCCGACCGCATGGACGAACTCGACGTCGACTACGACACCGTCTGGACCGACGCCATGCACTCCGCGCGGAACGAGGTCAAGCGCGTCTCCGGTCAGCGCGTCGTCCCCGTCCTCGTCGACGACGCGTACGGCGTCACGATGAACGAGTCCGCGAACATCCTCGACTACCTCGACACCACGTACGCCGACGACTAGCGAAACGGGAGAGCCCACGAAGCGACCGCGATCGCGCTCACTCCTCGAGCCTTGTGAGCGTCTCCACGTCCGGCACGTCCTCGGTCGCGTTCACGATCTGATCCATGCGGTCGGCGTGCTTCTCCGCCGCGTACGCCGCGAGATCGTCCGGGCCCAGCGTGAGGGCGTCCGCCGTGGACGCCGCGGACACCGCGTCCTGAACGAGCATCGCGAGTTCGCCCGTGAGCTCGTGCAGGAACGACGGTTCGACGTCGCCCGCGGCGACGAGGTCCTTCAGCTTCCGCATCCCGAACCCGACGTGGCGTCCCTCGTCACTGCGGATCTTCGAGAACCCCTCGACGAGCCCCGGCAGCCGTGGAAGTCCCTCGGCGTCACCGCTGAACGCCGCCTGCACGCCGTAGTACCCCGTTTGCGCGAGGATGCCCTCGATCGCGAGGTGGTAGTGACAGTACGCTCGCGCCCGGTTCTCCGGCGTGTCGTCGGTGAGCAATCGCGTCATCGCCGTCTCGTTACGTTCGAACAGCTCGTCGTACGCGTCGTTGAACCACGACCCATCGCGTGGATTCGAGCGCCCCAGGCCGCGCCGATCCTCCGCGCCGTGCACGACGCGCGTCCAGTACCGGTGGAAGAACTCCGCGTGCTTCCCCTCCTCGTAGAGCTGCGTCGTCACGAACAACTGGTCGTTCACGTCCTCGAGAACGACCGCGAGCGGGGACAGATCCTCCGTCACCGCCTCCTCTCCCGCGCCGAACAGCGCGAGCGTCCGGCGGAGCGAATCGAACGCGTCCGCGTCCAGGTTCGCAACGCGGTCGATGTCCCCGGTCAGGTCCACGTCCACCGGATCCCAGTGCCGGGAGACGGCGTTCCGGTAGTACCGGAACGAACTCGCGTCCTCGTCTATGCCCTCGCGTACGGGGTCGGCGGTCATACCGCAAGTATGGAGCGCTCGCGAAATCAATCCCCTGGGCGTCGCCCCTTCGTCGCTCGCTCGATTCATTGGATGGCGGGCCTTCTTCGCTCGCTCGATCATTGGATGGTGGGCCTCGTCGCGAGCGGCTGGTCCGCCCTGTCAGTGGCGGAGCCGAGAGTGCTGCGAGTGGATTCGGTCGCCGGGACCGTTGCGGGGTTTTGATTACGTCGCGCTCGCAGGCTTTGGGTATGCGACTGGAGGAGTACTGGGGCGTCGGCCCGAAGACGCGGGCGTTACTCGTGGAGGAACTGGGTGTGGACGCGGCGATCGACGCCATCGAGGCGGGGGACGTTCGGGCGCTCGTGGACGCGGGCGTGCCTCGCGGGCGAGCGACGCGCATCCTCCGCCGAGCGACCGGGGGGTCCGGGATGGACGTGCTCGCGACGAGCGACGCTCGCGACGTGTACAAGGAGTTGCTCTCGGTCGCGGGATCGTTCGCGCTCACTGCGCGTGCGGCGGACGCGATCCACGTGCTGACGCCGCTTTCGAATCAGGATGCGATGTTGAACCGGCTCGCGGACGTCGAGGCTGCGCGCGAATCCTGGGATGCCCTGAGCGACGGTGATCGGGAGGCCGTGATCGCGGCGTTCGACGCGTACGACGCGGCCGACGGTGGCGAGAAGGCGAGCGTCGAGGCCGCTTTGGCGCTGCTTTCCGCTGGCGTCGTCGACGACGGCGGCGTGTTCGAGCCGCTCGCGGGCCTGGACCGCGAGGCGCTCGCGGACGCCGCGCGCGCGCTCGGTGCGCTCCGGGAGGGTCACGTCGAGAGCGGGGCGGACGACCGGCTGGACGCGCTCCGCGAGCAGGTCGCGGCGGTGGAGACGCTGGAGGCGAACGCCGCGTCCGTCGTCGAGGCGATTCGCGGCGACGGTGCCCGCAGCGCGGGCGGGTTCCAGGACGCGTTCGTCGATCACGTCTGCGGTGAGACTGGCGTCGACGCGACGCACGTCCGCGAGGCCGCGCCGGAGGGTGCGCGGGACGCGACGGACTTCGTGAACGAGGCGTTGCGTGCGCTCTCGACGAACCGCCGGGAGGCTGTCGAGGAGCGCGAGCGCGAGGTGCGCGTCGAACTCCAGGGCGCGGTCGCGGACGCTCGCGACGACGTCGACCTGGCGGTCGGGGCGGTCGACGACGTGGCGTTCGAGCTGTCGCTCGCGCGGTTCGCGGCGGCGTTCGACCTGACGTCGCCGGCGTTCGTGACGGACGCGCTCGCGGTCGAGGGTGCGCGGAACCTGACGCTCGCGGCGCGCGAGGAGGAGTCCGTGCAGCCGGTGCGGTACGCGCTCGGTGAACACGACCTCGAAGCGCCGCCGGGTCGGGAGCGCGTGAGCGTGCTCACTGGCGCGAACTCCGGGGGGAAGACGACGCTCCTGGAGACGCTCTGCCAGGTCGTGCTGCTCGCGCACATGGGGCTGCCAGTGCCCGCGGAGTACGCTGCCGTGGGGCGGTTCGATTCGGTGGTGTTCCATCGGCGGCACGCGAGCTTCAACGCCGGCGTGCTCGAGTCGACGCTCCGGAACGTCGTCCCGCCGTTGACCGCGGAGGGCCGGACGTTGATGCTCGTCGACGAGTTCGAGGCGATCACGGAACCGGGGAGTGCCGCGGAGCTCCTGCACGGGCTGGTGACGCTCTCCGTCGAGAAGGCCGCGCTGGGGACGTTCGTGACGCATCTCGCGGACGACCTGGAGCCGCTGCCGTCGACGGCGCGCGTCGACGGGATCTTCGCGGAGGGGTTGACGCCCGAGCTCGAGCTACAGGTGGATTATCAGCCGCGGTTCGGTGAGGTCGGTCGGTCGACGCCGGAGTTCATCGTGTCCCGGCTCGTGGCGAACGCGGACGATCGCGCGGAGCGTGCGGGGTTCGAGACGCTCGCGGAGGCGGTCGGGCGGGAGGTCGTGCAGCGGACGCTCGCGGACGCACGCTGGAGCGAGTCGTAACGAAGCCGGTCCGGCGACCGAGCGGTCGTGTCGTCGTCGCGGTGACGGGAGCGTTGGTGGTGCGGTCCCTCCTCGGGAACGGTGTTCGGAAGAAGCGTGGGTGCGTGGGTCGCGTGGACCGGACCCAGGGGGTGGGTTCGGTCCAGGGGAGGCCGGATGGGGGTAGATTGGGGAGTGGGTCGGGGCGGTCTGTTCGCGGTGGTCGCGTCAGGTCTTCTTGTTGCTGATGACGACGCGCTCGGTGCCGCCGCGGTGGTGGAGGAGCGCGCTGAGGCCGCTCCGGAGTGTGACAAGCCCGACGAGGAGGAGCGTGATGCCGCCGAGCAGGTACTCCGTCGCCGGGAGGCCGGTCCCGAGGAAGGGGCCTTTCATCAGGAACCACGAGGCGATGCTCGTGGTGAGCAGTCCGATCACGCCGAGGCACGCACCGAATTTCCGACCCATATAGACAATGGTAATATGCAACCTACCTAAGCGTATTTATTGGTTTCTAACTGGTAGGATATGTATATTGTATTCGTCCGTGGGCGGGGCCCTCGGGTTCCTGCCCGAATGGAATCCGCGAAGAACAGAATCCGAGATGGATAGAATCCGTGGATTGCAGAAGCCGCGAGGACGGGAATCCGTGACGGTCGGTCGAGTGCTCCGAATCGGCGCGAGTAGCGGCGGCGAGCGAGTACGTCGGAACTGCCGGAGATCGGAGCCTACCGGATGTCGATGTCGTGGCCGCGGTCGCTGTCTCCCTCGAGGAGGGGGAGCGACACTTCGAGGACGCCGTTGCGGTAGGACGCCTCGACGTTCTCGACGTCGACGTCGCCGGGGATGGCGACCGTCTCGTTCGTGCTGCGGGAGTGACGGACGAACGACGTCTCGGACTCCTCGCTGACCTCGGTGCTCGCGGAGATCTCGAGGTGGCCGTCGTGGTAGACGAGGCCGATCTCGTCGCGCTCGAAGCCGGGGAGGTCCATGACGAACACGAAGCCTTCGTCGTCCTCGTGGAGGTTGGTCATGCTGTCGAGGCCGTCGGTCGTCTGCCCTTCGAGCATGGGTGTGCGGTCGTCGCCCGTGTGACTCATCCACGCGTCGTTCATCATTCGGTCCATACGCTCGAACATGCGGCTCATTTCGTCGAAATTTCGCATTTGTAATCAACACTACGTACGACGTGTGAGTATATAAAGGAGTGGCGAGCAGAGATAGCACGCCGCCAGGAGTCTCTCGACGAGAATTCGTAGTTATAGTATCGAAGATCAGTCACTCATCGAACGCGATATCTGTCATGAAGTGGATCGCGCCGCGGCGATGGTCCACGAACCCGAGCACGAGGTCGTCCTTCGTGTCCACGACGGCGTCCAGGTCGTCGTTCGCCCGCTGTGCGAGGCCGGTACAACGACCGCGAGGTCACCGGGAGTGCGCTGCTGCTGGTGACCGGTCGTCGACTACGAGTCCAAGAGCCGCGGGCCTACCGCGAGATGGCGTCGGTGCCATCGTTCACGACCGCGTCCACCTCTGGTTTCGTGACCGTCGCCACGTCGCCGGGGATGGTGCGTTTCAGTGCCGCGGTCGCGGCCGCGTACTCGAGGGCCTTCGGGACGTCCGCGCCGAAGAGGCGTTGTGCGAGGAAGGCGCCGGCGAACGCGTCGCCGGTCCCGACGGCGTCCAGGGTATCCGTCTCGAACGCCGGCTGTTCGTGGATGACGTTGTCGTTCCACGCGAGCGCGCCCTGGTCGCCGCGCGTGACCACGACCGTCTTGAACTCGAACTCGCTCGCCAGGTGGTGCGCGAGCTGGGTCGCGTCCCCTTCGTAGTTCAGGATCACCTTCGCGTCCTTCAGTGCGATGACGAGGACGTCGACGACCTGGAAGAACTGCGTGACGGTCTTCCGGGCCTGCTCGGGCGACCACAGCTTCGATCGGTAGTTCACGTCGAACGCCGTCATCGTCCCCGCTTGCTGGGCGGCGTCCAGTAGCGTCGCCGCCGTCTCCCGGAGTTGCGGGCTGAGCGCGGGCGTGATGCCGGTCGTGTAGAACGCTTGCGCGTTCCGGATGCGGTCCACGTCGAGCTCGTCGGGCGTCGTGGTCGTCACCGACGCGTTCTCGCGGTCGTACACGACGTTCGACCCACGCGGTCGGCCGCCGGTTTCCAGGTAGTACGTGCCCTGCCGGAGGTCGTCGTCGTCCGTCCACACGACGTCCGTGTTGATCCCGTACTGTCGGAGTCCACCGTCGATGCGATGCCCGAGCGGCGTGTCGGGGAGTTTCGACATCCACGTCGTCACCGCGCCGAGGCGCTCGGCCGCGATCGCGGTGTTTGACTCCGCGCCCGCGGCCCGCACCTCGAACTCGCGCGCGGTCTCCAGTCGCTCGTCGTTCGGCGGCGACAACCGCAGCATCGTCTCGCCGAACGTGACGAGGTCGTCGCTCATCCAACCACCCCAGGGGAGCGTACGCCAATCATGCTTCCACCAACGAAAGGCACCGGTATAAGTCTCCCCCGACAGGCAAGCGTTCGACCGACCGTCCACGAGAGGTGGCTGTCGATTCGAGTGACTCGCAACAAGAGGTGGCTGCCGGTTCGAGCGATCCGCAACGAGAGAAGGCAGCTGGTTCGAGCGACTCTCGACGAGCGCTGGCGGCCAGTCACTCCGCGACGAGCACGCCGTCGGTGACGTGGACGTCGTGGCCGAACGCGCGAGCGACCGCGCAGTTCGTTCGCACGTGGTCCGTGACGGTCCTGGGGCGGACGCGACCGTCAGCGAATGCGAGCGGGAGGACGAGCTGGTCGGCGGCGTGCGCGTCCACCACTGGCGGGTCGCGGGGTCCACCGGCGTCCGGACTCGTCCGCTGTCGCTCGTGGAACGCGAGCGCGTCG
>Ga0136597_1001018_pt1 | contig 11107 bp, 13 predicted proteins | sample AntRauTorcE11898_FD_101385 | JGI IMG/M metagenome (GOLD analysis project Ga0136597, IMG submission 101385) | Saline lake microbial communities from Rauer Islands, Antarctica - Metagenome Torckler E11 #898 | ecosystem: Environmental > Aquatic > Non-marine Saline and Alkaline > Saline | place... | reverse complement strand
GGCACGCCGCCCGAGAACGCGCTGCTCGCGGAGGCCCTGCAACGCCGCCTCCGCGAGGTAGCATGACGGAACGCCGGGTCGTCGGCTTCCACATGGATGAAGAAGACGACTGGGTCGCCGATCTCGACTGCGGGCACACCCGCCACGTCCGTCACCGCCCGCCATGGTTCAGCCGCCCGTGGGTGATCGACCCCGAGCAACGCGCCGCCGCCATCGGTACGCCCATGGACTGCGTCAAATGCGACCGTGGTGAGCCCGTCCACCGGTCGTAATCTTTTCGTGGACCGGAAACAAAAAGGGCCCGGCCAACTGGCAGGGCCCTTTGAGGAAGCGAGGCTTCCAGGGCGTTACATGCCGCCGCTGATCCAGGAGTCGACGAGTTCCTCGTTCTCCTTGACGTACTGCTCCGCCGCTTCCGGATAGGACTTGCGCTCACCGACATCCATGCCCGCCTGCACGTCCGACAGCGGGATGGTCATGTTGTCGAGCATCTCGTAGACGTCCGGGAATTCGCGGTAGAAGCCGGTCCGGGCGACGATGTCGGCACGCTCGATGCCACCGAGGGTGCCCTTGGGATCCTCGATATAGCGCAGGTCCCAGCGACCGAACTTCCAGTGCGGGCTCCAGCCGGTGACGACGATCCATTCCTCCTTCTGGATCGCACGCTTGAGCGCCGCGGTCATGCCGGCGCCCGAGGAGATCACCAGGTTATACCCGGCATCCTTGAGGCCGTACTCGTCCATGGCCTTCTTGGACAGTCGCGTCAGGCCGGCGCCCGCGCCGATGCCGACGATCTTGCCGTCGAGCTTCTCCTGGATCTCGTCGGACGTGAGATCCTCGATCGAGTTCAGTTGGTCCTCCGGCACGTAGTCCGGGACGACCCAACCGAGGCGCGCACGACTGTACACGGGGCCGAGATTCACGACTTTGCCGGCCGTCTGCTCGAAGTAGTCGGAGTGCGTATCCGGCAGCCAGGCGTCCGTGTGGAAATCCAGATCGCCCGAGGCGACGGCCTGATAGACCGCGCCCGGATCGGCCTTGGTCATCTCGACCTCGTGACCCATCTTCTCCTGGACGATGTACTCGGCCACGTGCGATGTGAAAAGGGAGTCCGACCAGTTGAAGTAACCGATCTCGACGACGTCGTTATCTGCGGCATGGGCCGTCCCGAAAGCCGAGAGGCTGGCGGCGAAAGCCATGCCAATTGCTGCAAAGCGCTTCATGGTGTTCCTCCATGGTTCCTGCTTTTGCGAATTGGTCACCGAAAGCGGGTCCGGTGAGCGAAATGCGGTACCGCCTCCTCGGGTACCGCTATCCCCGCGAACGTCACTGCGGGGGGACACGACCAAATCGTTGTCCCGCATAGCCTAAAGCCCATGCGGCCCTTGATTCCAGGTGAGGGCGTGTGTCTATGCGCGGACTGTCAGGGTTCGCCCGGTCGCGTGTGCCGTGTACACTCGGCCCGGATGCGGGTCGAAGCGGGGGGAGGGCATGGCCGAGACGCAAACGCTGGTCGATTATACGAACAGTCTGCTGGAAATCGACGCGCTGCGTGACTACAGCCCGAATGGCCTGCAGGTCGCGGGTCGGTCCGAAACCGTACGCCTGATGACGGGCGTCACGGCCTGCCAGGCGTTGCTCGAGAGCGCCCAGGAGTGGGGGGCCGACGCGCTGCTCGTCCATCATGGCTGGTTCTGGAAAAATGAACCACCACAACTCACCGGTATGAAGCTGCGGCGCGTGCGCACCGTGCTTGAGGCCGGTTTCAGTCTTCTTGCGTACCACCTCCCGCTCGACGTGCACGGCGCATACGGCAACAATGCGGAACTCGCCCGCCTGCTCGGTATTACGGTCGCCGACAGGCAGGCGGCCGGAGGTATCCAGGATCTGCTGTGGTTCGGGCGTCTCGATGAGCCGGTCGACGCGCGTGATTTCGGCACTCGGATCGGTGAGCGCCTCGGCCGCGCCCCCCTGCACCTGGGCCCCGATGATGGACCGATTGAAACCGCCGCGTGGTGCACGGGGGCAGGGCAGGACTTCATCGATGACGCGATCGCCCGCGGCGTCGATGCGTTCATCACCGGGGAGGTATCCGAGCGCACCGCACACACGGCGCGGGAATGCGGGATTCACTTCTTCGCCGCCGGGCACCACGCGACGGAACGCTACGGCGTACAGGCCCTGGGCGGGCATCTGGCCGAACGTTTCGGGCTTGAGCACCGGTTCGTCGATATCGATAACCCGGTATGAGCCTTGCTCCACAGGCCCCGGGGGCTATGGTATCCTCCCGCCCTTTGAGCCGTCGGGTGGCGTTCCGTGCCGCGCGGTGGCGATACCAACACCAGAACAATGACCCCCGGGAGACATTCGATGGCCTCGGATGAGATGGATCCCACGCGCCGCCGCTTCCTGACAGGCGCTACGACGGTGGTCGGCGGTGCCGGCCTGCTGGCGGGGATCGTGCCGTTTGTCAATTCAATGTCGGTGAGCGCGCGCGCGCAGGCGGCCGGGGCCCCGGTCGAGGTCAATATCGGCAGGCTGGAACCCGGCCAGCGGGTAACCTATGAGTGGCGCGGGAAACCGGTCTGGGTGGTCCGCCGAACAGACCGTATGCTGGAAACCCTCGCAAAGCTTGAACCGGAATTGGCGGATCCGGACTCCAGCAAATCCGAACAGCCGCCGTACTGCCAGAACCCGGCGCGCGCACGTGAGGACAGCAGGGAGGTGCTGGTCATGGTAGGCGTCTGCACCCACCTGGGGTGTTCGCCCACCTATTACCCGGAACCGGGGGGGGAACTCGGTTCCGATTGGCTCGGCGGTTTCTTCTGCCCCTGTCACGGGTCGAAGTACGATATCGCGGGGCGCGTCTATGCGGGGCAGCCGGCGCCGACGAACATGCCGGTTCCGCCGCATATGTACGTCAGCGAAAATGTCCTGTTGATCGGCGAAGACGAGAGGGGCTAAGGGGATGGGCAAAGTTCTGGCCTGGGTGGATGACCGCTTCCCGCTCACGAAGATGATGCGTGAGCATCTCACCGAGTATTACGCACCGAAGAACTTCAACTTCTGGTACTACTTCGGTTCGCTCGCGCTGCTCGTTCTGGTCCTGCAGATCGTCACCGGGATATTCCTGACGATGCATTACCAGCCGTCGGCCAAAGAGGCGTTCGCCTCGGTCGAGTACATCATGCGCGACGTCGAGTGGGGCTGGCTCATTCGCTACATGCACTCGACCGGCGCGTCGATGTTCTTCGTTGTCGTCTATCTGCACATGTTCCGTGCGCTTCTCTACGGCTCGTACAAGAAGCCCAGGGAACTTATCTGGATCTTCGGCGTACTCATTCTGCTCGTGCTCATGGGTGAGGCCTTCATGGGCTATCTGCTGCCGTGGGGGCAGATGTCGTACTGGGGCGCGCAGGTCATTATTTCGCTGTTCTCCACGATCCCGTGGATCGGGCCGGATCTCGCCCAATGGATCCGCGGGGACTACGTGATCTCGGGCGCGACGCTGAATCGCTTTTTCGCGCTTCATGTGATCGCGATGCCGCTGATCCTGCTCGGCCTCGTCGTCGCGCATATCCTTGCGCTGCATGAGGTCGGCTCGAACAATCCCGATGGCGTCGATATCAAGAAGAATAAGGACGAGAACGGCAAGCCCAAAGACGGCATTCCGTTCCACCCGTACTACACGGTCAAGGATCTGGTCGGTGTGACGGTCTTCTTCATCGTCTTCTTCCTGATCGTCTTCTACATGCCGACGATGGGTGGATATTTCATTGAGCCGCCGAATTTCAAACCGGCAGATCCGCTGACCACTCCGGAGCACATCGCGCCGGTCTGGTACTTCACGCCCTTCTACTCGATCCTGCGCTCCGTGCCGTCGATGTACGGCTCGGCATTCCCCGGCGTGATCGCGATGGGGCTGTCGATCGTGCTGCTGTTCTTCCTGCCGTGGCTGGACCGCGTGGAGAACAATCCGGTGCGATCGACCCGGTACCGCTCGATCTGGCACAAGCTGTTGCTGGCCTCGTTCGTGCTCGCCCTGTTCGTGCTCGGCTGGCTCGGGACGCAGCCCGTGACCGACCTGAACCAGATCCTGGGGCAGACATTCACCGTCGTGTACTTCGGGTTCTTCCTCGGTTTATATCTCGTCAGTCGTTTCGAGAAAACCAGGCCCGTGCCGGAAAGGGTGACGCACTGATGATCAAGCGAATCACACTGATCGCGGCGCTCATGTTCCCATTGAGTGGATTCGCCGCCGGTGGCGGCCCGCAGGGCGCCTACTGGGAGCAGCCGAACGTCAATCTCGGCAACGAGGCCTCGCTGCAGCGTGGCGCACAGTTGTTCGTGAACTACTGCATGGGCTGCCACACGGCGAAGTATCACCGCTGGATGCATGTCTCTGACGATCTGGATATTCCGGCGGACGTGGTCGAGGAAAATCTGATCTGGACCACCGATGCGACGGGCAAGAAGCATCAGGTCGGGACGCTCATGGTGAACGCCATGACCGAGGCGTATGGCGGGGATGTATTCGGCAAGGCACCGCCGGATCTGACGCTCACCGCGAGGGAGCGCGGCCCCGACTGGATCTACAATTACCTGCGGACATTCTACGTCGAGGAATCGTCGCCGACCGGCGTGAACAATGCCGTGCTCGCCGGCGCATCGATGCCGCACGTCATGTGGGAACTGCAGGGGTTCCAGCGCCCGGTGTACGCCGAGGAAGAGAATGGCGGCAAGCACATCGAGTCATTCGAACTCGTCCAGGAGGGCTCCATGTCACCGGACGAGTTCGATCGCGCCATGAACGACCTCGTGAATTTCATGGTCTATCTCGGCGAGCCGGCCCGAATGGATCGTACGGCCATCGGCGGCTGGGTACTCCTGTTCCTGGTGGTCTTCCTCGGCTTTGCCTACGTCCTGAAAAAGGAATACTGGAAGGACGTACACTGACAGCACCGAAATCCTCCGGTACGGCCCGAAGGGCCGACCGGGGGGTACCACATTCGCGTCTTCGAGTCGGAAAATCCGCATGACGGTAACGCACCGCAGCGTAATGACGCTGTTCTCTTCGCCTGATTCGGTCTACAGCCACCGTGCCCGCATCGTCCTGGCCGAAAAAGATATCCAGGCGGTGATCCAGCAGATTAATGGCGGGCAGGAGGCCGAGGATCTTTACGATCTGAATCCGTATGGATCGCTGCCCACCCTGGTGGATCGCGATCTCGCCCTGTATGACTCACGCGTGATCGTCGAGTACCTGGATGAGCGTTTTCCGCATCCGCCCATGATGCCGGTCGATCCCGTCTCCCGGGCCCATGCCCGATTGGCGCTGTATCGGGTGGAAACGGACTGGTATACGCTCCTCGGTGACCTCGAAACCGGTGAGAAATCCCGCCGCGACAAGGCGCGGACCGCCTTGCGGGACAGTATCAGCGCGGCCGCGGATGTATTCGCGGCCCGGCCGTTTTTCCTCAGCGAGGAATTCAGCATGGCCGATGCATGGATCGCTCCGATCCTGTGGCGGCTGCCGCACTGGGGAGTCAAGCTGCCCAAACAGGCCGCAGCCGTGGAGGCCTACGCGGAGCGGATCTTCGCGCGCGAGGGATTTCGCCGCAGCCTGAGCGAGGACGAACGCGCACTGCGCTGAAGCGGAATATTGCGACGGCCGGATCCCGGTGCAACCCGGGATGCCGACGTGCGGTGCTGGCCGTAACGGGGGCCGTACGCGTATCATGGAGGCCTTCGTCACGCGGAGCCGCTCCATGAACTCCAGTCGACCCTATCTCCTTCGGGCGATCTACCAGTGGATCGTCGACAACGACTGCACCCCGCATCTGCTGGTGAATGCCTGGGCGCCCGGCGTTCAGGTCCCGATGGATTACGTCGAAAACGACAAAATCGTGTTGAATGTCGGTCCGTCGGCCGCGCATGGCATTGAACTCGGCGACGAGGCGGTGACCTTCGATGCCCGGTTCGGTGGCCGACCGATGTCGGTCGTCGCGCCAATTCCGGCTGTGTTAGCTATCTACGCCCGGGAGAACGGGCAGGGCATGCTCTTTACCGAGGACGATGGCAGCGACGCCGAGGCGCCGGATACCGAGGCCGCGCCAGCTGACGAAGAGCCGCGGGACGCCAGCGACTCCGGTGGCGCGAAAAAACCGAACCTGCGGGTAATCAAGTAGTTCCGCCGAACAGCTGGCGGTCGACCATATCGCAAAGGCAGTGGATCACCAGCAGGTGGACCTCCTGGATGCGCGCGGTCGACTCCGACGGGACCCTGATCTCGACATCGGACGGACCCATCAGGGCGGCGATCTCGCCACCATCCTTGCCGGACAGCGCGATCACGTCGAGGCCGCGGTCATGGGCGGCGTTGATGGCGGCGACGATACTGGCTGAGCGACCGCTGGTCGTAATCGCGAGCAGGATGTCCCCCGCCGATCCCAGCGCCTGAATCTGGCGCGCGAAAACCTGGGTGTAGTCGTAATCGTTCGCGATCGCCGTCATCGTCGGCGTGTCGGCAGTCAAAGCGATCGCCGGCAGTGCCGGACGCTCGAGTTCGAAGCGGTTCACCAGTTCCGCCGCGATGTGCATCGCGTCGCCCGCCGAACCGCCATTGCCGCAAGCGAGCAGTTTGCCATCGCCGAGCAGGCACCGCGTGATCGCCTCGCCAGCGGCGACGATCGTAGCCGGGAGCTGTTCACGCGCGGTGCGCTTGGTCTCGATGCTTGCTTCGAAGAGATCCTCTACGCGTTCAACGGGGTCCATCGTCAGTCCAGTCCTCTGAGTGTGGCTTTGCCAGTGTTCGGGTCAGTAATCGAAACATCACCCTGCACCGTCCGCATCGAATGCGGCTTCGATCCATTGAATCCGGTCACCGCCGTCGACCGCGACGACGTCGAACCGGGCGGGACGCTCGTGCAGTCCGTGGCAATGGAGGTACGCACGGGCGGCGTGGATCAGCCGCTGGCGTTTGCGGGCGTCGACGCTGGCGACACCGCCGCCGTAATCGCGCCGGGAGCGATAGCGGACCTCGACGAAGACGATCTGACCATCAAGTGCCTCCATGATGAGATCGATCTCGCCGCGCCGGGCGCGGAAGTTCGCATGCCGAAGCCTCAGGCCGGCCGCCTCCAGTCGACGTCGTGCGAGGGTCTCTGCGGCTTCTCCGACCGCGGCGCGCGAGTTCGCGCGATCATTCACGAATCGCCAGCCCGTGTGCGCACATCCTCGCCGAGTTCCTCCTCATCGGGTGTTGCCTCGGGCCGGTTGACCGGAACGGGGCGGCCCTTGATGAATGTCCCCCATCGTGGCTGTCGGCGGATCCGTTGGTCCGTCTCCAGTGTAAGCCGACCCGTGCGTCCATTCAGGACGGCCTGATCGCTTTCACCGAGGCGTCCGAGGTGTGGCAGGACCGCGAATGCATCAATGCCGAGGGCGTAGAGGCGCGGATACTGCCCGCGGACACCCGGCCAGTGCTCGATAACCGATCGGTAGAGCGGATCCGGCTCGTCGAGATTGTCGAGAATCCACGGCAGATCAGTAAAGAACAGGCCGTTGAGATCCCAGTCCGAATCGGGGTCCGGTACACCCGAGAACACGTGCGACGTCGCGTATACCGGCAGGTCTCCGGCGCGGTGGAATTCGAGCTGTGGTTCGAGCAGGCGCGCCTGCCGGGGCATCGCGGCCATGAAGATCACCTCGATGTCCTGTCGGCGTCGTGGCTCGAAACGCACGTCCCTGCCAATGGTGTTCTGGAGCCGGCGTTCGCGCGCGTAGCTGCCGTCCAGATTGAGCAGCGCCTGGATGGGGCGCCCGTAGTCACTCGCTTCGCTGTTGTAGCGTGAGCTCGCTACGACGACACCGCCCAGTGTTTCGTAGCGTGACTGGAAGCCGTCGCTCATGCGCCCGCCCCAGTTGCCGGCGGGGACCAGGGTCACTGCGTTGAAGTGCTCGTTCTGGATCGCGGCGTCGGCGGCCTGGCGCGCTTCGTCTTCGGGCAGCAGGCCGAACTGGTAGAGGTCTTGCGGGCGTTCTTCGGCGTCACCGGGCAGGTAATTGAGGCTCAGGACGGGCGTTTCCAGCGAACCACGCCCCGCGATTTCCAGCACCGCGTCCTTGGCCAGTGGGCCGATCACGAAGTCGGCGCCGGCGTCGACCGCGCGCTCGTATGCGGCTGTGACGCCGGGACCTTCGGTGCCGGTATCGTAGACTTCGATTCGCGGCCGGTCCACATACTCCGGTTGGTCATAGTAGGCCGCCATCAGGCCATCGCGGATCGCCTGGCCGGCGTTGGCGAGCCGACCACTGAGCGGCAGCAGCAGGGCGATCCGCCGCGGCCAGCTCATTTCAGCCGTTACCCGATCGCGCAGATTGGCGGCGAAACGGGCACTCGCGGGGTGCCCCGAATAGTCGTCACGCCAGGCATCGAGCGCCGCCGGCACCGGTTTTTGGCCCAAACGGGCACGCTGGACGGCCAGCGCGAGCTGCGCCCAGCCGTTGAGCACGGGTGCATTCTCCCGCTCGCCGAGTTCGCGCAGACGATCCGCCGGCAGGCCCTGCAACAGGGACCAGATCGCCTCATGATTCGCGTCGATGGCCGCATCATCGGCGAGCAGTTCTTCGCGCTCGATCCGGATGCTTAGCGCTCGGCCCGGTTGTCCGGTAATCCCGTAGGCGTCGGCCCGCACTGCGAGGATGCGTGCCCGCAGAGCGTCATCCATGTCGGGGGCGATCGGGGGAAGCAGACGCAGGGCGCGCACGCCCTGACGCTGGACGATCGCCGCGCGTGCGTCGATGATCGCCTTGCGGGTGTTCAGGTCGGCGGGGACTGCCCGGGCGTCGAGTTCGCGCTGCCATTCGAGCGCCAGTTCCGGATAGCCCGCGTCGAACAGGATCTCGACAATCAGCAGCCGCAGGCGCTGGGCCTGCTCGGGCTCGGCTTCGGCGGCAAGGTCGCGGTAAATGCGCACGGCGGCCAGGGCCTCACCCGCGTCGATCAGGTCCTCGGCTTCCGCTCGGACCTGCGCCGTGGCCTGTTCTTCGGCGGATGGTTCGTCCGCCGGGGGGCGGGTCGCGCAGCCGGCGATCAGTGCCAGCAGCAGGGCCGGGATTGTGACGGCGCGAAGGGCTTTGAACCGCATGATGGTTTCCACAGGTGTGGGCGTGCCGATAGCAGCGCGCGAACATGTCGCGCGGCAGGATTCGTGTTCGGCCATCCAGTGACGGGGCCGAACTGCGCCATGCCCGGGCAGTCGGCCGCATGACCATTGCCAGCCGGTCGCGACGGCGCAGGGGTGCCAGTGGGCCATGCGGGCATTGCGGTAATGCTCGGCGGCGCGCTGGCAGTATCGGGAGCACTCCTCCGCCTGTCAACGGCGGTGTGCCGGGACGTACGCCGCGGCCACTTGTTTCCATCGAAGCGGGGCGGCACAGTCGCGCTCATGTCCCAATCCTCGACTTCTGAATCCGCTCCCGGGTTCCTGTATGTAGTTGCCACACCGATCGGCAATCTGGCCGATCTGAGTGAGCGCGCCCGCACGGTACTGGCCACGGCCGACCTTGTGGCTGCCGAGGATACGCGCCACACGGGGCGTCTTCTGGCTGGCTTCGATGGCCGGGCGGAACTCGTCTCGCTGCATGAACACAACGAGAAGGACCGGATTCCGGCACTGATCCGGCGCCTGGAGACTGGCGCGTCGATCGCGCTGGTCAGTGATGCCGGCACGCCCGGCGTCAGCGATCCCGGTTATCGGCTTGTGGTGGCCGCCCATGAGGCGGGTTGTCGCGTGGTCCCGATCCCGGGGGCTTCGGCCGCGATCGCGGCATTGTCGGCCGCCGGCCAGCCCACCGATCGTTTCGTGTTCGAGGGCTTCCTGCCGGCCCGTGCCAATGCCCGCCGTGAACGGTTGAAAACCCTGGTGGCCGAGGGGCGCACGATCGTGCTGTACGAGTCCTCGCACCGGATCGGGGCGGCGCTGACGGATCTCGCGGCAGTATTCGGTTCAAAGCGGCCGGCGACCCTCGCGCGGGAACTCACCAAGACCTTCGAAACGGTACATCGGGCGACGCTCGGCGAACTGGCGACCTGGGTCGATGCCGACCCGAATCAGCGCCGCGGCGAAATCGTACTCGTTGTCGCCGGGGCCAGTGAGGCACCTGCCGGTAGTACCGGTATTACGCTCAGCGATGCGCTGGATGCCCTCCTGCCGGAACTCCCGCCGGCGCGCGCGGCGGCCGTGGCCGCCCGCCTGACGGGCACGAAACGCCGCGACGCCTATCAGGCTGCACTGGCCCACGGGAGCAGTGCCGCACAGGGCGATTGACGCTATCTGACCCACGGTGCCCCACGCGTCGACCCACTTTCTACCACCCGGAGTGGTTCGGGCCGAGCGCCCGGTGACGTGAGTGGCTTCCGCCTATGGCGTCCGGCTGCCCGAACGCAGTATATTGCGGCCTGGAGTCGGCCAGGCAGCCGCTCCCGCCTGCGGGCGGGGGAGGAAAGTCCGGGCTCCACAGGGCAGGGTGCCAGGTAACGCCTGGGCGGCGTGAGCCGACGGAAAGTGCAGCAGAGAGCAGACCGCCATTCTTCGGAATGGTAAGGGTGAAAGGGTGCGGTAAGAGCGCACCGCGTCGGTGGCAACATCGACGGCACGGCAAACCCCACCCGGAGCAAGGCCAAATAGGGGAACGCTCACGTGGCCCGCGTGGTTCCCGGGTAGGCTGCTTGAGGCGGGCGGCGACGCCCGTCCGAGATGGATGGCTGCCCACGACAGAACCCGGCTTATGGCCGGCTCCATTTTTTCGGATCGAACAGGCGGCGGCATTCCCTCGGGATGCCGCCGCTTTCATGTCCGGGATCAGGTTGCGTTCGCAACTCCATGATTCGATGGGCGCAAATCCCGATCCACTCCCACCGTAATTCGTAAGTCCCTGTCGCTGCTGGACTTTCGGCATTCCACAAAGTGGGTTTCGCCTTGACAGGGGGTTTTACCCCTACCTATAGTGTCTTCTAGTGGGGAATAGTGGGTAATCGTGGTTCCCCGTGGCGAGGGCCGATCGTGTTTCGAGGCGTTACCAATCTCAGTCTGGATACCAAGGG
>Ga0136597_1001010_pt1 | contig 11138 bp, 2 predicted proteins | sample AntRauTorcE11898_FD_101385 | JGI IMG/M metagenome (GOLD analysis project Ga0136597, IMG submission 101385) | Saline lake microbial communities from Rauer Islands, Antarctica - Metagenome Torckler E11 #898 | ecosystem: Environmental > Aquatic > Non-marine Saline and Alkaline > Saline | place... | reverse complement strand
GTGACCTGCGCTGACTGCAATCCGATCGACCCGTCGATCTTCGTGACCGGTGAGATCAGCAACCTGCGCGGCACCGTCGACATGGAGGCCACCACCGGCAACGTCCGGGTCAGCAGCGAGATCCGCGCCAACACCGTGGATATCGCCGCGGGCAATACGCTCACCCTGTCGTACGTGGATACCTTCCGCCACATCGGGGGCGATCCGCGCGCGGGCGGCTTCGGGGGCACGCTGGTCGCGGGCAATAACGTGATCGCTTCCGCGCGTTACCTCAATATCAACGGCACGATCCAGAGCGGTATCGCCGACTGGTCGCTGCACCTGGATGCGAATGACCGCGAGCGGATCCAGAACGCCTCGGGCGACGTTAAACTGCGTGATCGCGATAACGAGGCGGGTACGCCCGCGGTGATCTACGACGCATCGGAAGACCGGATCGTACTCGAGGGCGTCGAGGTCAAGGGCGGTTACATGGAACTTTCCGGCCAGATCATGAATACCGGCCGCGGGGATCTGTGGGACATCGATCTGTTCGATGTGTACAACACGAATATCTTATTGATCAGCGCGGCCAACCAGTCGGACACAACGGTTCCGCTGCGGACGCGGTCGACCGGAGCCGGGTTTGCTGGTCTGAACTGGAACGGCGCCGCGGAACGTTTCGAACTCGACGGCACGGATGTCGAGAACGCATCCGATTTCAACGGCAATCCGAGCTTCCACACGCAGAGCGGGCGCATCAATGTCCGTACGCATGGTTTCGCGTTCGAAGCGAAAAACGCCGTTGACGATGCCGGGATCGAGCCGGTGGGCGAGCTGCGCATCCTCGACGGTTACGGCCGCATCGACATCGACAACGACACCGGTTACGACCTGCACGCCAATGCGCTCGACGCCGGCAGCGACGTCGAGGGCACGCTGCGCATCAACGACACGGCGACCTCGGGCAGCGGCGCTACGAAGACCACCGTCTACAAACGCATCGGCGCGGACCTCCGCGAGTACCGCGAGCGTGCCGACGGCTCGCTGGACCTCCTGAACACGAACGCGGACAGCCGCACCGCCACCTATAACCCGGAGCGGGATCTCAAGTTCGCCTGGCTGACCGGTACGGATTTCCGCGAAAAACGGACCACTCGCCGTTACACGGATACCGCGATCGGCTTTATCCCGAGTGGCGAAGGTGAACTGGATTTCCAGCGGACGAACAAACTCAACTCCAAAGCGCTCGATGATGCCGAGTTCGTGACCACGGACGGCGTGTATGAGGGAACGATCGACGTCGATACCGAGAACTGGAGAACGATCTCCAAACGCAACTGGTCCACCTGCGAGACTTCATCCCCCGGCGTGTGCTGGGAGTGGCGTTACTGGTCGGAAGAGGTCGAGGTGCGCGGGCGTTCCGAGATCGACCGGCACGCCGTAGCCGCCGATAATCCGATCGATATCCGCTTTATCGGTCACGACAGTCCAGACATTACGGTCGCCAATGGCGACGCCGCGCTGACGCTGGGCGGCAGTGTCTCGGCACCGACCGGTTTCGTCGATATCGACGCCGGTCGCATCCAGCGGACCGGCGAGGGCGCGGTCGTCAGAGCCGATGATATCGATATCGACGCCACGCGCGGGATCGAGGCAGTGCAGGTGAGCGCGACCGGCTCCGTGCGGGCCGTGAGCGACCGCGGACCGGTGGAGATCGGCAGCATCGGGGCCTTGCCGGTCGAGCGCATCGCCAGCGGCAACGGTGCGGTCAATATCGATGCCGGTGGCGATATCACCCGCGTCGGCGGCGGCACCGTCGTCGCCGGTAGCGACGTCACGCTGAACTCGGGCGCCGGTTCCGTCGGTACGTCGGGCAACCACGTCACGATTGACTCCGGTGTCGGTGCAGAGGGCGAGGTCAACATCGACGCCGCCGGCGACGTGTTCATCACCGAGACGGCCGGCGATCTGCGCGCCGACCGGATTGTTGCACGCGGCGGCGATCTCGGCGTCCATGTCGATGACGGCGCGATCGTCGATGCCAACACCGAACAGAGCCGTGATGAGCGCGCGCGTGCCGATCTGCTGGCCGCCTGGGGCGAGATGTCGCTGCGGGCGCAGGACGGGGCCGGCGAGGCGGTCGACGCGCAGGTCGAGGCATTCGAGCGCGGTCAGGAACGGATCCACGACCTGTACTGGCGCGAAGTCCGCAATCTCAAGACCGATGGCGACGGTGATTTCGTCGCTGACGATTTCGATCCCGACAGTTTCGAATACGAACTGCCCGCCAGCGAGCGTCAGGATCTGCTCGACAACGGCGTCGGCGCGGACGCGATCGCGGCGATGGAATCCCAGCGCGAGACCGAAATCCTGCGCATGCACGATGAGGTGCTCGGCGCGCCGGCGGATGCCTCCGCGTTCAATCCGGATTTCGAGTACACGGCGACCGCCGCGGACCGGGCCTCGTTCGAACAGGGTTCCGTCTGGACCACCGAACAGCTCGAGAACAGCATCGCCGCCGGTCTGGCCAGGGGAACGACCGATACGTCGACACGCATCGAGGAAGAAAACTTCGTCGCCGGTGGGCGGATGGATCTGGTGGCGGATCGGATCGGCGCGGAGACGGCGGCGGAGGTCGTTATCGATGTCAGCGGGGATACCATCTCGCTGACGGACGCTCAGCGCGTCGCGCTGGCCTCTGCGGAGCCGGATGATCTGGTACTCACCGATACCACGATCACCATCGAACAGCGCGAGGACGTGGATATCGGTGCCGGCGGCGCCGTGACGGCCAACGCCGACTCCGATGTCTTCATCGGCGGCGAGACGGAGGTCAACGTCGAGGATGTCAGCGGTGGTGCCGTGCGTATCAAGACCTCGGGCGATGTGCTGACGGCAGCGCCCAACCAGGTCGTGGTCGATGGGCATCGCGTCATCCTGGAGTCCGGCAGCGGCACGCTCGGGACAGCCGCGGATCCAATCGGAGTCGATGTCAGCGATACGCTCACCGCGCGCGGTTCGAACGGTGTCCATATTGCCCAGAACGGGACCCTGACCCTGGAGCGGATCACCTCCGGCGCCGAGGTCGGGATCATTATCGACAGCGGGGATCTGCTGGCCGGGAACGATCAGGGTATCGATGTGGACGCCGGTGGTCCGGTGACTTTCGACGTGGCCGGCGATGTCGGCAGCGCGGCCGAGAGTATCGATATCCAGGGCGGCGCGATCGGCCTCGACGTCGGTGGCGACGCCTGGCTGGCGGGTGCCCAGTTCGGTGGTGGACTGGTTGATATGGACCTCGATACGTCGACCGTGGGCGGCACGCTCGACATCTCCGACATCCGTTCCCTTGAGGTTGTCGGGGCGGTCGATACCGGCTCATTCATGGCGGCGGCCGGTTCCCTGGGCGCCCTTATCGCCAGCGGCCAGTCCGTTACCGCGGACGGTGCCATCACCATCACCGGTTCCTCGTTCGATATGGCCGCTGGTGCCCGCATGCTCGGTGATCGCGTCGATATCGACGTGGCCGGCGACATTGCATTCGAAGAAATCCAGGCTCGGGGCGGCGCCGCGGCGACCGATCTGCGTCTGGTGGCCGGGGGCGGCATTCAGGGCATCGACGCGGGTGCCCTCCTGACCAGCGACAGCGGTTTGACCCGCCTGCAGGCCGGGACCTCGATCGGCGCTGCGGCCAACCCGGTCGCACTCCGGGTCGATCGGCTGCATGCGGATGCACTCGGTGGCGATCTGCGCCTGACCAGTGATCGCGATATCACGTTAACCGAGCGCAGCGGCGCCACTGACGCCGACGGTGTGGCGGCGACCCGCATCACCGCGCGCGACATCAGCGGTGCCGACCTGATCGGCGATACGCTGCGTGTTGATGCGGCGAATCTCTCGGGGCCGCGCGTCGAAGCCCGTTCGGGCGCGATGGACCTGAACATTGATGGCCTTGCCGACATCGACACGCTCATCGGCGGTGCCAATGTCACGGTCGATGCCGGGGCACTGATACTCGATCAGGCCACGATCGTTGGCGGTATGAACGCCACGACGGTCGTCCGCGGCGGTCGCGACGGCAGCCAACAACTGGGCACGATCGCGACCGGTGGCCCGATGACGCTCACCACCGGCGGCGATCTCGACTACACGCGCCTCAGCGGCGATGCCTCGCTCGACATCGACGTGGGCGGTACGGGAACCGGCGATGAAGCGATTTTCGATGGCACGATCACGGCGATCGGCGACGGGGATTTTGACCTCGGATCCATCGAAAGCACGGGCGCCATGGACCTGGATGCCAACGGCCTTGCCGCGATCGACACGCTCATCGGCGGCGACGCTGTCACGATCGGCGCCGGGGCACTGATACTCGATCAGGCCACGATCGATGGCGGCATGAACGCCACGACGATCGTCCGCGGCGGTCGCGACGGCAGCCAGCAACTGGGCACGATCGCGACCGGTGGTCCCATGACGCTCACCACCGGCGGCGATCTCGACTACACGCGCCTCGACGGCGATGCTTCGCTCGACATCGACGTGAGCGGTACGGCGACCGGCGATGAAGCGATTTTCGATGGCACGATCACGGCGACCGGCGACGGGGATTTTGACCTCGGATCCATCGAAAGCACGGGTGCCATGGACCTGGATGCCAACGGCCTCGCCGCGATCGACACGCTGATCGGTGGTGCCGATGTCACGATCGACGCCGGCAAACTGGCGCTCAATCAGGCCACGATCGATGGCGGCGTAAACGCCACGACGATCGCCCGCGGTGGTCGCGACGGCAGCCAACAGCTCGGTACCGTCGAAAGCGGCGGCCTCATGACCCTTGTCGCCGATGGCGAACTGCGGGCCGCGGATCTGCACAGTACCGGTTCCGCGATCGATATCGATGCCGCGGGGGCCGAGTTGACCCGCGCCCGTGCGGAAACCGATCTCGAAGTGACCACGAGTGATTTCCAGGATCATGAAGCATTGCGCGCCGGCGGGGCGATGACCCTGACCGCGGGCCGGGCGCTGGAATGGGCCATCGCCACCGGCGATTCCGGATTTACGGCGGCCGCCGACGGCACGATCACGAGCGGCGCGGTCACCGACGACGATGTGGCGGACGGTCAGACCGCGTTCGCGGGCGATATCGATATCGATGGTGAGGATGACGTGGACCTGAATGATCCCGTGGTCTCCTCCGCTGGCGATATCGATCTGTCCGCTGCCAATACGCTCACGGTCGAACGACTGCGGGCCGAGAATGGCGCGATCGCCATCGGCGACACGGATACCGCGGCCGTGAACGATGCAAAGGCCGCCGACACACTGGCGATCGTCACGCGGGTGGATCAGAGCCACGGCACGCTGCAGGCGGGGCAGGCGATGACGCTGGAGGCCGGCGGCGATCTGGCATACACGCGGATCGCGGGCGACACCACGCTGGACACCGATGTCACCGGGACCGCCACCGGCGACGAAGCGGTGTTTGCCGGGACCATCACGGCGACCGGCAGCGGGAATTACGATCTCGGGCGCGTGGAAAGCACGGGGGCCGATGTCGTCGCGTCGGGCGTGGACGGTGCGTTCGATATCGCGACCCTGCGCACACCGAACGGGCGTGTGGATATCACGGCCGGCAGCTCGGCCATCGCGGATGGCGAAGTCGGCGAGACGATCGACATCGTCACGGGCGGTGCCCAGGGCCATGGCCGGCTGCAGGCCACCGACGCACTGCGCTTCGAGGCCGGCGCCGATCACGCGGCGGTCGAGGCCAGCTGGATCGGCGGTACGGCAACCGGTGCCGACTTCGAGGCCTTCGATCTCGCCTCGCTGAACGACGACATCCACGTCGATGCCGGCTATGCCGCGGTGGAATTCGCCGAGGCCGACGCCGACGATGCCGAAATCCGGATCCATACGATCGGCGATCAGTACCACGGTCAGATCGATCCGGATACGGATGGCCACCTGCGCGCGGATGGCCGGGTCGAACTGACGGCCGGCGGTACGATCACGCTGCGCGAGGTGATCGCGGGCAAGGACAGCGATGACCCTGCGGTCGGCGGCGATGCCGTGATCGAATCGATCAACGGCGACATCATCGGCAACCGCATCACGGCCAGCCGCGACATCATCCTCAAGGCCCTCAACGGCGGTCTCGAACTCCGGCGCCTCGACTATGGCGGCACGTACAGCCTCGAGGCCGGCCGCGACATCGTCGCCGGCTTCCAGGACGATTTCGATTCGCGCGACGGCGAGCTCAAGGCCGGTCGTCATATCGAAATCACCACGACCGGCGGCGGCGACGAGCCTGGCGATATCCTGCTCGGGGGCGCCGAGGCCGAGGGCGGCCATCTCATCCTCGACGCGGCTGGTGATCTCCGCGTGGCCGAGGCGACCGTCGGCGGTGTCATCACCAGCGGTGGCCTCGCGGCCGGCGATTTCATCGACTTGACCGCGGGTGGCGAGATCTACGTCGAGAATGGCGTCGACGCCGACACGACCATCGATGCGACGGCCGCAGGCGGCGATCTCACGGTCGGCGGGTATCTTCGCAGCGGCGGGCAGCAGACGCTGCATGCCGACGCCGCGCTCACCACGCCCGAGATCACCAGCGGCGCCGGCGTCGAGGCGACGGCCGGCTCCATGGATCTCGGTGCCGTGACCGCCGCGGCCGATGTCGACCTCGATGCCATCCGCGACATTGTCGTCTTCAGTGTCGACAGCGGTGGCGGCCAGTCGATCGAGGCCGGCACCACCTTCGATTTCGAACGCCTCACCGCCGAGGGTCGGATCGACACCTACAGTGTCGGCGACACCACCGGCGGCAGCGTTACCGGTGCGCGCCCCGTGCGCATGGTCGCCGGCCTCGATGGCAACGATGTGGAGCAGGCCTCGGATCTGCGCATCGATCGCCTCGAGGCCCCGGTGGCGACCCTGCTGGCGGGGAATCGACTGTGGGTCGGTACCGCCTTCCTGCGCGACCGCGGCGATCTGGAAGGACGTGTCGGAGAACTCGATATCGTCCATACCGGCGACCGTGATCTGCACCTGGACGCGACCGGCCCGGGTGATCGTGTGGCGGACCGCTTCGACCTCGATATCGATGCGCCGGCGCCGGGCGGTGTCGAGATCGGTACGCTCTATGCGGAGATCGCCGATATCGATACCAACGCGCTCAAGGTCGAGATGCCCGATGCCTGGATCACGCATCGCCTCGACCTGGATACGCAGCGGGCCTCGCTGCTCGCCGACAATCTGGATCCAGCGACCCGCGCGTACGACTTCCAGCTCCACGAACTGGATCAGCGCTTCCATGCACGCGTGGACGGGCGTTCGCTCTACACCACGGCCTATACCGTGAACTTCGGCATGGGCTACCGCGTCGATGTGCCCAACTTCCTGGCATCGCATGAAACTAAAAACCGGAAGATCGGGGGGCAGAGCGCCGCGCGCAACGGCCTCCGGCGTCTCGTGCCGCCGGACCTGTTCGAACTTTGGGTGCTCGACGATAACGGTGGAGAGATCAGTCTCGTGATCGACCGTGGGGAGGATGGCCGCGACCCGGTCAACCTGGATATGGCGGAACTCGGCAGCATGCTGCAGGCCGATCGACGCGAACGCGATGGGGACCAGACGTTTTGATGGCCTTGAACCGACTCCCGGCCGCGCGGGTCGCGGCCGCCCTGCTCGGCGTGCTCGTGGCGCTGCCCGCCGTCGCCCAGGACCCCCCGCCGGCGGCGGTCGATCCGGGCCAGACGCTGGAACAGCGCGAGCGCGAACGGCGTTTCTACACGCCCCCGGAGGAGGACGAGACCGACGATCCGGGGCTGGATGACCCCTGGCCGTACGACGACTGGCAACTGCCCGAGAAGTCGAAGCAGTCGTTCGAACTCAGGGGCGTGCGTTTCGACGAATCGGCGTTCATCGATGCCGAACGGCTGCGGGCGATCGCCGAGCCATATGTAGGCGAGACAGTCACGTTCTCCGACATCAACGACATGGTCGCCTCGATCAACGTCATTTACCGGGAAGGAGGACATGTCACCGCCCGCGCCATCGTCCCCCCGCAGAAGATCGACGACGGCATCCTGCGCATCCGCCTGGTGGAGGGCAGGGTCGGGGCGATCGACCTGCAGGGCCGGCAGTATACGGATGAAGCGTTCCTCGACGAGGCGATCGGGGTCGGCGCGGGCGAGGTGATCGACGTCCCGACGCTGCGCGAACGCATGCGCACCTTCAACCGGATGACGCCGCTGGCGCTGGGCGCGCAGTTGCGTGCGGGAGAGAACTTCGGCGAGAGCGACGTCGTGGTCGGCGTGCAGGAACCGCCACGCTATACCGGGCAGATCTTCGTCGACACCAACGGGTCGGAGAGTACCGGCGAGGAACAGGCCGGCGTCTACGGCGTCTGGAACGGGCCGTTCCGGCGTGCGGACCGCTTCACCGCCTATGTGGTTGGCTCAGAGGGCGCGAGCAGCGTCAGTCTGAGTTACGCCGCACCGGTCAGTGCCACCGGCGGCATGCTCACCGCCAGCGTAGCGGTTGCCGACACCGAGATCATCGACGGCGGCTTCGCCGATCTCGACATTACCGGTGATTCCACGCAGGCGAGTCTGGAGTATCTCGCGCCGGGGTGGACCTTCGCTGACACGTCCATCGACTGGCTGGCGCGCATCGGCGGTGTCGAATCGAGCACTGACGCCTCGGGGCGACCCATCGCCGATACGAGCATCGAGCGCATCGCACTCGGTCTGCAGGGCCGCGGCTCGGGCTGGGGTGGGCGCTGGTTCCTGCAGCAGGAACTTATCGGGGCCCGCAGTGAGAATCTGCTGGGTGAGGAGCAGGACTACATCCGCTGGCCCGGGCGCGGCTCATGGAGCGGTCCGGGTGTGCTCGGCGCGAATGCCCGCTTCAGTGGGACCTGGCAGTACAGCAGCGACGAACGGATCGCCTCACCGTCGCAGTTCCAGATCGGCGGTGTCGGGACCGTGCGCGGCTACCAGAACGGTATCCAGTCCGCGGCGCGCGGCATTGCCGTCAGCGGCGAGCTGCACTGGCAGCCGGACTGGATCGCCGACTCGTTCGTGTTCGCGGATATCGGGCACGTCAACGGCATCAGCCCCGACAGCGAGACCATCAGCTCACTCGGCGGCGGGCTGCGCTGGCGCCGCGGTGCCTGGCAGGCGGACGCCACCCTGGCTGCGGCACTGGACACCGTCGTCCCGGACCAGGATGATTACCGATTCCATCTGCGCCTCGCCTACGCCTTTGGTGCGGGCGATTGATCGCAAGCGGGCGCACGGGTAATGACCCTGTGCGCGAACGAACATAACAACGCCCGGAGATACCCGATGGCCCAACTGCTTTTCTACGACAACATCGTCGCGCTCAACCGCGAGCGCCATGCCGACCTGCGTCTCAAGCCGGCGGATGGCGACTGCAGTTTCGCCGCGAACAGCCACTTCGTGCCGCTCGCGGGCACCGAGTTCTACCAGGCGGCGGCGGATTATCCGGTCGTGTTCGCCGGTGACGAGAGCGAGCCGACGCCAGTGGCGCTGCTGGGCCTGCGTGACGGACACAACGCCTTCGTCAACGCCGACGGGCGCTGGCGCAACGGCACCTACGTGCCTGCATTCGTGCGCCGCTACCCGTTCGTGCTCGCGCGCGGCGAAGAAGGCGAGCAGGACAATCTGACCGTCTGCGTGGACGAGAGCTATCAGGGCTTCACGCGTGAAGAAGGCGAGGGCGAGGCGCTGTTCGATGGCGAGGGCAACCAGACACCCATGCTCGAGAAGTCGGTCGGATTCCTGCAGCAGTACCTCGCGGAGTCGGAGCGCACGCGGACCTTCGTCAAGCGGCTCGCGGAACTCGACCTGCTGGTGCGCCGCGACGTGCAGATCACCGACGCCGAGGGCAACAGCTATGTCCTGCGTGATTTCCGCGTCATCGAACCGAAGAAGCTCGATGAACTCGACGACGCGACCGTCGTCGAACTCCACAAGAGCGGCTTCCTCGGCTGGATCCACGCCCACCTGGTCTCGATGAGCCGCCTGGAGCGCATGCCGGCGACTATCAACCAGGCGGCCTGAGTCCGCCGGGGCGGCGTGCAACGCGTGGGAGTGCGCCCGCTCCCACGCGCCACTGCCCGGACACCGCACTTCACACCGACCCGAATCCCCGCCCGTCCGCGATGCGCTCGGCGATCGCCAGCGCACAGGTGAGCCCGGGGCTTTCGATCCCGAGACAATGAAGAACGGCCCAATCGCGGTCGTCCCCGCTTTCGGTCTCGAACGCGAAATCCGGCTGGATCGCACCATCGAGCGCCAGTTTCGGGCGGACCCCCGCATAGTCGGGTCGCATGGCGCGTTCCGTCACGCCGGGCCAGTAGCGGGCCGCCGCGGCCCGCGCGCGTTCCACGAACCCCGGATCGACGGCGAAGTCGTCGGCGCGGTCCGTCCACGTCACGTCCGGACCGAGCCGGACATGGCCCGCGAGGTCGAAGGTCACGTGGACTCCGAGCCCATGGGGCTGGGGTACGGGATAAATCAGGCAGTCCGCCGGCGCCGCCCCGGCGACCGCCGCGTAGTCGCCCCGCGCCCAGGCCGCGGTGTACGAGCGCCGCGGCCCCCAGGCCGTGCAGGCGTGGTACAGGGCGACCGCGCCATGGCCGGCGCAATTGACGACCTGCCGGGCCGTGACGCGCTGTAACTCGCCGTCCGCGACATCCCGCAGCGTGACCGCGGCGCCGCCGGCCGTGGGCTCGATAGCGGTTACCCGCTGGCCCCACGCGACCATGCAGTCGGCGGATTCGGCCTCGCCCAGCAGCGACAGCCCGAAGGCATGGCTGTCCAGGATGCCGGTGACCGGCACGTCCAGCGCTGCGACACCCGAGATCCCGGGCGCGCGGCGACGCAGCCCATCGCCGTCGAGCCAGGCGAGCCCCGGCACGCCATTGGCCCGTGCCGTCGCCTCGATCCGGCCCAGTCGCTCGAGGTCCCCCTCATCGGTGGCCACGACCAGCTTGCCGCATTGGCGGTAGGGCAGATCGCGCGCGCGCAGCCAGGCGTACGTGCGCTCCCGCCCCTCGGTGCACAGCATCGCCTTGTGCGAGCCCGGCGTGTAATACAGCCCCGCATGAATCACCTCGCTGTTGC
>Ga0136597_1000981_pt1 | contig 11330 bp, 10 predicted proteins | sample AntRauTorcE11898_FD_101385 | JGI IMG/M metagenome (GOLD analysis project Ga0136597, IMG submission 101385) | Saline lake microbial communities from Rauer Islands, Antarctica - Metagenome Torckler E11 #898 | ecosystem: Environmental > Aquatic > Non-marine Saline and Alkaline > Saline | place... | reverse complement strand
ATTTCATTCAACGTCACGCAGCCCCACCTCCCCGGCAATGAGTACCGCCAACGCCATCCAGCGTGTTCATCCCGTACGCGAATTCGCTGGCGCCTGCGGCGACCTCGGCAGCTTCCTGCCGCTCACCATCGGGGCGATCATGGTCGGTGGCCTCCCGGCCGGCAGCGTGCTCGCCGGGTTCGGAGTCGCCTACCTGATTACAGCCGGCTTCTATCGGGTACCGATTCCGGTCCAGCCCATGAAGGTAGCCGGCGCCGTGCTCGTCACGACCTCGCCCGCACTCGACGCCGTGATCGGCGGGGGGCTCGTGCTCGCGGCCGTCTTCCTGATCCTTGGAACCGGCGACCTGATCACCCGCCTGGCACGGATCGTCCCGCCAGCGGTCATCGCCGCGCTCCAGGCCGGCCTCGGCATCAGTCTCGGCTGGAAGGCGATCGGCATGCTCTCCAGCACACCTGTCGCCGGCTTCGCACTGGCCGGGCTCGCGGGCGCCCTGCTCCTGTGGCGCCCGCACTGGCCGATCGCACTGATCGTGCTGGGCGCGGGCATCGCGATCCTGCCCTGGATCGGCACTGCCGGGCCGGACGCATTGCCGGCGGCGGCCGCGGCAACGATGCAATTCCAGTTGCCGGGCATTGATGCGCTCATCACCGGCATCGTGCTGATCGCGCTGCCGCAGTTCCCGTTGACGCTCACCAACGCCATCATGGTCACCGAGCGCGTCGGCCGCGAATTCTATCCGGGAGCGCATCGGGTACGCATGCGGCGCCTGTCCGTGACCACGGGCCTGATGAACCTCGTTACCGCGCCGTTCGGTGCCCTGCCGATGTGCCACGGCGCCGGTGGTGTCGCCGCCCATTTCCGCTTCGGTGCCCGCACCTGGTACGCGCCCGCGGGCCTCGGTATCGCCCTGCTCGGACTCGGCCTGTTCGCGGCGACGGACACGACCCGCCTGTTGGCACGCATACCCGATGCGGCCCTGGGGACCCTGCTGTTGATACCGGCGATCGACCTCGTGCGCATCGTCCGCCCGGCCCGCTATGCGCCAACCGACCGGGTGTTCATCGTCCTCCTCGCCGCCGTCGCCATCGCCTCGCCCGCGCTCGCGTTCGTCATCGGGATGATCGGCATACCCTTGTGGTACCGCTTCCGTGGGGAGAGCCATCCCGAGGGCAATGGATAGACACCGTTACCACACTCCCACGTAAAGAATCGGATTCACGCAGAGGCGCGGAGCCCGCAGAGTACGCGGAGAAAAAGCGACTGGTGTCCCGCACATTGATACGCGCCGGATCATGGCCGTTACCAGTCGATCCTTTCTCTCTTCGCGTTCTTGGCGCTCTCCGCGGCTCTGCGTGAACCGGTTTTTTTGCAGTACCGCCTGAATCCCACCCTCATCCAACCGACCGGCGAGAGCGTCAATCGCGCCGGAAAGACTGAACGAAGCGACGATCGAGCCACTGCTTGAGCCACTGGGCCGGGCGGCCGATGAACCAGAGGTGTCCGTAGAGCAGGAGGCCGGTGCCGTCGCCGAGGTCGAGGATCGACAGCCAGCGGCGCTGCGGCCGGTACGCAACCGGCTGATCACCGGCCACGGCGGCCGCGAGATTGCGCAGCAGGATGGGGGCCTGGCGGACACCGAACACGCCGATCCGTGGCAACGGCGACGGCAGGAAGGCCGCGCAGTCACCGACCGCGAAGACACGATCGTCCGCCGGAGAGCGCAGGGTTTCATCGACATGGATACCGCCGCTTCGATCTGCCGGAACACCAAGGTTTTCCACTACCGGAGGAGCAAGCAACCCCGTCGCCACGATGACGTGCCGGGCGGCCACGGGCCCGCGATCCGTGCGGATTCCCTCAGCCGCGAGTCGTTCGAAACGCGTAGCCGTCAGAACCCGGGCACCGCGTTGTCGCAGCCGCCCCGCCAGCGCCAGCGCGGCGGACGCCGGCGCGGTGGGCAGCAGCCGCGAATCGCGCTCGACAACGGTTACTCCCAGGCGTTGGCCGCGCCGCCCCCGTAATGCGAGCAGATTGGCGGTCACCTCGGAACCGGTCGCACCTCCGCCCAGAACCACGACCTCCGGCGCTTCCCCTTCCTGCGTGCCGAGTTCTTCCAACAGGATCGCACGCAGCTCGGCGAGGTCAGTGACCGGCTTCACCGGCCAGACCCGGGGACCACCGGCGAATTCCGCAGGCCCATCGACCACGCTGCCGACATTGAACGACACCCGGTCGTACTCCAGCCGCTCCCCGCCCGCGAGCTGCAGCAATCGTTGCGCGGGATCGAGGCCGGTAACGCGGTCTTCGCGATAACGGACACCGCTGGCCCGGGCAACGCCTCTCGGATCGATCCTGTTTTCGGCCGGCTCATAGCGGCCGCCAAGTACCCCGCTGGCCATGCCCGAGTATCCCGTATCGCCCGGCGCGATCAGCGTCACCGACGCCCCGAGCTCTTGCAGCCGGGCGGCATGCGCCGCGATATACAGATGCGCGTGGCCGGCACCAACGAGAACGATGTGTTCCCCCCTGACTTCTTCAGCGGTCATCGATCGGCTCATGTCGTCGGATCTGCAAGCCCGCCCGCGTCGCCGGACGAATCGCGCCCCAGTGCCGACGCCGACCCGCCCGCCGGACTCAGGCAGCGTACGGCGCGATCGAGTGACAGATGAACACGCTCTGCGAACATGGGTGCCAGGCCGTCGACCCGTGTCAGGCGATCCGCAACCGGTCCCTTCACCTCTGCGAGATGCAGCACCACGCCGCGCGCGGCCAGATCCTCATCCATACGCTCCAGAAGGGCCACGCCGGAACTGTCGACATAGCTGACCGATGTCATCGCGAGAATCAGGGCATGCGGAGCATCGGCCTGATCGAGCGCATCGAACACGAAGCGTCGGATCGCCTCCGTGTTCGCGAAGTAGATATTCTCGTCGACCCGCAGAATCACGATGCCCGGATGGCGTTCTACCGGGTGACGCAACACGTTGCGATAATGCTCGGTCCCCGGGACACGCCCCACGATCGCCATATGAGGCCGGCTCGTGCGCCAGACGTACAGCAGCAGCGAGGTCACGATCCCCGCGACCAGACCGGGCTCGATACCGAAAAGGAGCACGCCCGCGAACGTGATGGCGAGCGTAGTGCCGTCACCACGGTCGAACCGCATGATCGCGACGGCTTCGCGCAGATCGATCAGCTGCATCACCGCCACGACGATGATCGCGGCGAGCACCGCCCGCGGCAGGGTCGCGAACCACTCCGTGAACCAGAGCGCGACAATGGCGACCAGCCCAGCCGTGACCAGCGCCGCGACTTGCGTGCGCGCGCCGGCCTCATGGTTCACGACCGAGCGCGAAAATCCGCCCGCAGCCGGCATCGTACCGGCGACCGCGGATCCCAGGTTGGCCATACCCAGCGCGATCAGCTCGCGTTTCGGATCGATCCGCTCGCGGGTACGGGCCGCCAGTACCTGCGCTACCGTGACGCTCTCGACATAACCGATCAGGGCGATCAGGGTCGCCGATGGCAGGAGTTCGAGCCAGCGGTCGCTGGCAAGGAAACCGAGGCTCGGCGTCGGCAGACCACCCGGTATCGCACCCACGGTCGCCACCGGCGGGGTTCCCGTCGTCACCAGCGCCACCCCCGCAGTCGCAATGATCACGACCGCCAGCGGCGCAACCCGAGTCAGCACGGATGCGGTCGAGGGGGGTACACCGAGGGCTTCGAGCGCCCGGCGCAGCGGCTGTCGTGCCAGCAACAGCGCGGTCACGGCAATCACCGCGGTGACGGCGGTCGCGACATCGATACGGCCGATCCTGGCGAAAAGCGCATCCAGTATCGACGGCGCCGTCCCGCGCGGCAGTTCGATACCGAGGAGGTCACCGAACTGCGTCAACAGGATCAGCAACGCCGCCGCACTGGTGAAACCGCTGAGTACCGGATGGCTGACGAACGTGACCAGACGTCCCAGACCCAGCAGGCCGGCAATGAGCAGCAGTAAACCGACCTCGGCCGCCAGTACGATGGCGCCCTCGATCCACGCCGCCTCGCCACCGCCATGGCCGGCCAACGCATCCGCCACCATCAGGGCGGCGACGGCCACGGGGCCGACCGCCAGCGTCCGGCTGGTTCCGAACACGGCGTAAATGGCCGGCGGCACGATGGCGGCATACAACCCGTACTGGGCCGGGAGCCCCGCCAGCAGCGCATAGGCCATGCCCTGCGGAACGAGCAGGATTGCCGTGATTGTGCCCGCCGTCACATCGGCCAACGCGCTGCGACGGTCATAACCGATCAGTGCGTCAAGCAGACCCGGGCGCAGCATGGCGAAACGGTTCATTCACTCCCCGTCGGGTGGCTGGTCCAGGGTGACCGCGGTTGCCACCCGCTTACTTATTCATAATAGATCTAGTCATATAACCATAATTCTTATCTCTGCCGCAACCCACGGAACAGGATCGGGCGTGATGTCCTGATGCGGACGGAAAGTTGAACGCCAGCGGCGATAGACGGGCATGAAAAAGGCCGGCGCGGGAACCCCGAACCGGCCTCGATTCTACAGTGTGGATCCGGGCCGCGCGGCCCGGCCGAACTCAGCGGTTCGGCTGCGGCGTCACGCGCAGGTAGGGGCGCAGTTCCTTGTAGCCCTTCGGGAATTTCTCCTTGATGACGTCCGGATCCGTGATCGAAGGCAGGATGATAACGTCCTCGCCCTCGTTCCAGTTCGCCGGCGTCGCGACACTGTAGTTGTCCGTCAGCTGCAGCGAATCGATCACGCGCACCACTTCGTTGAAGTTCCGGCCCCTGCTCTTCGGGTACGTGATCATCGTCCGGATCTTCTTGTTCGGATCGATGATGAAGACCGAGCGCACCGTCGAGGCGTCGTCCTCGTTCGGGTGGATCATGTCGTAGAGCTCGGCCACGGTCCGGTCCTCGTCGGCGAGGATCGGGAAATTCACGGTCGTGTCCTGCGTCTCATTGATATCGCCGATCCAGCCCTTGTGGGACTCGACGGGGTCCACGCTGACGGCGATCGCCTTGGCGCCACGCTTTTCGAATTCCGCCTTCAGTTTCGCCGTCGCACCGAGTTCGGTGGTGCAGACCGGGGTGAAGTCGGCCGGGTGCGAGAACAGGACGACCCAGTTGTCCCCCGCCCACTCGTGGAATTTGATCGTGCCTTCGCTCGACTCCTGCGTGAAATCGGGCGCCTTGTCACCAATTCTCAGGCCCATCGTGTCGGTCTCCAATGCATCTGTACGGCAAACGCCGATCGCCCGGCCGGGCGACCGTCTTGACAGCGCGACTATACCAAAAATGGACACTGATGCAGTAAGGTCGGTTTCTTATAGCATAAGAACCGGGAGTTACTAACCCGTTCCGGGTACCGTCCGCCTCGGGGAAGCATGTCCGGGACGCGCCAGGACACCGCGCAGATCGCCGGCCAGTTCATCGCGCTCCTCATCGGTCAGAAAGCGTCCGAGTTCGACGGCTCGACCATGCGACCGCACGATCAGGCGCGACGGATGAGCCCGTCGACGAGCCGGCTGCAGCAGCACCTGGGCCCAGTCGCGTGCGAGTTCGAAACGACGCTCCACCTCGCGCTTACCTGCCTCGATCGTGATCTGATCCTCGTCGATCGTGATCACTTCCTGTGCGAGCAGCGAGTGATTGACGACATACAGGCCAAGCGTCAGCAGACCCAGTTCGAGTCCGCACAGCGGCAGGATCAGCCAGAAACCGGCCACCGCCCACGCCATCGCGATGGGCACCGCCATCAGGGCGATCGCGGCAACCAGCCAGAGGTTATCACTCCAGGTCGCCGATCGGTGCGGCCGCAGCACGTAGCGGCCGAATTGCCCGTCCGTACTCAATTCCCGTTCGATCATCGCTTACTGACCCGAACACTGGTAAATACCCCGGGGCCCGGCGGGCGCGACCGATCCGGACGCAGCCCGTTCAACCGGGTGGCCACTCCATTGTACGCCCACCGATCACGTGCAGATGGATATGGAATACCGTTTGGCCACCATCCGCATTCGTATTCATCACCAGGCGGTAACCGGATTCGGCGATCCCTTCTTCACGCGCGATCCGCTGCGCGACGAGGAACATCCGCCCGATCAGCCCCGCGTTTTCGCCATCGAGATCGTTGACGGTCGGGATCACCTCTTTCGGCACGACCAGCACATGGGTCGGCGCCTGCGGATTGATATCACGGAAGGCGAAGATCTCGTCGTCCTCATAAACGATATCGGACGGAATCTCCCGATCCCGGATCTTCGTGAACAGCGTTTCCTCGGTCATGACTCCTCCGATGGCGGTCTGCAATAACATCATCCGGGGTTTCCGGTGGATATCTCGTCCGGTTTTTCTCGCAGAGGCGCGGAGGGCGCCAAGAGCGCAGAGAAGTGCTGGAGGGGGTGGCCGAGTCACTTATTCCGAAGCTGTGAGGGAACGGTGCTCCCCTTTCAGTGTTTTCAGAAACTCTGCGGCCTTCGCGCCCTCCGCGCCTCTGCGAGAACCGATTTTCAAAGGGTCAATTCTGCCGACAGCATCGAACACCGGAACGCGTCTGCCTCAGACCTCCAGACGCCCCGTAAATGCGTGCGACAGGGTGCCGCCGTCGACGTATTCGAGTTCGCCGCCGAGCGGTACGCCGTGGGCGATGCGGGTGACGCGCAGGCGGTGGGCCTTGGCGCGTTCGCTGACGTACTGGGCCGTTGCTTCACCCTCCACGGTCGGGTTCGTGGCCAGGATGATCTCTTGCACCTCGCCCGCTCCGAACCGCTCCTCGAGCCGATCAAGGCCGAGCTCTTCCGGGCCAATCCCGTCCAGCGGCGACAGGTGGCCCATCAGCACGAAGTACAGGCCATTGTATGCGGTCGAGTTCTCCACCGCGGCGATGTCGGCCGGTGTCTCCACCACGCACAGCAACGAGCGATCACGCGCGGTCCCCGCGCAGAGCTCGCAGCGTTCGTCCTCGCTGAAAGTCCGGCAGTCGGCGCAGCGACCGATACCTTCCATCGCGGCGTGCAGGCGGTCCGCCAGGTGCAGCGCGCCGGGGCGGTCGCGTTCGAGCAGATGGAACGCGATCCGCTGGGCCGAACGCGGACCGACCCCGGGCATGCAGCGCAGCGCCTCGATCAGTTCTCGCAGCAGCGGGGAGCCGATCATTCGACAATCCGCGTGGTGAGTCGGATCACCATTCAGAACGGCATCTTGAAGCCTTCGGGCAACCCGAGGCCCGAAGTCATGCCCGAGAACCGCTCCTGCTGTTCGGCCTCGACCTTCTGCACGGCATCGTTCATGGCCGCGGTGATCAGGTCTTCCAGCATCTCGCGGTCGTCCCCCATCAGGCTGTCATCGATGGCCACGCGCCGGACTTCGTGTTTGCCGGTCATGGTGACCTTGACCATGCCGCCACCGGCCGCGCCCTCGACCTCCATTTTGGCCATCTCCTGCTGGGCCTCCTGCATCTGCTCCTGCATCTTCTGGGCCTGCTGCATGAGCTTGCCTAGTTCGCCTTTCATCGATTCATCCTCATTCAGTGATTGCCATCCGTCGATCCGGAATCGGCGGCGGGACGGACGCTGCCCTGTTCGACCTCAGCCCCGAAATGCTCCTGGAAGGCCTGCACCACGGGATCGCCCTGGATGGCCTCCTCCGCCTCGGCGTGCCGGGTGTCGACCCGGCGCCGTTCGGCTTCCGCCGGTGTCTCGCCGCGCGCGGCCGTGTCGTCCACAAGGTCGATCCGGACGCGTTCGCCGAGACACTCTCCGAGCGCCTCTTCAAGCCGTTGACGATAACGCTCGCCGCCAAGATGCGCATGCTCCGCGGCCAACGCGAGCCGCAGATGGCCGTTCGACCAGTCGAGCGGTGCCGAGTTCGCGGCCAATTCTCCCGCGAGCCCCCGAAGTTCGAGCGCGCGTACCGTGCCTTCCCAGTCTCCGAGCGGGTCCGTGGGCGCACCGGCACCAGCCGCCGGAGACGGCGTCTGGTCAGCAGGCGCCGGGGCAGCGTCGGTGCCCTGCGGTTCGCACGCGTGTTCCTTCGCAATAGCCGTCGCCGCCGCTTCCGGCTCAGGTTCTGGAGTCGGTTCCGGTGCGGTCGGCGCCGCCCGTTCGGCCGCAGCGGTCTGCTCGCGCGCGCGCGCCATGGCCTCCCGGGCCGAGCGGGCCGGCGGCGCGCTGCTCGCCGGCTCGGCCGCGGGCGACGACTGCGCCACTGGTGCGCCGGCTGTCGGCCCCGTCGATGATCCCGACGTAGCCGCCGCCCCGCCGGTCGATGTACCGACACCCGCCACTTCGACCCCGCCGGGATCACTGGCACCTGCCGGCCGGAACGCCAGCATGCGCAGCAGCGTCATCTCCAGACCGCTGCGGGGATCGGGTGCCCACGGCAGTTCCCGCCGCCCCAGGGTCCCGATCTGATAATACAGCTGAACGTCTTCGGGACTGATGCGCGCGGCCAGTTCGCGCACGCGGTCCACATCCGCGACCGATTCATCGACGGCGTCCGGTACGGTCTGCGCGATCGCCAGTTGATGCAGGAGCGAGAGCAGATCGGCGAGCACGGGCTCGAGATCGCTGGCCGCGCGGGCCAGCTCGTCGATCTCGTGCATGAGTCGCGCGGAATCGGCGTCGGCCAGCGCTTCCACCAGCGAGAACAGCCGCTCGCGCGACAGCGTACCCAGCATGCCCTCGACATCCGACGCGCGAACGCGGCCCTCGCCGAAAGCGATCGCCTGGTCCAGCAGCGACAGCGCATCGCGCATGCTGCCGCTCGCCGAGCGCGCGATCTGCCCGAGCGCTGCCGCCTCGAAATCGACGCCTTCCGCAGCGAGGATGCGTTCCAGATGCCCCGTGATCGCGGCCACCGGCATCAGGCGCAGATTGAACTGCAGGCAGCGCGACAGGACCGTGACCGGCACCTTCTGCGGGTCGGTCGTCGCCAGCAGGAAGCGCACGTGCGGCGGCGGCTCCTCGAGCGTCTTCAGGAGGGCGTTAAAGCTGTGATTCGAGAACATGTGCACCTCGTCAATGAGGTACACCTTGTAGCGCCCGCGTGAAGGCGCGTACGGGACGTTGTCGAGCAGTTCGCGGGTCTCGTCGACCTTCGTACGCGAAGCGGCGTCGACCTCGATCAGATCGACGAACCGGCCTTCATCGATCTCGGTACAGGCCGAGCAGGTCCCGCAGGGTTCACTGGAGACACCGTTCGTTTCGCAGTTCAGGCTCTTGGCGAGGATGCGCGCGATCGTGGTCTTGCCGACACCCCGGGTGCCGGTGAACAGATACGCGTGATGCATGCGGTCGTTGTCGAGCGCATTGACCAGCGCACGGCGCACATGGTCCTGGCCGACCAGTTCCGGAAAACTGCGGGGACGCCACTTGCGGGCAAGGACTTCGTAGCTCATGCGGGCTGGAACCCCGGCGGGTACGTGGCCCGTGATTATACCGAGCGTGCGGCTCGCTGAGTAATCGGCACGGGTACGTCAGGGTAAGGGCGGTGGCCCGCACCCGCCACACCCCGGCACCCGAAGATCGCCGCTGCCGCTGCTCCCTTCCGGGCCTGACGGAGTTCACGACGGTTCGTTGCGGGGGGACGGATACGGCCCACCATCGAAACCCGATCGGCAGCCGACCGGGCGCAAGAGTGTATACCCACGTCCCCCCAACGCGAAAGAGCCGCTACTGAGCTGGTCTAATTTTCGTGGACACCTCGTTAGGTGGGACGATATTCCCCTGGACGAGGAGAACAGCCATGTCACGCAAGCGCCGGCACTTCACGGCGGATTACAAACATCAGGTTGCCCGGATGGTACTGGATGACGGTCTGAAGGTGGCCGATGTCTGCCGGGACCAGAATCTTGGCGAGACGGCGGTGCGCCGCTGGGTCGACCAGCTCGAGGCCGAGCGCGGCGGCGGGCCGGGCGAAGGCCAGCCGCTGACCGCGGAGCAGCAGCGGATCCGCCAGCTTGAACAGGAGAACCGCCAGTTGAAGGAGGACAAGGAGATCCTAAAAAAAGCATCGGCCTTCTTCGCCCGGGAGCTCAAGTGATGCACCACTGCATCACGGAGCTGCGCGGAGAAGGCGATACCCGACGCCTGTGTCAGCTGCTGGGCGTGAGCCGTTCCGGTTATTACGCGGCCCGGACCCGCGCGCGGCGGCCCCGTCCGCCCTGCGCCGCCGGGGCGCGCATCCAGCGCGTGTTCGCGGCTTCGGGGCGCACCTACGGCAGTCGGCGCCTGGCCAGGGCGCTGCAGGCGGAGGGCGTCGCCATGGGCCGCTACCGGGCGCGCACGCTCATGCGCGAGCACGGCCTGCGCCCGGTATGGCGCCGACGCTTCGTGATCACCACGCAGCGCGACGAGCGTGCGACCGTCGCCGCCAACCATCTCGACCGGCAGTTCGCGCCCGTCGGGCCCGATCAGGCCTGGGCCTCGGACATCACCTACATCCCGGCGGCCACCGGCTGGAGCTATCTGGCGGTCATCCTGGACCTGTACTCGCGCAAGGTCGTCGGCTGGGCCCTGGATCGCCAGATGCCGGCGAGTCTGGTCTGTAATGCCCTGGGCATGGCGCTGGCTCAGCGACAGCCGACACCCGGGCTGCTGCTGCACTCGGACCAGGGCTGCCAATACACCAGCGATGCCTGGCAGCGCCTGCTGGCCGCTCACGGGGTTCGGGCGAGCATGAGTCGCCGTGGCAACTGCTGGGATAACGCCGTCGTCGAGCGATTCTTCCTGAGTCTCAAGATGGAGCGCGTCTGGCAGCGCCGCTACGCCAATCATGGTGAGGCGCGGCGCGACATCGCCGACTACATCGTCGGCTTCTACAACGCGGTAAGAATCCACTCGACGCTGGGCTATCTGCCACCCAACGTCTACGAGCAACGAACGGCAGCCGAATCACCCATCGCGGTGTCCGAATTTACTTGACCACCACATACCGCCCTCAGCCCTCAGCCCTCAGCCCTCAGCCCTCAGCCCTCAGCCCTCAGCCCTTGGCCCTGCCGCCTGCCGCCTTACCGCTCTTCCCACTATACCGTCCGGACGGTATACTCTCGCCATGGCCAAACATGACACTCGCATACGCATCCTCGAAGCCGCCGGACAGGTCGTGCTGGAACGCGGCGCGGCTGGCCTTACGCTCGAGGCGGTGGCCGCGGCGGCCGATCTCAGCAAAGGCGGGCTGCTGTATCACTTCGGCACCAAGGAGGAACTGCTGATGGCGATGGTGGATCGCCTGATCGAAGTCACGGAGGACCGCATCCAGAGCCACCGCAGGACGGATACGGAGCCAGGGAGCTGGGCCCGCGGCTACAT
>Ga0136597_1000978_pt1 | contig 11336 bp, 6 predicted proteins | sample AntRauTorcE11898_FD_101385 | JGI IMG/M metagenome (GOLD analysis project Ga0136597, IMG submission 101385) | Saline lake microbial communities from Rauer Islands, Antarctica - Metagenome Torckler E11 #898 | ecosystem: Environmental > Aquatic > Non-marine Saline and Alkaline > Saline | place... | reverse complement strand
CCGGCGGCCACCCGTCGATCTGTTTCGCGCATATGGTGTGCCGCTGGCGGTGGCGACGGATGCCAATCCCGGAACGTCGCCGGCGCGCTCCCTGCTGCTCATGCTCAACATGGCCTGTACGCTGTTTCATATGACGCCCGAAGAGGCGCTCGCGGGTGTTACCCGCGAAGCCGCCCGGGCGCTGGCGCTGCAGGACGACTATGGCACCCTGGAGCGGGGTAAACGCGCCGACCTCGTCGCCTGGGACATCGACCATCCGGTGGAACTCGCCTACTGGATCGGAACGCCACCGCCGGCCCGTATCATGCGCGATGGCTGGGAGGTGCGCCTGGGGGCCAATCACGCGCGCTCCGGCGGAAAATAAGAAGGCGAATGGCCGCGGAAGGAGGGCTCCCGGCAAAGCTTTCGCGTCTCTCCGCGGCTCAGGAAGGCATTCTTCCCCGGCCTCTCGATCCGATGGCCCGATGACGACGGCCAAGGTGCACGGGGTAAACACCGGCTTTGGTCAGCTCGCGTATTCGCGTGGGAGATCGAGGCCGTCAAGGCCGGGATCCACGATCGTCGTTTCCTCGATGATCGGGTTGCGGCGATTGCCCCGGGGTGATGTAGGGTATGCCCTCCTGCAGCATCGGTCTGCATCCATCTATCACGATAGCGTGGTGTGCACCGACTGGCGCCGCGTTCGATCGATAATCGGGAGGAATCATGGCACGCAACCGGGGAGGCCGCGCCGCCCGTCGCCGCGCCCTTGCGGGCGACGATGGTGGGGCCTCGGTCCTGCAGCAACTCGACTGGCAGTCGTTGCGGTATACCGACGCACCGACGGAGCCGCTGGACCCGGAAGGTGTCGAGGCGATCCACGATGCGGCGATGCGCATACTCGAGGAGATCGGCATCGATTTCCTCCACGAGGATGCCCGTCGGTTGCTGGCCGAGGCCGGTTGCAAGATCGATGGCGACGGGCCGACGGTGCGCATGGGCCGTGACTTCGTCATGGAGCAGGTGGCGAAGGCGCCGGGTTCGTTCACGATCACGCCGCGCAATCCCGAGCGGGCCGTCACGCTCGCCCCGGGGCAGGGCGTTTTCGGTTCGGTTGCGAGCGCACCCAACGTTTCGGACCTCGAGAATGGCCGGCGCACTGGTACGCGGGCGGATTTCCAGACCCTGCTCAAGTTGACCCAGAGCTTCAACTGCGTCCACCTGCATTGCGGCTATCCGGTCGAGCCGGTCGACGTCCATGCCTCGGTCCGTCACCTGGACGCGATTCACGATCTGCTGACGCTGACCGACAAGGCGGTGCATGCCTATTCGCTCGGCCGTGAGCGCATCGATGATGCGATGGAGATGGTGCGGATCGCCGCCGGCCTCGACGAGGAGGCCTTCGAGGCGCAGCCGCGCATGTACACCAATATCAATTCGTCGTCGCCGCTGAAGCACGACTGGCCCATGCTCGACGGGGCCATGCGTTTGGCCGAGCGCGGTCAGGCCGTGATCGTGGCACCGTTTACCCTGGCCGGTGCGATGGCGCCCGTGACGCTGGCCGGTGCCATCGCCCAGCAGACCGCCGAGGCCCTGGCGGCGATCGCGCTGCTGCAGTGGATCCGTCCCGGCGCGCCGGTGGTGTACGGCGCGTTCACGTCGAATGTGGATATGCAGTCTGGTGCCCCGGCGTTCGGTACGCCCGAGTACATCCGGTCGATGCAGATATCCGGGCAGATGGCGCGGTATTACGGCTTGCCCTGGCGCGGTTCGAATGCCAATGCCTCGAATTTTCCGGATGCCCAGGCCGGCTGGGAGACGTCCAACTCGCTTTATGGCGTGATGTCCGGCCAGGCGAGCATTGTTTTCCACGCTGCTGGCTGGCTGGAGGGCGGTCTGACGGCCAGCCTGGAGAAGTTCGTCATCGACTGCGAACTGCTGCAGCAGTGGACGTATTACCACAACCACCCGGTGCCGACGACCGAGGCGGATCTCGCGGTCGATGCCATCCGCGAGGTGGGTCCGCACGGCCACTTCCTGGGCGCGGAGCATACCCAGGCGCGTTACAAAAACGCGTTCTACGCGCCGTTCCTGTCCGACTGGCGCAACTACGAGGCCTGGGAAGAAGCCGGCGCGGTCAAGGCCCATGAACGCGCGACCCGGATCTGGAAAGAACTCGTCGCCGCCTTCGAAGCACCCCCGATGGACGAGGGGATCCGCGAGCAACTCGATGACTTCGTGACCCGCCGTAAAAACGAGGGCGGTGCGCCGACCGACTTCTGAGCCGGGATTGATACGGTGCTATCCCCGCATCCGCGCGCCATCGGGGTCGAAGAGGGGCTGCGTGGTCACGGTGGCCGGGCGTCGGTCGCCGAGGATCTCGATCTCGAAGGCTTCGCCGTCGCGGATCAGCTCCCGCGGGATGAAGCCCAGCGCGACGGAGCGCTCGACGTAGTGGGCGTAGCCGCCGCTGGTGACGAAGCCGACGATGTCGTCGCCCCGCCAGATGGGCTCGTCGCCGAACACGTCCGCATCGTCGGCGTCGACCACCAGGGTCGCGATGCGCCGCGCGGGCGGGTTGTCGCGAGCCTCGATGGCGGCATCGCGGCCGACGAAGTCGCCCTTTTCGTGGGCGACGAAGCAGTCGAGGCCGGTCTCGGCGGGCGTGTAGTCCGGCTTGTACTCGCGCAGCCATGCGCCGAAGGATTTCTCGAGCCGCAGCGACAGCATCGCCCGCATGCCGAATGGCCGCAGGCCAAGGTCCGCGCCGGCGGCCTCCAGGGTCTCGAACAGCGCGACCTGCAGGTCGGGGGTCACGTAGATCTCGTAGCCGAGGTCGCCGGTGAAGCTCACGCGGCCGACGATGGCCGGGCAGTGGCCGACGTGCATCTCCTTCACGGCGAGGAAGCGGAATGCCTCGGCGGAGACGTCCTCGTCGGCGACCCGTTCGAGCAGCCGGCGCGCGTTGGGGCCGGCGATCTGGAAGCCGATGCGTTCGAATGAGACGTTGCGCAGGGATACGCCTTCGGCCGGCAGGAACTGCTCGAACCAGCGCATGTGGAACGCCTGGGCATTGTAGGCGGCGGTCAGGTGGAAGCGTTCGGGACCGAGGCGTGCGATCGTGAAATCGCCGGCGAGGCGGCCGGATGGCTTGAGCATCGGTGACAGCGTCATGCGCCCGCTGCGTGGCAGGCGGTTGGCCATGATGCGGTCGAGCCAGTCGGCGGCGCCGGGACCCGTTACCTCGTACTTGCCGAAGTTGTGCACCTCGTTGATGCCGACACCGGTGCGTACGGCTCGGCACTCGGCGCCGATGGCGTCGAAGGCGTTCGATCGGCGGAAGGTGGGCGTCTCGTAAAGCGGCTCGCCCTCGGGCGCGAAGTAGTTGACGTGCTCCATGCCGTAGCCCTGGCCGAACACGGCGCGTCGTGCCTTCCAGAGCCCGTAGGCCGGAGTGGTGTGCAGCGGCCGGCCGGCCGGCAGTTCCTCGTTCGGATACGAGACGGAGAAACGGCGTCCGTAGTTCTCGCGCACTTTCTCGCGCGTGTACGGCTGCGTGCAGGTGTCCCCGAAACGGGCAACGTCCATGGCGAAAATGTCGTGCGACGGTTCGCCTTCGACCATCCACTCCGCCAGCGACAGGCCTACGCCGCCGCCCTGGCTGAACCCCGCCATGACGCCGCAGGCGGACCAGTAGTTGCGCAGGCCGGGCACCGGGCCGACCAGCGGATTGCCGTCCGGCGCGAACGTAAACGGGCCGTTGATCACCTGCTTGATCCCGCTGCGCTCGAGAACGGGGTAACGCCGGAAAGCGAACTCCAGCGAGTCGCTGATGCGTTCGAGGTCGTTCGGCAGCAGCTCATGGCCGAATTCCCAGGAGGTCGTGCGGTCGGCCCAGGGCCGGCCATTCTGCTCGTAGATGCCGATCACCAGCCCGCGCCCCTCCTGGCGCAGGTAGCTCTCGCCCTGCGGGTCCATGACGTGGGGCAATTCGCCGTGGTGGTCGACGACCTCGGGCACGTCCTCGGTGATCAGGTACTGGTGCTCCATCGGGTGCAGCGGCAGTTCGACACCGGCCATGCGCCCGACTTCGCGCGCCCACAGGCCGGCGGCGTTGACGATGTGCTCTGCGACCACGGTGCCCTTGTCGGTCACCACGTGCCATTGCCCGCCGGGCTGCTGTTCCAGCCGTTCGACCATCGTGTGCAGCGCGATGGTCGCACCGTTCGCGCGCGCGCCCTTGGCGTAGGCGTGCGTGGTGCCGTACGGATCGAGGTGGCCGTCCAGTGGATCGTAGAGCCCGGCGATGACGCCCTCGGTGTTGGTGATCGGGGACAGTTCCCGGATCCGCTCCGGTCCGATAATTTCGGTCTCCAGGCCCATGTAGCGGTGCTTGGCCCGCTCGGCACGGAGCTGGTCGAGGCGCTCCCGGGACTCGGCAAGCGTTACGCCGCCGACATGGTGCAGGCCGCAGGATTGGCCGGTGAGTTCCTCGAGTTCGCGGTAGAGGCGGATGGTGTAGCCCTGCAGGGCCGCCATGGTGGTGTCGGCATTGAGGGTGTGGAAACCGCCGGCCGCGTGCCAGGTCGAACCGCTCGTGAGTTCCGAGCGCTCGATGAGCATCACGTCGGTCCAGCCCTGCCGGGTGAGATGGTAGAGCACGCTGGCGCCGACCACGCCGCCGCCGATGACCACTACGCGCGCCTGCGACTGCATTGATCCTCCTGGGGTGTTCGGTCGTTCAATCGTACCGGTGGAACGGGGAGACTGTCCCGCACGCGCCGGGTGGGTCGTCGATCGGTCCCGGGTTACCCGGTGGCGTCCGTGTGGCCCGTCGGTGCCTCGATCGCGTAACCATGAGCACTGGCCAGGTCGAGCAGGTAGTCCCAGGCGCTTGCGGCGAAGGTGTGCGGGAGGAAGAGATCGAAAACCCCATCGTTATCGGCCGCGACGCAGGACAGCAGCACCGGCACATGGTGAAAAGCGGTCCGCGCGATGGCGCCGGCCGGGAAGGCGTCCGGCGCGAGGTCCAGCGCGATCTCCTGCGCCAGCAGGGGGCGCGTCGCCGGGCCGCGGATGCGCAGCCGGATCTGGCTGTGGCCGAGCTCCGTGGTGCAGCCGATCTCCGGGTCCAGGGAGGCGGTCAATTCGTCGAGGCGCGGGTCGCCGCGCTCGGCGAGACACCACAGGCGGTTGGGCGCGACCGTCATCAGCTCGATACCGTTCGCCTCGCGGTGGCGGTTCGGGGCGTCGGGCGGGGCCACGCCGAGCGTGCGTTCGACGGTGTCCGCGAGCGCCGCCGCTCGGCCGCGCCAGCAGGCGATCTGGCGCAGATCATGGCCGGCCCGTTCGCGGAAGGTCACACCGGGGGCGCAGTCGGCCGGATAGCGCCCGACACTGTAGTGGGCGGCCAATGGGGAACGGATGTCAGGCATGGATGCGCTCGCCTTCGGGGTCGAGGAAAACGGTCGGGACCACCCGGGCCGCCACGCGCTCATCGTGGATCGGCGACACGGCGCTGACGATGTCGCCCTCGCGTTCACGCCCGCGCTCGATGAAGGCGAGGGCGATGTGGCGACCGAGCGAAGGGCTCCAGATGGCCGAGGTAACATGGCCGATCCCGTGGCCGTCGATGGGTGTATCCGTTTCAAACAACAGCGTACCGGCCCGGAGTACCGCTTCGGGGTCTTCCGTCTGGAGGCCCACCATTCGTCTGCGGTCGGGTGCGGTCAGGGCGGGGCGCTGGCGCAGGACATCGCCGATAAAGGGCTTGTTGGTGCGCGCGAGTCCGCCGAGACCGAGATCGTCGAGTGTCGTCCGGCCGTCGATCTCGGCGGCCACCGGGTGGCCCTTCTCGACCCGCAGCGCCCCCAGCGTTTCCAGACCGTAGGCGATGATGCCGTGCGGCTCGCCGGCCATGGCGACGGTTTCCCACAGGGCGTCGCCGTAACCCGCCGGGGTATAGACCTCGTAGGCGCGCTCGCCGGAGAAGCTGACCCGCAGTATGCGCACGGGGAGGCCGTCGTCCGTGGTCGCTTCCGTCACACCCATCGGCGGCAGGGGGGCATCGGCGATATCGATACCCGGAAGCGCTTCCGCGAGTACGCGTTGACTGTTCGGCCCGGCGATGGCGATACCGGCCCACTGATCGGTCACCGAGGTGACCTGGACGCGCAACTCCGGCCAGACCGTATCCAGCAGGTACTCAAGCCAGCTCATCACTTCGGCGGCCTCGCCGGTCGTGGTGGTCATGAAATAGTGGTTTTCGCCGATGTGGGAGGTTGTGCCATCGTCGAGCGCAAAGCCATCGTCGCGCAGCATGACGCCGTACCGCGCCTTGCCGATCGGCAGTTTCAGCCATGCGTTGACGTAGACGCGGTTGAGGAAGTCGGGCGCGTCCGGACCCTGTACATCGATCTTGCCGAGCGTGGAGACGTCGGTCATGCCGACGTTGCCGCGCACGGCCTCCATTTCGCGAACGTATGCGGTGTCGGCGTCCGCGCCGTGGGTCCGATAATAGCGCGGCCGCAGCCACTGCCCCGCGGGCGTGAATACGACCCCGTTGGCGACGTGACGATCGTGCATGGGCGTGCGCCGTTCCGGACGGAAATGCGGTCCGGTTCGGCGGCCGACCAGCGCGCCCAGCGCCACCGGCGTGTACGGCGGACGGAACGTGGTCGTGCCGGTTGTCGGTATGTCCTGCCCACGCAGGTCGGCCATCAGGGCGAGGCCATTGATGTTGCTGGTCCGGCCCTGATCGGTACCCATACCGAGCGTGGTATAGCGCTTGAGGTGTTCGACCGAGCGGTAGCCCTCGCGCCAGGCGAGCGCGACGTCGCTGTCGCTGACGTCGTTCTGGAGGTCGACGAACACCTTGCCGCGGCCGGGCTTCTGCGCTTTCGCTCCGTTGGGCCAACCCGGCGCCATGGCCACTTCGGGCGCGGGTGGCGCGTTGCCACGCCCCTTGCCGGCCGCCGCCCGGCCGGCCGCCCAGCCGTCGGCGACGGCGGTGTCGACATCGAGCGCGCCGGCCATCGAGCCGACGGCCGCCTGCGTGTCGGGCAGGGGGCCCGGCACGAACGCGCCGAGCGCCTCGTGGTATTCCGGACGTGTACCGCGATGACAGGCAAGATGGACATTCGGTGTCCAGCCGCCGGCGACGCAGACGAGATCGCAGGCAAGGTCGTTGGTCCCGTGTCCGTCGTCGATGCGGACGCGGCTGACCCGTTGCCGGCCCCGGGTCGAATCGATCCGTGCACCCGGCCATACGCTGAGGCCCTCGGCGATGGCCGCAGCCGCGACGGCACTCGCCCTGCCGGTACGCGTGTCGACCACGGTGACTCCGGCGCCGGCCCGCTTGAGGTCCAGCGCGGTCGCATAGGCGCCGTCATTGTTGGTGTAGACCACGGCCCGGCGGCCGGGCAGGACGCCATAGTGGTTGATATAGCGGCGCACGGACTCGGCAAGCATGACGCCCGGGCGGTCGTTGTCGCCGAACAGCAGCGGGCGCTCGGTGGCCCCGGTGGCGAGTACGATGCGCCCGGGATGGATGGTCCACATGCGCTGGCGGGCCTGGTGCTCCGGTGGAACCGCGACATGATCCCAACAGCGTTCGACTGCGCCGACCACGTCGCCGTCGTACACACCGAAGGCCGTCGTCCGGGGCCGGAGTTCGACGTTCTCCAGTCCGGCCAGCTCCCCGAGCGTGGCTTGCCGCCATTGATCGGCGGCGGACGCCGGCGGTTCGGCCAGCAGTCCGCCCCCGGCCATCGACATCTGTTCGACCACCATGACGCGCGCCCCGCCGCGCCCCGCCGCGAGCGCCGCCGCAAGGCCGGCCGGGCCGGCGCCGACCACCAGCACGTCACAGAACGCATTCCGCCGCTCGTAGCGATCCGGATCCGCCTCGGTCGTGCCGCGCCCGAGGCCGGCGGCGCGCCGGATGGCGGGCTCGTAGTACATCCACGAACCGCGCGTTGGCCCCATGAAGGTCTTGTAGTAAAAGCCCGCCGGCAGGAAGCGGGCGGCAGCGCTGTTCACGGCCATAAGGTCGAAGCGCAGGGTCGGCCAGCGGTTCTGGCTCGTGACCGTCAAACCGTCGTGGATCTCGGCCATGGGCGCCGGTACGTTCGGTTCGGTGCGCCCGCCGCTCCGCAGCGTCACCAGCGCCGTCGGCTCCTCGACGCCGGCACTGACGATGCCGCGTGGGCGATGCAGTTTGAAACTGCGCCCGGCCAGGTGGATGCCATCGGCGAGCAGGGCGGACGCGACGGTATCGCCCCCGAGTGCATCCAGGCTGGTGCCGTCGAAGGTGAAGCGTCGGCGGTCGTCGTGATCGATGCGGCCGCCGCCGGGGAGTCTGGCCATCTGTTCAGCCACGATTGCTCTCCATGGTCGCGTCGGCGGCCATGCGCGCACCGAAGATCTCGTGGGTGGCGGTATCGCGCTCGACGATCAGCCAGGACCGGCAGCCGCTGACGTGCTGCCAGAACTCCCGGTGGCGGCCTTTCGGGTTGCGGCGCAGAAACACATAGCGGTACCAGGCCTCCATCGACGAGTCGTTGAGGGCCGGCCGCGTGACGGTGGCGTCGCCGCCGTAGGCGAATTCGTGGTGATCGCGTTCGCCGCAGAAGGGGCAGGGAATACGCAGCATGGCTCGCTCCGTCAGTGATGGCCGGGGACGGGCCCGGTGCCTTCTTCGTCGAGATGGTGGCCCACACGGAAACGGTCCAGGCCGAAGCAGGCGTTCAGCTCGTGCGGTGCGCCATGGGCGATAGTATGGGCGAAGGTCCAGCCAGAGGCGGGCGTCGCCTTGAAGCCGAGGTAGTTCCAGCCGCCGTTGAAATACAGGCCCTCGAGCTCGGTACGGTCGATGATGGGGCTGCCATCCATAGTCATGTCCATCACGCCGCCCCAGTGGCGCAGCAGACGCAGCCGGGAGAGGCTGGGGGCCATGGCCAGCGCGATCTCGTTGACCTCGTTGACAACGGGGAGGTTCCCGCGCTGCGCGTACGAGTTGTAACCATCGAGGGCGCCGCCGAAGACAAGACCGCCCTTATCGGATTGGCTGATGTAGAAGTGCCCCGCACCGAAGGCGATGACGTGATCGATCAGAGGCTTGATCGGTTCGGTTACGAATGCCTGCAGGACGTGGCTCTCGATCGGCAGTTCCAGCCCGGCGCGCGCGGCCAGATGGCTGCTGTGGCCGGCGACGGCCATGCCGACGGCTTCGGCACGGATCGTGCCGCGCGAGGTCTCCACACCGGTAATCCGCCCGCCTTCCTGGATAAAGTCGTGCACCTCGCAGTTCTCGATGATATCGACACCGAGCCGGTCCGCAGCGCGCGCGTAGCCCCAGGCAACGGCATCGTGGCGGGCGGTACCGCCACGTCGCTGGAGGATCGCGCCGTGGATGGGGAAGCGGGCGTTATTGGAATAATCGAGCCATGGAACCTCGTGGCGCAGGGCCTCGCGGTCAAGGATCTCGGCGTCGATGCCGTGGGCGCGCATGGTGTTCGCCCGGCGCAGATGGGCCTGCATCTGGTCGTCGCTGTGGCCGAGGATCATGTGACCCCGCTGGGACAGCATGACGTTGAAATTGAGGTCGTGGGACAGGCCTTCCCACAGCTTCATCGACCACTCGTAGAACGGCGTATTGCCCCCGATCCAGTAGTTCGACCGCACGATCGTCGTATTGCGGCCGACGTTGCCGCCACCGATCCAGCCGCGCTCGAGTACCGCGACATTGGTGATGCCGTGGTTCTTCGCGAGGTAATACGCCGTCGCGAGGCCGTGACCGCCGCCGCCGATGATGATTACGTCGTAGCCCGCCGCCGGTTCCGGCTTGCGCCAGGCCTCGGGCCAGCCGCGGTGTCCGCGCAGCGCGTGCGTGAACAGTTTCCAGGCGGAATAGGGTTTCATGAAGCGCTCCGCGGTCGGCTTCGCTGGTCGGGGGCAGGCATGAGTTCAGGGCGCGACACGCTAGCGTCGATTACACAGTCGTTCAATAGTTCCCGCCGCGCGCGTGTTGACCCGCTCCGCGCACCTGCCTAGTATCACGCACTCTGTATGGCGCCGATTTGACTGCATCAGCTTGCGGGCGCCTTATAAATGCCGCTAAAGCGAGCCGACTGGCGCCCGCTTTAGCCCCCATGGGTTCTCCGGAACCCGATCGTCCACCGCCACGGGGGTGCACCACCATGACCATCGACGACTGGTCCGAGTTCGATCCGGCGACACGCGCGGTCCGCGCGGGCCATGTCCGCACGCACGAGTGGGAAAACAGCGAGCCGATTTTCGCCACCTCGAGCTTCTGTTTCTCCTCGGCGGGCGAGGCGGCGGAGTCGTTTGCCGGCAACCGCTCCGGCAACGTCTACTCGCGTTTCACCAATCCGACCGTGCGCGTATTCGAGCAGCGCCTGGCGGCCCTGGAGGGCGGGAGCTGTTGTGTCGCGACCGGCTCCGGCATGGCGGCGATCCTGTCCACCTGCCTGGCGCTCCTGTCGAGTGGCGATCACATTGTCTCATCGACTGGTGTGTTCGGCGCGACCACTTCGCTGTTCAACAATTATCTGTCAAAGCTCGGGATCGACACGACGTGGGTGCCGCCAACGGATCTGCAGCGCTGGCGCGAAGCCCTGCGGCCCGAGACGAAACTCCTGTACCTGGAGACGCCGACCAATCCGCTTACGGAGATTGCCGATATCCAGGCGATCGCGGATATCGCCCATGAACACGGGGCGCTGCTGGTCGTCGACAACTGTCTCTGTACGCCAGTACTGCAGCGCCCATTCGAATTCGGTGCGGACATCGTGATCCACTCGGCGACGAAATACCTCGATGGCCAGGGCCGTTGCGTGGGCGGCGCCGTCGTCGGCGACGAGGAGACGGTCGGGGAAAAGGTGTTCGGCTTTCTCCGTACCGCCGGGCCGTGCATGAGCCCGTTCAATGCCTGGGTGTTCCTCAAGGGGCTGGAGACGCTGGAACTGCGGATGCAGGCGCACTGCGCCAACGCATTCGAACTGGCGCAGTGGCTGGAATCACATCCGGCGGTCGAGCGCGTTCACCATCCCGGTCTGGAGAATCATCCGCAGCACGAGTTGGCGCGGCGTCAGCAGTCGGCATTCGGGGGCATCGTGTCGTTCGAGGTGGTCGGCGGGCAGCCGCCCGCCTGGCACGTGATCGATCACACGCGCCTGTTGTCGATTACCGCGAATCTCGGCGATGCGAAGACCACCATCACGCATCCCGCCTCGACCACGCATGGGCGGCTGGCGCCGGAACAGCGGGCGGCCGTCGGAATTGGTGACGGGCTGATTCGCGTGTCGGTCGGGCTGGAGTCGGTGCGGGATATCGGT
>Ga0136597_1000970_pt1 | contig 11355 bp, 7 predicted proteins | sample AntRauTorcE11898_FD_101385 | JGI IMG/M metagenome (GOLD analysis project Ga0136597, IMG submission 101385) | Saline lake microbial communities from Rauer Islands, Antarctica - Metagenome Torckler E11 #898 | ecosystem: Environmental > Aquatic > Non-marine Saline and Alkaline > Saline | place... | reverse complement strand
TGCGCTTGGCTCGGTCGTTAGGCGCTACGGCCAGTACCTGCAAGAAACCCTTTAACACAGAAATATGGTTAAACATGCCACTGTTCCGGTTGGAACGTAAACTTCAGCGTCAACGCTACGACCGTAAGGATCAACTGGTTGCCATTGAATCGATTGTTCACATTGCTAACGAGCCCAGCCAGTGTATTGCGGTAGATAACATAGACCATCAATTCTTGACGGACAATTACTTCCGTACTCACAACACGGGCGTGCGTGGTGCCAAGGAACTGGGCGTGCGGCCGCAGCTGGCAGTGCTCGATGACTTGATCAGTGACGAGGACGCCCGATCGGCCACGGTGATCAACGCGGTTGAAGACACGGTCTACAAAGCTGTGGAATACGCGCTCCACCCGCGCAAGAACATGGTGATCTGGAGCGGTACGCCATTCAACGCCCGTGATCCGCTGTACAAAGCCGTCGAGTCCGGCGCCTGGAGCGTGAATGTGTTCCCGGTGTGCGAGCAGTTCCCCTGCACCCGGAAAGAGTTCCGTGGCAGCTGGCCAGATCGGTTCGATTACGACTACGTTAACAACCAGTACGAGAAGGCGCTTAAGCTGGGCAAGATCGACACCTTCAACCAGGAGCTGATGCTGCGGATCATGTCGGAAGAGGATCGGTTGATCCTGGATTCCGATATCCGTTGGTACTCGCTGGAGTCGGTGCGCAAGAACAAGCACATGTTCAATTTCGGTATCACTACCGACTTTGCGACCTCGTCCAAGGAAGCCGCGGATTACTCAGTCATCTCCGTGTGGGCGTACAACAGTAACGGTGACTGGTTCTGGGTTGACGGCATTTGTAAGCGCCAGACCATGGACAAGAACATCAACGGTCTCTTCCGACTGGCCCAGGAGTGGCGGCCGCAGATAGTCGGCATCGAAGTCTCGGGCCAGCAGGGAGGCTTCATTCCCTGGATCCAGGACCAGATGATCCAGCGCAACGTCTGGTTCTCGCTGGCATCGGAAAACAACAGCGCGCTGCCTGGCATTCGGCCGAATACCAACAAGGTGGTGCGCTTTCAAACTGTTGTCCCATGGTTCAAGGCCGGGAAAATGTTCTTCCCCCACGAGAAAAGAAAAGAGCCTGAGATGCAGGAAGCTGTCAGTGAACTATCACTTGCTTCGCCCGGAGGCTTCAAGAGTAAACACGACGACTTTATCGACACCATCTCAATGTTGGCGTCGTTGGGGTTATGGAAACCGTCTGAAGATGTCATAATGTCGCCGTCAGACGGTGACGATATCTGGGAAGCGGATATGGTCGAAGAACAAGACAACTCCATGGGCTCCTATCTGGTATGAGGTCACTATGAAACTACAAGACATTTACGATCAGCTTGCCTACGGCGAACTGCGCATGTTGAACCTGGGTTCAGGCAACCTTGATTCTGAAGAAGATGGGTTTCCCAAGGAGTCTTTCAAGAAGATCCTGCCCACGATCCAATTGGGCCTGACGGAACTCTACAAGAAGTTCCTGCTGCGCGAGGGGCATATGACCGTGCCGCTGGTCGAGGGCCAGGTGACTTACGTCCTCACGGCAAAGAAGGATGCACCGAATGATTTCAGGGATGACCTGTTCAAGATCGAACGGATCAAAGGGATCTGGTACGGAGAAGAATACGAAATCCCGCTGAACCGGATCAGCAACAAAGCTGCTATCCGGACAACCAGCCACAACACGATGCTGGTGCCAAATAACGAGGATTACGCTCCCTGGCTCAAAGAAACCACTCAACTGAATATTGCCTACCGGGCCAATCATCCGAAGATCAATATCAACTTGGCCAATTCGGCACCGCTGGCAACTGAAATTAATCTGCCGATGACTCACCTGCAGGCTTTGCTGTACTTCATTGCCAGCCGCCTGCATAATCCGATTGGCATGCAGGACCAGTATCACGAAGGCAACAACTTCGCTGCGAAATATGAAAATGAACTGGTCCAGCTGCAGATGCTAAACTACGAAATTGACGACGATGCCGATGAAGATCGGGTCCGACAACAAGGATGGGTATAGGCCATGGCTGAAGATCTGACAGAAACGCAGACTGAAAAAAAGGTAGCGGAGCTGGCGCCAGAAAACTGGAAGAACCCGCCAAAGCTGATGGATCTCAAGGGTGACCTCGAGAGTTCCGACAGCGCCCACAATGCCCAGAAACAGAGGATCGATACCTGGCTGGATTATCTGCACGTCCGTGGCCAGGCCAAGCCGAAGACCTTGAAGAACCGGTCAAGCATCCAGCCAAAGCTGATTCGCAAGCAGGCCGAATGGCGGTATGCCTCACTGTCGGAGCCCTTTCTGGCAACCGACGACATGTTCAAGGTCGAACCCAAGACTTGGGAAGACGCTGAGTCAGCGCGTCAGAACATGTTGGTTTTGAACAACCAGTTCAACACCCAGATCGATCGACAGGCCCTGGTCGACGATTACGTTCGTGCAGCAACCGACGAGGGTACCGCCATTCTCAAGGTCGGCTGGATTTCAGAAGAGGAAGAATACGAAGAGATAGAACCCATACTGGCCTTTGTCGAGGATGAAGACGTGACTCCGCTGATGCAGGAACTCATGGCGATGGAGGAGAACGATCCGACACGTTTCAAATTTGACGTGCCAATCGAACTCAAGAAAGCTCTCGAAGAAACAAAAGAAACCGGTCGGCCAATGAAGCCCCTCATCAAGGACTACGAGACAGTCAAGAAAACGCGGATGGCGAAGAATCATCCGACGATTGAAGTATGTGACTACGACGATGTAATCATCGATCCGACGTGTAAGGGGAACTTCGAGAAAGCCAGCTTCGTCATCCACCGGTTCGAGACTTCGCTGTCTGAGCTCGAAAAGGATGGCCGCTACAAAAACCTCGATCAGATCATGGTCGAACAGAATTCTTCAGCCCTGGCTGACGCTGATAACACCATGCCAACCCCGGAAGGTCATAACTTCAGGTTCAGTGACAAACCACGCAAGAAGATGTATGCCTACGAGTATTACGGCTTCTGGGACATCGACGGTACCGGCGTAGTCAAGCCGATTCTGGCCACCTGGATTGGCAGCGCCATGATACGGATGGAAGAGAACCCCTTCCCGGATGGCTTGCCCCCGTTCGTTACCGCACAGCTGATGCCGGTCCGGAACTCGGTCTATGGCGAGCCCGATGGTGAGCTGCTGAAAGACAACCAGCAGGTGCTGGGTGCCGTGATGCGAGGCATGATCGACATCATGGCCCGAAGTGCCAATGGTCAGCAGGGCTCTCGCAAAGATGCCTTGGATGTGACCAACAAGCGGAAATTCCAGCGAGGTGAGGACTACGAGTTTAACGGCAACGTGGATCCCCGCGCAGCCTTCCACATGCATACCTTCCCCGAGATTCCGAACTCCGCTCAGTACATGCTTCAGCTGCAGAACTTCGAGGCTGAATCCATGACCGGGGTGAAGGCATTTGCCCAGGGCATCAACTCCGATGCACTTGGCGACGTGGTTGCCGGGATCAAGGGTGTCATGGATGCCGCGGGCAAGCGTGAAACTGGAATCCTTCGGCGCCTGGCCAAAGGCATGACCAAGGTCGCTCGTAAGATCATCGCAATGAATGCCGAGTTCTTGGATGATGAGGAAGTCATTCGGGTGACGAATAAGGAGTTCGTCACAGTCCGAAGAGACGACCTGGCAGGAAACTTCGATCTCCGTCTCGACATCGCTACCGCGGAAGAAGACAATGTCAAGGCACAGGAGCTGGCCTTCATGTTGCAGACGATGGGCGCCAACCTCGATCCAGGCATGACCAAGCTGATCCTGCGGGACATCGCACGGCTTCGCAAGATGCCTGAGCTGGCTAAACAGATCGAGAACTACGAACCACAGCCTGATCCGATGCAGCAACAACTACAGCAGCTGGAAATGGCCAAACTACAGGCTGAAATCAAGAAGATTGAAAGTGAGATGGTCGAGAACCAAGCCGAGGCCCAGTACAAGGGTGCCAAGGCTCGCGAGACTTCATCCAGCGCTGATCAGAAAGACCTGGATTTCGTTGAACAGGAGTCTGGCGTGAAGCAGGAACGGGAGAAGGAACTCAGGGGTGCACAAGCTGAAGGAAATATACGGCTTGAATCACATAAAGCCGGTCTTGAAGCAGGAAAAGCAGCGCTTGAGCAAGATAATGAATTAGCAACCGAGTTAGACAAATACCTTGCAGGAAGTATAAACTAAGGTATAGTATGCGCAACAACGAAGCCACCTATTAACTACACAAGCAATGATGGGACTTACATGAGCCAAGAAATCAAAGATCTCGAAGTTAGCATCGAAGAAGCACAGGCGTTTATTGAACTCCAGCATGCAGCCGACCGTCTTCGTAAGAACAAGGACTTTCAGCTGCTGATTCTGGAAGAGTACTTCAAGAACGAGCCGGTTCGGATGACCGAAATCCTGGCTGTTCCGCAGGCCCAGGACGAACGCACGCAGGGGCAGATCCATGCAGCCCTCCGCGGCGTCAGCGAACTGAAACAGTTCTTCAACAAGATTCAGCACCAAGCCATGAATGCGGAGTCGGCCATTGAAGAAGCCAACGCAGAAATCGATGGCATCCATGAGGAAGGAGACCTTCACTAATGACTGACGCCAACGAGAATTCAGGCCAGGAAACCCTGGGCATGTCCGATGAGGACTTTGCTAACCTGAACACCGCGTTCATCGATGAAGCTCCTGCCGAAGAAGACGCCGGTGAAGAAAAGAAACAGACACCGGCCGCCGAAGCCGAAGGCACCCCCGCAGGGGGTGACGAAGGCGAAGGCGAGCCCGCCACCCCAGCAGACGGGGAAGAAGAAGAAGAAGATGCCGGTGCCGAAGGTGCCGACGAGAGTGAAGATCCTGACGATTCAGAGGATGAACCCGAAGAAGGGGAAGAAAAAGAAGATAAGCCTGACGAAGGGGATCAGGACGAGAAAGACAAGAAGAAAGATGATGGCGAAGACCCTGACGAAAAAGACGATGAGCCGGACACTGCGGCAAAAGCGTTCTTCGACAAGGTAACCGCCCCGTTCAAAGCGAACGGAAAGGAGATGCAGATCAAGGATGCTGGTGATGTGGTTCGTCTCATGCAGATGGGTGCGAACTACAACAAGAAAATGTCGGCCCTAAAGCCTTCGCTGAGACTGGTGAAGATGCTTGAGCGCAACAAGCTCATGGATGAGGACCGACTTAGCTTCCTGATTGATCTGGACAAGAAGGATCCGACAGCAATCGCGAAACTGATCAAGGATAGCGACCTGGACCCAATGGATCTGGATCTGGAAGAGGGTCAGAAATACGAGTCATCCAACAAGTATTCCGTTGATGAACGCGAAATGGCGCTTGACGAGACAATCGAGGATCTGAGAGATTCCCCGACCTTTGACAAGACCCTGGACGTGGTCTCCAACAAGTGGGATGATAAGAGCCGTAACATCGTTGCCAATACACCTGAACTGATGCGGGTTATAGACGACCACATGAAAACTGGCGTCTACGATGTAATCAGTACCGAGGTTGAGAAGGAACGGACGTTAGGTCGTTTGAATGGCATGACCGAGATTGAAGCATACCGACAGATTGGTGATCGTCTCAACGAGGAAGGTGCATTTGCTCACCTGTTCAAGAGCAAGGAACAGGATCCTGCACCCAAGCCCGAGAAACCCACCAAGACGGCGGATGATGCCGAAGCACGGAAAGCCAAACGAAGGGCTGCAAGCCCAGCAAAAGCTGCTCCATCGTCAGAGAAGAAACAGGACTTCAACCCTCTGGCCCTGAGTGACGAAGAGTACATGAAGCAGACTGACAACCGTTTTTTGTAACACCACAACTCAACCTATAACAAGAACAATAAGGTGAACGACTATGGCTAACGAACGTACGTACAATGACCCGATTGGAGGTACTCCCTCCGAAATAGGTCCTCAGATCCGCCAGGATCATTATCTGAAGCAGGCCCTGATCGAAGCTCGGCGCTTGCAGTACTTCATGCCGCTGGCTGACGTGACTGCAATGCCGAAGAACATGGGCAAGAAGCTTCGCAAGTACCACTATCTGCCGCTGCTCCACGACGAAAACGTCAACGACCAGGGTCTCGACGCCGCTGGCGCCGCCATTGCCGACGGCAACCTGTATGGCTCCAGCAAGGACATCGGCACCATCACCGGCAAGCTCCCGGCCCTGTCGGAAACCGGTGGCCGCGTCCACCGTGTCGGCTACACGCGCAAGGAAGTCCAGGGTACGATCGAGAAGTTCGGCTTCTTCGATGAATACACCCAGGAATCTCTCGACTTCGATTCCGATGCCGAGATGATGCAGCACATCAACCGTGAAATGCTCAACGGCGCTACCGAGATCACCGAAGACGCTCTGCAGATTGACCTGATCAACAGTGCCGGTGTGGTTAGATTCGGCGGTGCTGCCACGTCCAATGCAACTGTCGACAGCACCAGCGTTGTGGACTACGGCGACCTGCTTCGCCTGTCGATCACCCTGGACGACAACCGTTCGCCGAAGCAGACCAAGGTCATCACTGGCACCCGCATGGTCGACACCCGTACCCTTGCTGGTGGTCGAGTGCTGTACTGTGGTTCGGAACTCCAGCCGACGCTGGAAGCAATGACCGATCTGCACGGCAACCAGGCATTCATCGGTGTTCACCACTACGCAGCTGGTTCCACGATCCTCAACGGCGAAATCGGTTCGATCGGCTACTTCCGCATCGTCATCGTTCCCGAGATGACCCGCTGGGCAGGCGGTGGTGCAGCCTCCGATGCCAACATGTCTGACTACTACAACGACGGCACGAACTACGACGTGCTGCCGATGCTGGTGGTTGGTGATGGCTCGTTCTCGACGATCGGCTTCCAGACGGATGGCAAGACCGTCAAGTTCAAGATCATGAACAAGCGTCCCGGCGACGAGACGGCGGATCGGACCGATCCCTACGGCGAGCTGGGCTTCATGTCCATCAAGTGGTACTACGGCTTCCTGCTGCTTCGTCCCGAGCGCATCGCTCTGGTCAAGACCGCGGCTGCCCTGTAACACCTGGTAACAACCTGGGGGGACTCCAACTTGGAGTCCCCTCTTTTCCATAGGCAGTAACCAATCATCAAACAACGGGATAACGTAATGAGTGATGAAACCAAAAATAGCCAGAGCGAAGATGCAGCCATCGAAGCTGCCGAGCTCGAAGGCCTGAAGAACCAGGCCAAACAGTTGGGTGTTCAGTTCCACCCCAACATCAAGGCCGAAAAGCTCCGGGAAAAGATCAAAGACGCCGCAGCCAAGCCGGATGATGAATCCAGGCCTGAAGTGAACGATACACCGGATCCCCAGGCAAAGAAAACGGTCACCAAGCGGGATCAACTCCGGGCTGCTGGACGCCTTCGGCGTGTCCGGATTACCTGCATGAACCCGGCCAAGAGTGAATGGGAAGGTGAAATCTTCACCGCAGGCAACAGCGTTGTCGGCAATTTCCGGAAGTACGTGCCCTTCGAAAAAGAGTGGCATGTTCCTCAGATCATCCTGAACATGATCGAAGACCGCAAGTACCAGACCTTCTACACGATTCAGGACAAGCGCACCGGTCAGCGAGGCCGCAAGGGCAAGATCGTGAAGGAATTCTCGATTGAAATCCTGCCGGACCTTGACGAGAAGGAACTGAAAGCTTTGGCACAGCGCCAGGCCATGGCCAATGGTACTGCTGAAGCATAAGTAGTACCTGACTCACTGAAATAATAATAAGAAAAGGAGCAGTGCCGTGGTAGAAATAGAACGATTGCAGGTTTCCGATTTCACCGACGAAAATCTCGAAGGTGCTGGCGTATTTGATGCATTCATGCGAGCCACCAAAGCTCACGTTGCACATGAGTACGACAAGAACCGGATCAAGGGACCTGAGTATGCCACGGTTTATTTGAGCGCCCTGAACGCTACGGCCGACAGGGCGCTCGAATTTTTGATGCGCAAGGACGAGCAGTGGCTCCGAAACCGTGCACTCGAGATCGAGCTTGAAAAAGCCGAACTTGAACGAGACAAGATAGAGGCCGAGAAACGCCTCATCGAAGCCCAAATTCTGAAAGTTGAGGCTGACGTGGACAAGACTCGTGAAGAGATCTTGCTGATCACTGCGCAGCTTCAAAACCTCGATGTCGAACGCCTGAACATCCAGGCCGACACCCGCTACAAGGATGCCCAGACCCGCAAGGTTGCTTCCGAGGAAGCACTCATTGATGCCCAGATCGAGAAACTCGGTCGGGAGAACGAACTGATCGAAGAGCAGCGGAAAAAGCTGGTAGAGGAAACCAATCTACTGAAAGAACATGTCCTGACAGCGGTTGTCGAGCGCTCGCTTACCGAAGAGCAGCTCATCAAAGTCAAGGAAGAAGTCAAGATGCTCACTGAGCAGATTGAATCAGTGATCCTCGAGCGTGACCTGACCCTGGAACAGATCAACAAGCTCAAGGCAGAAATTGATCTGCTGGCCAAGCAGCTCGTTAAGCTGGATTCCGATATTGAGCTGACCGACGCTCAAACTGATCTGACCGTACAACAGACAGAGAACGCCAAGGTTGAGTACAAAGTTCTTGAAGCCACCGAATGCAAGCTCAAGGCCGAATTCAACATGATCATGAAGCAGATAGATAAAATTGGTGAAGAGATTGGCCTATTGAATCAACGGACCAAGACCGAGCAAGCTCAAACCAATGCCAGCGCTATGGGTGAAGACTCGATTCTGTGGACCCAGCGGAACCTTTACCGGAGTCAGGCAGATGGATTCCTCCGGGATGCAGAGCAAAAAGCCGCCAAGATGATGATTGATACCTGGAATGTGCGCCGGACAACGGACGAGAGCCTCGACAGCCCAAATGCACTTAAAAATGATGATATCAGCGCTGTGGTGAGAAAGATGGCATCAGGTATCGGCGTAGCTGGTATCTGATAGCGCCGAATGGGTATATTCGCTACCAAGAGGAAGCGATACGTCGACACCCAGGTTTCCCGGGTGATCGACGATGAACAGCTTCCAACGCCACTGAAGACGGCCATGTTCGAGTCTATTTATGATCCCAATGGGGACATTACGACATCCGTGAAGAACGCCAGTCTGTTAGGCCCTGGCCGCAACTTCGAGAAGATGTACCGACATGCCAAGACCCCCGGCAAGTACGTCTATGGTTTGCCTGATGTTCGGCTGCTCAGCACAGAGCAGGCAACCAGTGCTGCCCGGACTGTCATCAATGAGCAAGTGGAGCCCGGCAAGGACATTGCCTTTGAATACATTCACTACCGTCCACTGAACAACCACCACAAAGCCTGGAAACACCTCCACGAGGAGTTGGATTACGATCGTGACACCAACGAGATCAAGGGCCTGACACCTGCCTTTGACAATGAGCAGGAAAAGGAAGGGCGATACCTGACCAAGATTGTTGCCGTGCACCGCGGAGATTCAAATTTTACCTTGCCTTCAACTGGTGGAACTTTGGAAACCAATGACAAGGTGGATCCACAAAGCATGGGTACCTGGGGGCGGGAAGCCGTTCGGAGATCTGCCTATGCCCCTCGCTCAGGCCTGCTGCAGGAATACGATACGATCCAGGACGTGGATCCTGCACAGTTTGAGGGTGGCGCCAACCCGTTCGTTTACAACTATCGTATTGGCCCTGCTGAAACCGAATCTGTCGAGCTCCATTACACCTGGGAAGCAAAAGACATTACCTATGATGATGATGGCAACATCACCAACATCGATCGCCAGGTCCACGAAGACATGACCGTAGTTGACCTGTCAGAGTATTTCCAGGCAGACCCGGAAGACCATCCGAAAGCCAATGACTACAGCGAACAAGAGATCTACCAGGCGAAGTATAGCTATAGGACTGCTGAGGGGGAAACAGTTGTCAAGTTCTGGGACTATACCCCAGGTGATGGCACTTACCCTGAGCTGGATGAAATCTATGAGCCGCTTCCTTCTTCAGAGCGGGAACCTGGTACTTATTTCCCCTTCGCCGTGTTTCGGTCCAACCAGGAAGATCGGACTACAGAAAATGCCCCTGGCTTCGAGAGTACAAAAGAGCTACTCAACTACATCAATATTGATTTTGCTGAACTCGGTGCAAGCATGCATGACACCGAGGGTAACGACAACAATATCAAGGACATTCGACAAGCTGTCATGATGATGGCAGTACCTCTGGATTCCCAAGACCAGATTGACATGGAGTACCTGTTCAGTTACTTCAAGAATGTGTACAGCCAGGTGAAAGACGAGTATCCAGATTCCGACCGAACCAATGTGGATGAACTATTGGGGCGCACCGGAGGTGCTCGGAAAGCATCCTATGCACTGGAGTTCTCGGATGCTGATTTCAACATGGTCATTTCATTTGACAAGATTAAACGAAGCTTCAAGACCTCCAAGAACGGTGAAGACCTTGGACCGGTTGGGACCTTTAGCAGCCACATCGAAAACCTTGATGGAAGTGAGTACATCCCGGTTGATGAAGGTGACAAAGACAAGACAATCATTCCACGCCGACGGATCATTCGCAAGCAGGTGATTGTCAGCGCCGAGAATGGAACTTCCCCTGGTTTGATCGAAGAGATTATCATTGACAACGCAGTATTCAAGACTGTTGTCAAAGAACTCCGGAAGAAGGATTTGACAGTTGAAGGCGGAGTCGACGATGAACGTCTACTGATTCCTGTGGATTACAACATTGCCAAGGAAATGCCCTATCTGAGGCGGGAAATACTTTATTTCCGTTCACTGCATTTTGTCTTCAATTCTTATATTGAACAGAAGATCAAATGGTATCAAACTGGTCTCTTTAAAGCAGTCCTAATTATTGTTGCCATTGCTGTTTCCTGGTTCATGGGAGATTGGTCAGGACAGTTTGCACAGGCTGTGGCTGGGACCGTTGGTGCCGCAGCGATTACTGCAGCTGCCTTTGTCATTCTGAAATTTACAATAACCTTTATCCTGAAAACTCTGATCCTGGATTACATTTTCAAATTCGTAGTTGAAACAGTTGGAACTGAAATTTCTTTCTGGTTGGCCTTGGCTGTGCTAGTTGCCGGGGGTAAAAGGGTAGCAGAGCGGCTCGCTGAAGGCTCCACAGCCATCAGCAAGAGTGTTTTGAATTATGTGAAGGTAGCTACAAGCCTTTACAATGGAATCAACAGCACAATTGCATCGGATATGGAGAATTTGCAGGTCGAGCACGGGGCATTTGCAGAAGAAGCCAAGGAAAAGCTTGAAGAACTTGAAGAAATGCATGAAGTCCTGGCTTCCCCTATTGACCT